>OFIS01000218.1_pt1 | contig 54338 bp, 53 predicted proteins | sample 1775071 | NCBI WGS metagenome assembly OFIS01 (sample SAMN08195774, study PRJEB24354) | sludge metagenome | isolation source: sludge from phenol fed wastewater aerobic bioreactor C | place: India: Nagpur | collected 2016-09-17
CTTCATGGGTCGATTGTTGCAGTTGCGCGTGCATCAGACCATCAGGGAGAGCACGGGTTTTGAACATCTTCCTTAGCGTCTGGTGAATCTCCAGGCGCTTGAGCGCCTGCATTTCATCCAGGGTCGCCTCGAAGCTGCTGCCGTGTGTGAGACCCGCTTGTGTCGTCATGGTGTTCTCCGTCGATCGCCATATGTCGTTTGATGTTTGCGCGTCCTGCCGCGTTCCGCAACCGCTGCCGATGAAATACGATCAGGGCACGCCGCCAGCGGTCTTCACGTGGCGGTTGTGCGATCAATTGGGCGTTTACCATGGGTTCATCCGCGCAGGGAGCTTTGTCGGGCATCAAGGTGCTGGATTTGTCGCGTGTACTTGCGGGGCCGTGGTGCACGCAGATCCTGGCCGATCTCGGCGCGGACGTGGTCAAGATCGAGCGCCCCGGCGCTGGAGACGATACGCGGCACTGGGGTCCCCCATTTCTCCAGGACGCCCATGGCCAGCCGACAGACCAGGCCAGCTACTACACCGCCTGCAACCGCAACAAACGTTCGGTCACGGTGGACATGTCCCATCCCGCGGGGCGGCAGATCCTGCAACGCATGGCGGGCACGGCCGACGTTGTGGTCGAGAATTTCAAGGTTGGTGGTCTGAGGCGCCACGGGCTGGACCATGAGCATCTGCGGGCGGCCCATCCGCGCCTCATTTACTGCTCGATCACGGGTTTTGGTCAGAATGGGCCCTATGCTGAACGCGCAGGGTATGACCTCATGGTCCAGGCGGCCTGTGGCCTGATGAGCATCACCGGGCATGCTGACGGGGAACCCGGAGGCGGACCGCTCAAGGCCGGCGTGGCCGTCATTGACATCCTGACGGGGATGTATGCGAGCAATGCCATTCTCGCGGCCTTGCATGCACGCGAACGCACGGGGCGCGGCCAGTACATCGATACCGCGTTGCTGGACGTCGGCATGGCCATGCTGGCCAATCAGGCTGCGGGCTTTTTTGCCAGTGGCAAGGCCCCGACGCGCGCGGGCAACGCGCACCCCAGCCTTGCCCCCTACCAGGACTTTGCCACGCGCGACGGCCACGTGCTGCTGGCCATTGGCAATGACGGGCAGTTCACGCGTTTTTGCATGGCGGTGGGTGAAGCGCAACGAGCCCGCGATGAACGCTTCGCCACCAATACGGCGCGGGTGCGCCACCGCGACGAACTGCTGGCGTGGATGCAGCCTCTGCTGCGCAGCCGTACCAGCGCCCAGTGGATCGCCCTGCTCCAGGACAAGGCCGTGCCTTGCGGTCCGATCAACACCATCGCCCAGGCCTTCGATGATCCTCAGGTGCATGCCCGCGGCTTGAAGGTGGACCTGCCTCGCGAGGCCGGTGACGGGATTGCCTGCATATCCACCGTGGCCAGCCCGCTCAGGCTTTCCGACACCCCCGTGCGTTACCATGGAGCACCGCCCGCGCTCGGCCAGCACACCGAGGAAGTGCTGATGGAAATGGGCATGAGCAAGACCGAGATTGCCGCCTTGCGTGCCGCTGGCACGGTCTGACCTTGGGCTCGGAACTGGCGCCTGAGGTAAAGAACGGGTAAAACATGAGTCCCACGGTCAACCCGTGCCGCGGTCTGCACGTCTGAGTCTCATGCGATATCCTGACCGACACACAACGCCTGCCCTGCTGCTCACCGTCGCGGCACTCGCGCTGGTGCTGGGCGGCTGTGCCGTTCCGGTGGCGGACGGGTATGGGTATGAGACCTACGAAGGCTACGGCCCGGCTTATCCACCCACCATCTACTACGGCGCCCCACCGGCGGTGTTTGGCGGACAGATATGGATTGATTCCACGCGCAGACAACCCCCGCCGCACTGGCGAGATGAGCCGCGCTGGCGTGAAAACCGGCATGAGCGCCGTCGTGATTTCTTCAGGCCCGATGGCGACGACCGCTGGCAGCAACACCGGCCCCACGAGCGATCACCCGATACCCGCCAGCGGCCGGGTCCCTCCTGGCAGGGGCAGCAAGATCGCCAGAACCCTCCAAATCGCGACCGAGGTGACGGCGGTAACCGCGGTGGACACGATTCACGCGAATTTCCTTGATCATGGTCGGACACAGGCACTGGATCGCACGCGCCATCAAGGCCTGTTTGGCTGCCTTTTGCTTCGGTGGCGCCCTGGCAGGCAATGCCCAGGTGATCCGCTGCACCGATCCCGTCACGGGCAGCGTGACGTACACGGACGCCGACTGCACCCAGGGGCAAAGCCGCAGGGAAGTCGCTCCCAGGCAGACGCCTGAAGACATTCAACGCCAGTATGAGCAGGCCCGGGAAGCCCTGCGCATGCAGCGTGAGCAGCAGCAAGTGCAAGCCGCGCAACCTCCTGCAACGCCGCCGCCAGCGGCGGGGCGCGACACCGTCGAGCCGTCGCAATCGGCCCAGTGCCTGCAGGCACGCGCAGCGCTGCAAGGCGCCATGGCGCTGGACCCGACGCTCTACGACACCAACACCCGGATTGCCGCGGCGCAGGACAACGCCGATCTGGCATGTCTCACGCCGGCGGAATACGCCAGGCTGCAGCACCGCACGAACAACCGCCCTCCCGTCTACGTGGGGCCGGGCTACGTGCCTCCGGTGATCGTCGTGCCGCCCCCGCGCCCCCAAAGACCGCACCGGGCCGAGCGCAAGCCCGAAATGGTCAATTGCAACGTCTTTCGCTGCTACGACGCTCAGGGCCGAAGCTATCCGCGCTGAGCCTCGAAATCGGCCCGCAGACCTTCCCGTGCCGTGGGATAGTTGAGTTTCAACCCCAGTTCTTCTTGCATGCGCCGAGCCACGAGGCGCCGGGATTCGGTCAGGAAACTCAGGAATTCAGGCGTCAGTTCGCGCCTGGCCTGCGCCAGACTGATGCGCGGAAGACGCGCGAGGCCCAGCAGGTCGGCCGCAAGATCAAAATATTCTCCCAGTCGCAGATGACTGCGGTCGCAGACGTTGTAAACCCGCTGAGGGAGCGCGTGCCAGAGCGCGAGCACGCAGGCGCGCGCAAGGTCATCCGCGTGGATGCGATTGACGTAGGGATCATCGGGCTCTTGCGGCAAAGGCTGTCGGCGCAGCAGGCGGGTGCGTGCCCCGCCGCCGGCGCGGTTGCCGCCATAGATGCCGGGCACGCGCAGCAGGCTGACGCGGACGCCACGCCGCCCCCACCGGCGCAGTTGCGCCTCAGCGTCGGCCCTCCGCCTGGCCCGCGGCGTGGCGGGCGCCAGCGGCCGGGTCTCGGACACCCACGCACCGCCACAGTCGCCATACACCCCACTGGTCGAGATATAGACCAGGGCACGCGGCGGGCTGCGCCGTGCCAGGGCGCAGACCAGTGCCCTCGTGCGTGGATCGTGCACTCCCGTTGACGGTGGGGGCGCCAGGTGCAATACGTGCGTGGCAAGGCCGGCAAGCCGTGCCAGCGAGTCCGGATCGTCCAAATTTCCCCGCAGCGGCACCACCCGGGCGGCGCGCAACTGATCCAGCCGATCCGGCGATGAGGTCAGCGCCAGCACGCGCCGGCCGCGCCCCAGAGCCTGCACGGCGCGCAGCCCGACATCGCCACAGCCAATGATGAGCACGCGAGGGCGGCGAAAGCGGGAGGGCAGCGCACCCGAGGGTTTTGGACAGAAAGGCAAAATCGGGCCTTGGCAATTTCAAGAGCGTTTGGAGCATACCCGCCCATGTCTGACAGCGTATTCCAGGTGAGTGTCCTGCCCAGCGGACGCACGTTCGAGGTGCATGCCGATGAAACGGTGCTGGCCGCGGCGATCCGGCAGAACATCCCCATGCCCTATGGCTGCAAGGACGGTGCATGCGGCTCCTGCAAGTGCCGCAAGGTGAGTGGCCAGGTGCACCTGCGAGCCCACTCGAGCCATGCACTGAGCGCGAGCGAAGAGGCCGAGGGCACCATCCTCGCCTGCAGTGCCTTTGCGGACTCGGATCTGGTGCTGCATTCGGAGCAGGTCACCGATGCCGACAGCTTCCCCGTGCGCAAGCTTCCCGTGCGTGTCGCCAGCCTCGAGCGCGCCGCGGACGATGTCATGCTGGTCCGGATGAGCCTGCCCGTCGGCGCCCATTTCGGCTACTTTGCGGGTCAGTACATCGAGTTCATCCTGCGCGATGGCACCCGACGCGCCTATTCCATCGCGAATGCGCCGCACACCCAGGAAGACTCACCCGGGCTTGAATTGCACCTGCGCCATACGCCCGGAGGACGTTTTACCGACCACGTCTTCAGTGCCCTGAAAGAAAAGGACATCCTCCGCATCGAGGGGCCGTTTGGCAGCTTCCGTTTGCATGAGGATTCTGACAAACCCATCATTTTGCTGGCCTCGGGAACCGGATTTGCGCCTATCAAGGCATTGATCGAGCATCTGCAGTTCACGCAAAACCCGCGCAGGATTGCGCTTTATTGGGGTGTGCGTCGACCGCGCGATCTGTACATGGACGATTGGGTGCGTGCACGCCAGGCGCAGATGCCGACGCTCGGTTACGTGCCTGTCGTGTCCGACGCCGACACGCGGGACGCCTGGCAAGGCCGCAGCGGCTTGGTGCACCAAGCGGTGCTCGATGACCATGCGGATCTGTCGGGCCACGAGGTGTACGCCTGCGGCTCGCCGTTGATGGTGGATGCGGCCAGAGCGAGTTTCAGCCAGGACAGGGCACTGCCGGAAACGGCCTTTTTCTCGGATGCGTTCCTGACGGAAGCCGACAAGCACAGAGCCTGAAATTCAGTGATTTTCGGCTTAAAATCTTATCCAGAAAGCGCTTAAAGCTATTGTTTTTGTTGTGGTATCGCCATCCACTCCGCGGCTTGCGCCACGCGGTCGATGCGCTGGCGCGCGACTGCGGCAAGCTGCTCGGGACGGACACGCTCCGGTGCGATTTCGCTCAAGGGAAGCAGCACGAAGGCGCGCTGCCACATCCGAGGGTGCGGTAGCGTAAGGTCTGTGCCGCTGAACTCAAGCGTCCCATACAGCAGGATATCGAGGTCCAGCGTGCGCGGCGCGTTGAGGTAGGGACGCTCCCGCCCGGCCGCGTTTTCGATCGCCTGCATTGCGTGCAGCAGGGCGAGCGGTTCAAGCGCCGTATCCAGCAGCACCACCGCGTTGAGGTAGTCGGGGCCACCCGCGTCCACGGGTGCGCTGGCATACAGGGAAGAGCCTTTCACGAACCGGGTGTCCGGCAAGCCCGAGAGTGCCCGAACCGCCGAGACCAATGCCGCGCGGGCGTTGCCCAGATTGGCGCCCAAGCCGATGAAGGCGTTCACTCCGCGTCCGTGCCCGTGCCCACACCCCCCGTCGGCTTGCGCCTGCGGCGGCGGCGCTTGCGGGCCGGCGCGGCGTGGTCCGATTCGACGGTAGCCAGATCTGGCTCGGCCTGCGCTGCCTCCGGGCTGGTCTTGCGCTGGCGCGTGCGCTTGCGCTGCTCCTCGCGCAGCTGGTCGAGCATGTCTTCGCGGCGCGCCTCGTCGGCGATCGAGAACTGCTGCCACCAGTTCACCAGGTCATCGGGCACCTCGCCGCTGTCGGCGCGCAGGCGCAGGAAATCGAATCCCGCGCGAAAACGGATGTGTGCCACCATGCTGTGAGCCCCGTGCCCCGTGCGGCGCTCGAAGCGCGGCTGCATCACCCAGATCTCGCGCATGTCGGCGGCCAGCTTGCCGCGGCCGGAAACGTCTCCAATGCGCCGTGCAAACACGTCATCGATCGCCGCCTGCAGCGCCGGAAAGGCGTGTTCCCCTGCCGTCTGGCGCTGCTCCCACCCTGCCCTCACGTCTGGCCAGAGAACGCACGAGAGCAGGAAGCTTGGCGCCACGGCCTTGCCCTCGCCCACGCGACGATCGGTGTCCTGCAGCACCGCGCGCACCAGCGGCAGTTCGGCGCGTTCGACGACCACGTCCAGCAACGGATAGATGCCTTTTGCCAGGCCGAGCTTGCGCAGCTGCTCCACCGATGCCAGCGCATGCCCGGTCTGCAGCAGTTTGAGCATCTCGTCGAACAGGCGGCTTTGCGGTATCTCCTTGAGCAGCGGTTCGCAACTCACCATCGGCTTGGCCGTGCGCGGTTCGATCTGAAAGCCGAGCGCCCCCAGCTTCGCGGCAAAGCGCGCGGCGCGGATGATGCGCACCGGGTCCTCGTGGTAGCGCGTGGCCGGGTCGCCAATCATGCGCAGCACGCGCTTTTGCGCGTCCTGGATGCCCTTGTGGTAATCGACCACGATCTGCGTCTCGGGGTCGTAATACATGGCGTTCACGGTGAAATCACGCCGCGCCGCGTCTTCCTCCTGCGGTCCCCAGACGTTGTCGCGCAGTACGCGCCCGCTCGCGTCCACCGCATGGCGCAGGCCCGACAGCTCGGCCTTGCTGGTTTTCTCGTTACCCTGCACGTGTTCGGCGACGGCGTTGTCCATGTAGGCCCGGAAGGTCGAGACCTCGATCACCTCATGCTCGCGCCCCCTGCCGTAGACCACATGGACGATGCGAAAGCGCCGCCCGATGATGAAGGCGCGCCGGAACAGGCCCTTGACCTGCTCGGGCGTGGCGTTGGTGGCGACGTCGAAATCCTTGGGCTTGAGGCCCAGCAGCAGGTCACGCACGGCGCCGCCTACGATATAGGCCTCGAACCCGGCCTGCTTGAGCGTGCGTACCACGTCGATCGCGCGCTTGTCCACCAGAGCCAGGTCGATGCCGTGCACGCTCGCCTGCACTTCCTCGCGCCTGCCGAACCGGTTGGCGGAGCGTGAGCGCTTGCCCAGCAATTTGTCGATGAAAGTCTTGATCATGGTGCGGGGTCGAATAAATCCAGGATGGGCCAATGGCGCTCGCGCGCCAGGGCGCGCAGGCGGGCGTCGGGGTTGGTGGCGACGGGGTGGTTGACGAGTTCCAGCAGTGGCAGGTCGTTCATGGAATCGCTGTAGAACGTCGATTCAATGCCTTCCAGGGTCAAATCGCGCTCGGCAAGCCATTGCTTCAGGCGCTGCACTTTACCCTCGCGCATCGAAGGGGTGCCACGAATCTCCCCGGTGTACCGGTTGGCGCCGTCGCGCTCGAGCTCGATGGCAATCAGATGGTCAACGCCCAGGAACTGCGCAATAGGTCGGGTGACGAATTCATTGGTCGCCGTGATGATGAGCATGAGATCGCCCCGGTCGCGGTGCTTTTGCAGCAGGGCCAGCGCCGACGGACGGACCGCGGGTTCGATCACCTCGTGCATGAATCGAGCGTGTGCCTGGGCTGCAACTTGCGGACCTTGGCTGCGCATGGCTTGCGTGGCAAAACGCACATAGTCGTGCACGTCCAGGCGCCCCGCCTGGTAGTCCGCGTAGAAGGCCTCGTTGCGCCGTCCGAAGTCGTCCCTGTCACACCAGCCCAGACGAATCGTGAACTCTCCCCATTCGTAGTCGGAATCGATGGGCAGCAGCGTGTGATCGAGATCGAACAACGCCAGCCGCGAGCGCGTGGCATGGGACGGTTGCCGGTCGGTCATGCGTGCTCCAGGGCGTGCGGCCCATTCTGCAGCATGGCCCGCAGCAAAGGGATGGTGACGGCGCGCCGCTCTTGCAGCGCGAACTGATCGAGCCGCTCAAGCAGCTGCATCAGACTGCCCATGTCGCGCGCAAAGCGTACCAGCATGAAACGGATCACCTCGTCCGTGAGTACAACGCCGCGCTCACCCGCCTGCCGCTGCAGCGCGACGCGGCACTGCGCTTCGTCCAGGGGTTCGAGCCGGAACACGTGCCCCCACCCCAGTCGCGTGCGCAGGTCCTCGCGCAGCGGCAGATCCGCGGGCGGCAGGCTGCCGGCGGCAAGAATGTGCCGTGGCGCACCTGTGGTCGGGCTGCTGGCGTTGACGAACCAGTTGAAGGCTGCGGCCTGCTGGGCAGGGTTGTAGCGTTCCACCTCGTCGAGCGCAATCGCATCCCAGTCTTCATTGAAGGCGCAGGGCCAGCGGACGGACGCATCAAGCCACCCTGCCCTTGCCCCCTGCTCGTTCAAAGCGGTCACGGCGGCCTTCAGAAGGTGGGATTTGCCCGTGCCCTGTCCTCCCCACAGATAAACCGGAGCGCCGCGCTGGTCATGCTCCTGCACGATGCCTTTGAGGTATTGCACCACCTGGCTGTTGCCGCCGGGAAAGTAGTTTTCCAGCGTCGGACCCACCGGCAGCCCGATGTCCAAGGCCAGCTGCCTCATCGCCTGCGCTGCCCGGCTGCTGATTGAAATCTGCTTCGCATGAAAAAAACCGCGTATGCGCCAGCCTTGCCGGCCAAGGCGCGCCTGATGTGAAACCATCGATTTTAGGGTGCGTTCGCCTAGAATCGCTGTCTCTTCATCGCACCCCCTTGCCGCCTAGCGGCGCGCATCCTCCCATGAGCCTTCCCGCAGCGCAGCCCCCCATTTCCTACAAAGATGCCGGCGTCGATATCGATGCGGGCGATGCCCTGGTGGAGCGCATCAAGCCCCTGGCAAGGAAAACGCTGCGCGAAGGCGTGATGGCCGGTATCGGCGGATTCGGCGCGCTGTTCGAGGTGCCCAAGCGCTACAAGGAACCGGTGCTCGTCTCGGGGACCGATGGCGTGGGCACCAAGCTCAAGCTCGCGTTCGAATGGAACATGCACGACAGCGTGGGCATCGATCTCGTGGCCATGAGCGTGAACGACGTGCTGGTGCAGGGCGCGGAGCCTCTCTTCTTCCTGGACTATTTCGCCTGCGGCAGGCTCGATGTGGACACGGCCGCGGCCGTGGTGGGCGGCATCGCCCGTGGCTGCGAGCTGTCGGGCTGTGCGCTGATCGGCGGTGAAACGGCGGAAATGCCCGGGATGTACCCCGAAGGCGAATACGACCTTGCCGGCTTTGCCGTGGGTGTAGTCGAAAAAAGCAAAATTCTGAGCGGAAACCAAGTGCGCGCGGGTGACGTGGTGCTGGGCCTGGCCTCCAGCGGCGTGCACTCCAACGGCTTTTCGCTCGTGCGCAAATGCCTCGAACGCGCCGGCAGCAACCTGCCGGATATGCTGGACGGCAAACCTTTTCGGCAGGCCATCATGGAGCCCACCCGCCTGTATGTCAAAAGCGTGCTGGCGACCCTGGCCGAGCATGGTTCATCCATCAAGGCGCTGGCCCACATCACCGGCGGGGGCCTGCTGGAAAACATTCCCCGCGTGCTGCCGGCGCACCTGGCGGCGCACCTGAAGGCCGGGAGCTGGCCCCGCAGCGAACTGTTTGCCTGGCTGCAGCGCACGGCAGGCATTGACGACGTGCAGATGAACCGCACGTTCAACAACGGGATCGGCATGGTGGTGGTGACGGCGCCCGATGCCGCCGATGCCATTGCCGCCTGCCTGCGCGCCCAGGATGAAGGCGTACATCGGATTGGTACCATCGGTGAACGTGGCGGCGGCGCTGCCGTGACCGTGCGTTGAGCGGCCACCGGAGCCCGCGCACGAACCCGGCCACGATGACCCCAGTCCAACACGAAAGTCCCCAGGTGGCCGCCGCGAGCTACGTGCTCGTGGCGCTTTCGTTGCTGATGGTGATGCACTTCGGCCTGCTGGCCGGTCTGCTCAGCGCCTGCGTCGGTTTCCTGCTCACGCGCTGGCTGGCCGCGCACCTGGGTCGCGTTCAGCGCTACCTGCCCTTGAAGGCGGAGAACCTGGCCGCCACGCTGGTGATGCTGGCGCCGCTGGTGCTGCTGGCCATTGCGCTGTCACGTTCGCGCAGCTACATCATCGGCGCGCCGCTGCAGTACCGGGAACTCCTCGACTTTCTTGCGCGCACGGTGCTGGAATTGCGCGAAAAGCTGCCGCCTGAGATCGCGAGCCAACTGCCGGACGGAGCCGACGAAATCCAGCGCGCACTGGCCAGCTACCTTGGCGCCAAGGCCGGGGCACTGGCCAGCGCAGGAAGAGCCTGGCTGGGTGGACTGCTGTACGCCTACGTGGGCGGGATCGTCGGTGCGCTGGCCGCGCTCGGCCACGGCACGCGTGCGCGTGGGCCGCTGATCCGGCAACTCGCCGTCCGTGTGACGCGCCTGGGCGACGCCTTTCGGCAGATCGTCGCGGCGCAGTTCTGGATCGCCGCCTTCAACACCAGCCTGACGGCGATTTTCCTGTTGCTGGTGCTTCCGCTGTGGGGCATGAAGCTACCCTATACCGCGATGCTGATCACGCTCACCTTCGTCGGCGGCCTGATTCCCATCGTCGGCAACCTGATCTGCAATTCGGTGATCACCCTCGTGGGTCTTTCCGTCTCGCCCTACGCAGCCGCGGCCTGTCTGGGTTTTCTCATCCTGATCCACAAGGCGGAGTACGTGATCAATGCCAAGGTGGTCGGACAGCGCACGCACATCCGGGTGTGGGAGCTGCTGGCTGTCCTGTTCGTGGCCGAGGCCGTCTATGGCCCCGCGGGCCTCGTCGCCGCGCCGCTGTTTTACGCCTACGCCAAGAAGGAACTGGAGGCGGCCCGGCTGATCTGACAAACGGATACGGCGTATCCCCCCGGACGCCCCTTGTTCTTGCATAATCACCTTTGCTTTTCACAACAAAACCAGCAGGAACTCACATGACTGTTCTCGTCGCCTATGTACCCCGCCCGGAAGGCCAGGCTGCACTGGACAAGGGCATCGAAATTGCCACCAAGGACAATGAGCAACTCGTGGTGATCAACGCCGGCCCCGGCGGCCGCTCGGAAGACCCCAATGTGGTGAGCGGTTATGAAGTCGAGCGTGTGGAAGAGCGCCTTGCCAAGCTGCCCATCAAAGCCGAACTCAAGGTGTTCGTGCGTGGCAACAGCGCGATCGAAGAAATCGAGGAACTGGTGCAGACGCTGCAGGTCTCCGTGCTCGTGATCGGCCTGCGCAAGCGCAACCCCGTCGGAAAACTGTTGCTGGGCAGCATGGCGCAGGAGATACTGCTCAACGTGCCCTGCCCCGTGCTGGCGGTCAAGGCCGACTGATTTTTTCGCCAGGGCCGTCCGCTGCGGCTGCAGATCGGCTCTCATGGTCGCCGGCTGCGGTCGAGCTCTCCGATCAGGCGGGTGATGTCCGCGATGTCGGTCGCATCCGGTAGTTGCGCCACGTAGGCCTGCAGGTCTTGCAGCGCCTGTGCGCTCCGGCCCAGCTGGGCCAGTGCGATTCCCCGGTCGCGCCGTTCACTCCAGGCATCGGGTTCGAGCACCAGCAACCGGTCCTGCACGGCCACGCTGCGCTGCCAGTCCCTGTTGGCGCGATGGATTTCCTTGAGATTGCGCAGCATGCGCGCGACGATGTCGCGCGCCGAGGCTGCCTGCAGGTACAGCGCCAAGGGGAGCTCCTCATCGTCGGCATCGGCCAGATGCTGTCGCAAGGGCTCCAGCCGCTCGGCAATGTCTTCAGGAGAAAGGGATTGGCCCGTCAGCGGATCGAGCACCACGTAACCATCTGGCAGGCGCACCTTCACCAGGAAATGCCCGGGGAAGGAAACGCCATCGGCGCGCAGTTGTATGCCATGGGCCAATTCCAGCCACACCACCGCCAGAGAGACGGGTATGCCCATGCGTGTGCGCAACACCTCGTGCAAATAGCTGTTGTGCACCGCGTAGTAATCATTGCGGTTGCCCGAAAAACCCAGCTCGGTATAGAAGAAATGGTGCAGCATGCGCAGGCGCGTGAGCGCGCCTGCATCGGCGGGCAGGCGCGTTTTCAGGCGGTGCGCCAGCGTGTCGATTTCGGTCACCAGCGCCTGCAGATCGAGCTGCGGCTCATCATCCTGTGCAAGGCTTGCCGCAGCCTCGAACAGAGGCATCGCATCGCCTGCCTTGACCAGGGTGGCGAAATACTCGAGTGGCGTGGGGGCAAGCCATTTCATCAGCGACGCGCCAACTGTATCCATTTCAGGCCACTGGCCGTCAGCACCGTGAAGTACACGACGACGGCGCACAGCAGCAGGCCGGCAAGCAGTGCCGCGCGCTCGAGCGGCTGCGCACGCAGCGCCAGCCAGTCGAACTGTCCCGATGTCCAGACCAGAAACAGCGCCAGGGCACAGGAAGCGCCGGCGACGCGGGCCAGGAAGGCGCGCCAGCCCGGCAGCGGTTGGTAGCGACCCTTGCGGCGCAGCCCGACGAGCAGCCACGTCGCGTTCACCAGCGCGCCGATGGCGATGGACAGGGCCAGCCCGGCGTGGGCCAGCCATGGAACGAACACGACGTTGAGCATCTGCGTAATGACCAGCACGACAATGGCGATGCGCACGGGGGTGCGTATATCCTGGCTCGCATAGTAGCCCGGGGCGAGCACTTTCACAGCGACCAGTCCGAGCAGGCCGACGCCGTAGCCCATGAGCGCGGAGGCGATGCGCAGCACATCGCTGTCGTGCAGCGCGCCATAGTGAAAAAGGGTGGCCACCAGCGGCCGGGCGAATGCAAGCAGCCCCACGGCGCAGGGCACTGCGAGCAGGACGACCATGCGCATCCCCCAGTCCAGCATGGCCGAATAACGCTCCTTGTCGCCCCTGGCGATGGCGCCCGACAGTTGCGGCGTGAGCACCACGCCCAGCGCCACGCCGAGCAGAGCCGTCGGGAATTCCATGAGCCGATCGGCATAGAAAAGCCAGGTCACGCTGCCCGGCGTGAGGTAGGACGCGATTTGCGTGTTGATCATCAGCGACAGCTGCGCCACGCCCACGCCAAGCACGGCCGGCGCCATCAGCGAGAGAATGCGCCTGACCCCGGGATCGCGCCACGCCGAGCGGATGCCCCGGTAGCCCAGCGCGAGCCGTGGCAGCAGGCGCAGGCGGCGCAGCGCCGGAAATTGAACCGCCAGCTGCAGCGCTCCGCCCGCCATGACCCCCCCGACCATGGCAAAGATCGGCTCGATGCCCCGCGCGGCCAGCCACGGAGCACCCCACCACGCCGCCACGATCATGCTCAGATTGAGCAGCACCGGCGTGACGGCCGGCACGGTGAAATGCTTCCAAGTGTTGAGGATGCCCGACGCGAGCGCCACCAGCGACATGAAACCGATATAGGGAAACATCCAGCGCGTCATGAAGATGGCGGCATCGAACCCCGCCGGATCCTGGCGCAGGCCGCTGGCCAGTGCCCAGACGAGCGCCGGTGCGCCCAGCATGCCCAGGACACTGGCGGCGACGAGCACGCAAAAAAGCGCCGTGGCCACCGCGTTGATCAAGCGGTGTGTATCGGCTTCTCCGTGTTGCTCCCGGTGCGCGGCCAGCACCGGAACGAAAGCCTGGCTGAACGCGCCCTCTGCGAACAGCCGCCGAAACAGGTTGGGGATGCGAAACGCGACATTGAACGCATCGGTGAAGGTGTTGGCGCCGAAGATGGCCGCCATCAAGAGGTCGCGTGCCAGCCCGGTGATGCGCGAGGCAAGCGTCAGCAGCGAGACGGTGGAAGCGGCTTTGAACAGGGACACCGGCGCGAGTGTATGCGCGCGTAAGGCCACTCAACGAATCGGCTGCAATGAATTACAATCACTGGTTCCGCTTTCATCATCCACAGACACTCAAGGAACTCCACCATGGCCTCTGGTAAGCCAGTCAAGAAGAACCCGCGCCTTGCATCCGGTCGCAAGCGCGCACGTCAGAACGTCAAGCTCAACGCGGCCAACACCTCGTTGCGCTCCAGATACCGTACCTTCGTGAAGAACGTCGAAAAGGCCGTTCTCACCGGCGACAAGGCCAAGGCCACCGAAGCCTTTGCCAAGGCGCAGTCGGTCATCGACTCCATCGCCGACAAGGGCATTTTTCACAAGAACAAGGCCGCTCGCGACAAGAGCCGTCTGTCCGCCAAGGTCAAGGCCCTGGCCAGCGCAGCCTGATTCATTCAGGTTGCACGCACGGGCGCTTCGGCGCCTGCCGTTTGTAACGGGTGCGCTGAAAGCAGAAAGAAAAAACCGCCTTCGGGCGGTTTTTTCGTTGTGGGTCGATCGCGCGCTTCAGCGCTTGTCCAGCAGGCACGCTTCGGTCACCTGCAGGTCGTTGTCGCGCGCGAAATTCATGACGAAATCCCAGGCCATGGGCTCGTGTTCGCGCAACTCGGTGTTCACCACCACGCAGTTGATGCCGTTCATGCTCGCAGGCACGCACCATGGCGAGTAACTCAGGTGGCTTTGGGGCGTGGTGGCGGCTCCACCGGGGCGGAACTGGCTCATGACGCCGGCCAGCCGCTCGGCCCAGTCGCTTGGGCGAAAGCGCCTGCCGTCGCGCGTCATGCCCTGGATGAAAATTTCTCTGGAAGGGGTAGCAACCATCGGTGCCCGGCGGGGGTGAAAGTGCCTGCTGCAGGTCACAGCGGCAAACCGCTTATTCTAACTCTTATACAAGAGTTAGACCCCTGAAACGAGGCGGTTCGGCCCGGGTCCGGAACGAGCGGCGTTGCATGCCTAGAATGTAAGCTTTTTTCTTGGCAGGCCTTCAGGCCCGCACCTTCTGGAGATATTGCATGAGCGCACCGATCCCTGTCGCCTCACCCCACGTGATGAACACCTACAACCGGGTGCCGATCGCGCTTGAGCGAGGCCGAGGGGTGCGTGTGTGGGACGTCAACGGCAAGGAGTACATGGATGCGCTCGCGGGCATTGCCGTGAGCACGCTGGGGCACGACCACCCCAGACTGGTGCCGGCATTGCAGGATCAGGTCGCCAAGCTGATCCACTGCTCCAATTACTACCATGTTCCGGGGCAGGAGCGCCTGGCCACGCTGCTCACCGAGCGTGCCCACATGGACAAGGCGTTTTTCTGCAATACCGGGCTGGAGGCGAACGAGGCCTCCATCAAGATCGCCCTGAAATACGGCGTGGACAAGGGGATCGAGCGCCCCGTCATCGTCGTCTACGAGCACGCCTTTCACGGTCGCTCCATCGCCACCATGGCGGCCACGGCCAACGCCAAGGTGAGGAGCGGCTTCGGCCCCCTGCCCGACTGGTTCGTCCGCGTGCCGGTGGATGACGCCGCGGCGCTGGAGGCAGCAGCGAAGGCGCATCCGGACATCGTGGCCGTGATGCTCGAACCCATCCAGGGCGAAGGCGGCCTGCACCCGATGCGCGCCGACTACCTGCGCCAGGTGCGCGCGCTGTGCGACGCGCGGGGCTGGCTGCTGATGCTCGACGAAATCCAGTGCGGCATGGGCCGCACGGGCAAGTGGTTTGCCCACCAGTGGGCGGGCATCGTGCCCGACGTGCTGAGCATGGCCAAGGGGCTCGCCTCGGGCGTCCCCGTGGGCGCGGTGCTGGCGCGCGGCGCCGCGGCCGAGGTGCTGCAGCCGGGCAACCACGGCACGACGTTTGGCGGCAACCCGCTGGCGATGCGCGCGGGCGTCGAGACCATCACGATCATGGAAGAAGACGGCCTGCTGGCCAACGCGACCGAGGTGGGCGGATATTTGAAATCGGCATTGCAAAAAGCCCTGGGCAGCCACCCGGCGGTCAAGGAAGTGCGCGGTCAGGGCTTGATGATCGGTGTCGAGCTCGATCGCCCCTGCGGTGCCTTGATCGGCCTGGCGGCCGAGGCTGGCCTGCTCATCTCGGTGACGGCCGACAGCGTGATCCGCATCGTGCCGCCGCTGATTCTCACGCGCGCCGATGCCGACGACATCGTGGCGCGCCTCGCACCCGTCGTGCACGACTTCCTGTCGAAACAAGGCTGACCCATCATGAAGCACTACCTTCAGTTTTCGGATTTCACGGCGGATGAATACGCCTATCTGTTTGCGCGCACGGCCACGATCAAGCGCAAGTTCAAGAGCTACGAAAAGTACCACCCGCTGGTGGACCGCACGCTGGCCATGATCTTCGAGAAGGCCAGCACGCGCACGCGCGTGAGCTTCGAGGCGGGCATGGGTCAGCTCGGCGGCACGGTGGTGAACCTCACCAGCACCGACAGCCAGCTCGGGCGCTCGGAATCGATCGAGGACACGGCGCGCGTGATCAGCCGCATGACCGATATCGTGATGATTCGCACCTTCGGGCAGGAGCGCATCGAACGCTTCGCCGCGCATTCGCGCGTGCCCGTGATCAACGGCCTGACCAATGAGTTCCACCCCTGCCAGATCATGGCCGACCTCTTTACCTACATCGAGCACCGCGGCGCCCTCGCGGGCAAGGTGGTGACCTGGGTGGGCGACGGCAACAACATGGCCAACACCTGGCTGCAGGCGGCCGACCTGCTGGGCTTCACCGTGCACGTGAGCACGCCCAGCGGCTACGAAGTGGATGAAAAACTGGCCTTCGGCGGGCGCCAGCCGCGCGCGGGCTGCTACAAAATATTCAGCAATCCGCTGGATGCGTGCCGGGGCGCCGACCTGGTGACGACCGATGTCTGGACCAGCATGGGCTACGAGGCGGAGAACGAAGCGCGCCGTAAGGCCTTCGCCGACTGGTGCGTGGACGAGAAGATGATGGCCGTGGCCCGGCCCGACGCCCTCTTCATGCACTGCCTGCCGGCGCACCGTGGTGAAGAGGTGAGCGCCGAAGTGATCGACGGCCCGCAGTCCGTGGTCTGGGATGAGGCCGAGAACCGCATGCACGTGCAGAAGGCCATCATGGAATACCTGATGCTGGGGCGCATCAGCGAGCAGCCCTGAGAGTTTCAGCCTGACTTTGTCGTGGGCTTGAGCCCATGGAAGAAGACCCAGGCCGCGAGGAAGTACACCATCGGGTAGGCCAGCATCCAGCCCCAGAGCGCGAGTACGGCGCGCAGGGGTTCGGCTGCCGACAGCAGCGCGTGCAGCAGTGCGCCAGCGAGCCCGACGGTCCAGCCCAGCAGCACCGCATAGGCCAGCACCGTGAGCAGCAGCAGACCGTGCCGCGCGCGACCCGGCAGGTGCAGCTGCCCCCGCGCCAGGCGCGCCGGAATGCGGTAAAGCCGTACCAACGCCATGCAGAAAACGATGGGAACCAGAAGCGCAGGCAGGAGGATCATCGGATGTCCATCAAGCGGCCGTCTTGACAGGATAAGTGACACCGCCGCCGCCCTTGCCCACCAGCGCGCCCTCGCTCAGGTGCGCCGCTTCGACCTTGCCCGGCCCCATGATGTGCCACACGGTCTCGCCGCGCGCCAGCAGGTGGTCAGTAACGATGCGCCGGTGGCAGTGCCACCAGAGCACTTCCGAGCACATCAGCGCGCAGCGCTCGCGCTGGCCGATGGCCAGCAGATGCCCCAATCCTTCGGCGAACGCACCCGTGCAGGCGTAGTCGGCATAGCGGTGAAAGCTGTCGTTTTCCCACCAGGCATTGGTGTCCGGTGCTACGTCATGACTCTTGCCGCGCAGGCCGCCCAAGGCGGGCACGTGCTCGTAAGCGATGCCGAACGCGGGCAGGCTGCGGACGAGCGCCGCCTCGTCGAACTGCGGGAATTTGCGCGAGCCAGGCATCTTGCGGATGTCCACCACACGCTGCACGCCGGATTCCTTCAGCAGCGCAGCGAACTCCTCCAGGCTGTGCGTGGAGTGGCCGATGGTGAAGAACGGCAGAGTCATGGCAGCGTCACAGCAGGGTCAGTGCGCTGCCATAGTGCGCGGCGATGTGGTCGGTCTTGTCGCTCTTGATCTCGTACTGGGGCCTTGCCTCGGATGCGCGGTGGCGGTGGCCCTTGTAGTCGAAATCCTGCACGTGCACCGCGACGATGGTGCCCGAGACACGCCCGGCTTCGGAATTCCAGCCGACGTGATCGCCCACCTTGAAACGCTGCTCCATACCCGGCCTCTTGCAAATTTGAAAGAAAACAGGCTCAAACGCTTATCCATCAAGCGCGGACAGCTATTCTTGACGTAGCAATTCCTAGCGCCCGACCATCTTGCCCGGCACGACCCATTCGTCGAACTGTTCGGCCGTGAGAAAGCCCAGCGCCAGCGCCGATTCGCGCAGGCTCGTACCTTCGGCGTGCGCCTTCTTGGCGATCTTGGCCGATTTGTCGTAGCCGATGTGGGTGTTGAGCGCGGTCACGAGCATGAGCGAGCGCTGGACGAGTTCGTCGATGCGCGCGCGGTTCGGCGCTATCCCCACGGCGCAGTGGTCGTTGAAGCTCACCATGCCGTCGGCCAGCAGCCGCACGCTCTGCAGGAAGTTGTACGCGATCATGGGGCGGAACACGTTCAGCTCGAAGTTTCCGCTGCTGCCGCCGACATTGATCGCCACGTCGTTGCCCAGCACCTGCGCAGCCAGCATCGTCATGGCCTCGCACTGCGTCGGGTTGACCTTGCCGGGCATGATGGACGAGCCCGGCTCGTTCTCGGGGATGGTGATCTCGCCGATGCCGCTGCGTGGCCCGCTCGCGAGCCAGCGCACGTCGTTGGCGATCTTCATCAGGCTGGCGGCCAGGGTCTTGAGCGCGCCGTGGGCATGCACCAGCGCATCGCAACTGGCCAGCGACTCGAACTTGTTGGGCGAGGTGACGAATGGCAGGCCCGTGAGGCGCGCGAGTTCGGCTGCGACCTGCTCGGCATAACCCTTGGGCGCGTTCAGGCCCGTGCCCACGGCCGTGCCGCCCAGTGCCAGTTCGCACAGGTGCGGCAGCGCTGCGCGCACATGTGCCTCGCCGTGTGCGAGCTGCGCCGCCCAGCCCGAAATCTCCTGACCCAGCGTGAGCGGTGTCGCGTCCTGCAGGTGGGTGCGGCCGATCTTGACGATGTCGTCGAAGGCCAGGGCCTTGGCCGCGAGCGTGGCGTGCAATTTCGAGATCGCGGGCAGCAGCTTGTGCGTGATCGCTTCCACCGCCGCCACGTGCATCGCCGTCGGAAACACGTCGTTGCTCGACTGGCTGCGGTTCACGTCGTCGTTGGGGTGCACCAGGCGAGCCTCGCCACGCGCGCCACCCAAAATCTCGCTCGCGCGATTGGCCAGCACCTCGTTGACGTTCATGTTGGTCTGCGTGCCCGAGCCGGTCTGCCAGACGACGAGCGGGAATTCATGGGGGTGCTTGCCCGCCAGCACCTCGTCGGCGGCGGCGATGATGGCGTTCGTCTTCTTTTCGTCCTGCAGGCCGAGCGCGTGGTTCACCTTGGCCGAGGCTTTCTTGACGGTGACGAGCGCATTGATGATCTCGGCTGGCTGGTGCTCGCCGCTGATGGCGAAATTCAGCTTGGAGCGCTGCGTCTGCGCGCCCCAGAGGTGCTCGGCCGGGACTTCGACGTCGCCCAGGGTGTCGTGTTCGATACGGGTGTTCTGGCTCATGTTGCAAGACTCCTGAAAATCAACAAACTGGCCTGATTGAACTGCAGATTCCTGACACCAGCGCTACGGCGCCCGCTTGACCGCGCCGCGGCCCGAGTTATCGCGGCCGCGCTTGCGATAATCGCTAGTTGTCTTTATCTACCTTCCCACGCCCATGACCACGACCATCCGCTACGACGATCTGGTGGAATCGATCGCCGCCGCGCTGCAATACATCAGCTATTACCACCCCAGGGACTACATCGAGCATCTGGTGCGTGCCTGGGAGCGCGAGGAAAGCCCCGCCGCCAAGGACGCGATGACGCAGATCCTCACCAACAGCAAGATGAGCGCGATGGGCCACCGCCCGATCTGCCAGGACACGGGCATCGTCAACGTCTTTCTGAAAATCGGCATGGACGTGCGCTTCGAGGGCTTCGCGCCCGGCCAGAGCGTGGAAGACGCGGCCAACGAAGGCACGCGCCGCGCCTACACCTTCGAGGACAACACGCTGCGCGCCAGCATCGTGGCCGACCCGCTGTTCGCGCGCAAGAACACCAGGGACAACACGCCCGCCGTCACGCATATCCAGCTCGTGCCCGGCTCCGCCGTGGAAGTCACGGTCGCGGCCAAGGGCGGCGGCAGCGAGAACAAATCGAAGATGGCCATGCTCAACCCGGGCGACAGCTTGGTGGACTGGGTGCTCAAGACCGTGCCGTTGATGGGCGCGGGTTGGTGCCCGCCGGGCATGCTCGGCATCGGCGTGGGCGGCACGGCCGAGAAGGCCATGCTCATGGCCAAGGAGAGCCTCATGGAGGATCTCAACATGTACGAGCTGCAGCAGCGCTCGGCCAGGGGCGAAAAGCTCAGCCAGCTCGAAGAGCTGCGGCTGGAGCTGTACGAGAAAGTCAACGCGCTGGGCATAGGCGCGCAGGGCCTCGGGGGTCTGTCCACGGTGCTGGACGTGAAGATCATGCTCTACCCCACACACGCGGCCAGCAAGCCGGTGGCCATGATTCCCAACTGCGCCGCCACACGCCATGCGCATTTCGTGCTTGACGGTTCGGGCCCCGTGTACCTCGACCCGCCCAGCCTCGATCTCTGGCCCAAGGTGGACTGGGCGCCCAACTACGCCGAATCGCGCCGCGTCGATCTGAACACGCTCACGCGCGAGGAGGTGGCGAGCTGGAAGTCGGGCGAGCGCATCCTGCTCAGCGGCAAGATGCTCACCGGGCGCGACGCCGCGCACAAGCGTATCCAGGGCCTGCTGGCCAAGGGCGAGAAACTGCCCGTGGACTTCACCAACCGCGTGATCTACTACGTCGGCCCGGTCGATCCGGTGCGTGACGAGGTCGTCGGCCCGGCCGGCCCCACCACCTCGACGCGCATGGATCCGTTCACCGAGATGATGCTCGACAAAACCGGCCTGATCGCCATGATCGGCAAAGCCGACCGCGGCCCCGAGGCGATCGCCGCGATCGAGAAGCACAAGAGCGCCTACCTGATGGCCGTGGGCGGCGCCGCCTATCTCGTGAGCAAGGCGATCAAGCACGCCCGCGTCGTGGCCTTCGAAGACCTGGGCATGGAAGCCATTTACGAATTCGACGTGGTGGACATGCCCGTGACGGTGGCCGTGGACGCCAGCGGCACAAGCCAGCACATCACCGGCCCGGCCGAATGGCAAAAACGCATCGCGGCCGACCTGACCAAGAGCTTCACGGCGAGGAAGGCCGCCGTCTGAGCCGACCCGTGGAAAACGCCTGAAATTCAGGCGTTTTCCGGCCGAAACGCTTTCTGGATAAGCGCTGACAGCTCTGTTTTTTGAACTATAGGCCCAGCGCCAGGTTTGCTTCCTCGGTCATCATGGAACGGTCCCACGGCGGATCGAACACGATGTTGACCGTGACCTCCTCGATGCGCGGCAGGTTCAGCAGCTTGTCGTTGACCTCGTTGGCAATCACCTCGCCCATGCCGCAGCCGGGCGCGGTGAGCGTCATGTCGATCACGATGCGCAGCTTGCCCGCCTCCTGCTCGTAGGGTTCGAGTTCGCATTTGTAGACCAGTCCCAGGTCGACGATGTTGACCGGAATCTCCGGGTCGTAGCAGGTGTGCAGCTGCTCGTCGATCAGGCGCTTGATTTCCTCGTCGGTGGTCTCGTCGCCGTCGTGCTCCACCGTCATCGCCTCGGGCGTGTCCTTGCCGATGGCATCGGCATCCGCGCCGCCCAGACGCACGAGGCGCCCTTCCACCAGCAGCGTGAACGATGTGCCCAGCGCCTGTGTGATCTCGGCCCACTGGCCTTCCTGCAGCTCATACGGCGTACCGTAAGGGACCAATTCGCCAACGACATCGCGGCGTATCAGCACCGACTCGCGTGAACGCGCCATTTTTCAAACTCCTGAAAGAGATGTTTCGGTCGAGGCCGCGCCGTCCTGCCCGGTGATGGCATGCATCAGCGCATGCCAGCCCAGCAGCGCGCACTTGATGCGGCTCGGATAGCGGCGCACGGCGGCGAGCGCGATGAGCTTGCCGATCTCGACGTCGTCGGGATCAACCTCACCCGTCAGCACGGCGCGAAAGTGCGCCTGCAGATCCTTGGCGAGCTGCACGTCCCGGCCCTTGATGGCCTCGGTCATCATCGAGCTCGATGCCATGCAGATCGCGCAGGCCTGGCCGCTGAAGGCGACGTTCCTGATTTTCTCGCCATCGAGCTCCAGCTCCACGGCGATCTTGTCACCGCACGAGGGGTTGGTGCCCTGCGCCTGGTGTGTGGGGTGCTCCAGATGGCCAAAATTGCGCGGAGCACGTTTGTGCTCCATCACGATTTGCTGATAGAGATCGTCTTCTGCACTGCTCATCGCAAGGCTTTCACTGCGTAGGCCACGGCCTCGACGAGCCGGTCCACTTCTTCATGCGTGTTGTAGATGGCGAACGAGGCGCGTGTGGTCGGCCCCTGCACCAGCTGATCCAGCAGCGGCTGCGCGCAGTGGTGGCCGGTACGCACCGCGATGCCGCGCTCGTCCAGCAGCGTGCCGATATCGTGCGGATGCACGTCGGCGGCTACGAAGGAGACCAGCGCCGCCTCGCTCGCGTGGGGTGCCAGCACGCGCACGCCCTGCACTGCCTGCAGGCCTGCCACGGCATGCGCGCGCAGCGCATGCACATGTGCGTCGATCGCCGCCAGACCCTGCGCCGTGATGAATTGCGCGGCCACCGCCAGGCCGACGGCGCCGCCCACGTTGGGCGTGCCGCCCTCCAGGCGTGCAGGCAGCGGCGCGAAGCCCGCGCTGTCGTAGCTCACCCAATCGACCATGTCACCGCCCAGGCGCAGCGGGTACAGCTGCTGCAGCGCCGCGCGCTTGCCGACGATCGCGCCCGTGCCCATGGGGCCGTACATCTTGTGGCCCGAGAACACCATGAAGTCGCACGCGATCTGGTCGATCCGCGGCACCGCGTGGCTCGCGGCCTGCGCGGCGTCCAGCACCGTGAGCGCTCCCGCCTGCGATGCCATGGCCAGCATCGCCTCGTACGGTGGGCGCTCGCCCGTCGCGTTGGCGCAGGCAGTGATGGAAAATACCTTGGTGCGCGGCGAGAGCAGCTTGCGCAGATCGGCCTCGTGCACCCGGCCTTCGTCGTCAGCGCGCAGGATGAGGAGCTTGGCACCCGTGTGGCGCGTCGCATGCTGCCACGGCACGAGGTTGGCGTGGTGCTCCAGACCGCTCACGATGATCTCGTCGCCTTCGTGCAGCCAGGCATGCGCCGGGCCGCCCGCCCACAGGCCATTGGCGATGGTGTTCAGCGCCTCGGTGGTGCCGGAGGTGAAGACCAGCTCATGATCCCGGCCAGCGCTGAAGAAGCGCTTAAGCACCGCGCGCGCGCCGTCGAACGCGTCGGTCGCGCGCTGACTCAGCGTGTGCACGCCGCGATGGATGTTGGCGCGGTCGTGTGCCTCGAAGCCGCTCACGGCGTCGATCACCGAACGCGGCATCTGCGTCGTCGCACCGTTGTCCAGGTACGCCAGCGGACGGCCGTGCACCTGCTGGTGCAGCACCGGAAAAAGCGCGCGCACCGCCTGCACGTCGAGGGTGCCTGCGCTGGCCGTTGCGAAATTTTCACCCACGGATGCTCTCCCCTGCCGCGCCCCACTGGCGGGCAATGGCCTCGTGCAGCCACGGGCCGTCAAGCCACTGCGTGAACGGCGCCTCGGGGTCGTCCAGCGTCTCGCCCATGCAGCGCCCGAGCACTGCCCGCGCCATGCCTTCGATGATGAGCGAACGCGCGGTCACATCATCCAGACCACGCTGGCGCGCATAAAACAACGCGTCTTCGGGCAGCGCGCCCCAGGTGGCGCCATGCACCGCCTGCACCGCGTCGTGCAGGATCTCCAGGTGCGGACGCAGCTGCATGTGCGGCTGGCCTTCGAGCGCCACGCCGGTCAGGCGCTGGAACACGTCGGCCTCGTCCGAGCCGGGCGCAATGCGAGCATAGGCGTTGGCCACGGTCTTCGCCTTGCCGCTGGCCAGCGTCAGTGTCTCGACCTGGTGGCGCGTGTGCGGCGCCAGAAGGTCGCCGTACATCTGGTAGTCCAGCGCCTTGCCCGCCGTCAGAACCAGTCCCGCGTGACGCGATTCGGCTCCCTTGCCGCTGAGCGCCACGGTGTTGCGCTGCAGGTGGTAGCCGCTGCCGATGGACGCCAGTGCCTGCGCATAGTGCGCATCCGCGTCCAGCGCCACATGCACGTGATGCGCCACACGGTCCTGCTCGCCCGGTGCCACGATGCGCAGGTGCTGCACATGCGCGCCCCGCGCCACATGGATGTGCGCGATCAGGTTCTGCGCTACCCCGCCTTCATGCTCGCCAAAGCCATGCTGCTCCAGCAGCACGAGCCGCGCGCCCTCTTGCACCTCGAGCACGAGCAGTGGCGCCTCCACCGCACCCGTCGCGGCATGGTTCAGATGCAGCACCAGGGGCTCACCCGCAGCCGCCACCGACAGATGCAGACCCGCCGTGCACAGCGCGCGGTGCGCCCAGGCAAACGGAGCGGCCCTGTCGTCGTCGGGCGAAGGCAGATCGGCAAACAGGGCGCCGCGCTGCGCCGGATCGAGCGCGCTCAGATGCCTGGCGGTCACGCCCACCGCGCTTTGCTCCTGGAGGGTCCAGCCGCTGTCTGCATGGGCCGCCGGCAGTTCGGCCGCGCCCAGCCAGCTCTCGAGCGCGGGCGGGGGCAGCGTGCGAAAGTGTTCGCTGCGCCGACCGGGCCAGACCAGGGCCTGCGCGTGCTCGCGCGCGCTCTGCCGTTGGGTTTGAACGCCATCCATCATCACGCTCCCACGGCCGCAGCCTCGGCGGCCGCCGCATGCTGCTTGAAGCCGGTGCGCGCAATGCCGCGTGCCAACTCGATATCGCCCTCTTCCACGATCCTGCCGCCATCCAGGCGCAGCACACGGTCAGGCTGGAGCAGTTCGATCATCTGCAGGTAGTGCGAGACGATGATGAAGGCCGTGCCTTCGCCGCGCATGCGCTCCACCAGCTTGACGACGGCGCGCACGCCATCCACGTCCATGCCCGAGTCGATCTCGTCGAGCATCGCGAGCTTGGGTTTCATCAGCGACAGCTGCAGCAACTCGTTGCGCTTGCGCTCGCCGCCTGAAAAGCCTTCGTTGACCGGGCGGCTCAGCATGGTCGCCGGCAGGCCCAGTTCCTTGGCCGCCGCCTTGGCGCCCGAGAGGAAGTCGAAGGCATCCTGCGGATCTTCGCCGCGCGCCTGGCGCACCGCATTGATGGCCGTGCGAATGAACAGATTGTTCTTGACGCCTGGCACATCGGGCGGCGCCTGGAATGACACGAAGAGGCCTGCGCGGGCGCGCTCATGCGCCTCGAGCGGAATCAGGTCGGTGCCGCCCAGCAGTGCCTGGCCCGAGGCCACGTGGTAGCTCGGGTGCCCCGCCAACGCCATGCCCAGCGTGCTCTTGCCGCTGCCGTTGGCGCCCATCAGCACCACCAGCTCGCCTTCGGGCACGTCCATCGTGACCGATTGCAGAACCGTGCGCTCACCGATGTCGACGCGCAGATCGCGGACCTGCAGCAGGGCGGAATGGGTACTCATCATCAGACTCTCTTCTTCAAAAGGGGGCAAAACAGAACGCGAACCGGCGATCAGCCGACCGAACCTTCGAGCGACACGGCCAGCAAGGCCTTGGCTTCGAGCGCAAATTCCATCGGCAGCTCTTCGAGCACCGCCTGGCAAAAACCGCCGACGATGAGCGCGGTCGCTTCCTCGGGATCGATGCCGCGCTGCTGGCAGTAGAACAGGCGCTCTTCGGAAATCCGCGTGGTGGTGGCCTCGTGCTCCACCACGGCGTCGGGGCGCGCCGTGTCGATGTAGGGGAAGGTGTGCGCGCCGCACTTCGTGCCGATCAGCAGTGAATCGCACTGCGTATGGTTGCGCGCGCCCTCGGCGCCGGGGTTGATGCGCACCAGCCCGCGGTAGGTGTTCTGCGCATGGCCCGCGCTGATGCCCTTGGAGACGATGCGGCTCTTGGTGTTCTTCCCCAGGTGCACCATCTTGGTGCCGGTGTCGGCCTGCTGGTAGTGGTTGGAGACGGCGATCGAATAGAACTCGCCACTTGATTCATCGCCGCGCAGGATGACGCTGGGGTATTTCCAAGTGACGGCCGAGCCGGTCTCGATCTGCGTCCAGGCGATGCGCGAACGCTTGCCCGCGGCCATGCCGCGCTTGGTCACGAGGTTGTAGATGCCGCCCACGCCGTTCTCGTCGCCAGGGTACCAGTTCTGCACCGTCGAATACTTGATGAAGGCGTCGTCGTGGGCGATGAGTTCCACCACCGCCGCGTGCAGCTGGTTCTCGTCGCGCTGCGGTGCGGTGCAGCCTTCGAGGTAGCTCACGTCGCTGCCCTCTTCCGCGATGATCAGCGTGCGCTCGAACTGCCCCGAGTTGGCCGCGTTGATGCGAAAGTACGACGACAGCTCCATCGGGCAGTGCACGCCCTTGGGGATGTAGACGAAGGAGCCATCGGAGAACACGGCCGAGTTGAGCGCGGCGAAGTAGTTGTCGCCCACCGGCACCACGGTGCCGAGGTATTTCTCGATCAGCTCGGGATGGTGCTCCACCGCATACGAGAACGAACTGAAGATCACGCCCACGTCGGCGAGCTGCTTGCGAAACGTCGTGCCGACCGAGACCGAGTCGAACACGGCATCGACCGCCACGCCCGCGAGCGCCGCGCGCTCGTGCAGCGGCACGCCGAGCTTTTCGTAGGTTTCGAGCAGCTTGGGATCGACCTCGTCGATGCTCTTGGGCTTGTCCTTGGCCGACTTGGGCGCGTTGTAGTAGCTGATGCCCTGGTAGTCGATCTCCGACAGCTTGAGGTAAGGCCAGGTGGGCGCTTCCATCTTGAGCCAGCGTTCGAAGGCGGACAGGCGCCACTTGAGCAGGAACTCGGGCTCCTTCTTCTTGCGCGAGATGGCGCGGATGGTGTCTTCGTTCAGACCCGGCGGCAGCGAGTCCGACTCGATGTCGGTGACGAAGCCGTACTGGTAGCTTCGCTGCAGAGCCTGCGTGAGCGCGGCGTCCTGCGGTTTGTCTTCACTGGCCACGGGGGCACTTACGTTGTCTTCGGATTCAAGCATGTCGCTCGCAAGGAAGGTGCGTTAAATATGCATATCATATGCATCTTTAGCGGCTGGGACGCTCTCAGGGTTTTGTTGCGCCGCTATCAGCTTCGAGAGCAACAAGTGACGGCGCGCCCGGTGCAAGGCGGTTGCAAACCGGCCCCTCCAAGACGCAAACAGGCCAGCGTGTCGACCACGCTGGCCTGCAGGGCCGACAAGGGCCGCAAGAGCGGTCAACGGGAAGTCAATTTTACTTGACTGACGCAAAAACCGCGTTGAGCGTCGCGCTTGGGCGCATGACGGCTTCCAGCTTGGCCAGGTCGGGCAGGTAATAACCGCCGATGTCCGCCGAATGCCCCTGCACGGCCGCCAGTTCGCCGACGATCTTCGCTTCGTTGTCCGCCAACTGTTGGCTCAGCGGTGCGAATGTCGCCGCCAGCTGCGCATCCTCGGTCTGTGCGGCCAGTTCCTGCGCCCAGTACAGGGCCAGGTAGAAGTGGCTGCCGCGGTTGTCCAGCTCGCCCGTGCGCCGACTCGGGCTCTTGTCGTTTTCCAGCAGCTTGCCGGTCGCGGCATCGAGCGCCTTGGCCAGCACCACGGCCCTGGGGTTGTGGTTCTTGATGCCCAGTTCTTCCAGGCTCACGGCCAGCGCGAGGAATTCGCCCAGGGAATCCCAGCGCAGATGATTTTCTTCCACCAGTTGCTCCACGTGCTTGGGCGCGGAGCCGCCGGCGCCCGTCTCGTACATGCCGCCGCCCGCGAGCATGGGAACGATGGAGAGCATCTTGGCGCTGGTGCCCAGCTCCATGATGGGGAACAGGTCGGTGAGGTAGTCGCGCAGGATGTTGCCCGTGACACTGATGGTGTCGAAGCCCCGCACCACGCGCTCGAGCGTGAAGCGCATCGCACGTACCTGGCTCATGATCTGCACCTCCAGCCCATGGGTGTCGTGCTCGTTCAGGTACATCTTCACCTTGGTGATGAGCTGGTTCTCGTGTGGGCGGTAGGGGTCGAGCCAGAACACCGCCGGGGTGTTGGACTGGCGCGCGCGCGCGACGGCGAGCTTGACCCAGTCGCGGATCGCCGCGTCGGTGGTGCGGCACATGCGCCAGATGTCGCCCTGCTCCACCTGCTGGCTCAGCAGCACCTCGCCCGTGGCGTTGTCGGTGATGTTGACCGTGCCGTCCTCGGCGATCTCGAAGGTCTTGTCATTCGACCCGTATTCCTCGGCGCCCTGCGCCATCAGGCCGACGTTGGGCACGGTGCCCATGGTGGTCGGGTCGAACGCGCCGTGCCACTTGCAGAAGTTGATCATCTCCTGGTAGATGCGCGCGAAGGTCGATTCGGGCATCACGGCCTTGACTTCCTTCAGGCGTCCGTCGGCGCCGTACATCTTGCCGCCGTTTCGGATCATCGCGGGCATGGAGGCATCGACGATCACATCGTTGGGCGAATGGAAATTGGTGATGCCCTTGTCGGAATCGACCATCGCCAGTTCCGGCCCATTGGCGTGGCAGGCGTGCAGGTCGGCGCGGATTTCGTCCTGCACGCTCTTGGGCAGCTTGGCAATCTTGTTGTAGAGATCGACCATGCCGTTGTTCACGTTCACGCCCAGCTCTTCGAGCACCTTGGCATGCTTAGCGAACGCATCCTTGTAGAACACGCGCACGCAGTGGCCGAAGACGATGGGGTGCGAGACCTTGAGCATCGTGGCCTTGACATGCAGCGAGAACAGCACGCCGGTCTTGCGCGCGTCCTCGATCTGTTCCTGATAGAACGCGAGCAGCGCCTTCTTGCTGAAGAACATCGAGTCGATCACGTCGCGGTCCAGCAGGCTCACCTTGGGCTTGAGCACGATGGCCTGGCCTGCCTTGGTGATGAGTTCCATGCGCACTTCGCGCGTGCCCTCGACCGTCATCGACAGCTCGTCGTTGTAGAAGTCTCCGCGCTTCATGTGCGACACGTGCGTGCGCGAGGCGGCCGACCACTCGGCCATCTTGTGCGGGTGCTTGCGCGCATATTCCTTGACGGCCCTGGGTGCGCGGCGGTCGGAATTGCCTTGGCGCAGCACCGGGTTCACGGCGCTGCCCGTGCACCTGTCGTAGCGCGCGCGGATCACCTTCTCTTCATCGGTCGCGGGTTTTTCCGGGAAGTCGGGAACCTTGTAGCCCTTGCCCTGCAATTCCTTGATCGCGGCCTTGAGCTGGGCGACGGTGGCGCTGATGTTGGGCAGCTTGATGATGTTGGCATCGGGCTGCAGCGTCTTCTTGCCGAGTTCGGCCAGGGTGTCGGGCACCTTCTGGCTGTCGGGCAGACGGTCGTTGAATTGCGCCAGGATGCGCGCGGCGAGCGAGATGTCGCTGCTTTGCATGTGGATGCCCGCGGCTTGGGCAAAGGTCTGCACGATGGGCAGCAAGGATGCCGTGGCAAGGCGCGGCGCCTCGTCGGTCAGCGTATAGATGATGGATGTTTCCTGTGTGCTCATCGCTCAAATCCCCTAAATGACGAAATGGCGGCTTGCCCGCCATGAATATGGAGTGTCTGCCAGCGTTTCATGATATCGGAGTTGCCTTTCACAAAGCGGAAATTCCCCCCCGCCTCTGTCGCCGAGGCTCGCCACATCCGCCGGTGGCCTCGGCCACGAAAAAGGGTCTGCGGCTTGTGGCCGCAGACCCTTGTGCGCGGTGCAACGACCGGCGTGATCAGGCGAAATTGCTTTCGGCGAAGTGCCAGTTCACCAGACGGTCGAGCACGGTCTCGACGAACTTGGGGCGGGCGTTGCGGTAGTCGATGTAGTAGGCATGCTCCCACACGTCCACGGTGAGCAGAGGCTTGTCGGCCGTGGTCAGCGGCGTGGCGGCGTTGCTGGTGTTGACGATGTCCACGCTGCCGTCGGGCTTCTTCACGAGCCAGGTCCAGCCGGAGCCGAAATTGCCGCCGGCGCTCTTGACGAAGGCCTCGCGGAACGCCGCGTAGCTGCCCCACTTGGCCGTGATGGCCTTGGCCAGCGCGCCGTGCGGCTCGCCGCCGCCTTGCGGTTTCATGCTGTGCCAGAAGAAGGTGTGGTTCCACACCTGCGCGGCATTGTTGAACAGGCCGCCGCTGGCCTTCTTGACGATTTCCTCAAGCGTCTTGTGCTCGAATTCGGTACCCTTTTGCAGGTTGTTCAGGTTGGTGACGTAACCCGCATGGTGCTTGCCGTAGTGAAATTCCAGCGTTTCCTTGCTGATGTGCGGCGCCAGCGCGTCAAGTGCGTAGGGCAGGCTGGGCAACTCGTGTTGCATGATTTCATCCTTTCTGTCGTGAATCCATGAGAGATGCCGACTTGCGGCATGACCGGGTCATTGTAGAAAGGAACACGAAAACGCGCCGGGCGCGCGCAGGCCCCGTCCCGGCCGTCAGATCAGCCGCGGTTCGGTGACCTGAAGATCGAGCTGCCCCTCGGCCAGCCGTGCCTGAAGCAGCTGCCCCGTACGCACCTGAGCCGGGCGCACCACCACCTGCCCCTCGTCGTCGGTCAGCAGGGCATAACCGCGCGCGAGCACCAGGCGCGGGTCGAGCAGCCTCAGGCGCGTGCGCATGCTCTCCAGCCGCTCGGTCTGGCGCAGTCGCATGCGATCGAGACTGGATGACAAATCGGCTTCCAGCCTTTTATGAGATTGCGCGAGCAGCTCTTGTTTCAGAAGCAACGCATGGCGCAACTGCTGCCCGAGCTGGCTCAGGCGCAACCCGGCGCCGGCGACCAGGGCCGAGGGGCGCCCCAGCTGCGCCGTCGCCCCGTCTAGGCGCTGGTGCTGTTGGTCGAGCCGCAAGCGCGCCGCGTCCCGCAGGCGCGCCTGCGCCAGGTCGAGCGCAGCCAGCCAGTCGGTGCGGGGCTGCGCCACCAGCTCGGCGGCGGCCGTGGGCGTAGGCGCGCGCACGTCGGCGCAGAAGTCCGCGATCGTGAAATCGGTTTCATGGCCGACGCCGCAGACCAGCGGCACCGGGCTCTGCACGATGGTGCGCGCCAGTTGCTCGTCGTTGAAGGCCCAGAGGTCTTCCATGGAGCCACCGCCCCGCACCAGCAGGATGACGTCCACCGGCGGGCACGTGAGCGCGCCATGCTCAGGTTGCCCGGCGCACAGCTCATACAGCCGCGACAACGCGCCGCAGAGCGTGGCGGGAGCCGCCTCGCCCTGCACCTGCGCCGGGACGAGCACCACCGGAACATGCGGGGCGCGCCGCGCCAGCGTCGTCTGCACGTCGTGCAGGGCGGCCGCGCCCAGCGACGTCACCAGCCCGATCGCGCGCGGCATCACGGGCAGCCGCCGCTTGCGCGCGCCATCGAACAGCCCTTCGGCCTCCAGCCTGGCCTTCAGACGCAGAAACTGCTCGAAGAGCTCGCCCTGCCCCGCGCGCTCCATGCCCTGGACGATGAGCTGCAGATCGCCGCGGGCCTCGTAGACGCCCAGCTGCGCCCGAACATCCACGCGCATGCCTTCACGCGGCACGAAGTCGAGCTCGCCGGCCGCGCGGCGAAACATGGCGCAGCGCAACTGCCCCTGCGCGTCCTTCAGGGTGAAGTAGCAGTGCCCGCTCGCAGCCCTTGAAAACCCGGAAATCTCCCCGCGCACCGTGACGGGATTGAACCTTGCGTGCAAGGCGTCGGCCACGGCTCGGCACAAGGCCCCAACCTCCCAGATCAGCGGCGCCACAGCGTCATTTGCACCCTCAGACATAAGCGGGACAAGGGTTTGCGACGCATGTCCGATTGCGAGTCATCCACAATGGTCGGAAATCGGTTTTTTGCCTGCTGACCAGCGAATGCACGGCGAGAAAATCAGTACACCACATGCAAGATGTTGATTTATAAAGAAATTTCACTGCTTATATTTTAAGCAAAGCCAACGGAGCACCAGCTGACGCGCGCCTGACGCGCTTGTACCGCCACTTGCCCACAAAGTTATCCACAGGAACGGTGGATGAGCGGCCGATGTTGCGCTGCACCCAGACTTTGGTGTGGTACAGACGGGCTGCGTCATAATCAATAGCTGACATTCAACCGCGCGGAGTGAGCCTTGCTTTCGATCATACAAGCCTCGGGCTGGCCCATCTGGCCGCTCATCGCCTGCTCCATCGCCGCCCTTGCGCTCATCATCGAGCGCTTTATTTCCCTGCAAACCCGGCGCGTGGCGCCGCCCAAGCTGCTGGACGAGGCCATGGCCGTGACGGCGCGCAGCCTGCCCGCACCCGACGTGGTGAACCAGCTGGCGCAGAATGGCGCGCTCGGCGAGGTACTGGCCAGCGGCATCCGCCAGCTCGCGCGCGATCCGCGCAGCACCACCGAGGACGTGCGCGCGGTCATGGAAGGCAGTGGCCGCGCGGCGGCGCACCGGCTTGAAAAATACCTCAACGCGCTGGGCACCATCGCTTCGGCCGCGCCGCTGCTGGGGCTGCTGGGCACGGTGGTGGGCATGATCGAGATTTTTGGCGCGCAGGCCGGCGCGGGCGCGGTCGGTCACGTGGCGGGGGGCGGCAACCCGGCACAGCTGGCGCACGGCATCTCGATGGCGCTGTACAACACGGCGTTCGGTCTCATCATCGCCATTCCGGCGCTGTTCTTCTGGAAGTACTTCCGCAGCCGCGTGGACGCCTACACGCTGCAGCTGGAGCTGGCATCCGAGCAGTTCCTGCGGCACCTGTCGCAAATGGGCCGGCGCCAGCTGTAACGGAGAGCGCCCATGCACTTTCGCGCCGGTCCCCGCGAGGAGCCCAGAATCGACCTGATCCCGTTCATCGACGTGCTGCTGGTGATCCTGATCTTTCTCATGCTCACCACGACCTACAGTCGTTTCACCGAACTGCAGCTCACCCTGCCCGTGGCCAATACCGAGCAGATGCGCGATCGCCCGCGCGAGGTGAACGTGGCGGTGTCGGCCGACGGGCACTACGCGGTCAACCGGACGGCATTGCAGGGGCGCGGCGTGAACGACCTGGCGTCCGCGCTGCAAACGGCCGCGCAGGCGGGCGGCGAGAGCATCCTCGTCATCAGCGCCGACGCGATGGCGCCGCACCAGTCGGTGATCACGGTGATGGAAGCGGCGCGGCGCGTGGGGCTGTCGCAGGTTACCTTCGCCACCCAGTCTTCCGGGGCCGCGTCCCGTTGATTCCATGAACGAGCGCCTGCGTCGCGCCTGGACGCGCCGGGGGGCGCTGGCGCGGCTGCTGTGGCCGCTCTCCCGACTGTACGGCGCCGCACTCGCGCTGCGCGGCTGGGCCTACCGGCGTGGTTGGATGCACCCGGCCCGCCTGCCGGTGCCTGTGCTGGTAGTAGGTAACGTGGTGGCGGGCGGGGCCGGCAAGACGCCGGTCACGATGGCCGTGGTGCGGCACTTGCAGGGCGCGGGCTGGCGCCCCGGCGTGATCTCGCGCGGGTACGGACGCATGAGTCGCGGCTGCCGGGAGGTCACTGTGTCGAGCAGTGCCTCGGAGGCGGGCGACGAGCCGCTGCTGATCGCGCGGCGCACCGGAGCGCCCGTCTTCGTGGCCGAGGCACGGTTCGAGGCCGGCCTAGCGCTGCTCGCGGCGCACCCCGGCTGCGACATCCTGGTGTGCGACGATGGCCTGCAGCACCTGCGGCTGGCGCGAGACTTGGAGATCTGCGTCTTCGGCGAGCTCGGGGTGGGCAACGGTTGGCTGCTGCCGGCCGGGCCGCTGCGCGAGCCCTGGCCGCGCGCGGTGGATGCGGCGCTGTACCGCGGCGCAGCACCCGCGGGCACGGCGGCGGCTTTCGAGGTGACGCGCGCGCTGGCGCCACACGCCGTCGATGCCGCGGGTACGCATCTGCCGCTCGGCAGCCTGCGCGGCCAGCCGCTGCACGCGCTGGCGGCGATCGCCGAGCCCGAGGCCTTTTTTGCGATGCTGCGCGCACAGGACCTCACACTCGCCTCGGCGCAGGCGCTGCCGGATCACTATGATTTTGATGGCTGGAGGTTCCCTAACCACAACAGTAGAAGGCTTATTTGTACCGAAAAAGATGCGGTCAAGCTCTGGCCTACGCATCCCTACGCGCTGGCCGTGCCGCTGCAACTGAATGTGGCGCCCGCCTTCTTCGCCTGGCTGGATGCGCGCCTGGCCGCACTATCATCGACGCCCACAGGAGTCGCCCATGGATCCGAAACTGCTTGAACTGCTGGTCTGCCCCGTCACCAAGGGAGCACTGGTCTACGACCGCGAGCATCAGGAGCTGATTTCGCACAGCGCGCGTCTGGCCTACCCGGTGCGCGACGGCATCCCCATCCTGCTGGAAACGCAAGCGCGCACGCTGACGGACGAGGAAATCGAGGCCGGGCCACATCGCCCGGCCGCCGGCTGACGCCCCTGCGTGTCGCGCGGCTTGCCGTGGCCGCGTGGTGCCGGGTGCTGCGGGGCGGCACCAGGCTGGCAAGAGCCCCATGCGGACTGCAAGCTTGTTGCAAAAGGCGGCGTCCAGACCGCCGTTAAGGCTGCGTTCATCCCGGCTGGCCAAACTCGCGGCATGAACCACAAGCCAGCCCGCCCCTGCCGTCTGTCCCTGCACCCACCCGCCGCACCTCGCGCCAAGCCCGTGCCGCCGCCTGCGGTGTGCTTGCGCCCGAACGGCCCCCACACCACGCCGCTCCCCATCCCCATCCTGAGGAGCCAACGATGAAATCCCTTGGCCCCTTGCTGGCTGCACTGGCGGTGCTGGCCACCGCGATGCTCGGCGCGCAGACGTATGCCCCCTACGGGACGACAACCGCCGTCGGAATTGCGCTGGGCGCCGCGTCCATCGCGGCCATGAGTCTGGCCCTGGTTCTCGCGGCACGCCCACGGCCGGTCGAGCGCCTGTTCGGCGGGCTCGACCGGATGTACGGCGTGCACAAATGGCTGGGCATCACGGCCCTCGCACTGATGATTGGACACAACGCGCTGGAGCCCGACCTCGAAGACGTGGTTCGCGAAACCCGGGTGGGCGAATTCGCCTCCGACTTGGGTGAAATTGCGCTCAACGGCTTCATCGGCCTGCTGCTGATCAGCTGGATCAAGCGCATTCCGTTCACCCGGCTTGAACTGCCCTGGCCGATCTGGCGCTTTTCCCATCGTTTCACCGGCCTGCTGTTCGCCGCGGTCGCGTTCCACCAGCTTGCCGTGGACAAGCCCGCCGGCATCGACGGCACGCTCGGCCTGTACCTGAACGCATTCAGCCTGGCGGGGCTGGCGGCCTGGTTGTTCACGCAATTCGTCGCGCCCTTTGTGCGCCAGCGCAACTTCGTGCTGGAGCGCGTCGACCGGCACGGCCCGGTGACAGAGCTGACACTGCGCCCCGAAGGCCGGGCGATGCGCTGGCAGGCAGGGCAATTCGCCTTCGTGTCCGCCACGGGCGCGGGCATGGCCGAGCCGCACCCCTTCACCATCGCCAGCGCTCCGAATGCGGGCGGCCGCCTGCGTTTCGGCATCAAGGCCCTGGGCGGCTGGACCCGGCGCCTGCCCCAGCGCCTGGCCCCGGGCCAGCGCCTGCGCATCGAAGGCCCTTATGGCCGCTTCGTGTTCCTCAAACGGGTGCGGCGGCAGGTCTGGCTGGCGGGCGGCGTCGGCATCACGCCCTTCCTGGCCTGGGCCGAGGCTCTGACCGATGCCGACCGCCAGGACATCACGCTGGTCTGGGCCGTGGCGACGCGGGCCGAGGCCTTCGCCGCCAACCGGCTGGCCGCCATTGCCGCACGCCATCCGGGGCTCACGGTGCACATCGTTGCCAGCGCCGAGGACGGGCGCCTGACGGCGCAGCGGCTCGCGCAGCTGGTCCCCTTCCCGCTGCGCGAATCGCAACTGTTCTACTGCGGCCCGGCCGGCCTGCGCGATGCGATCGTCTCGGGACTCGAGGTGATGGGACAACGCCCCCGCCGGGTCCACTCGGAAGCGTTCGAGCTGCGCTGAAGGCTTGCCTGCCGAACGCCGCAGCCCGTCCCCTCCTTGCCACCACCGGCCCGACGCGACGGCGGCGGTGAGGACGACTGGCGCAGGATCGTCGGCCTTCGGCCCTGGGTCCTGCATGGGCCAGGCTTGAAACCACGGCGCGCCTGCGGGTGTCGCCTTCCATGTGAAAGCGCCATCAAAATACCGGTTGTTCTGTTTTTGGATGCACCGCCCGATATGGCCATGGCTTTTACTGTACTGATTCCCGCGCGTCTGGCCTCTACGCGTCTGCCGAACAAGCCGCTGGCGGACATCGCCGGCAAACCCATGGTGGTGCGTGTGGCCGAACGCGCGGCGCGTAGCGGCGCGGCACGCGTCGTCGTCGCGGCAGACAGCGCCGAGATCGTGCAAGCCTGCGAGCGATACGGCGTGCAGGCGTTGCTTACCCGCGCCGACCACGCCAGCGGCAGCGACCGGCTGGCCGAAGCCTGCACGCTGCTGGGGCTGGCGGCTGACGCCGTCGTCGTCAATGTGCAGGGCGACGAGCCCTTGATCGATCCCGCGCTGATCGACGCCGTCGCCGCGCTGCTGACGGCGCATGCCGAGGCGAGCATGGGCACGGCCGCGCACCCGATCACGAGCGCGGCGGACTTCGCCAATCCCAACGTGGTCAAGGTGGTCTTGGATGCGCGGGGCCTGGCGCACTATTTCAGCCGCGCGCCGATTCCCCACGCGCGCGATGCCACGCCGGGTAGCGCCTGGTGGCAGGGCGCAGCGGCGCAGGGCCTCGCGCCGCTGCGCCACATCGGCATCTACAGCTATCGCGTGGCCTTCTTGCGCGCATTTGCCGAGCTGGCTCCGGCACCGACCGAGCGGATCGAGGCGTTGGAGCAATTGCGCGCGCTCTGGCACGGCCACCGCATCGCGGTCCACGTCACGCCGCAGGCACCCGGAGCCGGCGTGGACACGCCCGAGGACCTGGAGCGCGTGCGCGCGTTCTTTGCCATGCACCCCGCATGAACTCCGGCTGTAAGCTGTTGCAAGACATCTGCATGCTATTCTTGAATGCTGTAGCGCACGGCCTGCGGCGTGCCGCCCGATTTCAAAACTAGCGAGAGAGACCCCCCATGAAATTGATTCTGCTTGGCGCACCAGGAGCGGGCAAGGGCACGCAAGCGGCCTTCATCTGCAAGCAATTCGGCATTCCGCAGATTTCCACGGGCGACATGCTGCGCGCGGCCGTGAAGGCGGGCACGCCGCTGGGCCTGCAGGCCAAGGCGGTAATGGACGCGGGCGCGCTGGTGAGCGACGAGATCATCATCGGCCTGGTGAAGGAGCGCATCGCCCAGCCCGACTGCGTCCAGGGTTTTCTCTTCGATGGCTTTCCGCGCACCATCCCGCAGGCCGACGCGATGAAGGCCGCGGGGGTCAAGCTTGACTACGTGCTGGAAATCGACGTGCCGTTCGACGCCATCATCGAGCGCATGAGCGGGCGTCGCTCGCACCCGGCGTCGGGCCGCACCTACCACGTCAAGTTCAACCCGCCCAAGGTCGATGGCAAGGACGACGTGACCGGCGAGCCGCTGGTGCAGCGCGACGACGACCGGGAAGAAACCGTCAAGAAGCGCCTGCAGGTCTACAGCGACCAGACGCGGCCGCTGGTGGACTACTACGCCAACTGGGCCAAGGCCGATCCGGCGGCCGCGCCCAAATACCGTGCCATCAATGGCCTGGGCAGCGTGGACGAGATCACGGCGCGCGCGCTGCAGGCGCTCTCGCACTGACGTTATCTCTGCCCGACCGCACACACCCCGCCGCACGCGGGGTGTTTTGTTTCAGGCCGCCATCAACTCCAGCATCAGGCTGATGCGGGCCTTCACCGGGCTCAGGCCGTCGGCATCGCGCCAGACCTCGCGGGTAATCGCGGCGGTACGCCCCAGCGGGCAGCGCGATGCGATGCGCACGGCCACGCCCGCCTGAGCCGCCCGCCGCAGGGCCGCCTCGAGTCCATGGTGCAGCGTGCCGTTGCCCGTGGCCCCCACGACGATGCCGCGCACACCGCCCGCCACCATCCAGTCCACCAGCGCGCCGTCGCAGCCCGCGTGGCTGAGAGCGATCTCGACGCGGGGCCAAGCGCCGTCGGTGAACGCGGGCGCATGCAGCAAAGCGCCATGGCGCGCCGTGCCCGCCGAGGGAGGCGTGGCTCGCGCCCAGCGCACCTCGCCGCCTTCCACCCAGCCCAGCGGGCCGCCGTCGAGCGAGGCGAAGGCGTTGAGCCGCTGCGGGTGCACCTTGCTCACGTCGCGCGCGCCATGGATGCTGCCGAGCGCGCAGACCAGCACGCCACGGGCCTGCGGGTGCGAGGCGAGCAACACCGCGTCGAGCAGATTCTGCGGTCCATCGGGCACGAGCGCCGTGGCCGGGCGCATGGCGCAGGTCAGCACCACGGGCTTGTCGGCAGGCAGCAGCTCGTGCAGCAGCCACGCCGTCTCCTCGATCGTGTCGGTGCCGTGGGTGATGACGATGCCGCTCACCCGCGGGTCTGCCAGATGCACCGCGCAGCGCTGAGCGAGCCGGCGCCAGACGGCGTGGTCCATGTCCTTGCTGTCGATCCGGGCCACCTCCTCGATCACCAGATCACCGCCCGCCGCCTGCGCCAGGCCCGGTATGCCCCGCACCAGCTCTTCGGTGGTGAGCTGGGCCGCGGTATAGGCGTGACTGCCCGCCGTGCCCGTACCGGCGATGGTGCCCCCGGTACCGAGAATCACTGTCTTTTTGTTCATGGTGATTGCAACTTTCGAAAAACTGGTTGAAAATACAGTAACTGGATCAACGAACAGTGATCCATCTGACCGAGCAACCGGAGCACCGCATGACCGATCAGCCCAGGCTCACCAGCCGCCAGCAGCAGATTCTCGAACTCGTCGAGCGCGCCATCGCGCGGACCGGCGCCCCGCCCACCCGCGCGGAGATCGCGCAGGAGCTGGGCTTCAAATCCGCCAACGCCGCCGAAGAGCACCTGAGGGCACTGGCGCGCAAGGGTGTGATCGAACTGGTCAGCGGCACCTCGCGCGGCATCCGCCTGCGCTCGGGCGCCCTGCGCCAGATCAACGCCAGCCGCGGCTTGCAGATCGATCTGCCCATCCCGGGGCTGTCCCAGCTCACGCTGCCGCTCATCGGCCGCGTCGCCGCCGGCTCGCCGATTCTCGCGCAGGAACACGTCGATCAGACCTACACCATCGAGGGCTCGCTGTTCCAGCACAAGCCCGACTACCTGCTCAAGGTGCGCGGCATGTCCATGCGCGACGCGGGCATCATGGATGGCGACCTGCTCGCCGTGCAGGCCACACATGACGCGCGCAGCGGGCAGATCGTCGTGGCCCGCCTGGGCGATGAAGTCACCGTCAAGCGCCTGCGCCGCAGCGGTGGGCACATCGAGTTGCTGCCCGAAAACCCCGATTACCCGGTCATCCAGGTGCATCCCGGCGAGCCTTTTGAAATCGAAGGCCTGGCGGTGGGCCTGATCCGCAACACCATGCTGATGTAGGCATGGCCCGCACGCCGCAGGTGGCGGGCGTTTGGCCTGGCTCGGCGCGTTGAAGCGCCCGCAGGCCAACCCTGAAGGCGTGCGTTTTCCCCGGCAATCCTGCCTGTGCTCAAGTCTGAAGGAGTCTCACATGCAGTTCGCCCAACGCCCGCCCGCCTTTTCTCGCCTCCCCGCTCAGGGCAAAGTCATTGCACTGAGGCCTTTGCCGCATCCGGAGGCAGCCCGCGTGCACGCGGTCGGCCCTACCCGTGCCAAGGCACCTCGGCCGCTGCGCCTCATCGTCAATCGCGGTGCCGACGGCTCATGCCGCCTGATGGCCTCGGGGCGCTTGGCGGACGTCTGCGCCGAGCTCAACCGGCTGGCGCTGGCCTGATCAGGACCCGGCCGTTGAGTGTGGCGCGATGGCGTGCCACGGCGCACGCTTCACCGCAACGTGGGTAACGTGGCAAGACGGCGCCGCTGTCGCGGGGCACGGTCTGAAGCCCGGCGCTACGCCATGAGCTGCGCCCACACCTTGTCCAGGCGCTTGGTGCTCACAGGGTAAGGCGTGCGCAGTTCCTGCGCGAACAAGCTCACGCGCAGCTCCTGCAGCATCCAGCGGTATTCCTGCATGCGCGCGTCCTCGCGCCCCTTGCGCTCGGCAAACAGGCGCCAGTAGCGCTGTTCCAGCGGCTGCAGTTCGCGCGTGCGGGCGGCATCGCGGGCCGGGTCGGCACGCAGCTTGTCCAGGCGCAGGGTGATGGCCTTGAGGTAGCGCGGGTAGTGCTGCAGCTGCGCCCAGGGCGTGTCCAGCAGGAAATTCTTGTTCATCAGGATCTGCAGCTGCCGGCCCGCGTCCTGCGCCGCTTCCGGCGCATGGCGGGCGTCCTTGATCTTGCGCTGGCTCGCCGCGTATTCCTGCAGAATCTCGCCCGCCAGACGCGCGACTTCATGGGCGATCAGAGTGAGGCGCGAACGGCCCTCCTGCACGCGCAAGGCAAATCCCGCCTCATCCACAGGCAAGGGGTCTTGCAGGAAGGCGCGGTCCAGCGCCACGTCGATGATCTGCGCCAGCAGCTCTTCCTGCGTGCCCAGCGGCATGTAGGCCACCGCCATGCGCTGCAACTCGGGGATGTTGCGGCCCAGGTATTTGAGCGCGTCGCGGATGGCGAGCGCGACCAGCCGCCGCAGACCCACGCGGTGGCGCGCCTGGGCCAACTCGGGTTCGTCGAAGACCTCGATGCCCACGCCGTCGCCGCGATCGACGAGCGCGGGAAAACCGACCAGGCTTTGGCTGCCGCGCTGCACTTCCAGCAGTTCGGGCAGCTCGCCAAAGGTCCAGGCGGTGTAGGTCGCATCGGCCTGAAGCGGACGTTCCGCTTTGTTTTGAGGAGCTGCCCGCGCTTGATTTACGGGATTTTCAGATTGTTCTTTATCACAGATTGGCTCAGGCAAAGCGCTATCAGCTATCTTCAAGGTAGCAAGCGCCTGGAAGGCTCCGCGTGCTCGGCTGCTCCACTGGGCCTTGAGGGCGGCCAGTTGTCGCCCCTGCCCGAGCTGGCGGCCGTGCTCGTCGATGATGCGAAAGTTCATGAACAGGTGGGGGCTGAGCATGTCACGCTTGAAATCGGCCGCCTTTACGTCCAGCGCCGTTTCGTCGCGTACCTGCTTGAGCAGCACCTGCACCAGGCCGCCGCGTTCCCAGGCGCGCTCGGTCAGGAATTTTTCAGCCAACCGGGTGGCGTGCTCGGCCAGTGGCACGAAGCGGCTCCTCGGACGCTGGGGCAGGCTCTTGAGCAGCGCCTGGATCTTGTCCTTGAGCATGCCCGGCACGAGCCATTCGGCATCATCTTCGCTCACCTGGTTGAGCGCGAACAGCGGCACGGTCACCGTCAGGCCATCGCGCGCATCGCCCGGCGTGTGTAGGTAGCTGGCGGCGCAATCCACGCCGCCCAGGCGCACCAGCCTGGGGAAGCGCTCGCTGGTCACGCCCGCCGCCTCGTGGCGCATGAGCTCATCCTTGGTCAGGCGCAGCAGCTGCGGGTCGGCCTGGCTCGCCTGGCGGAACCACTTGTCGAACGTGGCGCCGCTGTACACCCCCTCGGGGATATGCTGCTCGTAGAAGGCGTAGATCAGTTCGTCATCGACGAGCAGATCCTGGCGGCGGCTCTTGTGTTCGAGCTCTTCGACCTTGTGCACAGCTTTGTGGTTGGCCGCGAGAAAGGGCCAGCTGCTCTCCCACTCGCCCTCCACCAGCGCGCGACGGATGAAGATTTGGCGCGCCTCGTGCGGATCCACGCGCCCATAGCTCACGCTGCGCTGGTTATAAACCACGAGGCCGTAGAGCGTGGCGCGCTCGTAGGCGATCACGTCCGCCTGCTTCTTGCTCCAGTGCGGATCGAGCAGCTGCTTCTTGAGCAGATGCGCCCCGACTTCCTCGAGCCACTGCGGCTCGATCGCCGCGATGCCACGCCCGTACAGGCGCGAGGTTTCGACCTGTTCGGCGGCCACGATCCAGCGCCCCGGTTTCCTGTTCAGATGCGCGCCGGGGTGAGGATGAAATTTGATGCCATGCGCGCCCAGGTAGGCGTCGCTTTCCTCGCCCTTGTAGCCGATGTTGCCCAGCAGGCCCGAGAGCATGGACAGATGCACCGCCTCGTAGCCGGCGGGCTGCGTGCTCAGCGGCCACTGGTGCTCGCGCACCACGGTGAGCAACTGCGTGTGGATGTCTCGCCATTCGCGCACGCGGCGAATGTTCAGGTAATTCTGTCGCAGCAGCTGTTCCCACTGACGGTTGCTGAGCTTGTGGGTATCGCCCTCGCTCACGCCCTGGTTGTCACTCCCTCTCCCTTTGGGCGAGGCAGGGAGCAAGGCTTGCGCTGCACTGGCACGTTGACTCACCGGCAAGAACGCCTGGCGCCTGGCGCGCCCCGGCGCACCGGCCTGCGCAGCCATCTCCTTGCGGCTGGTCGCGACCACCTTGCCGCCGCGTGCATCGCCGAGCCAGTTCCACAGCCGCACGTAACCGGAAAATTCGCTCTTTTCATCGTCGAACTTGGCATGCGCCTGGTCCGCCTGGGCCTGCGCCTCCAGCGGCCGATCGCGCACGTCCTGCACCGACAGCGCCGCGGCAATCACCAGCACCTCAGCCAGTGCTCCGCGTGTGCGCGCCTCGACGATCATGCGCCCTACCCGCGGGTCCAGCGGCAGACGCGCCAGCTCCCTGCCCATGGGCAGCAGCGCGCCTCGCTCATCGACCGCACCCAGTTCCTGCAGCAGCTGGTAGCCGTCGGCGATCGCCCGGCTCGAGGGCGCCTCCAGGAAGGGGAAGTTCACCACGTCGCCCAGCCCCAGGCTCTTCATGCGCAGGATGACACCGGCGAGCGATGAACGCAGGATTTCCGGGTCGGTGAAGCGCTCGCGCTGGTTGAAATCCGCCTCGTCATACAGACGGATGCAGATGCCGTTGGCCACGCGCCCGCAGCGCCCGGCGCGCTGATTCGCCGCCGCCTGGCTGATGGGCTCGACCAGAAGTTGCTCCACCTTGCTGCGGAAGGAATAGCGCTTGACGCGCGCCGTACCTGCGTCAATGACGTATTTGATGCCTGGAACCGTGAGCGAGGTCTCGGCCACATTGGTCGCGAGCACGATGCGCCGCTGGTGGTGGCTTTCGAAAATCCGATCCTGCTCGGCCTGCGACAGGCGCGAGAACAGCGGCAGCACCTCGGCGCTTCTGAGCACGGGCGAATGCTGCAGGTGCTTGCGCAGGTGGTCGGCCGCCTCGCGGATTTCGCGCTCGCCGGGCAGGAAGACCAGGATGTCGCCCCCGGCACCGCCTTGCCAGAGTTCATCCACGCCATCGGCGATGGCGTCGTTCAGGTCGTGGTCCTTTTTCTCCTGGAACGGCCGCCAGCGCATCTCCACCGGGTAGGTGCGCCCAGAGACCATGATGACTGGCGCCGGGCCGTTCGTGTCCTTGAAGTGCTGGGCAAAGCGCTCGGCATCGATGGTGGCAGACGTCACCACCACCTTCAGATCGGGGCGCCGCGGCAGGATCTGCTTGAGGTAGCCGAGCAGAAAGTCGATGTTCAGGCTGCGCTCGTGCGCCTCGTCGATGATCAGGGTGTCGTAGGCCGTCAAGAGCGGATCGGTCTGCGTCTCGGCCAGCAAAATGCCGTCGGTCATGAGCTTGACCGAGGCGCCCTTTTGCAGCGTGTCGGCAAAGCGCACCTTGTAGCCCACCACTTCGCCTGGCGGCGTCTTCAGTTCCTCGGCAATGCGCTTGGCCACGCTGGAAGCGGCAATGCGCCGGGGCTGCGTGTGGCCGATCAGCCGACCGCGCTGACCTTCCGGGGCGTTGCACTTGCCCCGCCCCAGCGCCAGCGCGATCTTGGGCAATTGCGTGGTCTTGCCGGAGCCGGTTTCGCCGCAGACGATGATCACCTGATGCGCGCGCATGGCGGCCATGATGTCGTCGCGCCGCGCGCTGACCGGAAGGGATTCTGGGAAGGTGATGTTCAGGGGCATGAAGCGCCCGATTATCCCAAGCACGCCCGCATGGCGCGGCGCCGCTACACTGCCGCTTTCACGCCAGACACACCCGCCACCACGACATGTCCGCCGTTTTCAACTTCACTTTCGTTCCGTGGTTCCGCTCGGTCGCGCCCTACATCCACAAATTCCGCCACCAGACCTTCGTCGTGGGCCTGACGGGCGAAGCCGTGGCGGCCGGCAAGCTGCAGAACATCGTGCAGGACCTCGCGCTCATCCAGGCGATGAGCGTCAAGATCGTGCTCGTGCACGGCTTTCGCCCGCAGGTCAACGAACAATTGCGCCTGAAGGGCCACACGCCGCGCCACCACAAGGGCGTGCGCGTGACCGATCCGGTGGCGCTCGACTGCGCGCAGGAAGCGGCTGGGCAGTTGCGCTACGAGATCGAGGCCGCCTTCAGCCAGGGCCTGCCCAACACCCCGATGGCCGACGCGCGCGTGCGCGTGATCTCGGGCAACTTTCTTACCGCGCAGCCGCTTGGAATCGTCGATGGCGTGGACTTTCAGCACACCGGCAAGGTGCGCAAGGTGGACGTGGAAGGCATCCAGCGCGCGCTCGACTCACAGGCGCTGGTGCTGATCTCGCCCTTCGGCTTCTCGCCCACGGGAGAGGCCTTCAACCTCAGCATGGAAGAAGTGGCCACGCGCGTGGCCAGCGAGCTGCAGGCCGACAAACTGCTGTTTCTCTCGGAAATTCCCGGGGTGCGCGAAAAGCCGCTGGAACCGGCGGGCGAGGACAACCCCATCGATACCGAAATCACGCTCGCCACCGCGCGGCGCATGCTCGGCGAGCTGCCCGAGCCTACCTCCCCCACCGACCCGGCGTTCTACCTCGCGTGCTGCGTGCAGGCCTGCGAGCACGGCGTGGAGCGCAGCCACATCATTCCGTTTTCCGTCGATGGCTCGCTGCTGCTGGAGATCTACGTGCACGATGGCATAGGCACGATGGTGATCGACGAAAAGCTCGAAGAACTGCGCGAGGCCACGATCGACGACGTGGGCGGCATCATCCGCCTGATCGAACCCTTCGAGCGCGACGGCACGCTGGTCAAGCGCAACCGCACCGAGATCGAGCGCGACATTTCCAGCTACCTCGTGATCGAGCACGACGGCGTGATCTTCGGCTGCGCCGCGCTCTACCCCTACCCCGAGCAGAAGACCGCCGAAATGGCGGCGCTCACCGTCTCGCCCGACAGCCAGGGCACGGGCGACGGCGAAAAGCTGCTCAAGCGCATCGAGCAGCGCGCGCGCGATATGGGCCTGGCCAGCATCTTCGTGCTCACCACGCGCACCATGCACTGGTTCCTCAAGCGCGGCTTTTCGCCCGTCGAGCCCGACTGGCTGCCCGATGCGCGCAAGCGCAAGTACAACTGGGATCGCAAGAGCCAGGTGCTGGTCAAGCGGCTCTGAGCCGGGCGCCTGGGAACCAGCCTACTTGAACAGATCGAACAGGCCACCGTGCTCCTTGGTGCGCCCGTCCTTCGGCTGGCCCGAGGCTGCATCCACCACGCGCAGAAATTCGCGCATGGCGTCGACGACGCCGCTTTGCATCTCGCCGGTCTGGATGGTCTCGTCCACGAACCGGCCATCGTCCGTCGTCACGCGCAGCCACCCATCCGTCTTGTAAACCATGGAATCGATCAGCGACAGCGGCACGTCAAACGTGGTCTCGGGGTAGCCCGCCTGCGTCGTTGGCGCGCCGGTCGAGGGCACACGCAGATGCACGACCTCGGCGCGCCCGAAGTGAAAATCCGCGCTGCCCACCTGCGCCTCCTGGTAGGGCAAACCGATGGTGAGCAGCACCACCCCGGGGCGCTGGCTGCTCCAGCGCGCACTCAGCGCCGGGCAGCGCGGCTGCACGCAGATCAGGCTGGCTGGTTCCGTCGTGATCGTCTGGCTGCCATCCGGGGCGCTGACCTGCGTGACCTGCGGGGCCACGGGTGTGTGGCTGGCACAACCCGCAAGCAGGCCCAGGGCGCCTGCGGCGATCCACTGCGAACGATTCATGAACGTGCTCCCTCAATGCCTTTGCAGGCGGTAGACCGCCGTGGCCATTTGCGTGAGCCCGCGCGCCGCGAAACCCGGCTCGTGCGCCAGGATGTCGCGCCGCTCCAGCGGCTGCACGTCCCAATGCGGCGCATAGTGCTCCAGCACTTCGGCCTGAGGCACGGAAAACGGCGGCCCCTGCATTTCATGCTGCGGGTATTCCAGCGTCACAAGCAGCCCGCGGCAACCCGAAGGCAGGCGCGCCATGAGCTCCTGCACGTAGGTCTTGCGCATGGGTGCCGGCAACGCCACCAGCGCCGCGCGGTCGTAAATGGCCGCGCAATCGGTCAGCACCTGCGCATCCAGCCCGAAGGCATCGCCGCAGATCACCTCGATCTGCGACGTGCCGTAGTGCGTGCCGTAACGCGACGACCAGGTTTTGGGTGTCCAGCCGTGCTCGGCGAAAAACTGCTGCACCGCCAGCGGCGAAAGCTCCACCGCGAGAATGCGATGCCCCTGCTGCGCCAGCCATGCCATGTCCAGCGTCTTCCCCGCCAGCGGCACGAACACGCGACTTCCCGGCTCGAGCGCGAGCGCGGGCCAGTGCTTTTGCAGCAGTGGCAGCACCTTCGATTGATGAAAGCCGATGCGCCCCTCGCGCCAGTGCTGCAGCCAGAACGCCTGTTCCATGTGTTAATGCGTGATTGCCAAAACAGCCAGTGTAATGAATCCCCGGGCCCGTACAGCCCGCCCGCGCTTTGCGGATGCCTGGGCACGATCGGCGAAAACTAGGCAAGATGGCGGGATTGGAATTTCAATGAAGGAGACTTCATGGCCCTGCCCGTCGTCGCGGCGAATTCGCCCATCCGTGTTCAACTGGAAGCCGACAAAACCTACCACTGGTGCCGCTGCGGGCGCTCGCGCAGCCAGCCCTTCTGTGATGGTTCTCACCAAGGCACCGGCATCACTCCGATGGCCTTCACCGCCAAGGAGACTGGCGAGGCATGGCTGTGCCGCTGCAAGCAGACGCACAACGCGCCCAACTGCGACGGCACGCACAAGCGCATTCCGGACGAGGCCGTGGGCAAGGAATTCACGCTCTGAGTGCGCCGGCCGGCGGCGTGCCCGCAGATCAGTACATGTGCTGGCCACCGTTCATGGCCACGTTGCTGCCGGTCATGTAAGCGGCGGCATCGCTCACGATGAAAGCCACCAGCGCGGCAATCTCTTCGGGCTGCCCGAGGCGGCCGACTGGAATCGCGTCGATGATCTTCTGGCGCACATCCTCGCGCACCGCCATCACCATCTCTGTGGCCAGGTAGCCCGGTGAGACGGTGTTCACGGTCACGCCCTTGCGCGCCACCTCCTGCGCCAGCGCCTTGGTGAACCCGTGGACACCGGCCTTGGCCGCCGAATAGTTGGTCTGCCCGAACTGGCCCTTGCTGCCGTTGATCGACGAGATGTTGACGATGCGCCCCCAGCCGCGCTCCACCATCGGGTCGAGGAACGGCTTGGTGACGTTGAACATCGAGTCCAGGTTGGTGCGCAGCACGGCGTCCCAACCCGCCTTGTCGAGCTTGCGCAGCGTGGCATCGCGCGTGATGCCGGCGTTGTTCACCAGAATGTCGATCCGGTGGCCATCGGCATGGATGCGCCGCGCCATCTCCTGCGCCGATTCGTAATCGGACACGTCGACTTCGTAGGCGGTGAAGGTGTAACCCTGCGCCGCCTGCTCGCGCTGCCATGGGCCAATCTTGGCGTTGCCTGGTGTGTGCGTGACGAGCACGCGGTGGCCGGCATCGTGCAGGGCGCGCGCGATGGCTGCGCCCAGCCCCCGGTTGCCTCCCGTGACCAGTGCTGTTCGTTGGGGAGATGTCATGGCGGGTTCCTTACGTCCTGGCCTTGCGAGGCGAGGCAGCGGCAGGTGCGGCCGGGGGCTGCGTCCACTGCTGAAAAAGCTGGGCAACAGAGGACGTTTCGGCGCTTGAGCCCAACGCCTTCGAGACAGACTCCTGCCAGTCAGCGAGCGCCTGGCGCAGGCCATCGGCAAAGGCGGTCTGGCTATTGACGGCCACCTGCCCGACCGCCTGGGCGTCGCCCATGCGCCCCTGGCACAGGCGCCAGAACACCTCGGACGGCAGGGTGGCGAGCGCCTGCCAGTCGGCAGCCTGCTGCAGCCCTTGTATGCGGGAGGTCGTCTCCAGCACGCCATCAGCGCTCAGTTGTTGCATCGCTTCGATCCAGCGATGGCCGCTTTCCTGCAGCAGGCGCGTGACCTGTAGCTGCAGCTCGGCATTGGCCTTGTAGAGATGGATGGGCAATTCGTCGTTCACGGCAGTACTCCACGGTCATGGTATGCCCCACCGGGGCGGGTCTGGGCGATGCCTTGCGAGATGGCCCGATGGCATCTCGGCGGATTCGAGTCCACTGCGGAGGTCACGTCACCTCATCCTCACGTAGGTTCCAGGCGCATTGTCAAGCTGCGCATGCGCGCCGCGCAGGCCCATGGCGGGCGGCGCCACGCGCCCGGCCGAGCGCTGCGCCAGCCACTGCTGCCACGCTGGCCACCAGGAGCCTTCCTTCAGCGGCGTCTCGGCGCGCCACTGCTGCGGATCGACATAGCGATCGCCAGGGGCGCGGGTGGCGATCTGGAAGCTGCGCCGGGGATGCCCCGGCTCGCTGACCACTCCAGCGTTGTGCCCGCCACTGGTGAGCACGAAGGTCAACTCGGCGTCACTGAGCAGATGCATCTTGTACACGGAAGGCCAGGGTGCGACGTGGTCGCGCACCGTGCCAACGATGAACATGGGCACCTCGATGTCGGCGATCGCCACCGGCTTGCCACCGACGCGGTAGCGTCCCTCGGCCAGATCGTTGTTCAGGTACAGGCGCCGCAGGTACTCGCTGTGCATGCGGTACGGCATGCGGGTCACGTCGGCGTTCCAGGCCATCAGGTCATTGAACGCCTGCCGCTCGCCCAGCAGGTATTCGCGCACCCGGCGCGACCAGATCAGGTCGCGCGAGTTGAGCATCTGGAACGCCCCGGCCATCTGCTTGCCGTCGAGATAGCCCTTGTCCCACATTCCGGCCTCCAGCCAGGCCAGCTGGCTCTCGTCGATGAACAGCGCGATCTCGCCCGATTCGTGGAAATCTGTTTCCGACGCCAGCAGCGTCAAGCTTTGCAGCCGCGCGTCGCCATCGCGCGCCATCGCGGCGGCGGCGATCGTCAGCAGGGTGCCGCCCAGGCAATAGCCGACCGCCTGTACCTTGCGCCCGGGAACGATGGCCGTGACCGTATCCAGCGCATCCATGACTCCGAGCTGGCGGTAATCCTCCAGGCCGAGATCGCGATCGGCCGCCGTCGGGTTCTTCCAGGAAATGATGAACACCGTATGCCCCTGTTCGACCAGGTACTTCACCATGGAGTTCTGCGGCGACAGGTCGAGGATGTAGTACTTCATGATCCATGAAGGAACGATCAGCACCGGTTCGGCATGCACGTCGGGCGTCGTGGGCGTGTACTGGATCAGCTCGATCAGGTGGTTGCGCAACACCACCTTTCCGGGCGTGACCGCCACGTCCTTGCCGACCTCGAAGCCTTCAACCCCGGCCGGGGCTTCATCCAGCGCCAGGCGCCGTGCATCGTCGAGGAAGTTCATGGCGCCGTGCCACAAATTGGCACCGCCACTGGCCCGGATCGCATCCAGCACTTCGGGATTGGTCCAGATGAAGTTCGAGGGCGACCACATGTCCAGCCACTGCCGGCCAGCGAAAGTTACCATCTTCTCGTGATGGCGCGACACGCCGCGCACGTCGGTGGTGGCGTTGTGCCACCACTGCTGCTGCAGCAGGAAAGCCTGGTGGATCACGTTGAACGGCCACCGTTGCCAGGCGGGTGCCGCGAAGCGCCTGTCCTGCTCCAGTGGCTCGATGCATGCCGGGCAATGGTGCGCGCCCGCGGCCTGCATGGTGTAGCGCGCGAGCCGTTGCTGCTTGTGCCATCCCTTTTCGATCAGGCTGCGCTGTTTACCCGGTGAAAGACTCAGGTGCAGCGCCCAGTCGTACCAAGCCAGCATACCGGCCGCAGGTGACAAGCCGCCCGTGCTGCGGGCCCGCCAAGCGTTCGCAAGCGTATCGAGGGCATCGGTGCGACAAGCTTCAGACGGTTGCGGCGCGGGCCTGTCGGGCGTGGCAAGAGTGTTCATCTTCGGTCTTTCAATTTGAAAGTGACTTATTACTATCTTATCCTTTGCAGGAAAAGAAGCAAGCAAAAAAGCAACCCTGGTCGAATGCCCGAGGACGTTTGTGCCTCCCGAGGCTCACGAAGTTCAGCCGGCCACGAGCCATGAGCCATGGGTGGACAAGGGCCCTGCCCTCCCATGCCGATGAACCGGGTTTGAGTTCTTGTCATCTCGGTATTTTGCGTGCTAGGATAGTGATTAGTTACTTACTTTTATGGGGTTGGAACGGTGAGTGAACGTCCTCAGTACCTGTCCGCTGAAGAGCGGCGCGCGGCCACGGTGCAAGCGGTGGTCGATCTGGCGGCGGAACAGAATCCTGCCGAAATCACGACCACGGCCATTGCCGATCGCATGGGCTTGACGCAGGGCGCGCTGTTTCGCCACTTTCCCACCAAGGACGCGATCCTGGGGGCAACGATGACCTGGGTCGGCGAGCGCTTGCTGGTCCGCCTGGACAAGGCCGCCGAGGGCGCCGCCTCGCCTGCCGCGGCGCTCGAAGCCATGTTCATGACGCATATCGACTTCGTGGCCAGGCACCCGGGCGTGCCGCGCATGCTGTTGGGAGAGCTGCAGCGCTCCGGCGAAACGCTCGCCAAGCGCATGGTGCAGACCCTGCTCCGCCAGTACGAGCAGCGCCTGCGCCGCGTGATGGAGGCAGGCAAGACGCGGGGTGAGCTGGACGCGGATCTGGACGTGAATGCCGCCGCCGTGCTGTTCATCGGAACGATCCAGGGATTGGTCATGCAGTCGCTCCTGGCCGGCAAGGTGGGTCGCATCAGCCATGGTGCGCCCGCCGTGTTCGCCATCTACCTGCGTGGCATCACGCAACGGCCATGAAGACAACCACCCGCCCGCAGCGCGCTATCTGGGACCGGATGCTCTCCTTGCTGGCCATCGGCTTCGGCCTGCTCACGCTTCGGGAGGGCGGTGCAGTGCTGTTCTTCGACGGCGCGGCGCGCCAGGCCGCCGGCCACTACGTGCCTTTCGTGCTCTGGTTCAATTTCCTGGCCGGGTTCGCCTACATCGTCGCGGGCGTCGGCCTGTGGCGGCGCCGTCGCTGGGCCGCCTGGCTGGCGCTGGCCATCGCGGTGGCGACCGCCCTCGTGTTCATGGCCTTCGGCGCGCATGTGCTTTTGGGCGGCGCCTGGGAGCCGCGCACGCCAGTCGCCATGATGCTGCGCACCCTGGTGTGGGCGGGCATCGCGACCCTGGCCTGGCGCCGCTCAGCGGGGAGTGCGCTGGCCGAGCACGATCACTGAACACTTTTCTCTAGCGGAACCCTGCCATGACAACTCCAAACCTCCCCGCCAAAAGCACCCGTTGGGTCGTGATCGCCATCATCATCCTCGCTCTTGGTGGCGCGCTGGCGTTCTGGCTATTGCGCGACCACGGCAAGGAAGATGTATTGCGCCTCTATGGCAACGTCGACATCCGCGAGGTACAACTGGCCTTCCGCCAGCCCGGGCGCGTGATGCAGATGGCGTTCGACGAGGGCGATGCCGTCCGTGCCGGCGCGCGCCTGGCGGCGCTGGACCCGCAGCCGTATCGGGACGCTCTTGCGGCAGCACAGGCCCAGGTACAGGTGGCGCAGGCAGAGCTGGCCAAGCTGCGCCGCGGTCTGCGCCCGCAGGAAATCACCCAGGCGCGCGAGGCGCTCAGACAAGCACAGGCACTCGCCACCGAGACCGAACGCAACTTCCAGCGCCAGAGCGGCCTGCTGACATCGGGCGCCAGCAGCCAGCGCACGGTCGATGCCGCCCGCACGGCGCGCGACCAGGCAATCGCTGGCGTCGAAGCGGCCAAGGCGGCTCTGTCGCAGGCATCCGAAGGCTTCCGCAAGGAAGACATCGCCGCGGCCGAGGCGCGTCTGGCAGCCGCGCAGGCATCCGCAGCACAAGCCACTACCGCCCTGGCGGACACTGAACTGGTCGCGCCCAGCAACGGTACCGTGATCGCACGCGTGCGCGAGCCCGGCAGCATGGTCGCCAGCCAAAACACTGTCTACAGCCTGAGCCTGGACAAACCGGTCTACGTGCGCGCCTATGTGGGTGAGCGAGACTTGGGGCGCATCGCCCCCGGCACCACAGTGCACGTCAAAAGTGACTCATCGGACAAGGTCTATCGAGGCCAGATCGGCTTCATCTCGCCGCGCGCCGAATTCACCCCAAAGACGGTGGAGACGACGGACTTGCGCACCGACCTTGTGTACCGGCTGCGCATCGTCATCGACGAAGCCGACAGCGACGCAGCGCTGCGCCAGGGCATGCCGGTGACGATTACGCTCGATGCCCCGCCCGGCCCTGTCGTACCCACCGGGAAGCGCTGAGATGCCCACTAACGCTGTCATCGCCGCCAGCGTCGCCAAGCCAAACGACGCGGTCGTCGAGACCGATGCCGCCATCGTCATCGACGGCGTGAACAAGCATTTCGGCCAGGTGCAGGCCCTGCGTGGCTTGAGCGCGCGCATCCATTACGGACGGCTGACGGGCCTGGTCGGCCCGGACGGCGCCGGCAAGACGACGCTGATGCGCATCCTGACCGGCCTGCTCGTGCCCAACGCCGGCAGCGTCACCCTGGCCGGCTTCGACGTGGTCAGGGACAACGACGCCATCCACGTCGCCAGCGGCTACATGCCGCAGCGCTTCGGCCTGTACGAAGACCTGTCGGTGATGGAGAACATGCGGCTGTACGCGCAGCTGCGCGGCATGGACGCCAACCGCAACGCCGATCTGTTTGCCGAGCTGCTCGACTTCACCCGGCTTGGGCTCTTCACCACGCGCCTCGCGGGCAAGCTCTCGGGTGGCATGAAGCAGAAGCTGGGCCTGGCCTGCGCGCTGATGGCGCGGCCCAAGGTGTTGCTGCTGGACGAACCTGGCGTGGGCGTCGATCCGGTCAGCCGCCAGGACCTGTGGCGCATGGTGCAGGCGCTGACCGACGAGGGCATGGCCGTGGTCTGGTCGACCGCCTACCTCGACGAGGCCGAGCGCTGCGAGAGCGTGCTGCTGCTCAATCAGGGCAAGCTGCTGTTCGACGGCCCGCCGCAGACACTCACCGCGCAGCTCGAAGGCCGCAGCTTCCGCCTCGAAAACGTCGGCGGCGAGCGCCGGGCGGTGCTGACCGAGGCGCTCAATCTGCCCAGCGTGAGCGATGGCGTGATCCAGGGTGCCGGCGTGCGCGTGGTGCTGCGCGCGGGCGCCGACCCCGGGCAGGTGCAGGCCCTGGCCGATCGGACGCAGGTGGAACTGGCGCGGGTGCCGGCACGCTTCGAGGACGCCTTCATCGACCTGCTCGGCGGCGGCCCCGGCGGCACGTCCACCCTGGCTGAACGGCTGGCGCCGGTCGAGCTGGGCTCGGACATCGCCGTGTCCTGCCGCGATCTCACCAAGCGCTTCGGCGAATTCACCGCCACCGACAAGGTCAGTTTCGAGGTACACAAGGGCGAAATCTTCGGCCTGCTCGGCCCCAACGGCGCCGGCAAGTCCACCACCTTCAAGATGCTGTGCGGCCTGCTCAAACCCACGGCGGGCGAAGCGCATGTGGTGGGGCTCGACCTGCGCCGCGCCACGGGTGCGGCCAAGAGCCGGCTGGGCTACATGGCGCAGAAGTTCTCGCTCTACGGCCTGCTGTCGGTGCAGCAGAACCTGGAGTTCTCGGCCGGGGTCTACGGGCTGGAAGGCAACACCCGGCGCGAGCGCATCGCCGAGATGATCGAAACCTTCGATCTGGGCGGCTGGCTGTCCGCCACGCCCGATGGGTTGCCGCTGGGGCACAAGCAGCGCCTGGCGCTGGCCTGCTCGCTGATGCACCGCCCTCCGGTGCTGTTCCTGGACGAGCCCACCTCGGGCGTGGACCCTATCACCCGGCGCGAGTTCTGGACCCACATCAACGGCTTGGCGCGCAAGGGCGTGACCATCATGGTCACCACCCACTTCATGGACGAGGCCGAATACTGCGACCGGGTGGCCATGCTGTCGCGCGCGCGGCTGATCGCACTGGACACGCCCGACGCGCTCAAGCGCATGGCCGTCAGCCCGCAAAAGCCCGATCCGACCATGGAGGACGCCTTCATCCACCTGGTCGAGTCGGCCGAGCGCGGGATGGAGGCCGCCACATGAACAGCCCCACAACGCACAAGGGTGCGGGTGGCCCGGTGCAGGCCGACCCGCGGCGCTTCGACCTGCAGCGCCTGCTGGCCCTGGTCACCAAGGAAAGCCACCAGGCGCTGCGCGACCCCTCTACGCTGCTGATCGCCTTCGTGCTGCCGGTGGTGTTGCTGCTGCTGTTCGCCTATGCGGTGTCGCTGGATGCCAAGGAGGTCCGC
>OFIS01000220.1_pt1 | contig 54239 bp, 45 predicted proteins | sample 1775071 | NCBI WGS metagenome assembly OFIS01 (sample SAMN08195774, study PRJEB24354) | sludge metagenome | isolation source: sludge from phenol fed wastewater aerobic bioreactor C | place: India: Nagpur | collected 2016-09-17
CTCGTCGTGCGGCGCGATGGTGATGACGGGCATGGCGTCGGTCACCAGGGCGAGCGGGCCGTGCTTGAGTTCGCCGGCGGGATAGGCCTCGGCGTGGATGTAGCTGATTTCCTTCAGCTTCAGCGCGCCTTCCAGGGCGATCGGATAGTGCATGCCGCGCCCCAGGAACAGGGCGTTTTCCTTGCTGGCGAAGCGTTCGGCCCAGGCGATGATCTGGGGCTCCAGCGCCAGCACGGCGGACACGGCGGCCGGCAGGTGGCGCAGGGACTTGATGGCCTGTTCCTCGGCGGCGGCGTCCAGCCGGCCGCGCGTCTGCGCCAGCGCCAGGGTCAGCAGGTACAGGGCGGTCAGCTGGGTGGTGAAGGCCTTGGTCGAGGCCACGCCGATCTCCACCCCCGCGCGGGTGATGAAGGCCAGCTTGCATTCGCGCACCATGGCGCTGGTGGCCACGTTGCAGATGGTCAGGGTCTGGTCCATGCCCAGGCTGCGCGCGTGCTTGAGCGCGGCCAGGGTGTCGGCGGTCTCGCCGGACTGGGAGATGGTGACCACCAGGGTGCGCGGGTCGGGCACGCTGGTGCGGTAGCGGTATTCGCTGGCGATCTCCACGTTGACGGGAATGCCGGCCACGGATTCGATCCAGTAGCGCGCCGTCAGGCCGGCGTAGTAGCTGGTGCCGCAGGCCAGGATCAGCACGCGGTCGATGGCCTGGAACGCGGCGTGCGCGCCGTCGCCGAACAGCTCCGGCATGATGGCGTCGATGTCCTGCAGGGTGTCGCCCACGGCGCGCGGCTGCTCGAAGATTTCCTTCTGCATGAAATGCCGGTAGGGGCCGAGCTCGGCCTCGCCGGTGTGGACCTGGACGGTGTGCACGGGCCGCTCCACAGGCCGGCCCTGGGCGTCCGCGACCCAGACGCGCGCGAGCTGCAGGTCCACCACGTCGCCGTCCTCCAGGTACATGATCTGGTCGGTGGTGCCGGCCAGCGCCAGCGCGTCGGAGGCGAGGTAGTTGCCGTCGGCGCCGCGGCCCACGACCAGCGGCGAGCCCTGGCGCGCGCCGACCACGCGGTGCGGTTCCTGGGCGCAGAACACGGCGATGGCGTAGGCGCCCTCCAGGCGGCGCACGGCCTGCTGCACGGCGGCGTACAGGTCGCCGTCGTACAGGTGGTCCACCAGGTGGGCGATGACCTCGGTGTCGGTCTGGCTCTGGAACACGTAGCCGGCGGCCTGCAGTTCCGTGCGCAGGGCGTCGTGGTTCTCGATGATGCCGTTGTGCACCAGCGCGATGCGCGGCGCGCCCTGGTCCGGGCCGGAGAAATGCGGGTGCGCGTTGTGCGTCAGCGGCGCGCCGTGGGTGGCCCAGCGGGTGTGGGCGATGCCGGTCAGGCCCTGGACGCCGTCCTGCGCGGCCTGGGCCGCGAGCTCCGCGACGCGCTGGGTGCTGCGCACCCGCTGCAGGCCGGTGCCCGTGTGCACGGCCACGCCGCAGGAGTCGTAGCCCCGGTATTCCAGGCGGCGCAGGCCTTCGAGCAGGACGGGAACGATGTTGTGCTGCGCCACGGCGCCGACGATGCCACACATGGGGGAATGCTCCTGGTACGGAAAGACGGTTCGGGAAGGCGGCCGGAAAAAGGATCCGGAAAGACGGGGCCGGCGGAACCCGGCCCGGCTTTGCGCTATTGTGGACCGGAGTGCCTGAAATAAGGTTTCTATTTGAGCATTCAAATGGAATATGATTTCATATAAGATCATCCATGAAATCGGATTTCATGAACTACATGGAAATGAATTGAATGGATCAAGCGGGGCCTCGCGTCCTGCATCCTGCTCACAGCTGTTGCGACCCGGAAACATCTTCATGCCCAAGCTCGAACTCGACGACCTGGACCGCCGCATCCTCGACATCCTGCAGCAGGACGGCGCCCTCGGCAACCAGGAACTGGCCGCGCGCGCGCACACCTCGCCGCCGACCTGCCTGCGGCGGGTGCGCCGCCTGACCCGGGCGGGCGTCATCCAGCGGCGGGTGGCCATCCTGGATCCGGCCCTGATGGGGACGGCCCTGACGGTCCTGATCGAAGTCACGCTGGACGCGCAGGCGGCCGCGCAGGCCGACGCCTTCGAGGCCCGGCTGCTGGCCGAGCCGGCCATCCAGCAGTGCTATCGCGTCAGCAGCGGGCCGGACTTCATGCTGGTCGCCCTGGTGGCGGACATGGCGGCCTACCAGGCCCTGGCGCTGCGCTGCCTGACGGGCGATCCGCGCGTGCGCAACGTGCGCAGCTTCTTCGCCACGCGGCGCAGCAAGTTCGACACCCGGATCCCGCTGGCCCCTTGAGGCATCCGGCTCCGTCTGCGGGCGCAGCGAACGGCGCGAGCCGGCCGGAGGCAACCCCCGATCAGCGGACCTGATCCACCTCGGGCGTGGCCGGCTCATCCGCCCAGCGATCACGGAATTCCAGGATGTCCGGCAGGCAGCGCAAGAACGCCTCGACCAGGGCAGGGTCAAAATGGCGGCCGCTTTCTTTGCGGATCAGCGCCACGGCATCATCGATGGGCCAGGCCGGCTTGTAGGGCCGCACGCTGGTCAGGGCGTCGAACACGTCGACCAGCGCAATGATGCGCGCGGCATGGGGAATGTCCTCGCCCGCCAGACCGTCCGGATAGCCGCTGCCGTCCCATTTCTCGTGATGGCGCAGGGCGATCGTGGCGGCCAGCCGCAGCAGGCTGGACCGATGTTCGCCGATGATCCGGGCGCCGATCACGGTATGCTGGCGCATGACCGCCCACTCTGCGGCATCCAGCTTGCCGGGCTTGAGCAGCACGGCGTCAGGAATGCCGATCTTGCCCACGTCGTGCATGGGCGCGGCCTGCAGCAGTTCGTCGGCCGCCTCGTCGCTGTAACCGACCTCGCGCGCCAGACGCCAGGCGTAATGGCTCATGCGCACGATGTGCAGGCCGGTCTCGTTGTCGCGGTATTCCGCCGCCGCACCCAGACAGCGGATGATCTGCAAACGGGTTTCCAGCACTTCTCCGGCCTGCACCAGGGACAGATGGGTCCGCACCCGGGCCTGCACCACCGGCGGGTTGAAGGGCTTGGTGATGTAGTCCACCGCGCCCAGTTCCAGCCCCTTGTGCTCATCGGCGCCCTGGCTGAGCGCCGTCACGAAGATCACCGGAATGGCGCGCGTGCCCTCGTCGCGCTTCAAGGTCTCGCAGACCTCGTAGCCCGACATGCCCGGCATCATGATGTCCAGCAGAATCAGGTCGGGCCGCTCTTTGCGCACCAGCGACAGCGCCGTGGGGCCGTCCTTGGCGAACAGCAGGCGGTACTGCGCCTGCAGGGTATGCCGCAGCACCTGGAGATTGGTCGATTCGTCGTCCACCAGCAGCAGGGTGCGGCGCGCATCCTTCTTGTCGTCCATGAAAGCGTCCATTCTCGATCGGGTCCGGGTTCAGTCCGGCTGCGCGGCGGGTTCGGCGGCCGGCGCGAGCGGCGTCTCCAGCAGCGCGCCGGCGCGCTCGAACTCGAAGGCGTCGATGGCCTCGCGCAGGGCCCGGGCCCGGGCATGGCCGCCGCGCGCTTCCAGGCCGGCGCAGACGACGCCCAGCATGGCGTCGTCCAGCTCGTTGCGCGCCAGCACGGCGCGCAGCGCCGCGGCGGCCGCCGCCAGATCGGCGTCCGAGGCCGGCGCCGCCGCCCCGCCCGCCTCGGCGGCACCCGCCGGCGCCGGGCCGCACGCGGCCGGCGCGGCCCCGGCGCAGGCATCCCGGCGGGCCGCCTTGGCTTCCTGGCGCGCGGCGTCCATCAGGGCGCGCAGATGCGGCAGGCGCATCAGCGCGTCGGCAAGGTGCCCCGCCCGGCCCTGCTCTTCCAGTTCGCCCGCCTGCTGCGAGACCGCCATCAGGGCGAGATTGCCCGCCGCGCCGCGCAGGCCGTGCAGGCTGAACAGCAGGGCCTCGGGATCGGCGTCCGCGCCCGGATCGGGCAGGGGGTACTTGCCCGGCGCCTCGTCCAGGAAGGCCAGGATCCGGTCGGCCAGCCGCGCCCGGTCGCCCCAGAGCGCCACGCCGCGGTCCCAGTCGATCGCCCGGGCCGCGGCGCGGCCGGCCGCGAGCGGATCGTCGGCGGCCTCGGGCCGGCCTTCCAGCACCCGCGCGATCTCCTCGTACAGCCGGGGAATGTCCAGCGGCTTGACGGCGAAGCCGCTCATGCCGGCCAGCCGCGCCTCGCGCCGGTCGTTGGCCATCACGCTGGCCGTCAGGGCGATGACCGGCGTGGCCGGCAGACCGTGAATGCGCTCGTGCTGGCGGATCAGGCGGGTGGCCTGCAGGCCGTCGATGACGGGCATGTGCACGTCCATCAGGACCACGTCGAAGCGGCCGGCCAGGAAGGCCTGCACGGCCTGCTCGCCGTCGCGCGCGGCCTCCACCTGGTGGCCGCCGGACTGCAGCACCAGCGTCAGCAGTTCCAGATTCTGCTCCACGTCGTCGGCGATCAGCACGCGCAGCGGCCGCAGCGGCGCGGCGCCGCCCGGGGACGGCGGCTCGTCGGGCGCGCAGCCCGGCGCCAGCGGCAGCCACACGTGGAAGGTGCTGCCCCGGCCGGGCTCGCTCTCGACTTCGATGCGCCCCTTCATGGCCTCCACCAGCTGGCGGGCGATCGTCGTGCCCAGCCCCGTGCCGCCGAAGCGGCGGCTGATCGAGGCGTCGGCCTGGGTGAAGGGATCGAAGATGGACTGGACCTGCGCGGGACTCATGCCGATGCCCGTGTCGCGCACCCGCACGTGCACCACCCCGCCTTCCAGGGAGAACAGCACGTCCACGCCGCCCGTCTCGGTGAACTTGATGGCGTTGCCCACCAGATTGGTCAGGACCTGCAGCAGGCGCAGGGTGTCGCCCTTGAAATGCTCGGGCATGTCGGCCGGATAGTGGGTCCTGAGATACAGACCGCGCGCCTGCGCGCCCAGCCGCAGCGAGGACTCGATCTGCATCGCCAGGCTCTTGAGCGAGAAATCGCGGTTTTCCAGCTCCAGCCGGCCGCTGTCCATCTTGGAGGTGTCCAGGATGTCGTTCAGCAGCCGCAGCAGGCTGCGCGAGGACTGGCGGATGGTGTTCAGGTGGCTGCGCTGGGCCGGCTGCAGGTCCGTCTGCAGCAGCAGGTCGGTGAAGCCGATGATGGAATTCATCGGCGTGCGGATCTCGTGGCTCATGTTGGCCAGGAAATGGCCCTTGGCGGCGGCGGCCTGCTCGGCGCGCTCGGCCGCCTCGCGCAGGGAGGCCTCCAGCGCCTGCTTGTCGCTGATGTCGGTCAGCATGCCGACGAACAGCATCTCCTGGGTGGGCAGCGACACGCGGCCGACGGCCAGGCGCACCGGCACCAGGCTGCCGTCCTTGCGCCGCCCGACGACCTCGCGGCCGATGCCGATGATGTGCGTCACCCCGGTCTCGCGGTAGCGCCGCAGGTAGCCGTCGTGCTCGGAATGGTAGGGCTCGGGCATCAGCATGTTGATGTTGCGCCCGACGACCTCCCCCGCCTGGTAGCCGAACAGGCGCTCGGCCGAATGGCTGAATTCCTGCACGATGCCATGGCCGTCGATGGTGATGATGGCGTCCACGGCCGTGTCCAGGATGGCCTGCAGGCGCGACTGGCTTTCGCCGACCTCGCGGTACAGCTCGCGGGTGCGGATGAGGCCGTTCAGCGACGTGACCAGCACCGCCACCGTCAGGCTGATCGACGCCAGCCCCAGCGACGCCCAGGTGGTGTCCAGCCAGATGCCGTGCGCGGCTCCGCCCACCTCGCCGTAGAAGCGCACGGCCGCCATGCCGGTGTAGTGCATCCCGGCGATCGCCACGCCCATGATCGCCCCGCTGATCAGGAACCGCGTCCGCCGCGCCAGCGAGGTGCGGCGCAGGCCGAAGCGGATCCACAGCGCCAGCACCGCCAGCGCCACCGCCACGACGATGGACAGGGCGAACAGCAGCGGGTCGTAGCGCATCTCCAGCGTGCTCTGCATGGCGGCCATGCCGATGTAGTGCATCGCGCCGATGCCGGCGCCCACCAACAGGCCGCCGGCGATCAGCGGCCAGCGCGCCGGCTGGCGCTGCGACAGCATCCACAGCGCCACCCACGAGGCCGCCAGGCCCGGCAGCAGGGACAGCAGGGTGATGTCCGTGCGGTAGACCATGGGGGCCGGCAGGTGGAACGCCATCATGCCGATGAAATGCATGGTCCAGATCCCGCCCCCCAGGGCGACGGCCCCGGTGCCGATGGCGACGTGGCGATAGAAGCGGCTGCGGGTATGGCGGGCGATGTGCGCGGTCTGCAGCGCCATCAGGGACAGGAAGATCGGCACCGCGACCGACAGCAGGACCAGCCCGGGCTGCCAGGTGCCTTCGACCATGGGACCGGCCTCCGCGCCGGTGACGAAGAAATGGTCAAGCATCATGATGCGGATTCAACCCTTGAGACCTGAAACGATTGCGTGCAGGAGATAGCCTAACAGAATGCAACAGGCGCAACCGCCGGAATTCCGGCCGATTCGTCGCCGAACCAACACGACTCGGGGAAAACGAGAGGGCGAATCCAGAATTTTCATTGACTCAGGGAAATCCCCATGTCAAACTTGCGAATTGCCTGTTTTCTGACCTTCTGACCTCGGTTTCATGCCATCGGCCTTGCGCCGGGTGTGCCGTTTGGGTTGATCCGGTCGGCGCATGCGACTGATTCTTGCCCGGCAGACATCCGCGGCAGCAACCCAGCGGGGACATCCATCCGTTCCCCGCGGCATACCGCCCGCGTTCGCGGGCGCAAGGAAACCATGTCCTTCGACTCCCTGGGGCTTGCGCCCCAGCTCGTGGCCGCCCTGCGCGACCTGAGCATCGACACCCCCACCTCCGTCCAGTCCGCCGCCATCCCGCAGGCGCTGGCCGGCCACGACCTGATGGTGTCCTCGCAGACCGGCAGCGGCAAGACCGCCGCCTTCATGCTGCCCGCCCTGCAGCGCCTGGGCCACCACGCCGGCGCGGGCGGACGCGGCGTGCAGATCCTGGTCCTGGCGCCCACGCGCGAACTCGCCATGCAGGTGGCCGACGCCGCCCGCGCCTACGGCAAGCAGATCGACGGCCTGCGCGTCGCCACCGTGGTCGGCGGCATGCCCTACGGCGCCCAGATCAAGTCCCTGTCGCGCCGCGTGGACGTGCTGGTCGCCACCCCGGGCCGCCTGATCGACCACCTGCAGGCGCGCCGCGTGAACCTGTCCACCGTCCAGACCCTGGTGCTGGACGAGGCCGACCGCATGCTGGACATGGGCTTCATCGAGGACATCGAGACCATCGTCCGCGCCACGCCGGCCGAGCGACAGACGCTGCTGTTCTCGGCCACGCTGGACGGCACGGTCGCCCACCTGGCGGCCAACATGATGCGCGAACCGAAGCGCATCGAGGTCTCGCACGCGCACCAGAAGCACACCCACATCACCCAGCACCTGCTGTACGCCGACGACAAGGCCCACAAGCTGCGCCTGCTGGATCACCTGCTGCGCGACACCACCCTGGACCAGGCCATCGTCTTCACCGCCACCAAGCGCGGCGCCGACGACCTGGCCGACCACCTGAGCGACGAGGGCTTCGCCGCCGCCGCCCTGCACGGCGACATGAACCAGCGCCAGCGCACCCGCACCCTGGGCCTGCTGCAGAAGGGCCAGGTGCGCGTGCTGGTGGCCACCGACGTGGCCGCGCGCGGCATCGACGTGCAGACCATCAGCCACGCCGTGAACTACGACCTGCCCCTGCAGGCCGAGGACTACGTGCACCGCATCGGCCGCACCGGCCGCGCCGGACGCAACGGCCAGGCCATCACCCTGGCGGTGCACGCCGAACGCCACAAGGTCCGCCGCATCGAGCACTTCATCGGCCAGGCCATCCCCATGGAAACCATCCCCGGCCTGGAGCCGCAGCGGTCCGTGCGCCCCACCTACAAGGACAAGCCCGCCCGCGGCGCGCGCCCGCAAGGCGGCAAGCCCCACGGCAAGCCCTGGCACAAGGATGGCCCCGCCGCCGGCGGCGCGCCGCGTGCGCGCAAGCCCTGGCAAGAGGACGCCCGGGCGGGCGGGGACACGCGCCCCGTCCATGCCCGCAAGCCCGCCTGGCAGCAGGACGCCCAGGCCGCCGACGGCAGCCGTCCGGCGCGCGCCCCCAAGCCCTGGGAACAGAACGGCCAGGCCGACGGCGCCCGCCCGGCGCGCGCCCGCAAGCCCTGGGAACAGGACAAGCCGGCGTTCGCCCGCGCGGAGCGTGGCGAAGGCCGCCCCTTCCACGCCAAGGCCGAGCGCGCCCCGCACGGCGCGGGTCCGCGCCAGAGCCGCGACGGCGACGCACCGCGCGCCGCCCGCCCCGCCAAGGCCGGCGCCAAGCCGTCCTTCAAGCGGCAGGCCCGCCAGGACCAGCCCCGCGCGCAGCGCCCCCGGTTTGCCTGATCCGGTGATCTGATCGCCTCGCTGCCCCGGCACCAACATGCCGGGGCTTTTGTTTTATAGTCGTGGCATTCCTCCACGTCGCGGCTTGCAGGCCGCTCCGATTCACCAGGCACGCTGCAGTCCGCAGGGACTGCCGCGTGTCCGGGTTCATCCGTAGGGGACCGTCCTATCTCCCGCCTCGCCCCATGATGGAACCGCCCGCCGTCCACACTCCCTCCGGCCTGCCGGAACCCGACGCCGATGCGCGCGCCCACGGCGCCCGCGTCCAGGCCATGCTCGCGCAGCGCATCCGCGACGCCGGCGGCTGGCTGCCGTTCGAGCGCTGGATGGAAGCCGCCCTGTACGCGCCCGGCCTGGGCTACTACAGCGCCGGCAGCGCCAAGTTCCACCGCGAGGGCGATTTCACCACCGCCCCCGAAACCAGCCCCCTGTTCGGCCGGGCGCTCGCGCGCCAGGTCGCCCAGGTGCTGGAGGCCAGCGGGTCCGCCCGCGTCCTGGAGTTCGGCGCCGGCTCGGGCGCCCTGGCCGCCACGCTGATTCCCGCCCTGCGGGACCTGGGCATCGAAGCCGAATACGACATCCTGGAACTGTCCGCCGACCTGCGCGCCCGCCAGCGGGACCGCCTGTCGGACCGGGCCGGCCAGGTGCGCTGGCTGGACGCGCTGCCGGAGGCCTTCAGCGGCTGCATCGTCGCCAACGAAGTCCTGGACGCCATGCCCGCCGTCCTGTTCCGCTGGAACGCCGCGGGCGAGCCCGAACTGCTGGGCGTCGCCCTGGACGCCCGGCCCGAGGCCGCCGCGCCCTTCCGCTGGGCGGCGCGGCCGGCGCCGCCGCCCACCGCCGCCGCCCTGGCCGCGCGCATGCCGCCCCTGCCCGGCTACCAGTCCGAAATGAACCCCCAGGCCGAGGCCTGGATGCGCGACCTGGGCCGCTGGCTGCGGCGCGGCGCCGCCCTGCTGATCGACTACGGCTTTCCGCGGGCCGAGTACTACCACCCGCAGCGCCTGCGCGGCACGCTGATGTGCCATTTCCGCCACCACGCCCACGATCAGGCGCTGATCCTGGCCGGCCTGCAGGACATCACCGCCCACGTGGATTTCACCGCCATGGCGGACGCCGCCCTGGACGGCGGCCTGGACGTGCTGGGCTACACGTCCCAGGCGCGCTTCCTGATGAACGCGGGCCTGACGGACCTGATCCGCGCCCCCGGCGACGATCCCGCGCAGCGCGCGCGCCAGCTGACCGCCCTGAACACCCTGCTGTCCGAGGCCGAGATGGGCGAGCTGTTCAAGGTCCTGGCCGTCGGCCGGGGCCTGGACGCGCCCTTGCTGGGCTTCGCCCACGGAGACCGGCGCGACCGGCTGTAGGCGGCCGGACACGGCCAGGCATCCCAGGCCGGGGCCATCGCCCGGCTTCCTACCCTACCCCACCTTCAAGCCGAAGCTGTTCATCAGGCGCCGCGTGGCGAAGTCCGGCCGTCCGCCGGTGAACAGCGCCAGGTCGTCCTCTTCCGGATGCAGGGCGTCGGCGCGGCGCGGCAGCAGGCTGCGGGCGCGCCGGGCGATGGCCTCGGCCGGATCCAGCCAGTCCACGGGCCAGGGCGCCAGCCGGCGGAACACGTTGGCCATGAAGGGATAGTGCGTGCAGGCCAGCACCACGATGTCGGTGCGCGCGCCGTCTTCTTCCACGAAACAGGGGCCGATCTCGGCGGCCACGGCCTCGTCGCTCACCGGCAGGCCGCGGACGTAGGCTTCCGCCATGCGCGCCAGCCGGGGCGAGCCCACCAGGGTCACGTGGCATTGCGAGGCGTAGGACTGGATCAGGTCGCGGGTGTAGTCGCGCCGCACCGTGCCCGGCGTCGCCAGCACCGACACCCGCCCGGAGCGCGTGCGCTCGGCCGCCGGCTTGATGGCCGGCACGGTGCCGACGAAGGTCATGCCCGGATAGGCCGCGCGCAGCGCGGCGCCCGCCACCGTGAAGGCGGTGTTGCAGGCGACGATGCACAGGGCCGGATCATGGTCGCGCAGCAGCCCGTCGAACAGGTCCACGATCCGGTCCCGCAGGGCGTCCTCGGCCCAGCCGCCATAGGGGAAGCCGGCATCGTCGGCCACGTAGACGAAGCGCCGCTCGGGCATCAGCACGCGCGCCTCGCGCAGCACGGTCAGGCCGCCGATGCCGGAGTCGAAGACGAGGACGGGCTGGTCATCCATGGGTCGATCCTCCGCAGTCATGGCGCACGCCTTTCGCACCTTTCCAGGTGCGCCGGCGGTGCCGTCCCGGGCCGTCCGCTGCATCCGACGGATCGATCCCTCAGCATCCCGCCCCGACCCCCGCCAGCGCCGCCAGCCGCGCCGCGCGCAAGTCCTCGCGGATGCGGGCGGGATCGCCCCCGGCCGCGCGCGCGACCGCTCCCGCGTCGATGGCGCGCGCGGCCTCGATGCGCCGCGCCCACGCGGAGAGATCGACGTCCCCGCGCACGCAGGAGGCCGCCTCGAGCAGCGCCCGGCAGCGATCCGGGCGGCGCCACGCATCGCAGGATTCCAGCAGGCCGAGCCAGGCCTCCGCGCCGCCGGCGCCGCCTTCCAGGCCTTGCAGGACCACCGGCAGCAGGCGCGCCAGATCGCGGCAGGCCGAGGGCGCGCGCAGCGCGTCCTGCAGGCCGGGCCCGGAGGCGCGGCACAGCAGGGCGTAGCGCTGGGCGAGATCCAGCCCGCGCTCCGCCGCCGCGTGCAGGCCCGCGCGCACCTCGCCGTCCCACGCCAGGCCGGGCGCGACCCGCTCCAGCGCCCCGCATGCGGCCAGCACGTCCAGCATGCGGCCGGGGTGGCCCGTCATCAGCCCCTTGGCGAACTCCTGCCAGACGCGTTCGGGCACCAGGGCGTCCACCTCGCCGCCGCGCACCAGCGCGCGGCACAGGTCCAGGGTCTCGGGGGCGATGGAGAAATCGTGGAAGCGCGCGGCGAAGCGCGCCAGGCGCAGCAGGCGCACGGGATCCTCGACGAAGGCCGGCCCCGTGTGGCGCAGCACGCGGGCGCGCACGTCGGCCACCCCGCCCAGGGGATCGATCAGCGCGCCGTCGGACGCCCGCGCGATGGCATTGACCGTGAGGTCGCGGCGGCGCAGGTCGTCTTCCAGGGTGACGTCCGGCCCGGCGTGAAACACGAAGCCCCGGTAGCCCCGGCCGGATTTGCGCTCGGTGCGCGCCAGGGCGTATTCCTCGTGCGTGCGCGGATGCAGGAAGACGGGGAAATCCCCGCCCACCGGCGTGAACCCGCGCGCCGCCATGATTTCGGGACTGGCGCCCACCACCACCCAGTCGCGGTCGCCCGCCGGCTGGCCCAGCAGGGCGTCGCGCACCGCGCCGCCGACGATGTAGACCTCCAGGCCGGCGACGGCCGGGTCGTCCGCATCCAGGCCGCCGTCCGGCGGCGCCGCGCGGTCCCGGCCCGGCCCGGCCTCGCCAGGACCGGCGTGGCCGGCGCTGCGGCGCGCGGTCACGGCCGCGCCGTCCGCGTCCCGTCCATGGGGCCGACGGTGCCCAGGCGCGCCTTCAGCGAATCGGGCTGGCCGGAGAACAGCATCGCGTAGTAGACCGCGTTGGACAGGACGTTCTTCACGTACAGGCGGGTCTCGGTGAAAGGAATGGTCTCGGCGAAGATCGCGCCTTCGACCGGCGCCTGGAGCTGGGCGCGCCAGCGTTTCGGCCGGCCCGGCCCGGCGTTGTAGCCCGCCGTGGCGAGCAGCTCGGAGCCGCTCAGGTCCCGCAGCACCATGTTGAGATAGTTCGTGCCCAGGATCGTGTTGGTGTCGAAATCGTTGACCTGGCTGGGCTTGAAGTCCTTCATGCCGATCTTGCGCGCCACGTGGCGCGCGGTGGCCGGCATCAGCTGCATCAGGCCCGACGCCCCGACGCGCGAACGGGCGTCGGTGATGAAGCGCGATTCCTGGCGGATCAGGCCGTAGACCCAGGCGGGGTCCAGGTCGATCAGGCGCGCCTTGGCGGCCACCTGGCCCTCGAAGGGCGCGATGAAGCGCTGGCTGAAGTCGGCCACGCCGCGCGTCAGCAGGGAGGTGTTCACCACCCGGTCGTAGATGTGCTGCTCGCGGGCGAATTCCGCCGCGCCGCGCAGCTGGGCGTCGCTCATGCCGCGCAGGGCGAAATTCCATTCGGGCACGGCTTCCCTGCGCCAGCCCAGGTCGAACAGCGCCACGGCGCGGCGCAGGCCGGGATTGGCCCGCGCCTGGGCGGTCCAGGCCGGGTCCAGGGGAGCGGGCTGCGGCGGCAGGGCCGGCGTGCGGCCCAGTTCCTCGGCCGCCAGCAGGCCGTAGAAGCCCTGCTCGGCGGCGATGGACTCGTAGTACTGGCGCGCGGCCACGGCATTGCCCTGGGCCGCCAGGGCGCGGCCGTACCAGTAGCGCCAGACGGGCTCGTCGGCCTGCCGCCCGCTCATCTTGCGGATGGCCGTGGCGACCCGGTCCCAGTCGATGGGCGCGGCGCGCAGTTCGGCGCGAACTTCCCAGGCGTGGTTGTAGTCGGTCATGGGCACGAAGCCGGACTGCCGGTACCAGCGCACGGCCTCGGGATCGACGTTGAGCGCGGCCACCAGACCGAACTGCCCCCAGACCCATTGCAGGTCGGCCTTCGGCATCCAGCCCGCCCAGCGTTCCTGGATGAATCGGGCGGCCTCGGACCGGTCGTCGCTGCGCGCCAGGCGCGACAGGGCGATGGCGGCCAGCTCGAAATCCACGGCGGCGCGCGGCTGGCCGCGGGATTCCAGCCATTTGCGCGGATTTTTCATCAGCGCGGCGTACTGCACCATGGCCGCGTCGTCGAACACCACGCCGGCCATGCGGTCGGCCTCGCCCTGCTTGCCGCTTTCCAGGGTGTCGCGCAGCAGGCCGTTCAGCTCCTTGCGGCTGAGGATGTGGTCGGCCGCCGCCTGGTCCAGCAGGTCCCAGCAGTCGGCATTGGGCTGGAACACGTCCAGCACCTCGGCCGCGCGGGCGCGCTTGCCGCTCTGGTGGCGCGCCAGCAGCAGGGCGCAGCGCACCGCCGCCGAGGGCTCGGCCACCGCCGGCACCCGCAGGGCCTGGGCGTAGTCGCCGGAGCGGGTGGCCGCCAGGATCCAGTCGGCGCGGATGCGTTCGTCCAGGTAGGTGCCGGCCGCGTCGGCCAGGAACTGGCGCACTTCGGCGTCCGGGACGGGACGGGCGCGGTCCTGCAGCCGGTTGCGCAGCGCCCAGTAGCGTGGATACAGGCCCAGCACCGGGTCGGCGGCGGCCAGCGGCGCCAGGCGGTCGAGATCGGCCCAGCGCCGCTTCTGGAAGGCCTCGTAGGCGTCCACGACGGCCTGGCGGGCGGCGGGCGGCACCACCACCGGCGCGGGCGCCGGCACCACCGGAGGCGGCAGGGTTTCGGGCGCAGCGGGCGCAGCGGGCGCAGGCGCGGGCGAGTCCGAGGCCGGCGCGGCCAGGACGACGCGCGGGGCTTCGCCCGCCTGCTGTTCGGCGGCCGTGGGCGCCTGGGCGCCCGCGCAGCCCGACAGGCCCAGCAGGGCCGCCAGGCCCCAGGCCATGTACCGATGACGCGATCGGGACGAGGCCGGCTCTGCATCCCCGGCGAATCCCGGATATCCTATGAAACTTCGCCTCATGGCCAAAAACCCCGCGAACCAGTCACTACATGAATCAGAACGCACAGGATAACGCAGCCGCCCTGCGGACGCGACTCAAGCAGCGCCGCGCCGGGATGCCGCCCCAGGACCGCGAGCGCGGCGCGCTGCTGATCCGCGGCCGCCTCTACACCTGGCTGGCGACCAACCGCACCCGCCTGCGCGAATCGGGCCGCCCCGACGTGCGCGGCATCGCCGCGTTCTGGTCCATGGCCGACGAGCCCGCCCTGCAGGCGCTGCTGCGCCAATGGGCGGAAGACGAGACCCTGACGGTCTCGCTGCCGGTCGTGGCGGCGCCCGGCCAGCCGCTGCGCTTCCGCGCCTGGACGCCGGACACCCCCATGAAACCCGGGGCCTACGGCATCCTGGAGCCCGACGGCCCCGAAGCCCCCGCCCCCGACGTCGTGCTGGTGCCCACGCTGGGCTACACGCGCCAGGGCGACCGCCTGGGCTACGGCGGCGGCTACTACGACCGCACCCTGGCGGCGCTGAAGGCCGCCGGCCATGCGTTCACCTCGGTGGGCGTGGCCTGGGCCTGCGGCGACCTGAGCGGCGAGGCCTACGCCCCCGCCGCGCACGACGTCCGCCTGGACGCGGTCCTGACCGACAAGGGCTGGGCCGTGCCGGCGCCGGAACTGTAGACGCGGGACCCGCCCGCGGATCGCCGTGCCTTCATCGCGCCTGCGGCAATGAGGCCGGCACGCCGGAACTCTAGGCGTCCAGCCCCAGGTTGGCGCAGATCTGCGCCACCGCGTCGGCGTTGTTCAGGGTGTAGAAATGCGCCCCCGGCGCGCCCTGCTCCAGCAGGCGCGCGGTCAGCCGCGTGATCACCTCGATGCCAAAGGCGCGGATGGACGCCTTGTCGTCGCCGAAGTCCTGCAGCCGCAGCCGCATCCAGCGCGGGATTTCCGCCCCGCACATGGACGAGAAGCGCGCCAGCTGGGTGTAGTTGGTCACCGGCATGATGCCCGGCGTGACGGGGATGTCCAGCCCTTGCGCGCGCACCCGGTCGACGAAATCGAAATAGGCGTCCGGATTGAAGAAATACTGGGTGATGGCGCCGTCGGCCCCGGCCCGGACCTTGTCCACGAAATGCCGCAGGTCGGCCGCCGCGCTTTCGGCCTGGGGATGCATTTCGGGATAGGCGGCGACCTCGATGTGGAAGTGGTCGCCGTAGTGCTCGCGCACGAAGCGCACCAGGTCGGCGGCGTGGTGCAGCTCGCCCGTGTCGCCGCCCATGCCCGAGGGCAGGTCGCCGCGCAGGGCGACCAGGCGGCGGATGTCGCGCGCGCGGTAGTCGTCCAGGATGGCGCGCAGTTCCGCGCGCGTCGCGCCGATGCAGGACAGGTGCGGCGCCACGTCCACGCCCAGGTTCTGCAGCATGCGCACGGTGTCGGCCGTGCCGGTGCGGGTGGAGCCGCCCGCGCCGAAGGTCACGCTGACGTAGGCCGGCCGCAGGGCCTCCAGCCGCTTGGCGGAGCGCACCAGGCGTTCCTGGGCGGCGATGTCGCGCGGCGGGAAGAATTCCAGGCTGATCGCGGAGGCGGAACCGTTCATGAGGTCAGCAACCCCGCCAGGGCCGTGGACACGATGCTGTAGACGATCGCGCCGATCACCGCCCACCAGAAGCCGTCCACCTGGAAGCCTTTCAGGATGGAGCCGGCGAACCAGAACACCAGGGCGTTGAGCACCAGCAGGAACAGGCCCAGCGTGACGATGGTCAGCGGCAGGGTCAGCAGGATCAGCAGGGGTTTGACCACGGCATTGAGCAGGCCCAGCACCAGCGCGGCGATCAGCGCCGAGCCGAACGAGGCCACGGTGATGCCGGGCAGGATGTAGGCCACGACCAGCAGGGCCACGGCGTTCAGGATCCAGACGAGCAGCAGCATGATGGAACTCCCGGAAAAAGGATCGGAATCGGAGGCGCCCGATCCCCGGCGCGCCGGGGGCGGGGCGCACGGGGATCAATAGCGGTAATGGTCCGGCTTGAACGGGCCTGCGACCGGCACGCCGATGTAGTCGGCCTGCTTCTGCGTCAGCGTCGTCAGGCGCACGCCCAGCTTCTTCAGGTGCAGGCGGGCGACCTTTTCGTCCAGGTGCTTGGGCAGCACGTAGACCTGGCCGGTCTTGTAGTGGTCGCCGCGCGTGTACAGCTCGATCTGGGCGATGGTCTGGTTGGTGAAGGACGCCGACATCACGAAGGACGGATGGCCGGTGGCGCAGCCCAGGTTCACCAGGCGGCCCTTGGCGAGCAGGATGACGCGCTTGCCGTCCGGGAAGATGATGTGGTCCACCTGGGGCTTGATTTCCTCCCAGGGCAGGTCTTCCACCGAGGCGACGTTGATCTCGCTGTCGAAGTGGCCGATGTTGCAGACGATGGCCTGGTCCTTCATGCGGTACAGGTGGTCGCGGTCGATGACGTGGTAGTTGCCGGTGGCCGTGACGAAGATGTCCGCCTGCTCGACCACGTCGGCGTCGTTCAGGTCCACCACGCGGTAGCCTTCCATCGAGGCCTGCAGCGCGCAGATGGGATCGACTTCCGTGACCCAGACCTGGGCGCGCAGGGCAGCCAGCGCCTGGGCGCAGCCCTTGCCCACGTCGCCGAAGCCGCAGACCACGGCGATCTTGCCCGCGACCATCACGTCGGTGGCGCGCTTGATGCCGTCCACCAGGGATTCGCGGCAGCCGTACAGGTTGTCAAACTTGGACTTGGTGACCGAGTCGTTGACGTTGATGGCGGGGATCTTTAGCTCGCCGCGCTGCGACATCTGGTAGAGGCGATGCACGCCGGTGGTGGTTTCCTCGGTCACGCCGCGGATCTGCGCCAGCCGCGTGGAATACCATTTCGGGTCGCGGGCCAGCTGCGCCTCGATGGCGGCGAACAGCACGCGCTCTTCTTCGTTGCCGGGGCGGGCGATGACCGAGGCGTCGGCCTCCGCGCGCGCGCCCAGGTGCAGCAGCAGGGTGGCGTCGCCGCCGTCGTCCAGGATCATGTTGGCCTGCTCGCCCGGCCAGTCGAAGATGCGGTGCGTGTACTGCCAGTAGTCTTCCAGGGACTCGCCCTTGACGGCGAACACCGGCGTGCCGCCCGCGGCGATGGCGGCGGCGGCGTGGTCCTGGGTGGAGAAGATGTTGCACGAGGCCCAGCGCACTTCCGCGCCCAGGGCCTTCAGGGTCTCGATCAGCACCGCCGTCTGGATGGTCATGTGCAGGCTGCCGGCGATGCGCGCGCCCTTCAGGGGCTGGGATGCGGCGAATTCTTCCCGCGTGGCCATCAGGCCGGGCATTTCGGTTTCGGCGATGGCGATTTCGCGGCGGCCCCAGTCGGCCAGGGCGATGTCGGCGATGACGTAGTCGTGTGCAGTGCTCATGGTGATCCTGTAGAGCCTGCGCCGGCGAAGGGGGTGTCACGGCCGTGCCCACCTCCGCCCGCGCAGGACGGCGATGGGCGCCGTTTGAAGAAGGAATCCCGAGCCTGGCGGCGCGGGCGGGATCCATCGGATTCCGCCGCCGCGCCGGTGCAGCGCCCCTCGGGCAAGTCCGGATTATAGCGTGGGCGCCCCTGCCATGGCGCGGACGCCCCGCGGGGCTCAGGACGCCGGCTGGGCGGGCAGCCGCGACGCCGGCAGGAAGGCGTCGGAGAAGCAGACGCTCTCGTCCAGCCCCTGGGCGATGAACGCCGGCGCCGCGGCCTCGACCATCCGCACCGAGCCGCACAGATAGACCTCGTAGCCGCTCAGGTCCGTGAAATCGGCCAGGATGGCTTCGTGCACCAGGCCGGTGCGCCCCGTCCAGCCATCGCCTTCGGCGGGCTCGGACAGCACCGGCACCACGGTGAAATTGGCGTGCTCGCGCTGCCACTGCTCGCAGCGTTCGAGCATGTACAGGTCCTCGCGCCGGCGCACGCCCCAGTACAGCCGCATGGGACGCTGCACGCCGCGCGCGAAGGCGTCCTCCACGATGCTCTTGACGGGCGCGAAGCCCGTGGCGCCGGCCACGAACAGGATGGGCTGGCGGCTGTCGCGCAGCGTGAACTGGCCCAGCGGCCCCTCGAAGCGCACCACGTCGCCGGGCTTCATGCCCTGGAACACGTGGGTCGTGAAGCGTCCCCCCGGGACGAGGCGGACGTGCAGCTCGATCAGCGCGTCCGCACCGGGCCGGTTGGCGAAGGAGAAGGCGCGCCGCTGGCCGTCGTCGAGCACGATGTTGATGTACTGCCCCGCCTCGAAGTCCAGCGCCGCGCCCTCCGACGGCCGCAGGACCAGGAGCATCACGTCCTGGGCGAGCGGCTCCAGGCGCTCGACCACGGCGGTGTATTCCCGCACGGTGCGGGCCGTGCCCGCGCCCGCCACGGCGTCCTCGACCTCGACGACCATGTCGCCGCGCGGCACGGCGCAGCACATCAGGGCCATGCCGCGGGCCTTCTGGGCATCGGTCAGCGCGCCGGGGCTGTAGGGCCGGTGGTCGTAGGCGCCCTGCTGGACGGTGCAGATGCACAGGCCGCAGGCGCCGTTGCGGCACTCGAAGGACAGCGGCAGGCCTTCCCGCAGGCCGGCGTCGAGGATGGTCTCGCCCTCGCGCGCCTGGAACTGCGCGCTCGTGCCTTGCCCGCCGTGGATGACGAGCCCCGCCATGCGCCGCTCGCCGCGCCGGAACCGCGGCGGCCACCAGGGCAGCAGCGCGAGCAGCACGGAGCCGCCGACCACCAGGGCCCACACCCAGGCCATCGGCCATTGCGTCATCAGCGGAAAGACCGCCATGTAGAACCAGTCGGGCTCGATCCGGGCGACGGCCCGGGCCAGGTCGCTGACCCCGCCCTGGCTGTGCACCGGCGCCACGAACGACAGTGCCACCAGCGTGGCGAGCAGGCCGGCGGCGATGGCCCGCGGCGGCGTGGTGCGCGCCTTGGGCACCCGTTGCGCGTGGATCGACATGACCATCAGCACCACCAGCGGCAGGCCCACGTGCATGAAGGACAGCAGGGTGAAGAAGCGGTTGCCGACGTGCTCGGTGTAGAGGAAATTGCGCATCAGCGCGCCGTCGAAGATCGGCAGCCAGTCGAGCCATTCAAACGTGGCCACGGTGACGTACTGCGCCAGCTGGTCCCAGGGCAGCATGTAGCCGTTGATGCCCGTGGCGTAGACCATCCAGATCAGCATCACCCCGGTCATCCAGGAGAACCAGCGGAACCCGCGGAACCGGTCGAAGGCGAAATAGCGCAGCATGTGCAGCGCCATGGTGAGCACCATCGCGTCCGAGGCGTAGCGGTGCACGCTGCGCAGGATGCCGCCCAGCCACCATTGCGTGGTGCTCAGCTCGATCACCGAGTCGTAGGCGTCGACGATGCCGGTCTCGAAGAACACGTAGAGGTACAGGCCGCTGCCCCCCACCACCCAGAACAGGAAGAAGGAGATGGCGCCCAGGTGATAGAAGGGATTGATGCGGTCGCCGAACGCGGCATTGAACATGCCTTCGACGCGCAGGAAGAGCCATTGCAGCAGGCTCTGGATTCTCTTGATCATTGGATTCCCTTCAAGCCTTCGAGTCGCGCGCCGCCGGCGGGCGCATGGCGCGGATCGCCACCACCACGAACAGCAGCCCTCCGATGATGGCGATGAGGCCGCCCAGCCCCATCATGCCCATGCCGACCACCTCGCCGGTGCTGCGCAGCACCTGCTCGGCGCCTGCCACCTTGCGCTGCACCCCGTAGCCGCCGGACCAGACCAGCCCGGTGATGTGGATGAGCTGCCCGATGCCGTAGAGCCAGGGCTGCCAGGTGGCCATGCGGCCCTGCGGCGCGCGGTAGCCCAGCGCGGGCAGGACGCGGTAGACCACGCCCATGAGCGCCAGCGTCACGCCGACGATGCAGCCATGGTAGTGGGCCGGGATGCGCACGTTGCTGCCGGCGATGAAGATGCCGATCACGCCGCCCGCGGCGAACACCAGCACCGAGGCGAGCAGCGCCGCGCGCAGCGGCCGCTGCTCGGGGGCGCGCAGCCGCACCGCGAGCGCGCCGTAGACCACCGACAGGCCGACCGGCAGGATGGCGGGGCCGCCGCCCAGGCGCATGGCCCAGGTGAGCAGGGCGCGGTGCTCGACGGACGCCACGTCGTGGGCGAGATAGGCGTAGGGCGTGACGAAGACCCCTGCCAGCGCCAGGGAGAACATCATGACCGTGACGCGCGGCGTCAGCACGGAACGCGCGCCGCACGCACTGGCCAGCCACAGCCAGGCCACCAGCATCAGCAGGGTCCAGGTGAACTGCAGGGCATGGCCGCCGCCCCAGAACAGGATCTCGTAGTAGGCCTTGCCGTGCAGCGAGGTGGGCAGCACGGCCCAGGACCAGGCGAAGCCGAGCACGCCGACGGCCGCGGCCACGGCGGCCGCGCCCAGGCCGAAGCCCAGCGCGCCCCGCCCGTCGTAGCGCATGCCCAGCCGGGGTGCCGCCAGCAGGCTGCGCAGCACCAGCAGCGTCGCGCCCAGGCCGAACATCACCAGGCCCGCCAGGAACAGCGGCGATTCGAGCACCGGGATGTAGTTGGCCATGATGGGCTGGCCCGGGTTCAGGAAGGGCGCCAGCGCCATGGCGAGCGTGCCGGCGGCGGTGATCCACAGGCCCGGCCAGGCCAGCCATTGCGCGCGCGCGGTGCCGTACAGGCTCCAGAGCAGGCCGGCCATGGCAACGAACCAGACCAGCACCGACAGGTCCACGTGCAGCACCAGGGAAATCTGGAAGAAGTCGGCGGCCGGCAGCCAGCGGTTCACGTAAGGGGTGCGCGAGGCCACCAGCAGCACCGAGAAGATGCCCGAGCCGATCAGCGCGGCCAGCCCGAGGCCGAGCCAGCCGCGCCCCAGCGCCAGGCGCGCCTCGCCGGAGACGTCCAGCTGGTAGTCCGCGCCCAGGCGCGCCGGCGGCGGAGTGGCCGGGCCGGCCCGCAGGCCCGGCACATGACAGGGGTTCGCGCTCATTGCAGGACGATGCCTCCCTTGTCGGCGTTGAAATCGATCACCAGCACCTGGGCCGGCGCCAGCGTGACCACCGCCTCATGCTGCTGGACGGCTCCGCGGGCCGACTGGTCGTCGCGGAAGCGCACGGCGATGCGGTGCTCGCCCGCCGGGACGTCCAGGCGCCGGTACAGGGTGGAGGCGCCATCGCGCGACAGGCCCGAGGGCGCGGAGACGTGGCTGACCACCTGCCGGCCGTCGAGGTCCACCTCGATGCTCACCGGCGAGCGTTCCCGTTCGCATTTCGCGGCCCCGCGCATGTTGGGCGCGAGCTTGGCGAGTTCTTCGGCGGTGTAGGGCCGGCAGTCGGCCAGCCGCGCGCCGTGGTGCATGAAGCTGACCTTGATCTGCGCCATGTCGGGCCCCAGGGGGTGGTAGACGGGCCAGCGCGAAAAGACGCCGATCGCCACGGCGAAACAGCCATACAGCAGGGCCTGGCCGAGCCAGTCGAAAACGCGCCTCATCGGGGCTCTCCTAGGGAATGGGGGCTTGCGTCTCCGGGCGCCGGCGCCGCGACCCGGCCGCGGGGGCGGCGCCCGGCACGCGGATCGGACGCGCGCGCGTCAGGCGATGCCACGGCCCCTCTTTTTGGCTGAAATCCTGCGGCTCGTGCGCCATTCGTTGATGAAGAAGGCCATCATCAGGATGAAGAAGGTCGCGCCGCCGGCGATCTGGACCGGCAGGGTGTAATCGACCCGGTAGGCGCCGGTTTCCGGATCCAGCACCGTGCACATGATGCGGATGCGGTCCATCAGGTTGTCGAGCACGGAGTTTTCCGCGTTCATGGGCAGGCCGGCGAGCAGCATCTTCAGCGGCTCGCCCAGTTCGCCCGCCACGACGTCCTCGCCGTAGATCTGGCGCACGATGCGCCCGTCGGCGTCGAGCACCGAGACCTGGAGGACGTGGTCGAAGCCGGCCGGCGTGGCCGCATAGGTGAAGCCGAAATCCGCCGTCAGCGCGGGGACGATGGCCGCGGGCGGGCTGAGGAAATCCCAGTTGGGCGTCGTGATCCCGTACTGGGTGGCGAATGCCTTGAGCGCCTGCGGCGAATCCGCGGGCTGGTTGAAACCGATGCTGACGACGTTGAACTGGCTGGTGCCCACGCTCTTTTGCAGGGCCTCGACGGCTTCCTGCAGCGAACGGGTGGTGGCGGGACAGATCTGGAAGCAGCCGGTGTAGATGAAGCTGACCAGCAGGGGCTTGCCGCGGAAGGAGGAAAGGGCCACCGGGCGGCCCTGGCGATCCAGCAGGATGTGATCGCCGATCTGCCGCCCGAGCGCCGCCTGGCTGAGGCGCAGGGCCTGCCCGGGATCCAGCCCGGGATTCCCGGCCGCCTCGGCGCGGCCCGCGGCCGGCGCCGCCATCAGCGCCAGCCCCAGACCGCATGCCGCAAATCCCCGCCATGCGCGGGAGAGAATCGACCCGCCGGACCCCACTTATCTTCCCCGGTGCGCCCCGCGCGTCAACTCAGGCCCCACAGCTGGCTCAGGTACTTCCAGTTGACGAAGTAGTAGAGCACGAAGGCCAGCAGGAAGACCATGGCCAGGACGAAGGTGCCGGGCGCCACGAAGCCCGCCGAGCCGTAGGTCTGGGCCGCGAGGGTCGGCGCGGCGCGCTGGACCGGCGTGAAATGGGGGCTGACCGCGCCGGTGTCGAGCCGCTTGCCGAACAGCAGGGAGCCGATCACCAGGTAGACGAAGAGCGCGCCGCCGATGATGGCCACGACCCCGCCGATGCCCACCAGCCCCATCATCAGGTAGGCCGCGCCCGGCCATTCGTAGGCCAGCGCATGGCCGTTGAAGGCCATGTCCCAGTGGCGGCGGGATACGCCCAGCGTGCCGGCGCCCATCATCACGAGGCAGAAGAAGTACATCGCGAAGCCGAAGAGGTAGGGCTGGATGCGCGCCAGGTCGGGCGAGATGATCTCGCGCCGGAACAGCACCGGAATCAGGAAGTAGGTCAGGCCCATGAAGGTCAGAGTGGAGCCGATAACGACGGTGGCGTGGAAGTGGCCGGGCACGTAGATGGTGTTGTGGATGAGCAGGTTGAGCTGCTCGGTGCCCATCATCACCCCCGAGATGCCGCCCAGGAAGCCGAAGCCGACCAGCGAGATGAAGACGCTGGAGAATACGGGATTGCCCCAGGGCGCCTTGCGCAGCCATTCAAACAGGCCCTTGTTGAAGCCCCGGGCGCGCTGCGCGACTTCCATGGCGCCGGGAATCGACAGGGCGTGGATCATCGAGGCCAGCACGGCGAAATACATGAAGTAGCTGGTGTTGACGATCTTCCATTCGGTGCTGACGCCCGGGTCGGCCAGGATGTGGTGGGCGCTGGCGAGCTGCAGGAACAGGATGTACAGCAGGAAGGCGCCGCGGCTGACGCGCTCGGACATGGGCTTGGCGCCGAAGGCGATGGCCGCCACGGCATACCAGATCGAGATGTGGGTCGCCACGTTGATCTGCTGGGACGAGTGGCCCAGCGCCCACCAGATCACCCGGTACACCAGCGGATCGACGTTCTGCAGCAGACCGATGGACATGAAGAAGGTCGGGATCAGGATGATGGCGCCCGACAGCAGGGTGAAGACGGCGATGATCGCCGCCGTCATGGCGCCGAACGTGACCAGCGGGACCGAGCCTTCGTAGGTCTTTTCCCGCTTGGCGACGACCATCGTGCCGAAGAACACGCCGCAGGCGATCAGCGCGCCGACGGCGAACACGATCAGCCCGAGATAGAACGACCAATGGGCCATCATCGGCACATAGGAGGTCATCATCACGCTGGAATCGCCCCGGAACACGGCGATGTTGTTGACCACCGCGCCGACGAGCATGAGCGCGTAGGCGAGCCAGGCGATGCGCGGGGTGGCGATGCGGCAGCGCAGCAGGGTCGAGGAGGCGAAATACAGCACCGCGATCTCGAAGAAGATCATCCAGTAGATCAGCATGTCCAGGCCGTGCGCCGTGAGCACCATGTAGAAGGTGTCGGCGGGCAGCCAGTGCACGGCGGGCCAGCGGGTGAGCACCACGCCGATGGCCAGCAGGCCGCCGACGAGCAGCGCCACGATGGCCGTGACGGCGTTGATCTTGATGAGTTTTTCAGCCTGGTCCTCGAACTGCAGACCCGAGCGCGGACACGTGCGATAAGTGGTATGAGTGGCCATGTCGATCCCTGTTTTACTTGACGTACAGGCGGCTCACCATCTCGTGGTGGCCGATGCCGCAATACTCATTGCACACGATGGAGAAGGTGCCGGACTCGGTCGGCGTGACCTTGATCACGTGCTCGTAGCCGGGCACCACCTGGATGTTCATGTTGACGGGCTGCAGCGAGAAGCCGTGGTTGTAGTCCATCGCGGTCAGGTGCAGCTTGTAGGTCTTGCCCTTTTCCAGTTCCAGGATCGGCCACCAGCTCCACAGCCGGGCGATCAGGTAGATGTCGGAGCCTTCGGGCGGCGCGACCACGGGGATTTTCTGTTCGGTTTCGGTGCGGACCGTCCATTTGTCCACGAAGGCCTGCGTCTGGGCCATGAATTTCGCGGGATTGGTCTTGTAGGTTTCGGTCGCCAGGTTCTGCTTGCCGTAGACGTGCCAGAACACCATCATGAAGAACATGATCATGCACCAGATGAAGGCGATGATGATCCAGGTGGCTTCGAGGCGGTCGAGCGGGTGCTTCCACCACAGCCGTTCCGAGGGGGGCAGGATTGCGCTCATGGTGCTTCCTTATTTGGCTGCGGGAATCGTCAGGATGTCGATGAAGCCCCATAGGTTGTAGATGACCATGGGGATGACCACACCTAGAAACAGCAATAGAAAGGGGCTGTCCAGCAATTGCTGGATGAGCGGCACTTTTTCGTCTTCGTCGTCATGGTGATCCATGGCTGTTCTCCTCTCGTGAAACCTCCCGGGGCTTTTTATTGGGGGATGGAATGGAAGCCCGGTACAAATCTATTTCAGAGTGTTGTGATTGTCCGGACCCGCAGAAACCGGCGCCATGATCCAGATCAATTTTCAGGGATGAGCCCGGGGTTTTACGCAAATAGTCCGCCGGCGCGCCGCCAAAGGATGTGAAAATGCCGCACGGCCCGTCCGAGGACGCCCGAAAAGGCCGGCGCCCGCGGCGCCGGAACATCCCCATCCCCATTCGAGAAGCCGCAGGAATGAGCGAACTTGCCCCCCTCCCAGGCCGCACGCCTTCCCGCCCGGCCGGCCGGCTGATGCTGCTGCGCGGCATGGCCTGGACCTGCGCCGTGCTGGTGCTCGTCATCATCGGCCTGAGCGCCCACATCCGCCTGACCCGCACCGCTCCGGCCTGCGAGCCCTGGCCCCAGTGCCAGGACTCGCTGTCGCAGGCGCCGCGCGCGCAGCCGCCCGCCGGCGCGCGCGAGCCTTCGCCGGCCGTGCGCATGGCGCACCGCGTGACCGCCTCGGCGACCCTGCTGCTGGTGCTGGCCATGCTGGCGACCACCCTGAGCGCGCGCCCCGCCCTGCGGGCCGAAGGCCGGCTGGTCCTGGGCATGCTGGGCCTGACGCTGTTTCTCGCGGTGCTCGGGCGCTGGGGAGGATCGTCGCTGCATCCGGCCGTGACGCTGGGCAACCTGCTCGGAGGCTTCTGCCTGTTCGCCCTGGGCACGCGGCTGGCGCGCACCGCGACGCCCACGCCCACGCCCGCGGGAAGCGGCGGCCAGGGCGGCCGGGACGGCCAGGCGCCGCCGCGGCGCTGGGTGCGGCCCGCGATCCTGCTGGTGCTGGCGCAGATCGCCCTGGGCAGCCTGATGGGCGCGGACATCGCCTGGCTGCAGACGACGCACCGCGTCACCGGGCTGGCGCTGGTGGCGCTGCTGCTGACGCTGTCCTGGCGCGTCCGGCGCCAGGGCGGCCGCGCCCTCGCCGCCGCGCTGGCGGTCCTGCCCGTGCTGCTGGCGATACTGGGGCTGGCGCTCACGGCGCCCGCTCCGCCGCTGGCGCTGATCCTGGCGCACAATCTCTGCGCCGCGCTGCTGCTCGCGGCGCTGGCGGGAATCAGGCGCTAGGGGCCGTCCGGCGCGCCCACGGGCCGCGGCCCCGCCGCCCGCCTCACGGCGCCGCGGACGGCGCCGCGCCCATGGCGTGGAAGAGGCGCGCGGCCTCCAGCAGCCGCTGCGCGCGCACGTCCAGGGCGTCCAGTTCCGCCAGCTCCGCCTGGCGGCCGGCCGCGCGGGCGGCCGACGGCGGCACCGCGCCCAGCGCCGCGCGCCGGGCGGCATCGGCGGCGGCGCCCCGGGCCGCCCCGGCGGCCGCGTCCCCGGCGGCCTGCGCGGCGCCCGCCTGCTCCAGCGAGGCCAGCGCATCGGCCACCTCGCGGAAGGCGGCCAGCACCGTGCTCCGGTAATCGTCCTCGGCCGCCGCGTAGGCGCGCAGGCTGGCGCGCTGCTGCGCCCGCAGGGCGCCGCCATGGAACAGCGGCGCCGTCAGGCCGCCCGCGAGGCTCCACAGGGCGCCCTCGGGCGACAGCGCGGCCGGCCAGTCGTAGCCGCCGCGCCCCATGGCCGCCGTCAGCGTCAGGCTGGGGAACAGGTCGGCGCGCGCCGCGCCCGCGTCGTGGGCCGCCGCGGCGAGCGCCGCCCGCGCCGCCCGGACGTCGGGCCGCGCGGCCAGCAGCGCGGAAGGCACCAGCACGGGGATGCGCGCGGGCAGGCGCAGCCGCTCGAAGGGGATGGCCTCGGGCGCCCGGTCGGGCGTGCGCCCGAGCAGCACGGCCAGGGCATGCCGGAGCGTGAGCGCCTGCGCCCGCAGGCCCGGGATCTGCGCCGCCACGGCCTCGGCCTGGCGGCGCGCGTCCAACACGGCGGCGCGCGGCGCGGCGCCCAGGGCCTGGCGGCGGGCGGACTCCGCCGCGTCGCGCCGCAGGCCGTCGGCCACGGACGCCAGGATGCGCAGGCGCGCCTGCAGCACGGACAGGGTCAGCGCGCCGGACACCACGTTCGCCGCCAGCGCTTCGCGGGCGGCGCGCCACTGGGCCGCACGCTGCTCCACCCGCTCGGCCAGGGCTCGGTTGCGCTCGCGGATCGAGCCGAACAGGTCGAAGGTGTAGCGGACCTGGGCCTGGCCGACGAAGGTGTCGTAGAGCGAGGTGCGGGGCAGCTCGGGCAGGGGCGGCGGCAGTTCCAGCGGCAGGCCGAGCGCGCGCTGGCGCGCCGCCTGGGCGCCCAGGTCGACCGAGGGCAGTTCCGTGGCGCCGACCTGCGCCCGCAGGACCTCGCGCGCCGCCTCCAGGCGCCCGCGCGCGGCGGCCAGGTCGGGATTGGCCGCGCGCGCTTCGGCCACCAGCGCATCCAGCTCGGGCGCGCCGAACGTCGTCCACCAGGACGCCTCGGGCGCCTGCGCCGCCACCAGTTGGGGACCGTCCGCCGGCGCGGCGTCCGGCGGCGGGCCCGCGGCGTAGCGCGCCGGTTCGGGCATGGCCGGCGGCCGCCCCGAAGGCCCCAGGGCGCAGCCCGCCAGGCCCAGGCTCGACGCCAGGCCCAGCACGGCCGCCGCCCTCATCCGCCGGCCGTTCATGGCGCTTCTCCCGCGGGGCGGCCCGCGTCCGGCGCCGGCGCCCCGCCCCTGCCGCCGCCCCTGCCGCCGTCCTTGTTGCCGTCCCTGTTTCCGTCCTTGGCTTCGTCCCCGCCCTCGTCTCCGCCTTCGTCCCCGACCCGGAACATCAGCGCGTACAGGGCCGGCAGCACGAAGACCGTGAGCACGGTGGCGCTGGTGATGCCGCCCATCAGGGCGGTGGCCATGGGGCCGAAGAAGTCGCTGCGCAGCAGCGGGATCAGCGCCAGCACGGCGGCCGCCGCCGTCAGCGTGATGGGGCGGAAGCGCCGCACGGTCGCGTCCACGATGGCGTCGATGCGGCGATGGCCGGCCGCGATGTCCTGCTCGATCTGGTCCACCAGGATCACCGAATTGCGCATGATGATGCCGAACATGGCGATCACGCCCAGCAGGGCGACGAAGCCGAAGGGCTTGCCGAAGATCAGCAGCGCGAGGACCACGCCGATCAGCCCCAGCGGCGCGGTCAGGACCACCAGCACCACCCGGGAGAAGCGCTGCAGCTGGATCATCAGCAGGGTCAGCACGGCCACGACCAGCACCGGAGTCTGGGCGTTGATCGACGCCTGCGCCTTGGCGCTGCTTTCCACCGCGCCGCCGACCTCGATGCGGTAGCCGACCGGCAGGCCGGCGCGGATGTCGGCGAGCCGCGCGTCCACGGCCCGCGTCAGGTCGATGCCTTCGACGCCCGGCGCCACCTCGGCGCGCACGGTGATCGTGGGCTGCCGGTCGCGCTCCCAGACGATGGCGTGCTCCAGCCCCTCGCGCATCCCGCCCAGCGCCTCCAGGGGTACGGCGCCGCGCGGCGAGGGCAGGGCCAGATGCGCCAGGGCCCCGGGATCGCCGCGCTCGGACTCGGGCGCGCGCAGGTCGATGCGGATCAGGCGGTCGCCCTCGCGGTACTGCGACACGGGCCGGCCCGACAGGGTCATGGCGAGGAAATCCGCGATGTCGCGCGAAGCGATGCCCAGCCGCTGCGCGGCCTGCTGATCGACCTCGAAGTGCGACACGCGCGCCGAGGGCTCGTCCCAGTCGAACTGCGTGTTGCGGGCGCGGGGATCGGCGCGCAGCACGGCCGCCACGGCCTCCGCCGCCTGGCGCACGCGCGGGACGTCGTCGCCGCTGACGCGGAACTGGACCGGAAAGCCGACGGGGGGTCCCGACTCCAGGCGCGACACCCGTCCGCGCACGGCCGGGAATTCCGTGCGCAGCGCCGATTCCAGCCAGGGCTTGAGCGCTTCCCGGTCTTCGATGGACTTCGCCGTGACGACATACTGCGCGAAGTTCGGCGACGGCAGCTGCTCGTCCAGCGGCAGGTAGAAGCGCGGCGCGCCGGTGCCCACGAAGCCCACCGCGCGCGCCACCTCGGCGCGCCCGTCCAGCAGCGCCTCCAGGCGCTTCGCCTGCGCCAGCGTCGCCTCGAACGAGGCGCTTTCGCGCAGGCGCAGGTCCACCAGCAGCTCCGGCCGGGCGGAGTCGGGGAAGAACTGCTGCGGCACCAGCCGGAAGGCCGCCAGCGCGGCCACGAACAGCGCCAGCGTCACGGCGACGACGACGCCGCGGCGGCGCACGCAGGCATGCAGCCAGCGCCGCAGCCGGCGGTAGAAGGGCGAATCGTAGAGGTCGCGCGCCGCGGCGCCGTCCGCCGGCGCGGGATGCGCGTGCGGCCGCAGCAGGGCGTGGCCCAGCAGCGGGATCAGGATCACGGCGGCCAGCCAGGACACCAGCAGCGAGATGGCCGACACCTGGAAGATCGAGCGCGTGTATTCCCCGGTGTTCGAGCGCGCCAGGGCGATCGGCAGGAAGCCCGCGACCGTGACCAGGGTGCCCGTCAGCATGGGAAACGCCGTGCTGGTGTAGGCGAAGGCCGCCGCGCTCAGCCGGTCCCAGCCCTGCTCCAGCTTCACGGCCATCATCTCGACCGCGATGATGGCGTCGTCCACCAGCAGGCCCAGCGCCAGGATCAGGGTCCCCAGGGACACCTTGTGCAGCCCGATGCCCATCCAGTCCATGACCAGCGCCGTCAGCGCCAGCACCACGGGGATCGAGATCACCACCACCATGCCGGTGCGCAGTCCCAGCGACACCAGGCTGACCAGCAGCACGATGGCCACGGCCTCGCCCACGGCGCGCAGGAATTCGTCGACCGAGGCCGTCACGGCGTCGGGCATGCTGGCAACCTCTTCCAGCGACAGGCCCGTCGGCAGCCGTTCCCGCAGGCCGGCCACCGCGTCGCGCAGCTGCCGCCCCAGGTCCACCACGTCGTAGCCTTCGGCGGCGGTCACGCCGATGCCCAGCACCGGCCGCCCGCCCTGCCGCATCTGCGTGGACGGCGGCTGCGCCGCGCCGCGCCGGATCTCGGCGATGTCGCCCAGGCGCACCAGCCGGTCGCCGGCGGGCACCAGCGTGTCGGCCAGGTCGTCCAGGCTGTGGAACTGCCCGGTGGGACGCACGTACAGCCGGTCGGACGCGGTGGACACCACGCCGGGGTCGGCCACGGCGTTGCGCGCGGCGATCGCCTGACTGATGCGCGCGGGCGTCAGGCCCGATTGCGCCATCACGGCGTTGGGAATGCGGACCTCGATGCGCTCTTCCTGGTCGCCGAAATAATCGACCTTGGCCACGCCCGGCACCCGCAGCAGCACGGTGCGCAGGATGTCGGCCTGGTCGCGCAGCTGCGCCGGCGTGTAGCCGTCGCCCGCCAGCGCGTAGATGTTGGTGTACACGTCGCCGAATTCGTCGTCGAAGAACGGCCCGGCCACGCCGGCGGGCAGTTCGGCGGCCAGGTCGCCGATCTTCTTGCGCACCTGGTACCACTCGTCGGGCACCTTGCGGGCATCCACGGCCTCGCTCATGAAATAGAAGATCGTGGACTGGCCCGGCCGCGAATAGCTGGCGGTGTAGTCGCGGTGCGGCATTTCCTGCAGCTTGCGTTCGATGCGGTCGGTGACCTGCTCGCGCACCTGCTCGGCCGTGGCGCCGGGCCACAGGGTCTGGACCACCATGACGCGGAAGGTGAAGGGCGGATCCTCGGACTGCGCCAGGCGCAGGCCCGCCAGCGTGCCGGCCACCACCATGACCGCGATCAGGTAGATCACCAGCGAGCGATGCAGGATCGCCCAGCGCGACAGGTTGAATCCCCCGTCCGCCGGATGGGCCCCGGACGGCCCGCTCACCGGCCGCCTCCGGCCGGCGCGGCGGCATGGGGCCGGTAGGGCACGGCCTGGACGCGCTGGCCTTCGGACACCGTGTGCGCACCCTGGGCGAGCACGATCTGGCCGGGCTCGATGCCGGCCGCGACCGTCACGGTGTCGGCGCCATAGGCGGCGACCTCGACCGGCCGCAGGGCCAGCGCGCCCCCGGCGCCCACGACCCAGACCGCCGGCCCGTCTCCCCGATGGAACAGCGCCGTGGCGGGCAGGGTGTAGCGGGGCGCGCCGGCCGCGGGCGCCCGGAAGCGGACCGTGGCCGTCATCCCCAGGCGCAGCGCCGGGTCCGCCGCGTCGAGCCGCAGCTTCACCCGGAAACCGAGGCTCGCCGGATCGGCGGCCCGGGCGACTTCCCGCACGCGGGCGGGCAGCCGCACGCCCGGAAGCGCCATCGGCTCGACCTCGGCCGCCTGGCCAGGCCCGATCCCCGCCACGCGGCGTGCGGGCAGGTCGGCGACGGCCTCCAGGCCGTCTCCCCAGGCCAGGGTGTACACGGGCTGGCCCGCCGCGACGTTCTGGCCCGTCCCGGCCTGCTCGGCGACGATCACGCCGTCGTGGCCGGCGGCCAGCCGCGTGTAGGCCATCTGGTCGCGCGCCCGCGCCAGGGCCTGGCGGGCCTGTTCGTACTGCGCCCGCGCCTGGGCCAGCTGGGCGCGCGTCTGTTCCGCCTGGGCCTGGGCGATCAGCCCCTCGCGCCCCTGGGCCTGGTCGCGCCGCCCCTGCCGCTCGGCCACGTCCAGCGCTTCGCGCGCGGCCTGATGGGCGGCCTGGGCCGCCGCCAGGTTCTGGCGCCAGAGTTCGGGATCGAGTTCCGCCAGGAGCTGCCCGGCGCGCACGGCGTCGCCCAGCCCCGCGTGGCGCTGCAGGATCAGCCCCGCCTGCCGGAACGACAGCGGCATGGATTCGGGCGCGGCGATCACGCCCGGCGCGGTCCAGACGGCGGGGTCCGCATCGGGCCGGACCTCGACCGTCGGCGCCGGACGCGGCGGCGGCTCGGCCTGCTCGCGCGCGCCGCAGGCGGACAGGGCCGCGCAGACGGCGATCAGGACCAGACGGTACGGCGGACGGGCGAGGATGTCTTTCATGTGCGTCCCAGCGAGCGACGGCCGGGCAACCCGGCGAACGGCCCCGGCCCGCGCGCTCGCCGGCCGTCATGCCGACGGGGAGTTTATTTCAATACAATATCGAATTCAAATACATTGATGTATTTGAAGCGCAGGAGCCGACGGGTAGGTGCCGGAGCGCGGGGGCCGGAGCGCGGACGCCGAAGCGCAGAGGCCGGGGCGGGATGCGGACACGGGGATGCAGGCGCGCCCGGATCCGCGCATGCGCGGACCCACGGTTTGTTCCTACAATCCGGACATCATGAAGACGAAAATCCGCCTGACCCGCGAGCAGAGCCGGGCACAGACCCGGCAGCGGCTGCTCGACGCAGCGCGCACCCTGTTCGCCGCGCAGGGCTACGCGGCCACCAGCGTCGAGCAGATCGCGCTGGAGGCCGGCTACACCCGGGGCGCCTTCTATTCCAATTTCCGGGACAAGACGGGCATCTTCCTGACGCTGCTGCGGTGCGAGCACGAACGCATCATGGCGGAACTGCAGGCGCTGCTGGACGCGCCCGCCCCCGAAAGCCAGGCAAGCCCGCCGCACCGGGACCTGCTGGAATCGCGGCTGCTGGCGCACTACGCGCGGCTGCAGCTGGATTCCCAGCGGCTGGCGCTGATGCTGGAGGCGCGGCTGCACGCGGCGCGGGACGCGGCCTTCGAGCCGCATTTCCGCCGCTTCCGGGAGGATCTGCTGGAGGCCGTGGGCCGCTACGCCCGGACCTTCGCGCAACGCGCCGGGCTGGCGCTGTCCATGAGTCCGGAAGACCTGGCCTTCGGCTTCGTGGCGCTGTGCGACGGCTGTGCGCTGCACCGGCTGGCGGGCAGCCCGCCGGGCGACGAGGACATCGAACGCATCCTGCGCGCCTTCATGAAGCGGATGGCGTTCGAGCCGCCCGGGCCGTCCCGATCCTCCGAACCGCCCGGGTCGCCCTAACAGTCGGGATTGCTCCGACCGTCCGGACCGCCCGAGCCGTCCGCGTCCCGAGGGAGGGGCGGCCGCCCCGGCGCGGAGATGCGCCGGGCGCACCCAGGAAAACGGCCCGCCGGAGCGGGCCGTGCGGGCCGTGTGCCGCGAACCGTACTGCCGGCCGCCGTCCTCAGGCCGCGGCTTTCAGGATCTGCACCTTGTCGGTGGCTTCCCAGCTGAATTCCGGCTCGCTGCGGCCGAAATGGCCGTAGGCGGCGGACTTGGAATAGATGGGGCGCAGCAGGTCGAGCATGTTGATGATGCCCTTGGGGCGCAGGTCGAAGTGCTCGCGCACCAGGCGCGCGATCTGCTCGTCGGGGATCACGCCCGTGCCTTCGGTGTAGACCGTGATGTTGATCGGCTCGGCCACCCCGATGGCGTAGCTGACCTGCACCTGGCACTGGCGCGCCAGGCCGGCGGCGACGATGTTCTTGGCCACGTAGCGCGCGGCGTAGGCGGCGGACCGGTCGACCTTGGACGGGTCCTTGCCGGAGAACGCGCCGCCGCCGTGCGGGCAGGCGCCGCCGTAGGTGTCGACGATGATCTTGCGGCCCGTCAGGCCGCAGTCGCCCTGCGGCCCGCCGATGACGAACTTGCCGGTGGGATTGATCAGGAACCGGGTCTTGTCCGTGAGCAGGCCGTCGGCGAAGACCGGGCGGATGATGTGCTCGATGGCGGCGTCGCGGATCTCGGCCTGGGAGATGTCGGGATGGTGCTGGGTGGACAGCACCACGGTATCGACCTCGGCCGGCTTGCCGTCGACGTAGCGGAAGGTGACCTGCGATTTCGCGTCCGGGCGCAGCCACGGCAGGCGGCCGTCCTTGCGCAGTTCGGCCTGGCGCTGCACGATGCGGTGCGCGTACCAGATCGGCGCGGGCATCAGGTCGGGGGTTTCGTCGCAGGCGTAGCCGAACATCAGGCCCTGGTCGCCGGCGCCCTGGTTCAGGATTTCTTCCGGCGAGCGGTCCACGCCCTGGGCGATGTCGGGGGACTGCTTGTCGTAGGCGACCAGCACCGCGCAGCCCTTGTAGTCGATGCCGTAGTCGGTGTTGTCGTAGCCGATGCGGCGGATCGTGTCGCGCGCGACCTGGATGTAATCCACGTTGGCGGTCGAGGTGATCTCGCCGGCCAGCACGACCAGGCCGGTGTTGCAGAGGGTTTCGGCGGCGACGCGGGAATTCGGGTCCTGTTCGAGCAGCGCATCGAGGATGGCGTCGGAGATCTGGTCGGCGACCTTGTCGGGGTGCCCTTCGGAAACGGATTCGGAGGTAAAGAGAAAATCGTTGTTTGCCACAGCGATGCGTCCTGTAAAAACGCCGGGGTCCGCCGGCGCGAGGTTGAACGAAACGCGTTGCACCTCTTCAGGATATCGGGGCGCGACGCTTTAGCGGAAATGAGCCCGGCCGGATCGGGCCGCCGGGTGATCGCTCCGCAAGTTGTCGGTTAACTCAGCGATCCCGGCCATTTTAAGCGAAAATGGAAACCGTCCGAAAGAAAGCATATTCCCCGGTGTGGTGTTTGCCCGGCCCGCGCATCCGCGGACCGGGCGGCGCGCCGGAGCCAGACCGCCTCTCCATTTCATGCCGCTGTCCCTCGTCCGCCTGCTGGCCGCGCTGCCCCTGTCCTGGCTCCAGGCCATCGGCCGGCTGCTCGGCACGGCCGTCTACCTGTTCCCCGGCCGCTACCGCCGCCGCCTGCGGGCTAACGCCGCCCAGGCGGGCTATGCCGACCCCGCCTTCGCCCGCCGCGCGGCCGCCGAATCCGGCGCCATGATCCTGGAGATCCCCAAGGTCTGGTGGCGCACGCCGCAGTGCCTGGCCCTGACGGGCGGCGACCAGGAATCCGTGGTGCGCGAGGCCCTGGCCGAAGGCCGGGGCGTGCTGTACCTGACACCCCACCTGGGCTGCTTCGAGATCACCGCGCGCCACCTGACGCAATACGGCCCGCTGACGGTGATGTTCCGCCCTTCGCGCAGCCCGCTGCTGGACCCCATCGTCGAATCCGCGCGCGACATGCACAATCTGCGCGCCGTGCCGGCCAACCGCAACGGCGTGCGCGAATTCGTGCGCGCCCTCAAGCGCGGCGAGGCCGTGGGCATGCTGCCCGACCAGGTGCCACGCGAAGGCGACGGCGTCTGGCTGCCCTTCTTCGGCCGCCACGCCCTGACCATGACCCTGGCCGCGCGCCTCGCCCTGCAGACAGGCGTGGCCGTGATCCTGACCGCCGGCGAGCGCCTGCCGGGCGGGCGCGGCTGGCGCATCCACTACCTGCGCCTGTCCGAGCCGCTGCCCGACGACCCCACTGCGCTGGCCGCCGCCATCAACCAGGCGATGGAGGCCCTGATCCGGCGCTTCCCGGAGCAGTACCTGTGGAGCTACAACCGCTACAAGCAGCCGGACGATGCGCCGCCCCACCCCGGCGAATCCGCGCCGGCGCCCCATGAACCGGCCTGAGCGTGCGGCCCGCGCCGCCGCCCTTCCCCGCTTTCCCGACCATGGCTTTCGATAAAAAACCCCTGCTGCGCGCCGTCCTGGGCCATTTCGGCCGCTGCTCCACCGCCGCGCGGCTGCGCTGGGGACGCTTCCTGGGGTGGCTCACGCCCCGCCTGCTGCGCTCGCGCGCCCACATCGTCCGGGTGAACCTGGAACGCTGCTTTCCCGGCCTGTCGCCGTCCGAGCGCGACGCCCTGGCGCGCCGCCATTTCCGTCTGCTGGCCCAGTCCTTCGTCGACCGGGGCCTGTGCTGGTTCGGCGCGCCCGAGCGCATCATGAACACGGTGGAACTGCACGGCGAGCACCACCTGCAGGCGCTGCTGGACCAGGGGCGCCGCATCCTGATGTTCGCGCCGCACTTCATCGCCCTGGACGCCGCGGCCACGCGCCTGACCCTGTTCCTGAAGGAGTCGGCCACGCTGTACACGCGCCAGAGCGACGCCGACGTGGACGAGATCGTGCGCCTGGGGCGCGGGCGCTTCAACCAGGTGCACCTGGTCAGCCGCCACGACGGCGTGCGCGGCCTGATCCGGCACCTGCGCAAGGGCATCCCCGTGTACTACCTGCCGGACATGGACTTCGGCCGCCAGGGCAGCGCCTTCATTCCCTTCTTCGGCGTGCCCGCCGCCACCCTGCTGTCGGCCGCGCAGATCGCCGCCGCCTGGGACGCCGTGGTGGTGCCGGTCATCAGCCGCCTGGATCCCGAGACGGGCCGCTACCGGGTGGACGTCGGCCCGCCCGTGGAGGACTTCCCCGGCGACGACGGCCCCGAGGCCGCCACCGCCCGCCTGAACACCCTGATCGAGGACGAGGTCCGCCGCGATCCGGCGCAGTACTACTGGGTGCACCGGAGGTTCAAGACGCGGCCGGAGGGGGAGAAGGGGTTCTATTGACCCATCCTCATGGACGTTACATCATATGAAAAATGGTAACGTCTTCTGAGGGAAATGCAAGGTCATGCGGTCCGGCCGCGATGCAAACAATGTCTCGGACAAACTCAAGTCGGCCAGATCGCGCTCCGCAGGGGCGCGTGGATTGAAACCTGTGGATGTCAGGCATGCCCACCCTTGGGAGCATGGTTTTTGCTTCGCTCAACCTCAAGCCATTTACATGCCAGCCCGACCACCTTGGGGATTGGCTTGCTGCCGGTGCGGTAGTGGGCGATCATGCGCCGGGTCATGCCCAGTGTTTCGGCGGCACCGCTCAGTGATAGGTCATTGCGTTGCATCCAGGCGTTGAACTCCGACGCCGTGGGCAGCCCGGCTTGTTCTCGGCCAAGCTCGTACAGGCGGTCGGCGCCCATATCGAGCCCATCTGGCCAGTCCAGGCCGTGGCCCCAGTCGTCGCGTTGCATCTTTGCGAAGAACTCGTCGTTTCGCAGCGCATCGAAGGGTGGGTTGGCGAGATCGGACAGATCGACGCGCAGGGTTTCACCGGTGCTCCAGTCGATCTCTACGGTCAAGGGGCCGACGATGCGGGCGTCCTTGATGTTCGGTGGGGTTTTCATGGATTCAGCCTCCGGTATTCGGTCATGTATTTCGTGGTGTTTTCCTGAATGTCTTCGAGAGCAGGAATCAGTCGCTTTGCCGGGGTGACGCCACCCGCCAGGACTCGGCACGTTTCGATGGACACCGATACCCGGCTACCGTCGCGAAATTCGACATGGACATGAGGAACGCCGTGCTCGTTGCCATTGATACGGATACGCCAGTCGTCGTGTGGTGGATAGGTCGTCATAGGCGTATAGTAGTGTAATTATTACACTATATCAAGATGGCCGGAGCGTTTCCTGTCTCAGCGGCATTCGGAGGGTTACTGTCGAATGTGCGCCGGGTCGGCGGCTTCGGCGGGGCCTGCGTCTGCGCCTGGGGCCATGTAACAGGCGCAGGCTGATCACAGGGAAGGGCGGCGTATTCGCGCCGCCCTCGTTCTTCATGCGCGACTATCCTCTGTGCCTTTTTGATACGGGGGTGGTGACGATGGGCGCTGCGAATCAGATTTCGACGCAGAGGTTTCCCTTTGGGCGGGACATGGTGTTTGCCGCCTTTGTCCGGTCGGTGAGGGCGTGCGGATATGACCTGGAAAGCGCCGACGAGTATGAGAAAGTCCAGGCCCGCATGGTCAAGAGCGCCAATGTTCTTCACGGATAGGCGCATGACTTCGTGAGGCGTTGTGCGATCGGCGGGGATGCGGCCAGCGGGCTTTTGCCCGCCGGTGAGCTTGATGTATTCGTCGTAGGGCAGCACAACGAAGGCCGGCTTGGTGTGAAGCGCGCTCCGCAGGGGCGCGTGGATTGAAACGCGTCGACACCCTGCTCGCGGTGGAGCCGTTCTGATTGCGCTTCATAGGAGCGCACAGATCGAAACACGCCGGGACGCTTCCCCGCGATCCAGTGCGCATCGAGCGGCCCGGCGTGTTTGAGAGGATAATGCTGCGATGATCTGGAACTTCACCAAAATGCACGGCGCGGGCAACGATTTCGTCGTCCTGGACGGCGTGCGCCAGTCCATCGAACTCACGCCCGATCGCGTCCGGGCGCTGGCCGACCGCCATCGCGGCGTCGGCGCCGACCAGATCCTGCTGGTCGAAGACCCCCTGCATCCGGACGCGGACTTCCGCTACCGGATCTTCAATGCCGACGGCGGCGAGGTCGAGCACTGCGGCAACGGCGCGCGCTGCTTCGTGCGCTTCGTGCACGAGCAGGGCCTGTCGCGGCGCAATCCGCTGCGCGCCGAGATCGCCACGGGGCTGATCGTGCTGCACGAGGCCGACGACGGCCAGGTGAGCGTGGACATGGGCCGCACCGCCTTCGCGCCCGCGGACCTGGCTTTCGATCCCGCCGGCCTGGAAACCCGCGCCTGCGGCGGCGACACCCTGTACCGCCTGGACCTGCCGCCCGAGGCGGGCGAGGCCTGGTGCTCGCTGGTGGCGATCTCCAACCCCCACGCCGTGGTCCAGGTGGACGACGCGGACGCGCATCCCGTCGCCCGGATCGGGCCGGCGATCGAATCCCATCCCCGCTTCGCCCAGCGCGTCAATGCGGGCTTCATGCAGGTGATCGACCGCCACCACATCCGCCTGCGGGTCTACGAACGCGGCGCGGGCGAAACGCTGGCCTGCGGCACCGGCGCCTGCGCCGCTGCCGTGGCCGGCATCCGACGCGGCCTGCTGGACAGCCCGGTGCGGGTGGACACGCGCGGCGGAGTCCTGCGGATCGAATGGGACGGCCAGGTCCTGCGCATGCAGGGGCCGGCGACCACGGTATTCCATGGCCGGATCGACATCGACGCGCTGGTCGCGTCCTTCTGACCGGCCGCGCCTTCTTGACTGACGGAAAGCCCACATGACACAGGACGCATTCACCGCCCAGGACGTGGCGGACTACCTCAGCCGCAACCCCGATTTCTTCGAGACGCACGCCGACGTCTTCGCTTCGCTGAGCGTGCCCCACCCGCACCAGGCCCGCGCGATCTCGCTGGGCGAGCGGCAGATCCTGACGCTGCGCGCGCGCGTCAAGGAACACGAGCACCGGCTGATGCAGCTGCTGCACAATGCCGGCGGCAACGAGCGCATCAACCAGTCGCTCATGCAGTGGTGCGCGCGCATGCTGGCCGAGCCCGACGCCAGCCGCATCCCGGCCCACATCATCCGCAGCCTGTCGGACCAGTTCGACCTGAGCGCCATCGCCCTGCGGGTCTGGGACCTGCCCGCGCTGGCGGACAGCGAATTCGCCCAGGATGTGGACGCCGGCATCCGCGCCTACGCCGAGAGCCTGGCGCAGCCCTACTGCGGCCCGCTCAAGGACCAGGAGCCCGCCCGCTGGCTGGCGTCCGAGCCCGCCTCGCTGGCGATCCTGCCCCTGCGCACGCTGAACGGCGCCGCGCCGGTCGGCCTGCTGGTCCTGGGCTCGGACGACGCCGGGCGCTTCACGCCCGACATGGGCACGGCCTTCCTGTCGCTGATCGCCTCGCTGGCGGGCGCGGCCCTGGGACGGCTGGCCCGCACGGCGCCCGAGGCGGCCTGAGCGGCGGATCGCCATGAACGCGCGTTCCGGAGGCCGGCGCCCGCGCGCCGGCGTCGGGGCAGCGGCCCCCGCCGCGCGGCCGGCGGCACCCACCCCCGAAGAAACCGCGCCGGACGACGCCCTGGCCGAGGCCTGGCTGTCCGAGCTGGGGGCGCAGCAGCGCTATTCCAGCCATACGATCGCCGCCTACCGCCGCGACCTGCGGGCGCTGCGGCAGTGCTTTCCCGGCCAGCCGCTGGACGCGCTGGGCGAGGCCCACATCCGCCAGGCGCTGGGACGGCTGCATGCCTCGGGGCTGCAGCCCCGCAGCCTGGCGCGCGCCCTGGCCGCCTGGCGCGGCTACTACGAATGGCGGGCGGACGCCGCCGGCCTGACGCGCAATCCGGCCCACGGCGTGCGCGCGCCGCGCATCCCGCACAGCCTGCCCAAGGCCCTGTCCGTGGACCAGGCCCAGGCCCTGCTGGACCGCAGCCACCTGCCGCCCGCCGAAACCCCGGTCGAGCGGCGCGACATGGCCATGTTCGAGATCCTGTATTCCGGCGGCCTGCGCCTGTCGGAACTGGTCGGCCTGGACTGGCGGCCGGTGCGCACGCCCGGCCACGTCTCGCACAGCTGGATCCAGGCCGACGAGGGCGAGGCCGTGGTGCGGGGCAAAGGCGGCAAGACGCGCATCGTGCCGCTGGGCCGCCAGGCCCTGGCCGCCCTGCGGGCCTGGCTGGAAGTCCGCGACGCGCTGCTCGGCCCCCGCTCCGACGAGGACGCGCGGGCCGCGCTGTTCCTGGGCGAACGCGGCCAGCGCATCGGTCCGCGCGTGGTGCAGCTGCGCCTGCAGGCCCTGGCGCAGCGCGTCGGCCTGCCGCTGCACGTGCATCCGCACAGCCTGCGGCACAGCTTCGCCAGCCACCTGCTGCAATCCGCCCAGGACCTGCGCGCCGTCCAGGAACTGCTCGGCCACGCCAACATTTCCACGACGCAGATCTACACCCGGCTGGACTTCCAGCACCTGGCCGCCAGCTACGACCAGGCGCACCCCCGGGCGCGCCGCAAGACGGAAGATTGACGCGAGACTGGAATCGGCACGATCCCACGGCCGGCGCGGTCCCACGGCCGGCGCGGTCCCGGGGCCAGGACGCGGGCACCCCGGCCGGCCCGCACGGCCGCGCCGTCCGGCGCTCAGGCCAGGAACCGGCGCGCCAGCAGCACCCAGTAGGCGGCGCCGATGGCGAGATTCTCGTCGTTGAAGTCGTAGCCCGGGTTGTGCACCATGCAGGCGCCGGCCTCGTCCCCTTCGCCGTTGCCGATCAGCAGGTAGCTGCCCGGGCGCTTTTCCAGCATGTAGGCGAAGTCCTCGCTGCCGGTCAGGGCCGGCCCCTGGCGCTCGATCCGGTCGGCCCCCAGCAGCTCCTCGCCGATCAGGCGCGCGAACTCGGTTTCCGCGCAGCTGTTGACCAGCACGGCGTAGCCGCGCCGGTAGTCGATCCTCGCGGTCACGCCGAAGCTCTGCGCCTGGGCGTGGACCAGCGCCTCGATGCGCTGCTCGACCAGCCGGCGGACCTCGGGATCGAGCGTGCGCACGCTGAGCTCCAGGCGCGCGCTCTGCGGGATCACGTTGTTGGCGTGGCCGGCGCGCAGCACCCCCACCGTCACCACGGCGGTGTCCTGGGGGTCCACGTTGCGCGACACCACGGTCTGCAGCGCCATCACCAGGCTGGCCGCCGCCACCACCGGATCGGCGGCCTTGTGCGGCAGGGCGCCATGGCCGCCGCAGCCTTCGAGGGTGATGCAGACCTTGTCGGACGAGGCCATCATGGCCCCTTCGCGGAACACCAGCCGCCCGCGCGGCCAGCCCGGCATGTTGTGCATGGCGAAAATGGCGTCGCACGGATATTTCTGGAACAGGCCGTCGGCCATCATGCGCACGGCCCCGCTGTCGTCCGTGCCGTACTCCTCGGCCGGCTGGAAGATCAGGTTCAGCGTCCCGGAAAACCCGCCCGACTCGGCCAGCACGCGGGCCGCGCACAGCAGCATGGCGGTATGTCCGTCATGGCCGCAGGCGTGCATCACGCCGGGATTCCGGCTGGCGTACGGCAGGCCGGTCGCCTCCTGGATCGGCAGGGCGTCCATGTCGGCGCGCAGGCCCAGCGCGCGCCGGCCGCTGCCCTTGCGCAGCCGCCCCACCACGCCGGTGCCGCCCAGGCCGCATTCGACCTCGTAGCCCCATGACTTCAGCCGCGACGCCACCAGCTCGGCGGTGCGGTGCTCGCCGAAGGACAGCTCCGGATGGCCGTGGATGTCCCGGCGCAGGTCGATGAACTCGCGCGCGTAGGTCCGGACGGCATGCAGCAGGGGATGGTCGTTCATCCGACACTCCGATCAAGAACAGACAAGGGGAAAACGGGCCATGGCCGCCTCAATCCACGAGGGCCCGCTTCCCCCCGGTTTCGGGCAGCAGCACGATGCCCACGATGGTGAGGACGCTGGTGGCGACCACGTACAGCGCCGGCGCGGCCGGGTTGCCGGTGACCTCGATCAGCCAGGTGACGACGAACTGCGTGGATCCGCCGAACACCGCCACGCCGACGGCATAGACGATCGACAGGCCCAGCGCCCGCACGTGGCGGGGGAACTGCTCGGGGATCATCACGATCGACGGCGCGCCGCTGATCGCGGTCAGGCCGGCCAGCAGCAGCGTCGTCAACGCCAGCGTCGCGAGATTGGTGTGTTCGAGCAGCAGCAGGAAGGCCGGCAGCGTCAGCACGGCCAGTGCCACGCGCGGCCACAGCACGACGGGCTTGCGGCCGTAGCGGTCCGACAGCCAGCCGCCCAGCAGGGAGCCCAGCCACGTCACCAGGCCGTACGTCACGGTGGCGAGCATGCCGACGACCGGCGTCAGCTTCAGGGTCACGATGGCGTAGCTCGTCATGTACATGGACACGTAGGTCGATACCGTGCCGCCGATGACCACCAGCACCCCGAGCAGGGCCGGGCGGACGTAGTTGCGCAGGCGCGGCCGGGGCTGCGCGGCGGCGCGCGCACGGCCGTCGTCCATGTCCAGCGATTCGGGCATGTGGCGGCGCAGGAAGACCGCCACGAAGATCAGCACGGACCCCAGCAGGAACGGCAGCCGCCAGCCCCAGGACAGCATCTGCTCGGGCGACAGCGACAGCGTCAGCAGCACGCCGATGATGCCGGCGACGAGGGCGGCCAGCCCCTGGCTGGCGAGCTGCCAGCTGCCGTAGAGCCCGCGCCGGCCCGGCGGCGCGACCTCGATCAGGTAGGACGTGGAGGGGCCGACCTCGCCGCCCAGCGCCAGGCCCTGGATCAGCCGGCACAGCACGACGATGACGGGCGCGGCCAGGCCGATGCTGTCGTAGGACGGCGTCAGCGCCAGGCCCAGGGTGCCCACGACGATGAGCGCGATGGTCAGCAGCATCGCGGGCTTGCGGCCCGCCCGGTCCGCCAGGGCGCCGATCAGCACCCCGCCCAGGGGCCGCGTGACGAAACCCACGCCGAACACCGCCACCGACAGCAGCAGGCTCATGAACGGCGTGGACGCCGGGAAGAAGGTCTTGCCGATGTAGACGGCGAAGAAGGCGTAGGTGGTGAAGTCGTAGAACTCGATGGCGTTGCCCGCCACCGTGGCCGCGACGACGCGGCGTGAAACCTCCGGCCGGCCGGAGGCCGCGCCGTGTTCCGCTCCCGCGGAGCGCGTCCGCGGGGGTAAAGGGATTGCCGCGGCCGCGCGGCCCGTGCTGCTGTTGGCCATGATCGAGTCTCCTCACGTGCCGCCTCATGTGCGGCCATCTTGTCTGGTCCTTGCATCTTATGAATCTGCTTTTAATTCGTCCAATGCATAGTTATCATTGAATGGATTCATAAAACTCATTGGCGAGCGATACTCATGAACCTGCGCCACCTGGAGCATCTGCTGGCCGTGGCGGACACCGGCTCCTTCAGCCGCGCGGCGGAACAGCACCACATCACCCAGTCCGCCCTGAGCCGCAGCATCCAGACGCTGGAGGACGCGCTGGACGCGCGCCTGATCGACCGCGTGGGCAAGCGCAACGAACTGACGCCCTTCGGCCAGGCGGTCGTGCAGCGCGCGCGCCGCATGGTGCTCGACGCCGCCGAACTGCGCCGCAGCGCCGAATTCCTGCGCGAGGGCCACATGGGCTCGCTGCGCATCGGGCTCGGCTCGGGGCCGAGCGCCATGCTGATGCGGCCGTTCCTGGGCTACATGGCGCGGACCTTTCCCGGCGTGGAAGTCAGCATCTCGCCGGGCGCGACGGAGCTGCAGGTGCCGCAGCTGCGGCAGCGCGCGCTGGACGCGCTGGTAGTCGACGTGCACCGCGTCGCGCCGGCCGCCGACCTGGTCATCGAGGTGCTGAGCGACATGCGCGCGGGCTTCATCTGCCGCCACGACCATCCGCTGCGGCAATCCGGCGCGGCCGTCTCCTTCGCCGAAATGCGGCGCTACCCGCTGGCCTCGACGCCGCTGAGCGCGGAAGTGTCCCGCGGCCTGATCGCCCGCTACGGCGCCAGGGCCGACCCGCGACAGGCGGTGACCCTGCGCTGCGACGACATCCACAGCCTGCTGGACACGGTCCGCGAGAGCGACGCCATCTTCCTGGGCATCCTGGGCCCGGCCTGGCCGGACATCCGCGCGGGGCGGCTGGCGGAACTGGCGGTGCGCCCGGCGCTGGACGCCTCGGCCCGCTTCGCCCTCGTCACGCTGGCCGACCGGACCGAGGCGCCGGCCATGGCCATCCTGCGCCGGTTCGCGGCCGAGCGGCTGCGGGACTGAAGGGGGCCGGGCGCGGGGCGCGGCCCAGGCCGGAATCGACGCCCGCCGGCCGCGCGCAGGGGCGACCGGGCACCGGACCCGCGTGCGTTCAACGGCCGCCTTGCATCTTCACCGGCCGCCTTCCTTCATGGATTGCAGCAGCCGCGCGCGGCGCGCCCGCGTCTCGCGCAGGGCCAGGAGCACGCCGCCATGCGGCCCGAATGCGACCGACAGGAAATGGAGGACGCCCGCCGACAAAATGATGGCCGGCGACGCGGGCACGTCCGCGTGATAGGACACCAGTAGGCCCGCGTAGGACGCCAGGGCGCCCAGCGCCGCGGCCAGCGCCATCTGGGCGCCCACCGGACGCGCCCAGAACCGCGCGGCCGTCGCGGGCAGCATCATGATGCCCACCACCATGAGGGTGCCCAGCACCTGGAAGCCGGCCACCAGGTTGAGCACCAGCAGCAGCAGGAAGCCGATGTGCGCCCAGGCGCCCGCCCGGCCCTCGGCGCGCAGGAAGCCGGGATCCAGGCATTCCATCGCCAGCACGCGCAGCAGCGCGGCCAGCGCCAGCAGCGTGACGCTGCTGACGACGGTGACCAGGATCAGGGCCGCGTCGCCGAGCCCCAGGACGGTGCCGAACAGCACGTGGATCAGGTCCATGTTGGTGCCCTTCAAGGACACCAGCAGCACCCCCAGGCCGAGCGACACCAGGTAGAAGGCGGCGAAGCTGGCGTCCTCGCGCAGCGGCGTCATGCGCGACACGAGGCCGGCCAGCACGGCCACCGCCACGCCGGTGACCAGGCCGCCGAGCGTCATGGCCGTCATGGACAGCCCGGCCGTCAGGAAGCCGACGGCCACCCCCGGCAGGATGGCGTGGGCCATGGCGTCGCCCATCAGGCTGAGGCGGCGCAGCACCAGGAACACGCCCAGGGGGCCGGCGGCGAAGGCCAGCGCCAGCGCGCCCGCCAGGGCGCGGCGCATGAAGCCGAATTCGACGAAAGGCTGCGCCAGCAGGTGCCACAAGTCCATCAGACGGCCTCCGCGGCGCACAGGTGGCGGGCCAGGTGCAGATTGGACGCGGACAGCACCTGGCCGCTGTCGCCCCAGCCCACGACCTGGCCGGCCAGCAGCAGGGTCTGCGGGAAATAGGCGCGCACCATGTCCAGGTCGTGCAGCACGGCGATCAGGGTGCGTCCTTCGCCGTGCCACCGGTGCAGCAGGGCCAGCAGGTCTTCCGTCGTGGCCCGGTCCACCGCGGCGAAGGGCTCGTCCAGCAGGATCACCCGCGCATCGCGCAGCATCAGCCGCGCGAACAGCGCGCGCTGCCGCTGGCCGCCGGACAGCGTGTTCACCGGCTGGCGGCCCAGCCCGGCCAGGCCCACGGCGCGCAGCGCGGCCTCGACGGCGTCCCGGCCCGCGTCGTCCAGGCCGCGCCAGGCGCCCAGCCGATGCCAGGCGCCCATGGCCACCAGGTCGAAGGTGCTGATGGGAAAATCCAGGTCCAGTTCGGCCGACTGCGGCAGGCAGGCCAGGTCGCCCGCGATCTCCGGATCGATGCGGATGCGCCCCCGGATGGGGCTGAGGCGGCCCGCCATGGCCTTGATCAGGGTGGATTTCCCCGCCCCGTTGGGCCCCACCACCGCCGTCAGCGACCCGCGCGCGAACGCGCCGCTGGCGTCGCGCACCGCGATGCGGTCGCGCCAGCCCAGCCAGAGCTGCTGCAGCTCGATGGCGGGCGGCGCGGCGCCGGGCGCCGGGCTCACCACCATTGCAGCGCCCAGCCGGTCAGCAGCCACAGGAACAGCACGGCCAGCGCGGCGCGGCGCATGCGCCGTCCGGCCGACAGCAGCAGCGAGGAGCCGCGATAGCGGCCCGATCTGATGAAGGGGGGAAAATGGGACATAATCGACTGTGGCATACACGCAATGGCGTATCGGATCCGTTACGTTATAACATAACCCCATGAATATGAAGGCCCATTCCCACTCGCCCGACGAGATCGCGGCGCGCCTGGACACAGCCGAACGGCTCTGCGCCGAGCGCGGATCGCGGCTGACGCCCCTGCGGCGCCTGGTGCTGGAAACGCTGCTGAACCACCCCGGCAGCCTCAAGGCCTACGAACTGCTCGACGCCCTGCGCTCCGCGCAGCCCGGCGCCGCGCCCCCCACGGTCTACCGCGCGCTGGATTTCCTGACGGAACAGGGCCTGATCCACCGGCTGGACGTCATCAACGCCTGGAGCGCCTGCACCGACGCGGGCGGCACGCCCCACGACGTGCTGGTCGTCTGCACCCGCTGCGGCAGCGTCGCCGAACTCAGCGACCCCGACCTGGGCCGCCGCCTGGCCGCCTGCGTCGCCCAGGCCGGCTACACGCTGAGCGGCCAGGAAACCGAACTGCGCGCGCTCTGTCCCCGCTGCCGGCAAAGCTGATACGCCGGACGGCCGAGGCCCAGGTTTGCCCTAAACCCGGGCCTATGATGTAATCGCATGCTGATCGCCACATCCCCCAGTCCGCCGCCGGGAAGGCCAAGACCTCCTGCATCCGGCGCAGCAACGGCCAGGGCGAGGATGGCGCATCGCATTCGAGGCCATCATGAACACTGCTCCATCCGCCGATTCCCTGATTCCCGTCACCGTGCTCACCGGTTTCCTGGGGGCGGGCAAGACGACCCTGCTGCGCCGCATCCTGACGGAATTCCACGGCCAGCGCATCGCCGTCATCGAAAACGAGTTCGGCGAGGAAAACATCGACAACGACCTGCTGGTCCAGGACAGCGACGAGCAGGTCGTGGAACTGAGCAACGGCTGCGTCTGCTGCACCGTGCGCGGCGACCTGATCCGCACCCTGGGCGACCTCGCCGCCCGGCGCGCCGCCGGCGACGTGCGCTTCGACCGCGTGGTCATCGAGACCACGGGCATGGCCAATCCCGGTCCGGTCTGCCAGACCTTCTTCATGGACGACGACATCGCCGCCACCTACCGGCTCGACGCCGTGGTCACGGTGGTGGACGCCAAGCACGGCATGGCCACCCTGGACCGCCAGGAAGAAGCCCAGCGCCAGGTCGGCTTCGCCGACCGCATCCTGATCTCCAAGAAGGACCTGGTCAACGAGGCCGACTACCAGGCCCTGCGCGCCCGCCTGGTGCGGATCAATCCGCGCGCCTCCATCCTGCCCGCGCACTTCGGCGAGACCGACCTGAAAGCCCTGCTGGACGTGAGCGGCTTCGACCTGGACGCCATCCTGGACATCGATCCGGAATTCCTCGCCGAGGAAGCCGCCGCCCACGACCACCACGGCCATGACCATCACGGCCACGGCCACGATCACCATGATCACGAGCACGACGACGAGGACGGCCACCACGCCTGCGGTCCCGCCTGCGGCCACCCCGATCACCACCATGCCCACCACGACGACGAGATCGGCGCCTTCGTGTTCCGCTCCAACCGCGCCTTCGACCCGGAACGCCTGGAGGATTTCCTCAGCGGCATCGTCCAGGTCTACGGCCCCGATCTGCTGCGCTACAAGGGCATCCTGTACATCAAGGGCATCAACCGGCGCATGCTGTTCCAGGGCGTCCACATGATGTTCGGCGCGGAGCCCGGCAAGCCCTGGCCCGCCAGTGAAAAACCGAATACCCGCATGGTCTTCATCGGCCGTAAACTGCCTCAGGACATCTTCACCCAGGGGCTCGAACAATGCCTGGCCTGAACGCCGCATCACCGCCTCCCCGCCGGATCTTCCGGGCGCGGCAGACAGGCCCCGGCACATAAAGAAGAGGACACGACATGGCTACCAAATCCAGCACCAAATCCCAGGGTAAGCTGCTCACGGAAAAAGAGCTGCTGGCGATGCCTGAAAAGGACTACATGAACGAGGCCCAGCTGGCGTTCTTCCGCGACCGCCTGCACCAGCTCGAACACGAGATCCTGACCAACGCCGGCGCCACCACCGAAAACCTGCGCGAGACCCAGTACGTGCCCGACCCGGCCGACCGCGCGACGATCGAAGAAGAACACGCCCTGGAACTGCGCACCCGCGACCGCGAGCGCAAGCTGCTGAAAAAGGTCCAGCAGGCCATCGCCCGCATCGACGCCGGCGAATACGGCTGGTGCGAGGAAACCGGCGAGCCCATCGGTATCGCCCGCCTGCTGGCGCGGCCCACCGCCACCCTGTCGCTGGAAGCGCAGGAACGCCGCGAGATGCGCCAGAAGCTCTACGGCGACTGATCCCCTCCTGCGCGCCCCGCCCGGGGCGCATCCGTTCCCGGGGGCGTCGGCCCCTCGGGCACGTAGATCATGCGTCCGTCGTCCAGACGATAGGTGACGCCGGCGCGGGCGCCCAGCCCCTGGCCGACTTCCCCGCTCGATTCGTAGCGCGTCAGTTCCTTGCCGTTCTTGACGGTGATGCGCATGCCGGCCTCGCCCGGGCGCTCGACCACCACGACCGGCGCGCCGGAAAACGGATTGAGCGGATTCCGGGCGATCGTCGCCATCAGCACCCCGATCACGACCAGGAACAGGTCGATCATGTTGATGACCGAGAGCATCGGGTCGCTCTCTTCTTCCTCCAGGAACCGCATCAGGCCTTCCCTCCGGCGCGCATGCGCTCCAGTTCGCGCAGATCCTGCAGCAGCCAGCGCCGCCGCACGGCGAGGACGAAGAAGCAGATGCTGGCCGCCAGCAGCGCCAGGATCACGGCCGAGAAGGCCGCCACCATGTTCCTGCCCACGGCGGCGGCGTCGTTGCCGCCCAGCGCCAGCAGGGCCGGCCCCATCGGAATCATGGTCGCGATCAGGCCCAGCATGGGCGCCGTGCGCGACACGATGCGCAGCCATTCCAGCCGCCGCATGATCCAGAGTTCCAGGTCGTCGCTGTCCACGCCCGGCGGGCCGTCTCCCGCAGCCGCCCGCCGCGCATGGGCCAGCAGCGCCCGCGGGTGCGTACCGCGGCGGCGCTGCCAGGCCTCGACGGCGAAGGCGCCCAGCATCGCCAGGGCATAGGCCAGCGCGCCTGCGATCAGCAGCAGCACCGGGACGAGGAAGACGCGCGAGACGTCGTAGATCAGGGTTTCGAGTTCGGCGAACGGAGTCATGGCATGCCCTCGGCGGGATGGATGGATCGGGGGGAAGAAAGATCGGCGGGACCGGCGGCCGTGCGGCGCGCACGGCGCCCCTGGGCGGCCTGCCACAGCGCGCCGCCGCACACCAGGCACAGCATTGCCGCCAGCACGCGCAGCCGGCGGTCCGGCGGCTCCGGCGCGGGCGCGGGCAGGGCGGCCGGCTCCAGCACGGGGCCGCGCACGGGTTGCCGCGGCGCATCGGCCGGCGCCTCCGGCGTGCCCGCGGCGCCGGCCTGCGGCGCGGGAGACGCATTCAGCCCGTAGCCCTGCGCCAGGGCGGCCACGTAGCGGCGTGTCGGCTCGGCCCCGGCATGGGTGCCGAAGCGGCGTTCCAGTTCCAGCCAGCGCCGCGCCAGTTCGCGCCGGGTGGCCTCGCCGGCGTCCCAGTAGCCCTTGCGGATGGCCTCGGCCATGCGTTCGAGGATCTGCGCCTGCGCCGCGGGGTTGTCCCGCTCGAACCAGGCCGGCGTTCCCAGCCCGCGGGCATCGGCGACGTAGGTGTCGAACAGCGCCTGCCACTGGTCGTCCCGCACCGTGGAGGCATCCGCCGCCTGCCAGCCGAACAGGTTGCTGGCCGCCTTCAGCACTTCCAGCGTGCCGGCATAGCCCTCCCGCCGCATGGCGGCGATCCACTGGGGGTTCAGGTAGCGCGTGCGCAGTTCGTCGGCCAGGAAGCCCGCCAGCCCGGTTGTCCGGGCGCCGCCCGCGCGCAGATCGGACACCAGCAGCTGGGGCGCCTGGCCGTCCAGGTGGCGCACGGCGGCCGACAGCCCGCCCAGGAACTCGAACGGGTGGTCTGTCGACAGCACCCCGTGCAGGTTCGACGAACGCGACATCACCGCCGCCTGCACGCCCCGCAACTGCTCGGCCAGCGGATTGACGCCTGCCGGCGCCTCGCCCCAGGCGCCCTGCCCGTAGGCGTGCCGGCTGCTGTCGAGGAACTGCCGCCCCAGCGCGGCATCGCCGTCCCATTCGGCCGAGCGCCGCGCCAGATCGGGCACGCCGGTCCCGTAGGATCCCGGCGCGCTGCCGAAGATGCGCTGGCGCGCGACCCGCGCGGCCGTCTCCGGCGGCAGGCCGCGCGCCGCCAGGGCGGCCTCGATGCCGCGGCTGTGGCCGGCGACCGGATTGCCCGGCTCGTCCAGCGCGGCCAGGCGCGCCAGCGCATCGTCGAGCAGCCGCATGAAGGCGTCGAACTGGTCCCGGTACACGCCGGTGACCTGGACGACCACGTCGACGCGCGGACGGCCCAGTTCGGCGGCGGGGATGATCTCCAGCGCCGTGACGCGGCCGCCCTCGTCCCAGACCGGCCGCAGCCCCAGGGCATGCAGGACCTGCGCCTCGGTGACGCCCAGATGGCGGACCGCCTCGGATGCCCACAGGCTGAAGGCGATCTTGCGCGGCCAGGCGCCGCCGTGCGCCGCGCGGAACGCCTCGATCAGCTGCGCATAGGCGGTGGCGGCCGAGTCGTAGGCGGCGCGCGCCGGGATCTTGTCGGCCTCGAAGGCATACAGGTTGCGGCCGCCCACCGCGTCGGGATTGCGGATCGGGTCGCCGCCCGCGCCCGGCTCGACGAACCGGCCCGCCAGGCCGGCCAGCAGGGCTTCGTTCTCGCCGGTATCGCGCAGCCGGCGATCCAGCTCCCGCGCCCGTGCGGCCAGGGCCGCCGCGGCGGCCGGCAAGGGCGCGGCCGCAAGGCCGGGAGACACGGCTCCGGAAGACAGCATCCTGCGCACCGCCTGGTAGGCGGGATTGCCGGGCAGGACGGCCGGATCGGCCGCGAACGCCTCGCCGCGGTCCATCCCCAGCGCCGCGAGCAGCGGCGCGCCCAGCTGCTGCATGACGGTGGAGACGCGGTGCGCGGGCTCGGCCGGCTGGCCGAAGACGTGCAGGCCCAGCGGCATGGCCGTCCGCGCCAGTTCGTGCAGGTGGTCGTGCAAGGCCCGCAGAAAACCCTCGAAATCCTGCTCGGCGCGCGGCATCGTCCAGCCGAGGTCCTCGTGCAGGTGGGCCGCGGCGGCGGCCTCGCGGATCCGGGCGGCCGCCCGTTCGCGCACGGCGCCGCCATCGAGCTGCTGGTACTCGTGGATCAGCTGGTGCAGGTCGCGCAGTTCGTCGTACAGCCCGGCCGGCGCGAAAGGCGGCGTCTGGTGGCTGATGGTCACCGCCCGGCCGCGGCGCCGGGCCTGGATCGCCTCGCCGACATTGTCCTGGATGTAGGGATAGAACACCGGCAGGCTGCCCACGGCCAGCCAGGGATAGTCGTCGGCGGCCAGCCCGCGGTCCTTGCCGGGCAGCCACTCCTGCGTGCCGTGCGTGCCCAGGTGGATCAGCGCGTGCGCGCCGTACTGCCGCTGCAGGTACAGGTAGGCCGCCAGGTAGAGCGGGTCGGGCACGCTGGCGGTATCGTGATAGTGGGCCCACGGATCGGCGTGGCGCGGCATCTGCGGCATGACCAGCAGGTGCCCGAGCCGCCAGCACGGGATCACGAAATAGCGCCGGCCGCCGATCTCGCGCACCGCGCGGTGCCGGGCGGGATCGCCCAGGGCGCGCAGCCCGGTCCGGCGGCGCTCAGGCAGCCCGGCCAGCCAGCGCTCGTAGTCTTCCAGCGGATACAGGCCGGCCAGGCCTTCGGCCAGCAGGGCCTCCGGCGCCACGCTGCCGTACAGCGCGCCCAGCATCCGCTGGCCCGCCGCGATGGCCCGCGCCTCGTCCACCGGCGCGCCGGCATCGTAGCCGTGCGCCGCCAGCGCGGCCTGGATGGAGACGATGCTGCGGGGAACGTTCAGGTTCGAGGCTCCCAGGTTCTTCTCGCCGGCCGGGTAGTTCCAGAACATCAGCGCCAGCTTCTTGTCCGCCGGCGGCGTGCGGCGCAGCGCCACCAGGCTGCGCAGCTTGGCGATCAGGGCATCGGCCTGGGCGGGCAGCAGGTCGCTCACGCCCGCTGTCGAGGCGGACAGGACCAGCGGATCGCCGACCCCCCAGCTCTCCGGGCCGGCCAGGAACACGGCGGCCGTCCGGGACGGCACGCCGCTGGCGGCCGCGGGCCAGTCGGCCGCCGCGCCGTCGCGGAAGCGGAGCGTCTGGATCACCGGCACGTCCAGCGCCCGGAAGTCCCGGCGCCGCGCCGCGCCGTCGCGCAGGTGGGTGAGATTGACCAGGACGTCGATGCGGCCCGGGCCGAGGATGCCCGCCAGGCCCTGCGGATCGGCCGCGTCGGCCCAGAACACGAGGGGCAGCAGTCCGGCCGCTTCGGTGCGCTCGACCAGTTCGTCCACTTCCCGGGTCAGCAGGTCGGCGACCACGCCGGCGTGGATCAGGAAGGCGACCCGGCCCGCGGCGGGACGGGGGGCATCCCGCCGCGCCGCCTGCCAGGCCAGATAGTCCTCCACGCGCTCGAAGACGCGGGGCGCGCGCGGATGATAGAAGCCGGTCTGCGGCAGGCGGCGGGGCGCCGCGAGCAGGTGCGCGGGCGGATCGCCCCCGTCGCGCACGGCCCGCGCCAGGGCGAAGAAGCGCCGGAAGTTGTCCGCGCCGCCGGCGGCATACAGGGCCGCCAGCGCGCCGGCCACGGGCGGCGCCAGCCCCTGCCCCGCTGGGGGACCGCCCCCCACCGTCAGGCGGGGCGCGGCGTCCGGCGCCGAGGAGGGGCAGGCCTGGCCCAGGCGCCGCGTCACCCGGGTCCGGTCCCCGGGGCGCGGCACGTCCAGCACGACCAGCGCGGCGGCCCGCACCGCGGCGCACAGGAGCCCAGGCTCGGCCGCATCGACGTCCAGGTGGCCCAGGGGCACGGCCTGCGGCCCGGCGAAGTCCCGCAGGCGCTGGAACTTCTCCGCCGAGACGAAATCGTCGTGCAGCACGAGCACCGTCGCCGCGCCGGCACCGGCGGCCTCCGGCGCGGCGGGCGCGAGCCCGGATGCGGCCGCGCCCGCCGCCAGGCCCGGCAGCCACCCCAGCCCCAGCAGCCACAGCACGCCCAGCAGCCGCCACGGCAGCCGTCCTGGCAGGCGCCCCGGCAACCCGGGCAGCCACGACCACGGCGACAGGCGGCCCGGCCGCCGGCGCATTTCAACGGACCGGCTCATCGTCAGAACCTCGCCGTCAGGCCGGCGAAAAAGCGCCGTCCCTCGTCCGCGCGGTCGTACGCGTCGGCATCGTCGTTGGCCAGGCGCTCGTCTGTCAGGTTCTCGATGCCCAGGTGCAGGCTCAGGCTGCGGCTGAGTTCGTAATCCGCATACCAGTGCAGCAGGGTATGGCCGGGGCGGTCGTCGAGCGTGGCCGAACGGTACTGCGATCCGACGTATTCCACCCGCAGCCGGGTCGAGAGCCGCGCCAGCGGCGTCCACTCCACGGTGGCATGGGCGCGGTGGCGGGACCGGTCGGCCAGCCGCTCGCCCGTCGTCCGGTCGCGGGCGTCGAGCAGCGTGTAGTTGGCCTCCACCCGCCAGCCTCGGGCCGGTTCGGCGCCGGCCGTCAGCTCCAGCCCCCGCAGGCGGGTCCGCGCGACGTTCTCGTAGTTCAGGCAGACTCGCCCGCGCACGTCGCATACCGGCTGCCGCACGGTCTCGATCAGGTTCTTCACGTCGTTGTGGAACAGCGTCGCGCTCGCCGACCAGGCGCCCCCGTCGTAGGCCGCGCCCAGTTCGTAGGACTGGTTGGTCTCGGGCTGCAGGTCCGGATTGCCGCGGATGACGCCGCGCCCGCCCATGGCGGCCCAGGACTCGTATTCCGGCGACAGCTGCTTGAGCGACGGCGCCTTGAAGCCCCGCCCCGCGCCCGCCCGGAAAGTCAGCGCATCGCTTGGATG
>OFIS01000221.1_pt1 | contig 53784 bp, 45 predicted proteins | sample 1775071 | NCBI WGS metagenome assembly OFIS01 (sample SAMN08195774, study PRJEB24354) | sludge metagenome | isolation source: sludge from phenol fed wastewater aerobic bioreactor C | place: India: Nagpur | collected 2016-09-17
ACCCGTTCACCTGGACCAAGACCGCCGACGAGATCCTGCCCCACGCCCGTAAAGGAGATTCAGACGCGCGACACTAGTGGATCCCCGGGATGATCGGCGCATGCCGCTGCTCGATCGCGCCGCGTTGGCGTCCCCACCCTTGGACGTCGCGCCACGTCTGCTCGGCGCAGTGCTGCGCTCGGTGACCGAGGAGGGTGAGGTGGCGGTGCGGCTGACGGAGGTGGAGGCGTACGACGGTGCGCACGATCCCGGCTCCCACGCATACCGCGGCCGGACGGCCCGCAACGCGGTCATGTTCGGTGAGCCAGGACACGCGTACGTGTACTTCACCTATGGGATGCACTACTGCTGCAACATCGTCTGTCGACCCGGCGGTACCGCGGGCGCAGTACTGGTGCGCGCCGGAGAGGTGGTCGAGGGAATCGAGCTGGCGCGGTCGCGTCGGGCGACAGCGCGACGCGACCGCGACCTGGCGCGTGGGCCGGCGAACCTGGCTCAGGCGCTCGCACTCGACCGTGAGTGGGACGGGATCGACGTGTGCGCGGCTGGCTCCGCGCTGCGGCTCGAGACCGGCGAACCGGTCGGGCAGGATCGGATCGTCGCCGGACCGCGGGTCGGACTCCGGCACGCCGCTGAGCGGCCGTGGCGGTTCTGGGTCGAGGGCGATCCGACGGTGTCGGTGTACCGCCCGGCGTCGCCGCCCCGACGTCGCACCCGCGACTGAACGCCGCTCGCTCGACGTCGGGTGCTCGCCGTCGCTATCCGCGCTTCACCTTCACCGTGCCCGGCTTGGCCTTGAGGATGTACTTGCCGACCTTCTTGCTCGTGACTCGCCAGGTTCCGGGCTTCGTCACGTTGAACGTCTTGCTCTCGAACCTGCCGTCCGCGTTCGTGCGCAGGTTCTGGCGGGTCGTCCAGCCCTTGCTGCCCTTGGCCTTGAACTGGAGCTGGACCTTGCGCTTGGCCGGCCGGGAGGTGTCGTAGAGCGATCCGTAGAACCGGGCCTTCGGGCCCCACAGCGGGGTCCGGTTCAGGGTGAGCTTCGGCTTGTGGCGCACGACGAACGAGGCGATGCCGGTCGGCGCTGCCGGGTCACCCGCTACGGACGCGCCGCGCCCGACCAGCTTCACCGTCCGCTTGCCGGCCGCAACGGCCGGGTACACCTGGTAGGTCACCACGAACGTGCGGCGCGATCCGGAGCCCGGCACCTCGTCGGCGCGCGCGTACGACTTCGTCATGCGGCCGGAGAGGTCGTCGTAGACGTCCAGGTAGCTCAGCAGCCGGTCGGGGTCGTTGAAGACCGCGGTCACCTTGACGGTCGCCGTCTTGCTCGACTGCGCGGAGATCGAGACCACCGAGGATCGCGAGGCCGTGACGGACTCGATGGTCGGGGCGGTGGCTGCACCGGCGGGTGGAGCGACGAACACCAGGCCACCTGTCATGGTGATACAGGTCGCGGCGCAGATGAGCACTCGGCGCACGGGGCGTCCTCTCGGGTCGGGGGATCGGCCGGGACCGGCGCCCGGAACGGCTAGAACCACGTGCGGTCGACCTTCCTGCCTGGGGACGCTTTGGGCACGAACGCGAGGACCCCGGTTCCAAGCAGGCAGAGAGCGACGGCATCCGTCGGGGACCCGGGCCATCGACTTTCCCCCGTTCCGCACCGTCATTCGGCGCTGGCGCGGGACTGTATCGAAGTTCAGGATGCATGTCACCGTCGATGACGGGGCGGGTTCAGGTCCGCACGCAGCGTCATCCGGGTCCGACACCACTGGCGCATGGCGCTCTCGCCGGGTGCGCCAGGATGGCGCCTGTGAACGACGCATCGACACGGAGAGCTGTCCTCGACGACCTGAGGTGGCGCGGGCTGATCGCGGACAGCACCGACCTGGGTGCACTGCGGACCGCCGCGGGCGGCGCCCCGCTCACGCTCTACTGCGGGTTCGACCCGACGGCACCGAGCCTGCACCTGGGCAATCTGTTGCAGATCCTGACGGTACGTCGGTTCCAGCTCGCCGGGCATCGACCGCTCGCCCTCGTGGGGGGCGCCACCGGCCTGATCGGCGACCCGAAGATGACCGGGGAGCGCACGCTCAACCCGACCGAGGTCGTCGACGAGTGGGTCGCACGCATCCGCGTCCAGCTCGAGCGGTTCTTCGACTTCGACGGTCCGGCCGCCGCGCACATGGTGAACAACTTCGACTGGACGAAGGATCTCGGGGTCCTCGAGTTCCTGCGCGACGTCGGCAAGCACTTCAGCGTGAACCGGATGCTGGACCGCGAGGCGGTGGCCGCGCGGCTGGCCGGCCCGGGCATCTCGTACACCGAGTTCAGCTACCAGCTGCTGCAGTCCTACGACTACCTGCAGCTGTTCCGGCGGTACGGCTGCACGCTGCAGACCGGCGGGTCGGACCAGTGGGGCAACATCGTCGCCGGAGTCGACCTCATCCGTCGTACGGAGGCGGTGGGCGTGCATGCCCTCACCACGCCGCTCGTCACGAAGGCCGACGGCACCAAGTTCGGCAAGACCGAGTCCGGCACCGTCTGGCTGGATGCCGACCTGACCTCGCCGTACGCCTTCTACCAGTTCTGGCTCAACGTCGAGGACGCCATCGTGCCGCGGCTGCTACGGATGTTCTCTTTCGCCGAGCACGCGCTGATCGAGCACCTCGAGGACCGCGTCCGGGAGGCGCCCGCCGCGCGAGAGGCACAGCGCGCGCTGGCGGAGGAACTGACCGACCTGGTGCACGGGCGGGCGGCGCGGACCCGCGCGGAGCAGGCGGCCGCCGCGCTGTTCGGGCGCGGCGACCTCCGCGCCCTCGACGGCGACACCCTGCGCAGCGCGCTGCAGGAGACCCCACGAGCGGCCGTCGCGCGCGGTGAGCTCGAGGCCGGCGTACCGGTCACCGAGCTCCTCGCACGGACCGGCCTGGTGGCCAGCCGTGGTGCCGGTCGGCGCACTGTGCGGGAGGGCGGGGCGTACCTGGCGAACGAGCGGGTCACCGACGAAGAGGCGCGTGCGACAACGGCTGACCTGCTCCACGGCACCTGGTTGGTGCTGCGTCGTGGTCGTCGTCACATCGCAGCCGTCGAGGTCGAGCCCGGGCCGCCGCCCCGGTAGGACCGCCCCTGATGCGGAAAACCCGTTGCGTTTCCACGCAACCTCGAGCCGCCGACAGCCTCGGAGGCGGGATTTGACCCGGTGCCGCCGATTGCCTAACCTGTACGACGTCAGCTGCGCGAGCAACGGACACCCGGAACGCTCTCCGGGCGGCCGGTCCGCAGCGACCCCCCGATGAACGAAGCGGATGACACGTGTCCGTCTCGATCTCACCTGTGTGCACGGCGGCACCGCCGCACGGCAGCAGCAGGGGCCGGGAACGGTTTGACCGCTCGCACCGGACCCGCTAGGGTGGAGAAGTTGCCCTCCCGGAGGTCTGTACGCAGGCCGCCGGGGGTGCGCGCCAGATCCTTGAGAACTCAACAGTGTGCAACAATCGATGCCAAAAACCCCGTTGCGGGTGGCGCTGCCGATGTCGACGACGTCGGAGGCGACTCCTGCACGGTTCTTTGAGGTAACGACAAGCACCAGCTTGTCAATGCCAGACACTCTCTAGTCGGTATCCGCGACCGTTTTCCCGGTCGCGTGCCAATAGACATCAACGGAGAGTTTGATCCTGGCTCAGGACGAATGCTGGCGGCGTGCTTAACACATGCAAGTCGAACGGTGAACCAGGGCTTGCCCTGGGGATCAGTGGCGAACGGGTGAGTAACACGTGGGCAACCTGCCCCCCGCTCTGGGATAACCCCGGGAAATCGGGGCTAATACCGGATACGACCCGGTGCGACATCGCATCCGGGTGGAAAGATTTATCGGCGAGGGATGGGTCCGCGGCCTATCAGCTTGTTGGTGGGGTAACGGCTCACCAAGGCGACGACGGGTAGCCGGCCTGAGAGGGCGACCGGCCACACTGGGACTGAGACACGGCCCAGACTCCTACGGGAGGCAGCAGTGGGGAATATTGCACAATGGGCGCAAGCCTGATGCAGCGACGCCGCGTGAGGGATGACGGCCTTCGGGTTGTAAACCTCTTTCAGCTCCGACGAAGCGAAAGTGACGGTAGGAGCAGAAGAAGCACCGGCTAACTACGTGCCAGCAGCCGCGGTAATACGTAGGGTGCGAGCATTGTCCGGATTTATTGGGCGTAAAGAGCTCGTAGGCGGTCTGCCACGTCGGATGTGAAAACTCGGGGCTTAACCCCGAGCCTGCATCCGATACGGGCAGACTAGAGTGTTGCAGGGGAGACTGGAATTCCTGGTGTAGCGGTGAAATGCGCAGATATCAGGAGGAACACCGGTGGCGAAGGCGGGTCTCTGGGCAACTACTGACGCTGAGGAGCGAAAGCGTGGGGAGCAAACAGGATTAGATACCCTGGTAGTCCACGCCGTAAACGTTGGGCGCTAGGTGTGGGGAACCTTCCACGTTCTCCGTGCCGTAGCTAACGCATTAAGCGCCCCGCCTGGGGAGTACGGCCGCAAGGCTAAAACTCAAAGGAATTGACGGGGGCCCGCACAAGCGGCGGAGCATGCGGCTTAATTCGATGCAACGCGAAGAACCTTACCTAGGCTTGACATATACCGAAAACTCATGGAGACATGGGGTCCGCAAGGGCGGTATACAGGTGGTGCATGGTTGTCGTCAGCTCGTGTCGTGAGATGTTGGGTTAAGTCCCGCAACGAGCGCAACCCTCGTCCTATGTTGCCAGCGGATAATGCCGGGGACTCATAGGAGACCGCCGGGGTCAACTCGGAGGAAGGTGGGGATGACGTCAAATCATCATGCCCCTTATGTCTAGGGCTGCACGCATGCTACAATGGCCGGTACAAAGGGCTGCGATACCGCAAGGTGGAGCGAATCCCAAAAAGCCGGCCTCAGTTCGGATTGGGGTCTGCAACTCGACCCCATGAAGTCGGAGTCGCTAGTAATCGCAGATCAGCAACGCTGCGGTGAATACGTTCCCGGGCCTTGTACACACCGCCCGTCACGTCACGAAAGTCGGTAACACCCGAAGCCAGTGGCCCAACCCTCGGGAGGGAGCTGTCGAAGGTGGGATCGGCGATTGGGACGAAGTCGTAACAAGGTAGCCGTACCGGAAGGTGCGGCTGGATCACCTCCTTTCTAAGGAGCACCTGGTCCGTGTCCGGTCCACCGGCCGCGGATCCAGAACCCTCACGTGCAGGCACACGTCCTGCCGAGGGGCTCATGGGTGGAACATCGATTGTGGTCGCCGAACCTGCACCGCGCGCTCGAGTACGGCCCTTCGGGGCACGGAAAGCACGCGTGGGGCGGCACGGCGGCCAGCACACTGTTGGGTCCTGAGGGATCGGGCGACCGCTCTCTCGTGACCGCCTCGCCGGCAGCGCCGGCGACGGTCGGGGCCGCGGATCCGGGTTCGAACCACTCGCTACGGCGAGCAGGCGCCCGGCGAACCGGCGTCCCGCCCGTATCTTGAGAACTGCACAGTGGACGCGAGCATCAAATCTTTGTAGCCAAGTTATTAAGGGCGCACGGTGGATGCCTTGGCACCAGAAGCCGAAGAAGGACGTTGGAGCCTGCGAAAAGCCTCGGGGAGTTGGCAACCGAACTTTGATCCGGGGATGTCCGAATGGGGAAACCCGGCTGGGGTCATGCCCAGTCACCCCTGCCTGAATATATAGGGCAGGTGGAGGGAACGTGGGGAAGTGAAACATCTCAGTACCCACAGGAAGAGAAAACAACAGTGATTCCGAGAGTAGTGGCGAGCGAAATCGGAAGAGGCCAAACCGAGTCTGCGTGATAGCCGTCAGGCGTTGCAGAGTCGGGGTTGCGGGACTTGTCGACCAGTGCTGACGAACTGGTAGGGAGTAAGAAATCCGTGTCGTAGACGAAGGCCATGCGAAAGGGCCGGCACAGAGGGTAACACCCCCGTAGTCGAAACGTCACGGACTCCCGACGAGTATCCCAAGTAGCTCGGGGCCCGAGAAATCCCGAGCGAATCTGGCGGGACCACCCGCTAAGCCTAAATACTCTCTGGTGACCGATAGCGGACAAGTACCGTGAGGGAAAGGTGAAAAGTACCCCGGGAGGGGAGTGAAATAGTACCTGAAACCGTGTGCCTACAAGCCGTGGGAGCGTCTTGAGTCCTTTGGGGCTCTCCGTGACCGCGTGCCTTTTGAAGAATGAGCCTGCGAGTTAGCGATACGTGGCGAGGTTAACCCGTGAGGGGCAGCCGTAGCGAAAGCGAGTCCGAACAGGGCGATCATAGTCGCGTGTCCTAGACCCGAAGCGGAGTGATCTACCCATGGCCAGGGTGAAGCGCGTGTAAGAGCGCGTGGAGGCCCGAACCCACCTAGGTTGAAAACTGGGGGGATGAGCTGTGGGTAGGGGTGAAAGGCCAATCAAACTCCGTGATAGCTGGTTCTCCCCGAAATGCATTTAGGTGCAGCGTCATGCGTTTCTTCCCGGAGGTAGAGCACTGGATGGGCTAGGGGGCCGACAAGCTTACTGAACTCAACCAAACTCCGAATGCCGGTAAGTGAGAGCATGGCAGTGAGACTGCGGGGGATAAGCTCCGTAGTCGAGAGGGAAACAGCCCAGAACACCAACTAAGGCCCCCAAGCGTGTGCTAAGTGGAAAAGGATGTGGAGTCGCACAGACAACCAGGAGGTTGGCTTAGAAGCAGCCACCCTTGAAAGAGTGCGTAATAGCTCACTGGTCAAGTAATTCCGCGCCGACAATGTAGCGGGGCTCAAGCACACCGCCGAAGTTGTGTCATTCACACTGATTCCCAGGCCTGGCGACAGGTCCAGGGGTGTGGATGGGTAGGGGAGCGTCGTGTGGCCAGCGAAGCGGCGGGGTGACCCAGTCGTGGAGGCCACACGAGTGAGAATGCAGGCATGAGTAGCGAAAGACGAGTGAGAAACTCGTCCGCCGAATGATCAAGGGTTCCAGGGTCAAGCTAATCTGCCCTGGGTGAGTCGGGACCTAAGGCGAGGCCGACAGGCGTAGTCGATGGACAACGGGTTGATATTCCCGTACCCGTGGCAGCGCGACCATGCCGAACCCGGCGATGCTAACCGCCCGAACCTGGGCGGCTCCTTCGGGAGCTGTTCGGGGGAGCGCGGGACCCGTTCCGGTAGTAGGCAAGCAATGGGGTGACGCAGGAAGGCAGCCCAGCCCGGGCGATGGTAGTCCCGGGGTAAGGATGTAGGGCGAGACGTAGGCAAATCCGCGTCTCACGTGCCTGAGATCCGACGCCGAGCCGATTACGGCGAAGTGGGTGATCCTATGCTGTCGAGAAAAGCCTCTAGCGAGTGCTGTTGCGGCCCGTACCCCAAACCGACACAGGTGATCAGGTAGAGAATACCAAGGCGATCGGGCGAACTATGGTTAAGGAACTCGGCAAAATGCCCCCGTAACTTCGGGAGAAGGGGGGCCGTGGCTGGTGACGGGACTTGCTCCCCGAGCTGGTCGTGGCCGCAGAGACCAGGCTGAAGCGACTGTTTACTAAAAACACAGGTCCATGCCAAGTCGCAAGACGATGTATATGGACTGACGCCTGCCCGGTGCTGGAACGTTAAGGGGACGGGTCAGCGCGCAAGCGCGAAGCTCAGAACTTAAGCGCCAGTAAACGGCGGTGGTAACTATAACCATCCTAAGGTAGCGAAATTCCTTGTCGGGTAAGTTCCGACCTGCACGAATGGCGTAACGACTTCAGCGCTGTCTCAACCATAGACCCGGCGAAATTGCACTACGAGTAAAGATGCTCGTTACGCGCGGCAGGACGGAAAGACCCCGGGACCTTTACTATAGCTTGATATTGGTGTTCGATTCGACTTGTGTAGGATAGGTGGGAGACTGTGAAGCACGGACGTCAGTTCGTGTGGAGTCGTCGTTGAAATACCACTCTGGTCGAGTTGGATGTCTAACCTAGGTCCGTGATCCGGATCAGGGACAGTGTCTGGTGGGTAGTTTAACTGGGGCGGTTGCCTCCTAAAGAGTAACGGAGGCGCCCAAAGGTTCCCTCAGCCTGGTTGGCAATCAGGTGTCGAGTGCAAGTGCACAAGGGAGCTTGACTGTGAGACCGACGGGTCGAGCAGGGACGAAAGTCGGGACTAGTGATCCGGCGTCGGCATGTGGAAGCGACGTCGCTCAACGGATAAAAGGTACCCCGGGGATAACAGGCTGATCTTCCCCAAGAGTCCATATCGACGGGATGGTTTGGCACCTCGATGTCGGCTCGTCGCATCCTGGGGCTGGAGTAGGTCCCAAGGGTTGGGCTGTTCGCCCATTAAAGCGGTACGCGAGCTGGGTTTAGAACGTCGTGAGACAGTTCGGTCCCTATCCGCCGTGCGCGTAAGAGTCTTGAGAAGGGCTGTCCCTAGTACGAGAGGACCGGGACGGACCAACCTCTGGTCTGCCAGTTGTTCTGCCAAGAGCACGGCTGGTTAGCTACGTTGGGAAGGGATAACCGCTGAAAGCATCTAAGTGGGAAGCTCGCTTCAAGATGAGGACTCTCACCGGGTAACCGGGTAAGGCCCCCAGCTAGACCACTGGGTTGATAGGCCGGAAGTGGAAGCGCGGCAACGCGTGCAGCTGACCGGTACTAATAGGCCGAGGACTTGCCTACATCAGAAGACTTCGTGCTTCGCGTCCACTGTGCGGTTCCTGAGATGCGGTCGGGGACGACCCACATCTCCATAGAGTTTCGGCGGCCATGTCGAAGGGGAAACGCCCGGCTCCATTCCGAACCCGGAAGCTAAGCCCTTCAGAGCCGATGGTACTGCGCGGGGGACCGCGTGGGAGAGCAGGACGCCGCCGGACATACTTCACGAGAAGGGGTCGCCCACCGGGCGGCCCCTTCTTGCATTCCGCGCCGCTGCCCATCGCCGGAGGTTCCGTTGGCCGACCAGGACCGCGATCGCAACGGCTCGCGCGGGGAAGGCCCGCGCCGCCGGTTCGCAGCGCGCCCCGCGGGCGGCGAGCCGGACCGGGACGAGCGCCGCCCACCGCAGCGATCGTCACAGGTGGGCCGTTCTCCGAGCGGCACTGGTCGGCGGGCCGGCGGGCGGCCGGGCGCCGGTGCCGAGCGGCGGGGCAGCGGGCGCACGTCGCGGGACGGCGACCGGCGTGGTGGGCGGCGTGACGCCGCTTCCGGATCGCGCGCGAGCAAGGACAGCCGGGAACGCCCCGGTGCACGCCCGAAACCGCGGGAGGGCGTGGGGGGGCCCCCGATCGATCCGGACGTGACGGGACGCGAACTGGATCGAGAGGTGCGCGAGCAGTTGCGCACGCTCTCGCGTGAGGCGGCCGAGACCGTGGCCCAGCACCTGGTGATGAGTGCCCGGCTTATCGACGAGGACCCGGGGGCCGCGTGGGCCCACGCGCGGACCGCGGTCGGGCGTGGGGGCCGGCTTGCAGTCGTGCGGGAGGCGGCCGGCATCGCCGCCTACCGTGCGGGCGAGTACGGCGAGGCGCTGGCGCAACTGCGCGCCGCGCGCCGGCTCTCCGGGTCCGAGGCGTACCTGCCGATCATGGCCGACTGTGAACGGGGTCTGGGCCGTCCCGAACGCGCCCTGGCGCTGGCGGGAGGCCCGGAGGCCGCAGCGCTCGATCGGGCCGGGCAGGTCGAGTTGCGCATCGTTGCGGCTGGTGCCCGCAGCGACCTCGGCCAGCAGGACGCGGCGCTCGTCACGCTGCAGTGCCCGGAGCTCGCGAGCAGCGCACACACCTCCGCATCGGCGCGCGTGAAGTTCGCGTACGCGGATCTGCTCGCGGCGGCCGGACGTGAGGACGAGGCGCGCAGCTGGTTCGCCCGCGCTGCCGATGCCGACGTCGCCGACGAGACGGACGCTGCCGCCCGGCTGGTCGCGCTCGGCGGTGCTCCGCGACCCGGCGACGTCGATGAGGTCGTGTGGATCGACCTCGACGACCAAGGTTCTGCACAGCAGCCCGACCGGTAACGCTGTCCACAGCATGCCTGCGCCGCACCTTCGGTGGCGGCGGCGCGCTGCCAACATCGCAGCGAGCGCGCGAGGTCGCGACAGCGGAGGGAGCAGCGATGAGCAGGTCGAAGACGCACGACGCGCAGGGCACTGGCACTGGCACTGGCGGCGGGGGCCGGCCACCGGACGAAGTCCGCAACGAGGTCGTCCTCGTCGGCCGGCTGGCCGCGCCCGGCCAGGAGCGGACCTTGCCGTCCGGTGACCGCCTCGTGGCCTTCCGGCTCGTCGTGCCGCGACCGCGGCCGGGGCGGACCGCACAGCGACGTGCTAGCGGGGTCGACACGATCGACTGCAGCGCCTGGTCGGTCACCGGGCGCAGGCAGGTCCTCGGCTGGGCCACCGGCGACGTCGTCCAGGTGAGCGGCGCGCTGCGCAGGCGCTTCTGGCGCGGCCCTGGCGGGGCTCCGGCAAGCCGCTACGAAGTCGAGGTGGACCGGGCTCGGCGGGTGCGACGTGCCACCATGGACGGGTGATCCGGGAGCCGAGTCGACCCGCCGGGGACACGTACGACTGGTTCCGGCGCGCGCGCACGTTGCACGACGAGGGGAACCCGGCCGCGGCCGCCGAGTTGCTCGCGCACGCCGCACAGCAGGAACCCGCTGCGCGGTCGGTGCGGGAGGCGTGGGCGCGTGCTCTGTACGACTCCAAGCGTTACGAGCAGGCCGCGCAGGAGTTCCTGCAGCTCGTGGAGCAGGCACCCGACGACCACTACGCGCACTTCGGTGCCGGGATGTCGCTGTGGCGCCTGCAACGGTTCACTGCGGCCAGCGAGCACCTCACGATGGCGGCTGCGATGCGCCCTGCGCGCACCGAGTACGTCCAGGCGCGCCAGCAGGTCCGGGCGACTCTGGCGGCGCGTGCCGAGGCGGGCATGCCCCTCGACGGGCCGTTGACCGCGGGGGTAACGGCCGACCCGCCCGCCGCCGTACCCGAGCCCGCACCTTCGCGTGACGACGGCGCAGACGCCGCCGCTCCCGTCCTCACCGCGCAGGCACTGCACCGCACGTACGACACGGCGCTGCTCGACCTCGACGGCGTCGTGTACCGCGGCGAGCACCCGGTACGCCACGCGGTCAGCTGCATCCGCGCCGCACGCTCCGCGGGGATGCGGACGGCGTACGTCACGAACAACGCCAGCCGCACCCCGGAGCAGGTCGCGCAGGCGCTGCGCGGCATGGGGCTGGAGTTGTCGGACGCCGACGTCGTCACCTCCGCCCAGGCCGGTGCGCGCCTCGTCGCCGACCGGGTGGAGGGCGGCGCGCGCGTGCTCGCCGTCGGCGGGCCCGGCGTCGCGGCGGCGCTGCAGGAGTGCGGCCTGCGGCCGGTCGCGGCCGGCGCGGACGAGGAGCTGGATGTTGCGGCCGTGATGATGGGGTTCGGGCGCGAGGTGAGCTGGCAGCACCTCGCCGCCGCTTCGTACGCCGTCGCTGCAGGAGCCCTGTTCGTCGCGACCAACACCGACCTCACGTACCCGAGCGCCCGCGGCATCGCACCGGGCAACGGCACGCTGGTGGCAGCGGTCGTGCACGCGACCGGCCGGGAACCGCTCGTCGCGGGCAAGCCGCACGAGCCGCTGCTGCACTACTCGGTCGACCGCACCGCAGCGGCCCGCCCGCTCGTCGTCGGGGACCGGTTGGACACCGACATCGAAGCTGCCCACGGGATCGACGCGGCGAGCCTGCTGGTGCTCACCGGCGTCACCGACGTCCCGACGCTGCTGCACGCCCGCCCAGAGCACCGCCCGACCTACCTCGCGGCGGACCTGCGCGGACTGCTGGCCCGGGGGCGCACGCTGCGTACGGACAGCGCGGCTCAGGTCGGCGACGACGGCCGGCTACGGCTCGCGGGACCCACCGAACCGGCCGATCCGCTGCGGCGGCTGCGGGCGGCGGCCGCCGCATGCTGGGCACACGCCGACACCGGCGGCGCCCCGGCGCTCCCGGACGACGTGCGGGCCGAACTCGAGGCCGACGTGCGCCTCGCCCTCGAGCACTGACCACCGGCCGCGGCTCACAGGAAGCGGCGCAACTCCAGCAGCACCCATGGGCTCGCCGCGACCCGTACGCGCCCGGTCGCCCACGCCGTGGCGAAGCCGAGCTTGCCGGCGAGCAGGTCGTGCAGCCGCTGGGAGGTCATGGTGAACCTGGCGTCCGCCTTGGGGGCGGCGCCCACCTCGTACTCCTCGAGGTCGACGAAGCGTCCGCCCTCCAACCGGGCGTGGAACTCCCGACGCACATCTGTCAGCACGAGCAGCACGGAACGCTCCGGGATCCGCCGACGGGTGTCCTCGTCGACGGCGGCGAGCCGTCGGTCCAGTTCGGCGACCGCCTCCCGCACCCGGGCGAGGTCCTCGGGCGGTTCCAGCTCGCTCATCAGCACCACCTCGCGGAGGCCGTTCGTCCGGCTCGGCGGACGCACGTCTGCCGACGGCACGGTAGCGTTCGAGGCGGACGTGGTCATCGACGGCCGCGCCGCTCGACCGACCGAGGGGTGAACATGCTGGACGCGGTACGGGGTTACCTCCAGCTCGCGAGCGGGCTGACCGAGGTCACGCTCAACAAGGCGCGGGAGGTCGCGCAGTCGCTGCTCTCCGGTGATCTCGCGGCGGTCGTCTCGGAGCGCGACTCGGCCACTGACGCGGCGCGGACCGTCGGTGCGCAGGTGCAGGATCTTGCCGACGACATCGTGAACCAGGCGACCGCGAACCGTGAACTGCTCATCGGGCTGATCCGCACCGAGATCGATCGGGCGGCGGGCCGGCTCGGTTTCGTCCGGGAGGAGGAGCTCGCAGCCCTGCGCCGTCAGGTGCAACGCCTGGAGGAACAGGTCCACGCCCGAGCCGGTGCCGCGGCTCCGGCCCGGCCGGCCGCGCCGCGCAAGGCGCCGGTCAAGAAGAAGGCGGCACCCGCCGCCCCGTCGGCTGCGAAGAAGGCTGCGAAGAAGGTGCCGGCCACCAAGCGCGCCCCCGGTGTGCCGGGGCCGACGACACCGGAGCGCGGATCGCGGCCCGAGCCGCGCGAGCCGTGAACGGCGAGCAGGTCCGTCCGGGACCGGCCGAAGACCCTGCAACGCACCCAAGTGACTCCGGCGAGCCACCGGGTGACTGCGCGGAGCAACCCGGCGACGACTTCGCCGACCTCGACGCGGTGCCCGAGTCCGGCGATCCCCGTGTCGACGCCGCGACGGCCCGGCTCGCCGACCTCAGCGCGCTGCCGCTCGCGGAGCAGCTGCCGGTCTACCAGGACGTCCACCGGCGGTTGCACGGCGTGCTGGCCGACCTCGACGTGAGCTGACCCGCCGGTGGCCCGCCGCCGCATCGACGCCGAGCTGGTGCGGCGGGGACTGGCACGCAGCCGCGAGCACGCGCAGGCGCTGCTCGACAGCGGGCGGGTGCTCGTCGCCGGCGTTCCGGCCACCAAACCCGCGACCCAGGTCTCCGGCGAAGTGAGCATCGTCGTGACCGCCGACGACGGCGCGGTCGACTACGTCTCGCGCGGCGCCCACAAACTGGCCGGCGCTCTGGACGCCCTCGACCTCGACGTGACGGGCCGTCTCGCCCTCGACGCCGGTGCGAGCACCGGCGGTTTCACCGACGTGCTGCTGCGCCGCGGCGTACGGGAGGTCCTCGCCGTGGATGTCGGGTACGGCCAGCTCGCCTGGTCGATCCGTACCGATCCCCGCGTCCATGTGCTCGACCGCACCAACGTGCGCGGCCTCGACGCCGCCGCGCTGCCGTACCGCCCCGACCTGGTGGTCGCGGACCTGTCGTTCATCTCGCTGGCTCTCGTGCTGCCGGCGCTCGTCGCACTCGCGGCGCCCGATCCCGACCTGCTGCTGCTGGTCAAACCGCAGTTCGAGGTGGGCCGCGAGCGCGTCGGCCGCGGCGGGGTGGTGCGGGACCCGGCCCTGCGGGCCGAAGCGGTCCGTAAGATCGCCTCGGCCGGTGAGGGCGCCGGGGTGGGGACTCGCGGTGTCGTCGCGAGCCCCCTGCCGGGGCCGAGCGGGAACGTCGAGTACTTCCTCTGGTTGCGGCGCGGCTCGCCACCGGCGGATCCGGACGACGTACGCCGCGCGATCGAGGAGGGCCCGCAGTGAGCCGGTCGGTCCTGCTCGTGACGCACGGCGGCCGCCCCGAAGCGGTCGCGCTCGCGGGGCGGGTCGCTGCCTCGTTGACCGGTGCCGGGCTGACGGTGCGCGCGCCGGTCGACGACCTGGCAGAGACCGGGCCGATGGAGGTCGACCCGGCCGCCGACCCGGCCGCCGCCTCCGCCGGCTGCGAGCTCGTCGTGGTGCTGGGCGGCGACGGGACCATCCTGCGCGGTGCCGAGCTCGCCCGGCCGCACGACGTGCCCCTGCTCGGGGTGAACCTGGGCCACGTCGGGTTCCTCGCCGAGGCGGAGGTGGAACAGGTCGAGGCCGTCGTCGCGGCGATCGTCGAGCGTAAGTGGGCGGTCGAGGAACGCATGACCCTCGGTGTCCAGGCGCGGGTGGGCACGAAGACCATCGCGGTCGACTGGGCCGTCAACGAGGTCAGCGTCGAGAAGGCGGCCCGCGAGCGCATGCTCGAGGTCGTCCTCGAGGTCGACGACCGCCCGCTGTCCCGCTGGGGGTGCGACGGGGTGGTGGTTGCGACCCCGACCGGGTCGACGGCGTACGCGTTCTCGGCCGGCGGCCCGATCGTGTGGCCCGAGGTCGAGGCGGCGCTGGTCGTGCCGATCAGCGCGCACGCCCTGTTCGCCCGCCCGCTGGTCGTCGCGCCGACCTGCACGGTGGCACTGGAGATCCAGCCGGCCACCCCCGGCGGCGTGCTCTGGTGCGACGGGCGACGCAGCTACGAGCTGCCGCCGGGCAGCCGGATCGAGGTGTGCCGCGACCCGCGGCCGGTCCGGCTCGCGCGGCTGCACGCCGCGCCCTTCACCGACCGGCTCGTCGCGAAGTTCGAGCTGCCCGTCCACGGCTGGCGCGGCGCGCGCCGGCGCCGCCCGACATGATCGAGCAGATCCGGATCCAGGGACTCGGCGTCATCGCCGACGCGGTCCTCGAGCCGCACCCCGGGTTCACCGCGCTCACCGGGGAGACCGGCGCCGGCAAGACGATGGTGCTCAGCGGCCTGGACCTGCTGCTCGGCGGCCAGGCGGAGACCGGTCTGGTGCGCTCGACCAGCACCGGACAGGACGGGGCCGGCGGCCGCGCCGAGGTCGAGGGGGTCTTCGTCGTCCCTGCTGACGGCGCGGCGGCCGTCCGCGTGCGCGAGGCAGGGGGCGAGCTCGACGACGGCACGCTGCTCGTGGCGCGTACGGTCAGTGCCCAGGGCCGCAGCCGGGCGTACGCCGGTGGGCGCACCGTGCCGGCAGCGCTGCTCGCGCAGCTGGCCCCGGACCTCGTCGCGGTGCACTCGCAGAGCCAGCAGTTGCGCCTGCTGCAGCCGGCCGCGGCGCGCGAGGCCCTGGACCGGTACGGCGGCGCAACGGTCGCCGAACCGTACGCCGCGTACCGCTCCGCCTGGGACGCGCTGCGTGCGGTCCGCAGCGAACTCGCCTCCGTCGTGGACTCCGCGCGCGAACGGTTGCGGGAGGCCGACCTGCTGCGGCACGGGCTGCAGGAGATCGCCGCCGTCGAGCCGGTGCCCGGTGAGGACGAGGCGCTGCGCGCCGAGGCTGAGCGGCTCGCGCACGCGGAGGCGCTGCGTACGGCCGCCGCGACGGCGCACGCCCAGCTCAACCGCGACGACGCGTACGCCTCCCACCCCGATGTGGCCACCCTGCTCGGGTCGGCCCGTCATGCGCTCGACGGGCAGCGCGCGTACGACCCGGCGCTGGCCCGGCTCGCGGACCGGGCGGCCGAGCTCGGCGCGCTCGCTGCCGATCTGGCCACCGACCTCGCCACGTATACCGCCGCCGTCGAGACCGACCCGGCGCGGCTGGCCGCGGTCGAGGAACGGCGCGCCGCCCTGCTGGGGCTGCTGCGCCGTTACGGCGACTCGCTCGACGAGGTGCTCACCTGGGCCGAGACGGCGGCCGCCCGGCTCGCCGAGCTCGACGGTGACGACGACCGCATCGCGGCCTTGCAAGACGAGGAGCGCACGCTCTGTGCGCGGCTCGCCGAGCACGGCGCTGCACTGGGCGCAGCGCGCGCCGCCGCCGCGGAACGGTTCGGGCCGGCGGTGAGCGCGGAGCTCGCGGCGCTGGCCATGCCGCACGCCACCCTGCAGGTCGCGCTGCGGCCCCGGGAGGAACCCGGTCCGCACGGCCAGGAGGACGTCGAGCTGCTGCTGACCCCGCACACCGGTGCGGAGCCCGGACCGCTCGGGGTCGTCGCGTCCGGTGGTGAGCGTTCCCGGCTGATGCTCGCCATCGAGGTGGTGCTCGCCGGCTCGCAGCCGGTGCCGGCGATGGTGTTCGACGAGGTGGACGCCGGTATCGGCGGGCGGGCCGCGGTCGAGGTCGGGCGGCGGCTGGCCCGCTTGGCCCGCACCACGCAGGTGCTGGTCGTGACGCACCTGCCGCAGGTCGCCGCGTTCGCGGATCTGCAGGTGGTGGTCGAGAAGGCCGCCGACGGCGGCGTGACCCGTTCCGGGCTGCATCCCGTGCAGGGCCGCGACCGGGTGCGCGAACTGGCCCGGATGCTGGCCGGCCTCGACGAGTCCCGTACCGCGGCCGAGCACGCCAAGGAACTGCTCGCGCTCGCCGAGCAGGAGCGCGCGCAGCCGCGCGCGTCCGCCCGGCGCAGCACGACACGCAAGATGACGACGACAAGGAGGACCTCGTGACCGGAGAGTCGAACCCCGCCGCGCCATCGCCGGTTTTCGCGTTCGCCGATCGGGTGGTGGAACAGACGGCCGCCGCCGACCCCGTCGCCGCGACGTTCATGGGCGTGGCCGGGTACGGCGACCGCGTGACCGACTACGGTCCGGACGCCGTGGACGCGCGGGCGGCGCAGGATCGCGCCTGGTTCAGCGAGCTCGATGCCCTGCCGGTGAGGGGCGAGGAGGACCGGCTCGCCGTCGCGGTGCTGCGGGAACGGCTCGGTGCACGGCTGGCCGTGCACGAGGTGGGCGAGTCACGACGGGACATCAACGTGCTCGCCAGCCCGCCGCAGCTGCTGCGCCTGGTGTTCACCCTGATGCCGACCACCACCGACGAGGACTGGTCCGACATCGCATCGCGGCTCGCGGCGCTTCCCGACGCGCTCGCCTCGGTCCGCTCGTCGTACCGCGCCGGCATCGACGCGGGCGTGCTCCCGGCGCGCCGCCAGGTGCTGGGTGTCGCGCACACCCTCGCGGTGACCGCCGGGCGGCTCGCGGAGGGCGACGAGCCGCCGGCCTCCTGGTTCGCGGGACTGGTGGCCGGCTACGCGGGCAGCGACGAGGGTCTGCGCGCCCGGCTGACGAGCGGTGCGCGCGCCGCCACCGCGGCGTACGGCGAGCTCGAGGACTGGCTGCGCCACACGTACGCGCCGGCGGCGACCGAGACGGACGCGGTCGGCGAGGAGCGCTACCGGGTGCTCGCCCGCGTCTACACCGGAGCGGACCTGGACCTGCACGAGACGTACGCCTGGGGTTGGGAGGAGCTCGGGCGGCTGCACGAACGGATGACCCGCTGCGCCGCCCAGCTGTACGGCGGGACGACGCCGGCGCGCGCGGCAGCGCTGCTGAACGAGGACCCGCAGCACACCATCGAAGGTGCCGAGGCGACGCGCGAGTGGCTGCAGCGCATCACCGACGAGACGATCGCGTCGTTCGACGGGCGCTACTTCGACATCCCCGAACCGTTGCGGCGCTGCGAGGCGATGATCGCGCCACCGGGCGGCGCCGCCGCACCCTTCTACACCCCGCCATCGGAGGACTTCTCGCGGCCGGGCCGCACCTGGCTGCCCGCCGCCGGCCAGACACGGTTCCGCGCCTGGTGGCTGCTGTCGGTCTGGTACCACGAGGCGGTGCCGGGTCACCACCTGCAGATCGGGTACGCCGTGGCGCAGCGCGACCGGCTCTCGCGCTTCCAGCGGCTCGAGACCGTGTCCGGGCACGCCGAGGGCTGGGCGCTCTACGCCGAACGGCTGATGGACGAGCTCGGCTACTTCGACACCCCCGCGGTCGAGCTCGGCTACCTGTCCGCGCAGGCGATGCGTGCGGTACGGGTCATCCTCGACATCGGGCTGCACCTCGAACTGCCGGTGCCCGCGGGCGCCGATCCGGCGCTGCTCGACGGGGTCGACGGGCTGGCACCGGGCAGCCGGTGGACTCCCGAGCTGGCACGCGCGTTCCTCTCGACGCGCGGGCTGCTGCCGGAGGACTTCGCCGCGAGCGAGGTCGACCGTTACCTCGGGCTGCCCGGTCAGGCGATCTCCTACAAGGTGGGGGAGCGGGTCTGGCTGCAGGTGCGCGAGCGGGCGCGGCAGGCGGCCGGTGACGGCTTCGACCTCAAGACCTGGCACATGAAGGCACTCGCTCTCGGATCCGTCGGCCTCGACCTGCTGCGCGCCGAACTCGGCTGACCCCGGCGAACGGCAGACGTGGCGCGTTTGGCGCCGGGTCGGGCGATCCTTACCCTTGTCCGGTGCCGATCGCCGCCCGCCCCGCGGCGCCCCGCAGGCAGGGCACAGTCGTAGCCGCGGGAGTCGTGCGGCGCGACATCCAGGGGCTGCGCGCGGTCGCCGTCGCGCTCGTCGTGCTGTTCCACCTGTGGCCGGGGCGGGTACGCGGTGGTTTCGTCGGGGTCGACGTGTTCCTGGTGGTGTCGGGCTTCCTGATCACCTCGCACCTGCTGCGCCGCCCGCCGCGCACGTGGCACGACCTCGGCGAGTTCTGGGGTCGCCGGATCCGCCGGTTGCTGCCGGCCGCGTTCCTCGTGCTGCTCGTCACCCTCGCGGGCTCCCGGCTCGTGCTGCCGCACACCCAGTGGGAGGCGGCCGCCCGGGAGACGGTCGCGGCCGGGTTCTACGTCGAGAACTGGTCGCTCGCCGCCGGTGCTGTCGACTACCTGGCGGCCCAGGATGCGCCGAGCCCGGTGCAGCACTACTGGTCGCTGTCGGTCGAGGAGCAGTTCTACCTCGCCTGGCCGGTCCTCGTCCTCGCGCTGGTGGGTCTCGCGTTGTACCTGCGCCGACGAGCGGGCCGTCCCCTCACCGTACGCAACGGGCGGGTCCCGCTGGTGGGTCTCGGCATCCTCGTCGTCACCGGCGCCTCGTTGTGGTGGTCGGTGCACCTGACCGCTGTCGAGCCGGCCGCGGCGTACTTCGTGACGCCGACCCGGGTGTGGGAGCTCACCGCGGGCGGGCTGCTCGCCTACGTGGCGTTCGGCAGCGACGGCCTGCCCGGCCGCGGCGGCACCGTGGCCGGGCTTCTCGCGTGGACCGGGCTGGCCCTGATCGGCTGGTCGGCGCTGACGATGAGCGCTGCGACCGCGTTCCCCGGGATCGCCGCCGCCGTCCCGGTCGGGGGAGCGGTGCTGTTCCTCGCTGCCCGCAGCGAGCACGGGCCGTGGTCGCCGACCCGCATCCTCGGCACCCGCGGCGGCCAATGGCTCGGCGACGTGTCGTACTCGGTGTACCTGTGGCACTGGCCGCTCATCGTGCTGACGCCCTACCTGCTCGACCGCGCGCTGCGCTGGCCCGAGAAGCTCCTCCTGCTCGCGGTGACCGCGCTGCTCGCCGGCCTGACGAAGCGGTACGTGGAGGACCGCTGGCGCGGGGTCGTGCCGCTCGGGCGACCGCTGCGACGCAGCTTCGCGTTCGCGGCGGCCGGGATGGCCGTCGTGCTGCTCGCCGGTTCGCTGCTGCAGGCCGAGGTCGCGCGGGACCGCGACGCGGCAGCGGCCGCCGTACCCGTGCCCGGTCAGCCCTGCGTCGGCGCCGCCGCCCTAGCGCCCGATGCGCACTGCCCGGACGAGGGCACGCTGCGCATGGATCCGGAGATCGCGGCGGCGGACCGCTCCGCCGCGTACGCGCAGGACTGCTGGGTTCACCCCCCGTTCGACGACTACCGCACCTGCGTGTTCGGTACGCAGCGCGCCCCGGCGCGACGGATCGCGCTCGTCGGGAACTCGCACGCCGGGCACTGGCTGCCCGCGCTGCAGACCCTGGCGGCCGAACATGATTGGCAGATCACGACGTATCTGGCCTCCGCCTGCCCGGCCGCGGCCGGGCCCGTCGAGTTCCCGAGCAGCGCCTCCGGCGACGGGTGTCTCGCCTGGGGCCGGCAGGTGATGGCGGACACGACCGCAGGCGACTACGACCTGGTGATCACGGCCGAGCGCAACGTCTACCCGTTCCTCCCGTCCGGCGGTGAGAGCGAAGGGGCGGCTGCGACCCGCGCCTACGGCGACTACCTGCGGCAGTGGGCGAAGGCGGGGACACACGTGCTGGTGTTGCGTGACACCCCCTTCCCGGGCCGCAGTGTGCCCGACTGCCTGGCCGCGCACGAGGACGATCCGGCAGCGTGCGACGGGCCGCGCAGCTGGCTGCCGGACGACCCGCTGTACGAGGTCGCGCGCACGCTCCGCTCACGGCAGATCGACGAGGCGGACCTCACGCCGTACGTCTGCCTGCCCGACCGGTGCCCGGCCGTCATCGGCGGGCTCGTGGTGTACTTCGACGGCAGCCACCTGACCGCGACGTATGCGCGGACCCTGGCGCCCTATCTCGACCGGGTGCTCGAACCGCTGCTGCGCTGAAGCGCCTCGCCGAAGAAGGCGTCGACCACGCGGACCGTCGCGTGCCCGTCGTGCCGCGAGTTGAAGCGCTCGTTGAAGGCCGTGTACGCGGCGGCGTGCTCCGAACTGACGCGTGCGATGTCCCGCACGGCCGCCAGCACCTCTTGCCGGGTGCGCAGCAGCGGGCCGGGCGCGGTCGGTTCGAAGTCGAACAGGAAGCCGCGTGACTGATCCCGGTACTCCTCGAAGTCGGGGACGAAGAACAGCATCGGTCTGCCGGTCAGGGCGTAGTCGAACCGGAGCGAGGAATAGTCGAGCACCGCCAGGTCGGATGCGAGCACCAAGTCGTTGATCTCCGGGTAGTCGGTGACGTCGATGACGCCGCCGCTGCTGGCGTGCCGGTTCCTGGTGCGGGCGTTGTAGTTGTGCCCGCGCAGCAGCACGACGTACGCCGGCCCGAGCTGCTGGGCCAGCACATCGACGTCGAGGTGGTCGACGAACGCCGCCGACCACGCTCCCGTCCGCATCGAGTCGCGCCAGGTGGGGGCGTACAGCAGGACCTGCTGCTCGGGGGCGATGCCGAGCAGCTCGCGCGTCGCGCGACGCTGTCGGTCGGCGTCGGGGGCGACGAGGGCGTCGTCGCGCGGGTAGCCGGTGGCGAGGATCGGCCCCTCGTACCGATATTGCTCGCGGTAGTGGCGGTCCATCTCCGGGGTGGGGGTGATGATGACGTCCCACGCCTCGCACCGCCGGCGGACCTCGGCGTCGAGCTGGGATGGGATGAAGTTCTTGTTGCGCCAGAAGGACAATCCCATGGTCTTGAACGGGTATCCGTGGAACGTCTGCAGGAAGCGCTGGTGGGCCCGTTTTTGGAACCACGGGTCGAAGTCGATGTTGTTGCAGAGGAAACCGGCCGCTGCGAGCACCCGGTACCACTCCTTGCTCCCGATCAGCACCGGTACGGCACCCTCGGGCACCGCGACCGCGTGGTCCTCCACCCCCCAGTAGAGGGTCAACGCGGCGCCCCGTGCACGCAGTTCCTGGTGGATGGCGAGCTGGGAGTCGGTCGCAGTCTCCCCGCGGTAGCACTGGAAGAGGACGGCGTCCGGCTCCGGGGCGATGGGGGCGTCGCGGTACCACCGGCGCAGCCGCTCCTGCCCGTTGCGGCTGCGTTCGTCGTCCGAGAGCGGCGCCGCGATCTCCAGCTGCAGGCGCCCGCGCGCGGTGAGCCGGGGCCGGATCAGCAGAGCAGAGGAGCGCAGGGAGCGCGGCAGCCGGTCGAAGCGGGCCGGGGAGATCGTGACCGGTGCGGCACGCCCGCCGTCCCAGGCCGCGGTCAGTGTGTAACGCGCCCGCGGCAGCGGCAACGGGTGCTCTCCCCAGCGCGGCGCCTGCAACGGCAGGTCGACCCGGAAGGTTCCGTCGGCGAGAACAGCGGCCGCCGCCGTCACGGTCTGCCGATGGCTGCGCAGCGCGACCGTCACCTCGCTGACTCCGGCGGCGGCCGGGACGGCACCCGCCAGCCGCAGCCGGCTTCCGTCGACCTCGAGGCTCTCGACGCGCGCACCGCCACCGCCGACCTGGACGGCGGCGGTCTCGTTCGGGAGCCGGACGAGGTACGTGCCGTCGGCAGCGGCGCCGGCGGGCGCCCGGTCGCCGGCCGGCCAGGGCAGCGCAACTGCGCGCCCACCGCGTCGTAGCGTGCGCAGCTGCCACAGGCCGGCATCCTTTGGCGTACGACCGACCTCGACCCGGAAATTCGCGTGGTCAGAACCGGTTCCGAGCTCGGCACGCGTCTTGCGCTTGCCGCGTGATGCCTGGATCGCCTTGATGTGCGACCCGGGCGGCAGCGTGAGCCGGCCGTGCACCGCCTCGTCGTCGACCATGAGTTCTTCGACCTGCACCACGCTCCGGCGCACCTCGAGGACCATGCCCCCGCCGCTGCGGGAGCGGGGCGCCAGGGTCACGCGATCGCCGGCCGGCGTGAGGAGCACCGGCGGGCAGGCGGCGGTGGTGCCCGGCACCGCTTGGGAGACTCTGCCCCGGCGCACGACCCCCCGGGCGGTCACCCGGCACTCGATGCGCCAGCGCTGCACCTGCCCGCTGTCCGCGCTCGACGCGGCGAGCAGCTTGTCCACCGGGACGACCGCCTCGAACCCAGCATTGGTCACGTCGGCGTGGATCAGACGCGACCGCCGCGCCGCCTCGCTCGCGTACTGCGGGCGGACGGGCAGGTCGATGCGGGCGCCCGATGCCCCCTCGACGAGCCACATCTCGATCTCGGGCGGCTCGTCGGCCAGGTCGAGGAGGTCGATGTACGCCCAGCCGCCCAGCACCAGCTCGCCACTGCCTGCCGCGCTCACCCGGTCCAGCGCCGCCCGCAGCGGGGTCTGCTCGGACGAGAGGGCACGCACCCATTCGGGCAGCTCGAGGCGGATGCCCCCCGCGTCGCGCACCACGGCGTACGGCCGGCCGTCCCGTACCTCCGTCTCGAGCTGGTCCGGGCCGGTACGGACCGCGAGCAGGAACTGTTCCACCTGCGCGCGCTCGCCCTGCCCGACCAGCCACATCTTCACGCGCCGGTCCACCCGTACGCCCTGCCACACCTCCGGGGTCGCGAGGGCCATGTACCTGCCGACCGCGTCGCGCAGCAGCGTCCAGTACTGCTCGTCCACCCAGGGCAGCTGGTCCACGAACAGGCTGAGGTCCGAGTCCAGCACCCGGCGCAGCCAGTGCCGCGTGACAAGCGCGTTGCCGTGCTCGCTCACCGCCGTGTACGCCTGCTCGAGAACCGTGAGCCGGTCCCGCAGGTTCTGCTCGTGGTGCTTCTGCTGGCTCAGCGAGCTGCGGTCGTCGCGGATCCGCCAGTGGTAGGTGGTGGCGCGCAGCACGTCGAAGCGGCCTTCGAGGTAGCAGCGCACCATCGGCGCGTGGTCCTCGTACGCGACGCCCTCGGGGAACCGCAGGCCCAGCCGGCTCCAGAAGTCGGTGCGCAGCATGCGGTTGCACGCGACGACGTCCTGCAGCGCAGCCGGGAACTGCTCGATCGTGACCCCGGTCCGCGTCCGTGCGTGCACCCGCGCGACGAAGCGGGGGACGGTGCGGCGCCCGCGGTCGATGCGCTGCAACGCTCCGACGGCGAAGTCGGACCCGCTCCGCTCGAGCGAGCGCACCATCACCTCGTACGCCTTCCGCGGCACGGTGTCGTCGGAGTCGAGGAACGTCAGGTACGTGCCGGTCGCGAGGGCGATGCCGGCGTTCCGGGCGTTGCCGAGTCCGCCGTTGGGCTGGCGGTGCACCCGCACCCGGGGGTCGCGCGCGGCCACCCGGGCGAGGATGTCGGGCGAGCGGTCGGTCGAGCCGTCGTCGACGACGATCACCTCGAGCTCTCGCCAGGTCTGCGACAGGACGCTGTGCAGGCACTCCTCGAGATAGGCCTCGACGTTGTAGACCGGGACCACGACGCTCACGAGCGGCCGGTGCGGCGGCGCGGCCGGTGCTCGTCTCGACCGCACCCGGCGGAGCAGACGCCCCAGGAGCGCGGGGCGGCTGCGCGACCCCACTGTTCTGGTACCTCCTACGCACGGGCGGCGCCCGCCGTCGACGCGCGGCCGGCGCTGGCGCATGTTATCCCGCCGAGCCGATGGCGACCGGCGCGTGTCGAGCGACCGGTGACCGGGCTCACCGGTGATAGCCTGGACACCCGTGACTGTGCAGCCCACGAAGCATCTGTTCGTGACCGGGGGCGTTGCCTCGTCCCTCGGCAAGGGGCTGACCGCCTCGTCCCTCGGCAACCTGCTCAAGGCGCGCGGCCTGCGGGTCACCATGCAGAAGCTCGACCCGTACCTCAACGTCGATCCCGGGACGATGAACCCGTTCCAGCACGGCGAGGTGTTCGTCACCGACGACGGGGCCGAGACCGACCTCGACATCGGTCACTACGAGCGGTTCCTCGACACCGACCTCGCCGGCTCCGCCAACGTGACGACCGGGCAGGTCTACTCCACCGTGATCGCCAAGGAGCGGCGCGGGGAGTACCTCGGCGACACCGTCCAGGTCATCCCGCACATCACCAACGAGATCAAGGAACGCATCCGGCGGATGGTCGGCCCGGACGTGGACGTCGCGATCACCGAGGTGGGCGGGACGGTCGGGGACATCGAGTCGCTGCCGTTCCTCGAGGCCGTGCGCCAGATCCGCCACGAGGTCGGTCGCGAGAACGTCTTCAACCTGCACATCTCGCTGCTGCCGTACATCGGCCCGTCCGGGGAGCTCAAGACCAAGCCGACGCAGCACTCGGTCGCGGCGCTGCGCAACATCGGCGTGCAGCCCGACGCGATCGTGCTGCGGGCCGACCGCCCCGTGCCGGAGTCGATCAAGCGCAAGGTGTCGCTCATGTGCGACGTCGACGCGGAGGCGGTGGTCGCGGCCGCGGACGCTCCGAGCATCTACGACATCCCGAAGGTGCTGCACGCGGAAGGGCTGGACGCCTACGTCGTACGCCGCCTGGGCCTGTCGTTCCGTGACGTGGACTGGACCGAGTGGGACGACCTGCTGCGCCGCGTCCACCGCCCCGCGCACGAGCTCACCGTGGCGCTGGTCGGCAAGTACGTCGACCTGCCCGACGCCTACCTGTCGGTCACCGAGGCGCTGCGCGCCGGCGGGTTCGCCCACGATGCCCGGGTCAACATCCGTTGGGTGAGCTCGGACGACTGCAGCACCCCCGAGGGCGCGGCCAGCCGACTGGGCGACGTGGACGCGGTCTGTGTGCCCGGCGGGTTCGGCGTCCGCGGCATCGAGGGCAAGCTCGGCGCGTTGCGCTACGCCCGCGAGAACCGCATCCCGACGCTCGGACTGTGCCTCGGCCTGCAGTGCATGGTGATCGAGTACTCCCGCAACGTCGTCGGCATGGACGGCGCCGGTTCCGCCGAGTTCGACGCGGACACGCCCTACCCGGTGATCGCGACGATGGCCGAGCAGCAGGACGTCGTCGCCGGGGCGCGGGACATGGGCGGCACCATGCGCCTCGGCCTCTACCCGGCGGTGCTGAAGGAGGGCTCGCTCGCCCACGAGGTCTACGGCGCCACCGACGTCGCGGAACGCCACCGGCACCGGTACGAGGTGAACAACGAGTACCGGGACAAGATCAGCGAGGCCGGACTGGTGATCAGCGGCACCTCGCCGGACGGGCGGCTCGTCGAGTACGTCGAGCTGCCGCGCACGGTGCACCCGTACTACCTCGGCACGCAGGCCCACCCGGAGCTGCGCTCGCGGCCCACCCGCGCGCACCCGCTGTTCGCCGGTCTGGTCGCGGCGGCGCTCGAGCGTCAGGCGCACTGAGTGGCCGCGGTAGTACCTCCGCCGGTCCGGGCTGCCCGATCCGCCCGACTTCTCCGGCCGATGGTGCGGTCGGGACCTGTCGGGACCGCGCGTACGATTTCTGCTCGTGTGCCGGCCGCTGCGACGCGGGTGGCGGGAAGGTGACGGGTTGAACGACGACGATCTCGCGCAGTCGATCGCGCGCGACGCGGGTGCGCTGCTGCAGGCGGTGCGGGCGGAGGCGTTCGCGTCCGGTTCGCCGCAGGGCAAGGATCTCGGCCGGGCCGGCGATGCCCGCGCGAACGAGCTGATCCTGGCTCGGCTCGCTGCCGAGCGGCCGCACGATGCCGTGCTGTCGGAGGAGTCCGCGGACGACCCGGCCCGGGTGACCGCCGACCGGGTGTGGATCATCGACCCGCTCGACGGCAGCCGCGAGTTCGGGCTGCCCGGGCGAACCGACTGGGCGGTCCATGTGGCCCTCTGGGAACGGGGGCAGGAGATCACCGCCGCGGCGGTGGCACTACCGGCGCTCGAGGTCGTGGTCGGCAGGGACGGCAGCCGCGCCGCCGCCCCCGTGCACCAGCCAGCACGCATCCTGGTCAGCGACTCGCGGCCGCCGGCGTTCATGGCGGCGCTGTGCGAGCGCATCGGCGCCGAGGCACGGCCGATGGGATCGGCCGGGGCCAAGGCGATGGCGGTGGTCCGCGGTGAGGCGGACGCCTACGTGCACGCCGGGGGACAGTGGGAGTGGGACTCGGCGGCCCCGGTCGGGGTCGCGCGCGCGCTCGGCCTGCACACCAGCCGGATCGACGGGAGCACTCTCACCTACAACCACGCCAAGCCCTACCTGCCCGACCTGGTGATCGCCCGGCCGGAGCTGGCGGACCGGATCCTGGCAGGGATCGCCGATGTGAGCGCGAAGGACGTGAGGACCCCGTGAGCGAGCAGCCCGAGACCGTACAGCCCGTGGCCGACGAGCTGACCCGGTCCCAGCAGTCGCACCTGGACCGGCTCGAGGCCGAGAGCATCTACATCATGCGCGAGGCGGTCGCCGAGAGCGAGCGCCCGGTGATGCTGTACTCGGTCGGCAAGGACAGCGCCGTGATGGTGCACCTGGCGTCCAAGGCCTTCGCCCCGTCCCGGCTCCCGTTCCCGCTGCTGCACGTGGACACCACCTGGAAGTTCCGTGCCATGTACGAGCTGCGCAACGCGATGGCCGAGCGGCTCGGCGTCGAGTTGCTCGTCCACCAGAACCCCGAATGCGTCCGCCTGGGCATCAACCCGTTCACCCATGGCTCCCAGGTGCACACCGACATGTGGAAGACCCAGGGACTCAAGCAGGCACTGGACAAGTACGGCTTCGACCTCGCCTTCGGAGGTGCGCGCCGCGACGAGGAGAAGTCCCGCGCCAAGGAACGGGTCTTCTCGGTGCGCTCGGCCCAGCACCGGTGGGACCCGAAGCGCCAGCGACCCGAGTTGTGGAGCGTCTACAACGTCCGTACCACGATGGGCGAGACGATCCGCGCCTTCCCGCTGTCGAACTGGACCGAGCTCGACATCTGGCAGTACATCCGCCGGGAGCAGATCCCGATCGTGCCGCTGTACTTCGCGGCCGAGCGGCCGGTGGTGGAACGCAACGGCACGCTGATCATGGTCGACGACGACCGGATGCCGCTCGAGCCCGGCGAGGAGCCGATGCTCAAGAAGGTTCGCTTCCGCACGCTCGGCTGCTACCCGCTCACCGGCGCCGTCGAGAGCGAAGCCGACACGCTGACCGCGATCGTCCAGGAGATGCTGCTCGCCACCACCTCCGAACGGCAGGGCCGGGTCATCGACCACGATGCCGCCGCCTCGATGGAGGCCAAGAAGCAGGAGGGCTACTTCTGATGGCGACCGACCAGGCGATGATCGCCGAGGACATCGAGCGCTACCTCGAGCTGCAGGAGAACAAGGGGCTGCTGCGGTTCATCACCTGCGGCAGCGTCGACGACGGCAAGAGCACGCTGATCGGCCGGTTGCTCTACGAGTCGCATCTGGTCTTCGAGGACCAGATGGCCGCGCTGGAGTCGGACTCCAAGCGGTTCGGCACCCAGGGCGCGGATCTCGACCTCGCGCTGCTCGTCGACGGGTTGGCCGCCGAGCGCGAGCAGGGCATCACGATCGACGTGGCGTACCGCTTCTTCTCGACCGACGTGCGCAAGTTCATCGTCGCCGACACCCCGGGCCACGAGCAGTACACGCGCAACATGGTCACCGGAGCCTCGACGGCGGACGTGGCCGTGATCCTGGTGGACGCGCGCAAGGGGATCATGACCCAGACGCGGCGCCACAGTTTCCTGGTGTCGCTGCTCGGCATCCGCAAGGTGGCGCTTGCCATCAACAAGGTCGACCTGGTCGGGTACTCCCAGGACGTGGTGCAGGCCATCGAGGACGATTACCGTTCCTTCGCCACGGAGATCGGGCTCGACGAGGTCGTCGCGATCCCGCTCTCGGCGCTCGTCGGGGACAACGTGACCGAGCGCAGCCCGCACATGCAGTGGTACAACGGCCCGACCCTCATGGGCTATCTGGAGACGGTCGCCGTCGACACCGACCATGCCCGCCCCGGCAGCCTGCGGCTTCCGGTGCAGTGGGTCAACCGGCCCGACCACACCTTCCGCGGGTTCTCGGGTCAGGTCGCGCGCGGGGCGGTCGTCGTCGGTCAGCAGGTACGCGTGCTGCCGGGCCACTCGGTGTCGACGATCACCTCGGTGCTTGGCCCGTCCGGCGAGCTCACCCGCGCGGTCGCCGGACAGCCGGTGACCGTGACGCTGGCCGACGAGGTCGACGTGAGCCGCGGCGACGTCCTCAGCTCGGTGGACGAGCCCGCCGAGGTGGCCGACCAGTTCGAGGCGACCTTGGTCTGGATGGCCGAGGAGGAGCTGCTGCCGGAGCGCCAGTACCTGCTCAAGCTCGGCACCAAGGTGGTCGGCGCCGCTGTCACGCGCATCAAGCACAAGGTCAACGTCAACACTCTCGAGCACGTCAGCGCGACGACGCTCGAGCTCAACGACATCGGCGTGTGCAACGTCGCGCTCGACCAGCCGGTCGCGTTCGACCGCTACGAGGAGAACCGCGACATGGGCGGGTTCATCCTCATCGACCGGCTGACCGGCAACACGGTCGGTGCGGGCATGATCCGGTTCGCGCTGCGGCGCTCGACGAACGTGCAATGGCAGAGCCTCGAGGTGACCAAGTCGGCGCGCGCCGAGCTCAAGGGCCAGCGCCCGTGCGTGGTCTGGTTCACCGGCCTGTCGGGCGCCGGCAAGTCGACGATCGCGAACCTGCTCGAGAAGCGGCTGCACGCCGACGGGCGCCACACGACGCTGCTCGACGGAGACAACGTGCGTCACGGGCTGAACCGCGACCTGGGGTTCACTGACGCCGACCGCGTCGAGAACGTCCGGCGGGTCGCCGAGGTCGCGCACCTGATGGTCGAGACCGGCCTGATCGTGCTCGTCTCGTTCATCTCCCCCTTCCAGGAGGAGCGGGCGATGGCGCGCGAGCTCGTCGAGCCGGGCGAGTTCTGCGAGGTCTTCGTCGACACCCCGCTGGTGGTCGCCGAGGAGCGTGACGTCAAGGGCCTGTACCGCAAGGCGCGCCGCGGTGAGCTGGTCAACTTCACCGGTATCGACTCCCCGTACCAGCCGCCCGAGTCGCCCGAGGTCCACATCGACACCACCCTCGTCTCGCCGGAGGACGCGGCAGAGCTGATCGTGGTGCGGTTGCGCGAGATGGGCATCCTCGGCCGGTGAGCGCCGCGCTGCCCCCGGCGAGCTGGCCGGAGGATCCGGCGCTGCTGCGCGATGCGCCCGCGCCGCGGCGCATCGTCGACTCGGAGCCGCTCGTGCAAGGACGGGTGTGGGACGTCCGGCGCGACACCGTCGACCTCGGGGACGGGCAGACCGTCGTACGCGATCTCATGGTGCACACCGGCGCCGTGGGGGTGATCGCCCTCGACGCGACCGACCGGGTGCTGCTGATCCGGCAGTACCGCCACCCGGTCGCGATGATGCTGTGGGAACCCGTGGCCGGGCTGCTCGACGTACCGGACGAAGCGCCGCTGGACTGCGCGCGGCGCGAGCTGGTCGAGGAGGCCGGACTGCTCGCCGCGCAATGGAGCGTGCTCGTCGACTTCGAGACGACGCCAGGCGGTTCGAGCGAGGTGCTGCGCGTCTACCTGGCACGTGAGCTCGCACCGGCACCCGGCGGGCGGCCGGTGGGGGAGGGCGAGGAGCGGGACCTGCCGACGGCCTGGGTGCCGCTCGAGCAGGCACGCGACCACGTGCTCGCCGGACGGATGACCGCCCCGATAACGGCGATCGGCGTGCTCGCGGCCTGCGCCGCGCGCGAGCAGGAGTGGCGCACGCTCCGTCCCACCGATGCGCCCTGGCCGGCCCGGGCGACCGTCGTCGACGAGGGACGGGTGTTCGGCCGCTGACCGGCGCAGCGCGCCGTTGTCCGCCCCGGTGGGGGTCGGAACTGCTGTTTGCCGAGATGGCGGGGCGGGCGCGACACCGGGGGAATACCGTGGGGATCACCTGCTCGCGTCGACGCCAGCGCGCCACGCAGCCCCACCGACGGCGCGTCGTCCGATGCGCAGCAAAGGATTCCCAGTCGTGAAGGTCGGCATTCCCAGCGAGGTCAAGAACAACGAGTTCCGGGTGGCAATCACCCCGGCCGGGGTGCACGAGCTCACCCGGCACGGGCACGAGGTCGTGATCCAGGAGGGTGCCGGCGTCGGGTCCTCGATTCCCGACGAGGAGTACGTGGCGGCGGGGGCGCGGATGCTGCCGACGGCGGACGACGTGTGGGGGACCGGCGAACTGATCTTGAAGGTGAAGGAGCCGATCGCCGAGGAGTACCACCGGATCCGCAAGGAACACACCCTGTTCACCTACTTGCACCTGGCGGCCGACCGCGCGTGCACCGACACGCTCGTGAAGTCCGGGGCGACCGCGATCGCGTACGAGACGGTCGAGCTGCACGACCGGTCCTTGCCGCTGCTCGCTCCGATGTCGGAGGTGGCGGGCCGGCTGGCGCCCCAGGTCGGGTCGCACGCGATGATGCGCGCGCACGGCGGGCGGGGCGTGCTGATGGGTGGGGTGTCCGGTGTGTACGCCGCCAAGGTCGTGGTGCTCGGGGCCGGGGTGTCGGGCATGAACGCGGCGGCGATCGCGTTGGGCATGCAGGCCGAGGTGTTGCTGCTGGACCTGAACATCGCACGGTTGCGGCAGGCGGACGCGATCTACCAGGGACACCTGCAGACGGTCGCCTCGAACGCGTACGAGATCGAGCGGGCGTGCCTGGACGCGGACCTGGTCATCGGCGCGGTGCTGGTGCCGGGCGCGAAGGCGCCCAAACTGGTGAGCAACGATCTGGTGTCGCGCATGAAACCGGGTTCGGTTCTCGTCGATATCGCGATCGACCAGGGCGGCTGCTTCGAGGACTCCCACCCGACCACGCACGCCGAGCCGACGTTCATGGTCCACGACTCCGTCTTCTACTGCGTCGCGAACATGCCGGGCGCGGTGCCGAACACCTCGACCTTCGCGCTGACGAACGTGACGCTGCCGTACGCCGTGGCACTGGCGAACAAGGGCTGGCGACAGGCGCTGCGCGACGACGCGGCGCTCGCGCTCGGGCTCAACGTGCAGGGCGGGCAGATCACCTACTCGGCGGTCGCCGACGCCTTCGGGCTCGAGCACGTGCCGCTCGGCGAAGTCCTCGCCTGACCGGACGACTTATGTAAGGTAGCGTCGGTCGGTGTGACGACCGACCGGACCACCGACGACCTGGCCCGGGTCGTGACGACCTACCTGGACCACCTGGTCGTCGAGCGGGGTCTCGCGGCGAACTCGGTGCGTGCCTACCGGCGCGACCTGCAACGCTACGTCGCCTGGTGCCGCGCCCGGGGCCTCCGCAGCCTCGCGCAGGTCCAGGAACGCGACGTCGCCGATTTCCTCGCCGACCTGCGGGCGGGCGGGCAGGAGCATCCGCCGCTGGCGGCGAGCTCGGCTGCACGCACCCTCATCGCGGTGCGCGGGCTGCACCGGTTCGCGGTCGGTGACGGCCTCACCCCGGACGACCCGAGCCGGACGGTGCAACCGCCGACGGTGAGCCGGCGGCTGCCGCGCGCCATTTCCGTCGACGAGGTGACCCGGATCCTGGAGGCAGCCGGCTTCTCCCGTACGCCGGCTGCGCTGCGCGACAGGGCACTGCTCGAGGTGCTCTACGGCACGGGCGCGCGCATCTCCGAGGCGGTGGGACTCGATATCGACGACGTGGACGTCGACGGGCGGGCAGTGGTGCTGCGCGGTAAGGGCGGGAAATCCCGGATGGTGCCCATCGGCTCGTTCGCGTTGCAGGCCCTCGACGCCTATGTGGTGCGGGGCCGGCCCGCCCTGCTGGCGGCCGGGCGGGGGACACCCGCGCTGTTCACGAACGTGCGCGGCGGCCGGCTCTCGCGCCAGGGAGCCTGGGCCGTGCTCAAAGCAGCGTGCGACCGTGCCGGTGTCACTGCCGCGGTGTCGCCACACACGCTGCGGCACTCGTTCGCAACCCACCTGCTCGACGGCGGCGCCGATGTCCGTACCGTCCAGGAGCTCCTCGGTCACGCGTCGGTCACCACCACGCAGATCTACACGCTGATCACGGTGGAACGGCTGCGCGAGGTGTACGCCGAAGCACACCCGCGCGCTCGCGACTGACGGCAGTTGCCCGTTCGACCGCCGCGGCTCTAGAGTCTGCCGCACATCGCCATGGCGACCTGTCCGGACAACGTTAGAGCGAGAGAGATGCGAATCTGCTTGTGACTAAGTCGACAAATGGTGATGAAGACTCGATCGACCTGGAGGTCGCCCTCGGCCCCACGTTCCGGCCGGTCGTCGAGTTCCCCGAGCCGGCACCCCTCGAGACCCACGGACCGGCGAAGGTCATCGCCCTGTGCAACCAGAAGGGCGGGGTCGGCAAGACGACCACCACGATCAACCTGGGCGCGGCGATCGCCGAGACCGGGCGCCGCGTGCTGCTCGTCGACTTCGACCCGCAGGGAGCGCTCTCGGTGGGGCTGGGGGTCAATCCGCACGAGCTCGATCTGACGATCTACAACCTCATGATCGAGCGCGAGGCGCGCATCGACGAGGTGCTGCTCAAGACGGGCGTGCCCGGCATGGACCTGCTCCCCGCCAACATCGACCTCTCAGCAGCGGAGATCCAGTTGGTGACCGAGGTCGCACGTGAGCTGGTGCTCGGGCGCGTCCTCGCACCTGTCGTGCCCGACTACGACTTCATCCTCATCGACTGCCAGCCCAGCCTCGGGCTGCTCACGGTGAACGCGCTGGCCGCCGCGGACGGAGTGATCATCCCCTTGGAGTGTGAGTTCTTCGCGTTGCGTGGTGTAGCGCTCCTGATGGACACGATCATCCGTGTCCAGGAAAGGATCAACCCTCGACTGGACATCGAGGGAATTCTCGCGACCATGTACGACCAGCGGACGGTCCACGGGCGCGAGGTGCTCAGCCGCACCGTCGATGCGTTCGGCGACAAGGTCTTCCATACGGTGATCAGCCGGACCGTCCGTTTCCCGGAGACGACCGTGGTCGGAGAGCCGATCACGAGTTACGCCTCGAGCTCCACCGGGGCACAGGCGTACCGCAGACTGGCCAGGGAGGTGCTCGCCCGATGAGCAGACGGTCATCGCTGCCGGGGGCCGATGAGCTGTTCCGCCGGACCGAGCCGCCCGCGAGCGCCGCGCGAGGCGGGCCGGAGCTGCGCGCGGTCCCGCAGGACGTCGAGGGGCAGTCCGCGCCCGAACCGGCCGGTCCCGCGAGCGGGGGAGCGGCCCGTACCGGGTCTCGTCGCAAACACCGCGCGGGGGAGCCGCGTCCGACGGGTCGCGAACGCCACGACGAGAAGATCACCGTCTATCTCTCCTCGGAGGAGTTGCTCGCCCTCGAGCACGCCAAGCTCGCACTGCGCGGCGAGCACGGGATCGCCGTCGACCGCGGCCGGATCGTCCGGGAGGCGATCGCGGTGGTCGTCGCCGACCTCGCGAGCAACGGCGAGGACAGCACGCTGGTCCGTCGGATGCGCGGGCTCTAGCCGGCGCGACCCCTGCGGACGCCGGGCCGGCCGATGGCGCTCGGGCGCCGTCGCCTGGGCTAGCGTGCGGGGGTGACGAACGCCGACACGGTTCGCGACCGCCCGGCGGGCCCCGCCGAGCCCGCGGACGGGCGTGCCGCGGGTGCTGACAGCGCTGCGCCGGGCCGGGCCGGCTTCGCCGTACGGCTCGAGGAGTTCGAAGGTCCGTTCGACCTGCTGCTGTCGCTGATCGCCCGGCACCGCCTCGACGTCACCGCGCTGGCGCTGCATCGGGTCGTCGACGATTTCGTGGCTCACCTGCGCACGTTCGGTGCGGCATGGGACCTGGACGAGACCACCGAGTTCCTCGTCGTGGCGGCGACCCTGCTCGATCTCAAGGCCGCCCGACTGCTGCCTTCGGGCGAGGTCGAGGACGAGGAGGACCTGGCGCTGCTCGAGGCCCGCGACCTGCTCTTCGCGCGGTTGCTGCAGTACCGGGCCTTTCGTGAGGTGGCGGACGTACTGGCAGAGCGATTCGCGCACGTGGGACGCCGCCACCCGCGCGCCGTGACGCTCGAACCGCGCTTCACCGGGCTGCTTCCCGAGGTGCTTCTCGGACTGGGTCCGCACGAGTTCGCCCAGCTCGCCGCCCGGGCCCTGACACCGCGGCCGGTCCCGACGGTCTCGACCGCTCACGTGCACACCGCGCGGGTGAGCGTCCAGGAGCAGGCGGCGCTGCTGGTCGTCCGTCTGCGCCGCGCGCCGCAGACGACCTTCCGGAGACTGATCGCCGATGCGGACTCCCTGCTGGTCGTCGTCGGCAGATTCCTCGCCTTGCTCGAGCTGTTCCGCCAGGGTTCGGTCAGCTTCGACCAGGACCGGCCGTTGGGCGAGCTGACCGTCCGTTGGACGGGTCCTGCGGCCGGCGAGATCGCGATCAGCGCGGAGAGCGACGAACCGCTGGCGCCCGTCGCCGATACGGCCGACGAGATACCCGCGGGCGACACACTTGCCGGATCGAGCACGGAGAGTCACGGATGAACGACGATGCGCAGCGCGAGAACGCGAACGACGCTGTGACGCCCCAGACAGCGGACACCGGTCACAGTGGCCCGGAGACCCTCGACGTTTCCGGCGAGATTGACATAAGTGACCTCGGAGCGCCGAATCTGCGCGCCGCGCTGGAGGCGGTGCTGCTCGTCGCTGACGAGGCGCTCGACGTTCTGGAGCTCGCGAGCCTGACGCGTCGCCCAGCTGCCGAGGTAGGCACCGCCTTGGAGGAGCTGGCGGCCGAGTACGCCGACACCGGCCGCGGGTTCACCCTGGTCGAAGCAGGCGGCGGGTGGCGCTTCTACACGCGGGAGGACTGCTCCGAGGTCGTGGAGCGCTTCGTCCGCGACGGACAGCAGGCCCGGCTCACCCAGGCGGCACTGGAGACCCTGGCCGTCGTGGCGTACCGCCAGCCGGTCACGCGCGGACGTATCGCCGCGATCCGGGGCGTCAATGTGGACGGGGTGGTGCGGACCCTGCTCATGCGCGGGCTCATCGCCGAAGCCGGTTCGGAGCCGGACAGTGGCGCTCACCTGTACCGCACGACCGCGTACTTCCTTGAGCGACTCGGGCTCAACAGTGTCGAAGAACTTCCACCCATCGCCGCGTATCTTCCCGATATCGATACTCTCGACACGTTCGATGCTGACCCTCACGTGGAGGTATAGACTTGATGCCCCGGTCTTCATCCGCACCGGAGTCGGGTGTCCGGCTGCAGAAGGTGCTCGCCGCGGCGGGGGTGGGCAGCCGGCGCGCGTGTGAGGAGCTGATCGCGGCGGGTCGCGTCGAGGTCGACGGGCAGGTCGTGAGGGAGCAGGGCCGGCGTGTCGATCCGACAGGGGCGGTGATCCGAGTCGACGGCATTCGCCTGGCCGCCGCCTCCGGGCAGGTCGTGCTCGCGCTCAACAAGCCCCGCGGGATGCTCTCGACCATGCAGGACGACCGCGGTCGGTCCTGTGTTGGAGAACTCGTGGCAGATCGCAAGGAGCGGCTCTTCCACGTCGGACGACTCGACGCGGACACCGAAGGGCTGCTCCTGCTGACCAACGACGGCGTGCTGGCCCAACGTCTTGCCCACCCGTCGCACGGCGTGCCGAAGACGTACCTCGCCCGCGTCGAGGGGGTCGTGGCACGCGACCTCGGCCGGCGGCTGCGGAACGGCATCGAGCTGGAGGATGGCCCGGTCAGAGTCGATCGTTTCCGGTTGGTTGCCAGCGCGCCCGGTGAGTCGCTTGTCGAGCTCGTGCTGCACGAGGGCCGCAATCGCGTCGTGCGCCGGACCATGGCGGCGGCCGGGCATCCGGTGCGCTCGCTGGTGCGCACGCAGATCGGCCCGGTCCGGTTGGGGGAGACGCGCCCGGGCCGCTACCGCGTCCTCGGCACAGCGGAAGCTGGCTCGCTCTACCGCGCAGTCGGGCTCTGACGCCGAACTACTTGACGCACTAACCGGTATAACGCGATATCTTCAAGTCGACTAATCGCGCACCTGAATCTGCGTCGGTGTCGCGCCCTTAGGGCGAGCGGCTCCAAGACCAGAGCAAAGGCGCAGGTCGAAGCAACACAGAGCTACGATAAAGCGACAAAGAGCCTTGTGCCGCCCGTGGGCGCAACAGATGCGCCTGCACACCGATGAGCAGGCTTGTCGGCAAAGCGTTATGCCGGGTTACAGCCAACTAGGCACAGGTGTCACACCGGCATGTCGACCTAGCGGCAAGGCGAGTGATCGCTAGGGTGAGACCGATCGCCCAGAGCGAGCGATGCACGTCACCGGAAAGGAATACGGCAGGACCCATGACGGTACGTGCGATCCGGGGGGCCACCCGGCTCGGTCGGGACGACCCGGGCGAGATGGCCGATGCGGTACGCGAGCTCGTACGGGAGATCATCGAGCGCAACCAGCTCCGAACTGACAACCTCATCAGTGTCCTGTTCACCGCCACTCCGGACCTGGTCTCGGCGTTCCCCGCGACGGCCGCCCGATCGCTCGGGCTGGCCGACGTACCGCTGCTCTGCGCGCAGGAGCTGGCCGTCGAGGGGGCGCTCGAGCGCGTCGTGCGGGTCATGGTGACCGCCGAGTGCGACCGGCCCCGCAAGCACATCGTCCACGTCTACTTGCGCGGCGCGGAGGTCCTGCGCGAGGACCTGGCCGACTAGCCCCCGGCTCATGGATCAGGACACCGCCCGGGGGGCGGCGACGCGTACCGAGCGACCGGACGCGCGTTCCGTGCTCGTCGTGGGAACGGGACTCGTCGGGACATCGGTGGGCTTGGCCGCGGCTCGCGCCGGTTGGCAGGTATGGCTTGCTGATGCCGATGCAGGTGCGCTCGAGATCGCTGTCCGGCGGGGAGCCGGCGTAGCGGTGCGGGACGAACACGCGATCGCTCCGGAGCTGGTTGTCGTCGCGGTGCCTCCCTCGGCCGCGGCCGAGGTCATAGTTGCGTGCCTCCGTCGATACCCCAAGTCGACAGTCAGCGATGTATCGAGTGTCAAGGCTGACGTTCTAGCTCAGGTACAGACAGTTGGCACCGATGTGGCGCGCTTCGTTCCCGGGCACCCCCTGGCCGGCAGTGAGGTCTCCGGTCCGAATGGGGGACGAAGCGACCTCTTCCAGGACCGTTGCTGGGTGCTGACGCCGGGCCCGTCGACGGATCCGGGCGCGCTTCGCCTCGTCGAGGAGTTCGTCGTCGATCTGGGAGCCTTCACCGCGCGGTGGGACGCCGCGGATCACGACCGCGCGGTTGCACTGACCTCACACCTGCCGCAGCTGGTGAGCTCGGCGCTTGCCGCGCAGCTGGGCGCCGCGCCCGGCACGCCGGCGGCGCTCGCCGGCCAGGGTTTCCGCGACATGACCCGGATCGCCGCCTCCGACGCGCGGCTGTGGACCCAGATCCTGTCGACGAACGCCGGCCCGGTGGCGCACGCGTTGTCGGAGCTGCACGGACAGCTGGGCCGGCTGCTCGATGCGCTGCGCGCCATCGCAGCCGGCGACGGGGCAGCACGGCCGGTCGAGGTGCTCGTGGACGTCCTGGAACGGGGACGCGCCGGGCGCGCCATGCTCCCCGGCAAGCACGGTGCCGGAGCTGCTCCGACGGAGGCACTCGTAGTGGCCGTGCCGGACCGGCCGGGAGAACTCGCTCGGCTGTTCGCCGCCGCCGCAGAAGCCGACGTCAACCTCGAAGACGTCCGGATCGACCACGTGCTGGGCCGCTTGACCGGTCTGGTGGAGCTCGACGTGGCCCGGGACCGCGCGGGCACGCTGCGCGACGTGCTGCAGGCTGCGGGCTGGCGCGTCTCCGACGGGTAGCATCACCTCGCGTGCCGCGTCGCGTCCTGTCCCGTCATCGGCGCCGTTCACCCGATCCCGTCGCAACGAGGAGCTCCGGCACGTGACAGCCCCGCTGACGATCGCCGTCGACGGCGTCTCGGGATCCGGCAAGTCCAGCGTCGCCCAGGCCGTCGCCGCCGCGTGCGCGATGGCGTACTTGGACACCGGCGCGATGTACCGCGCGATCACCGCGGCCGTCCTCGACGCGCGGGTCGAGCTGACGGATCCCGATGCGATCGCGCGGGTCGCCGCGCGCGCCGAGCTGCAGATCAGCACCGACCCGCGGGACCGTCGGGTGCTGCTCGCGGGTCGCCGGGTGGACGACCGGATCCGCGGACCGGAGGTCACGGCGGCCGTCTCGGCGGTGAGCGCCGTCCGGGAGGTGCGCGAGCTGCTGGTGCAGCGACAGCGTGCACTGATCGCGGACGCGGCATGCGGGATCGTCGTGGAAGGTCGTGACATCGGCACCGTCGTCGCTCCGCAAGCGGCGGTCAAGGTGTTCCTGGTCGCCGACCCCGAGGTGCGCGCCCGCCGCCGTGCCGCCCAGGACGATGCGCGTACCGGCAGCGCGACGGCCGGAGCCGTCGCCAATGCGACGGTCCGCGCCGACCTGGTCCGGCGCGACACGGCCGACAGCGCACGTGCCGTCTCGCCGCTCGTCGCCGCGCCCGACGCCGTGACGATCGACACGACGGATCTCGGCCTGGACGAGGTCGTCGCGCAGGTCCTCGCGCTGGCGGACGGAGCGCGCCGGTGAGCACCCCGGTGTCCGCGGCCGCGACTGCCCGCAACGTGGGCGCGATCCTCAGCAGGGTGTGGGATCTACGCGTCACGGCCGCGCACCACGTCCCCCGCACCGGCCCGGCGCTGCTGGTCGCCAATCACACCGGGTTGCTCGACGGTCCGCTGCTCGGTGCGGTGAGCCCCCGTCCGGTGCGGATCCTTGCGAAAGCCTCGCTGTTCGAAGGAGTATTCGGCCGCGTCCTGCAGCTCGCCGGTCACATCCGGCTCGACTACGGCGGACCGGACCGTTCGGCGTTGCACGAGGCGTTGACAGCGCTCCGCGCGGGCGGCGCGGTCGCCATCTTCCCTGAAGCGCATCGCGGGCGCGGTGACGTCGCCCGGATCCGACACGGGGCCGCGTACGTCGTGGCGCGCAGCAACGTGCCGGTGGTTCCCGTCGCACTGCTCGGTACGCGTCCCTGCGGCGCACCGGTCACGGCGTTGCCGGCCCCTCGGGCGACGATCCACATCGTGTACGGCGCGCCGCTGCGCCTGGGCACCGCGGACCCCGGTCGCCGCGGCGAGGTCGCGGTGCTCGGTGAGCAGCTGCGCCAGCAACTCGCCGACCACGTCGCGCTCGCCTGTCGGCGTACCGGGACGTCGCTGCCCGAGCTGCCCGGCGAGGCGGACGCACCCGAGGTGCAGGAGGTCGCCGGGTGACCGAGCACAGGGGCGAGCAGCCACTACCGAGGGCTGCGGACGTCTCCGGCCCGCCGGATGACGACGGGACCCGCGAGGCGCTCCGACGCCTCGGGCTCGAGCCGGAGGACTTCACGGCGGCGGAGCCCGAGTCGGCTCCGGTGCTTCCGGTCGTCGCCGTCGTGGGCCGCCCCAACGTCGGCAAGTCGACCCTGGTCAACCGGATCATCGGGCGCCGCGAAGCGGTCGTCGAGGACGTTCCGGGGGTGACGCGCGACCGGGTGCAGTACGAAACGAGCTGGGGCGGAAGGGAATTCTACCTCCTCGACACCGGAGGCTGGGACCCACGCGTACGCGGACTGCCCGCACGGGTCGCTGCCCAGGCCGAACGGGCGATGGCCGAGGCGGACCTGATCCTGCTCGTCGTCGACGCGCGGGTGGGCGCGACCGACGTCGACGAGCAGGTGGTGCCGGTGCTGCGGCGGGCGGGCAAGCCGGTGGTTCTGGCGGCGAACAAGGTCGACGACGAGCGCACCGAGGGGGACGCGGCAGGGCTCTGGTCGCTGGGCCTGGGGGAGCCGTACCCCGTGTCCGCGTTGCACGGGCGCGGCTCAGGTGACCTGCTCGACGCCATCGTCGCGGCGTTGCCCGAGCCCGCGGAGCGCGAGCTCGCTGCGGATGGACCGCGACGGGTCGCCTTGCTGGGCAAGCCGAACGTCGGAAAGTCCAGCCTGCTCAACAAGTTGGCCGGTGAGGACCGGGTCGTGGTCGACAGCGTGGCCGGCACCACCGTCGATCCTGTGGACGAGATCGTGGAGATCGCCGGCGTCCCGTGGCGCGTCGTCGACACGGCGGGGATCCGCAGGCGCGTGGCCGAGGCGAGTGGTCACGAGTACTACGCGTCGCTACGTACGCACTCGGCGCTCGAGAAGGCCGAGGTCGCGATCGTGCTGATCGAGGCCCACCAGCCGGTGACCGAGCAGGACCTACGCATCCTCACCATGGTCACGGAGGCGGGTCGGGCGCTCGTCATCGCGTACAACAAGTGGGACCTGCTCGACGAGGAGCGGCACCACTACCTCGAGCGCGAGATCGAACGAGATCTGAGCTTCGTGCGCTGGGCACCACGCGTGAACGTGAGCGCGCTGACTGGACGGCACATGGACAAGATCGCCGCGGCGCTCCAGACCGCGTTGCAAGGGTGGGAGACCCGGATCCCGACCTCGGAACTGAACCAGTTCCTCACCGATCTCGCGGCCGCCCACCCCCACCCGGTCCGCGGCGGCAAGCAGCCACGGATCCTCTTCGCCACGCAAGCCGGCGTACGTCCGCCCACGTTCGTACTGTTCACGACCGGCTTCCTCGAGTCGGGCTACCGCCGGTTCGTCGAGCGCCGGCTGCGCGAGCAGTTCGGCTTCGCCGGCAGCCCCATCCGCATCAACGTCCGGGTGCGGGACCGGCGCGGCCGCGCGACGCGGTGAGCGGCTACGGCCAACCGCGCAACGTGCGGTAACCTGCCGAGGTTCACGTCGCACACGACGTGGCGGGCTGTGGCGCAGTTTGGTAGCGCACTTGACTGGGGGTTAAGTGGGTTTACCCCGCTCTGGTCGGCCCGAACAACTGAAAATCCATGCCACGGGCTGTGGCGCAGCTTGGTAGCGCACCTGACTGGGGGTCAGGGGGTCGCAGGTTCAAATCCTGTCAGCCCGACGTAAAAGCCCAGGTGAGAGTAGGTTTCTCGCCTGGGCTTCATCATGTCCGGGGGTCGTTCTCTGTGGTCCCCCTCTGGTCCCCCGGCGCTCTCGCCGGTGGTCGCCTGTGGACGAACTGATCGCCCAGAACCCGCGTCCTGTGGATAAGGGGACCAAAAGGGGACCAGAACGCTTCCGGGAGCACTCCCGCGGGCGTCGGAGCGCATCACAGGCCCCTGGTCGCGGGGCTGCTGCGCCGGGCGTTCTTGCGTTGTCCGGCGGTGGAGAGGAAGGCGTTGGCCTGCTCGGCGGCGGAGGCGAGGTGGCGGTCGTCGGGGTGGAGATAGCCGCGCGTGGTCTCCATCGAGGCGTGCCCGAGGATGTCTTGCAGTACGTGCAGCGGGATGCCCGCGTCGGCCATCCAGGTTGCCCCGGTGTGGCGTAGGCCGTGCCGGGTGAGGTCGGGCAGTCCGAGCTTCGCGACGATGCCGTCCCAGTTGGTGGCGTCGCGGACGGTCGCGGTGGTGAGATTGCCGCCCTTCGGGCCGACCAGCAACGAGTCCTCGGGCTCCTTCCCGTCGGTGAGGCGTTCGAGCACTGGCCGGAGTGGTTCGAGGATCGGCACGCGGCGTTCTTTGCGGCTCTTGGTCGGTTTTGTAACCAGGCCGCCTTTGCCGGGGAAAACCTGCCGGCGGATCACGACGAGGTTCTTGCCGTAGTCCACGTCCCCGACCTGCAACCCGGAGACCTCCGAGGACCGTGCGGCGAGTAGCGCGGCGAGCATCACGAAGTCGCTGTAGGACTGATGCACCTTGCCGCACGCCCTGGCGAGGCGGTTGAGGGTCTTCATGTCCGGGATTGCGTGCGCCCGTGGGGAGGTGTGTTCGGCGGACTGGCCGCGGAAGGCGTTGCGGTTCAGGCTCCGCTTGGCGCGGTTCTTCGCAGGATTGATCTGGATCAGCCCGTCCCGCACGGCCTCATCGAGCACCCGCACGAGCGGGGCGATGGTGTTCTTGATGGTCGACGCGCCGTGACGCTGCTCCCACTCATCAATGGTGCGGTCGATGATCCCGGCGGTGATCTGGGTGACCGGCAGGTGCCCGAGCGCGGGCAGCACGCGCAGTTTCAGCCCGTACCCGTAGGTCTCGCCGGTGGAGGTCGGGTCCAGGCCCCGCGCCCACCGGTCGCCGATGGAGGTGACGAACTCCAGCAGCGTCATGGACACGTCCATGCCCTTGGTCGATGAGTTGCGGAGCTGGTCGAAGAACGCGTGCGCGGCCGCTTCGTCTCGCACGATTTCCGAGCGGGTGACACGCCGCTTGGTGGTCGGGTCGGTCCACCGGGCTCGGGCGCGGATGCCGTAGGAGCGGCGCTCCATGTCTGTGGAGACCTTCACGCCGATCGGCGGGACCGGCTTGGGCTCGGCGGTCGGCTGCGGTTCAGCTCTGCGGGGCACGGTCGTGTTCCAGCTCGCTCAGCCAGCGGTCCACGGCGTCGAGCCGGTACCGGGCGATCCCGCCAAGCCGCAGGAACGGCGGCCCCGTGCCGGCCGAGCGCCACCGCGACAGGGTGGACTCCGAGACCTTCAAGTACGCGGCGACCTCACGGCTGTCCAGCAGGGGCGAGACGAGTGCCTCGGTCTTGTCGCTCACGACACTTCTCCGGTGTCCGGGTCGAGGTCGCGGTAGAACGCTTCCTCTGCCTCGCGGCGGGCCTGGACGTCGGCCATGACGAACTCCACGAACTCGGCGTCGCGGTCGGTGATCGGGATGTCCTCGATCGGGTCGCCGGGTTCCTCGCCGGGCCAGACAGTCTGCCGGGTGGGACGGTCGTGGTCGAGCCGGGTGCCGCAGGCGGCGACCCATTCGCGGAGCCGCTGGCGGGCGTCGGCGAAGTCGCGGTGCCAGCCGAGCGGTGCGCTGCCGTTCTGGTCCGGGTCGTAGGCGCAGAGCCAGTGAAGGTGCAGCGCGCTCAGCTCCCACAGCAGCTCCGGGTGCATGTGCCAGGCGGGCGGGATCACGGAGGCGGGGAGCCCGTAGGTGTGGCGTAGCCAGTCCACCCAGCGGTTGAGCTCCAACCACTCGGCCTCGGCGTCCTCGGCACTCAGCAGGTTCCAGTTGATCGGGTGCGGCGGCTCGGCGATCAGCGGCTCGTCGTAGCCGTCGTCGTCCATCTGGTCCACATCCGAGTCGGGAACATCGTTCGTCGTGGCGTCGCCACCGGGTTCGTCGGACATGCTGGGCTCCTGTCTGCTCTCCGGCGCCGGTTCGTGCCGGGCCGTTGTGGCGGGCAGGTGCTCCGTGCCGCGACCGGCGTTCAGGTGCCGGAACGACGGAGCAGGGCTTCGATCTCGGCACGGTCGGCGGCGAGCTGGCCGGCGTCGGGACGCTTGGGCCAGGGGTGCAGGTCGGTGACGATCGGGGCCGCGGAGCGCAGCAGCACGATCCCGGTCCCGAACGGGAGCCGGCGGATGCGGTCGGGCGGGAAGATCGGCACCCGGCGCACGGACCGCTGGTTGGAGCGGGTGCCGTGGTCGCCCAGCGTCACGGAGTCGGTGTATTCGTCGCGTTCGCCGACCAAGGCGCTCAGGTCTTGCAGGTCCCGGCTGTTGGAAGCCCCGCCGAGGATGACCTTGACGATCGAGGCGTCCCAGATCGCGTTCGCCTGGTGCTCGTTCCACTTGTCCCGCGCCTGCGCGAGCGATTGGAGCACCGGCATGGTCGTGATCCCCGACCCGCCGCCTTCGGCCATCAGCGTCGGCAGCGACGGCAACGGCGAGAGGTTGGCTATCTCATCCAAGGCCAGCAGCATCGGCGGATCGAGCCGGGCACCGGCCGACCGTGCGGCCAGGCGGCGGGCGGTCTCGATGAGGTCTTCCACGAGCGCGGCGACCAGCGCGGCGCTGGCTCCCGCACCGGACCCGGTTGCCAGCAGGAACAACGTGCCGCGGTCGCGGATGAACGCTTCGGGATCGAAGCCCTCACCGGGGCCGGGCGATACGGCGTCGAGCACGCGCGGGTCCGCGAGGGAGCCGAGAGCCAAGGAGACGCCCTGCCAGATCGAGTCGCGGGTGCGGGGGTCGGAGTCGATCATCGCTTCCAGAGACTCGGCCCACCCGGTCGCAGCCTGCGTGGAGCCGGTCAGGATCGCCACCGCGTCAGCGGCCGCGGTCGGATCGAGAGTCCACCTGAACAGCTCGGCGGGCGGCCGATGGTCGATCGCTGCCGCGTGCAGCAGGGCTTGGAGCGCGGCCCGTGTCTTGCCCTCCCAGAAGCCTCCGCCGTCGACGCCGCCTGCGGACAGGCCGGTGCCGGCGGCGAGCCCGGTGGCGCGGATCATCGCCGTCTGCGGCGACTCGCAGCCCCGGATCGGTGACCAGCGCAGACCGGCGGGCAGACCCTCGGCCAAGTGTTGCGGGTCGAAGATCGCGACGGGGCCGATCCTGCGACGGGCGCGCATGGTCGCGGTGAGGTTGTCCGGCCTGGTCGAGGTGACGACGACGGCGCCGGGCGCGTCGAGGATCGCCGGGATCACCAGATGCAGGCCCTTCCCGGAGCGGGGCGGCCCGATCACCATGATCGAGTCCTCGACCGACGCCCACACGCCGGTGCCCTTGGAGGTGCCGAGCCGGTAGCCCACGTCCGCCGGCTTCGGGTCAGCCAGGCCGGGGCGCAGGTTTTCCGCGCGGCGCAGCAGCGCCTTCTCAGACGCAGCGGCGGCGACTTCGTGCCGTGTGGCGATCCCGGCCATGCGGCGCGGGTCGGTCTCGATCCGGTGGGTGTGGCGGCGCAACCGCAGCCACGCCCATAGCCCGCCGGTCACGAGGCCGGCGAGCAGCAGCCCGGCGACGATCCAGTAGACGACCGGGTTCAGGCCGTCCGCGTCGAGCGCCGCGCCGGGATCACCAGGGCGGAACAGCACACCGACCCCGGAAGCGGGATCGCCGGCCGGCTGGGGCGTGCCGGTCAGGAACGCGGCCACCGATCCCGCGGCGCGCAGGATCAGCGCGACGCCGAACAGGACGACCAGCCCGATCATCGCGGCGTTGGTCAGCTCGTCCCCGAACGAGCCGGTCTGCCGGCCCTGCTCGTTCACGGCACTCGCCGGATGATCGTGGTGCCGGAGACCCGGCCGAACAGGATGACCTCGATGACCTCGCCGGTCCGGTCGGCGCCGTTCCCGGCTGGGTCGATGAGGGCGCGCGCGGTGCCGGAGTGGGCGGCGTCGGTGTGCCCGGTGACGACTGCGACCGCCACGTCCTCGCCCGGAACGAACCCCTTGCCCTCGACGGTGTGAAACACCGGCCCGGCCTGCGCCGCCGGTTCCGGTTCGGGCTCGGGGCGGGAACGCCGGCGGCGGGCGGCGACGATGTCGGTGAACGTCGTGCCGTCCGCTTCGCGGACCTCGACCCTCGCCGGTGTCGTCCGGTCGTTCGTGGCGCGGTCGATGATCTGCCCGAACGAGGAGCGCCGCCACGGCGGCGCGAAAGGGTCAGGGTCCAACCGTTTCCCGTCGACGGTGACGGTCACGGTGCCGTCCTCGCGCACATCGAGCACGACGAGCGGAATGGACACCGGGACGGGCTCAGGCTCGGGCTTCCTCATAGCGTCGAGGTGAGCCAACGCCGCCATGAGAGCATGCGTGGCGCTCCTGGGCGTCCGCGCGCACGTACGAGCCGTGCAGGTCGAACCTCTGCCGCGTACGGAGGAATGTCGGACGTCTCTGGCAGGCTCTTCGTATGAGTGATGAAACTTGGGACGGCCGCCGGGCGGTCAGTGCGAGTTCGGGTGATAACACGGTTTCGCGTGCGCGGCAACCGGATGGTTGACGCGCACACTGGGGAGACATCATTCCGTGTCCGCGACGACGGCAGAGTGGTGGATGCCAATTCCGGCGAGACACGGTTTCGCGTGCGCGATGACGGCCGTGTGGTCGATGTCAACACGGGTGAGACGGTCTACAGACTCAGAGGTTGAGTCACTTAGCCCTGGTTTGGCCATCGTTGCTCAAGGTTGCCGCGATGGCCCCTTGGCCGCGTTTATGGTTCGTGCTTGGGCATCGATATCCGGGCCAGTGAAGAGTCGGTGGAACGCCTCGTCGAGCACTCTGGCTCCGTCCAGCACCTCCATAGTGGTTAAGTCCGAGTCCTCGTGGGTTCCGACGTTTCCGAGCCATTTGACGGCGAAGAAGAGATCGGCCACCGCTGGACGGTCTGGGTCAGCATCACGCCACTCTTTGATACGTTCGTGCGCGTTCCGAAATTGCCCAGATGGTCGAGTTGCAGATATTCCTTCTGAAGTCAAGAACCGTTCCACCGTGGCACGCAGCGCAGTTGCGGCCAGACCAGGATCAGCGAAAAGCACGCGAGAAGCGCGCAGCACACCCTCTCTTACTTCGTCGGGTGCCTATCTCGGGATCGGCATTATCAGCATCGGCGGATGCAGGTGCGTCACAGTGTAGTACGAGGAATAGGCGATGCCTTGGTACTCGAAATCATCGCGGTTCGACCTGTGGGAGTAGTCCACGCGATAGTCGCCGTGCCGTGCACAGCCTGTCGACACTCGGGATTCTCGCACTGACCGCGGACGACAAACGTGCCGGAAATCCACTCCGGCTCGAACGCAGGGTGGTTGCGCGCGGAAGCTGAATCGTGTCCTTCATCCTCGGTGGGCGCTGAGAATCCGATGTATCCGGTCTGGCACTTGGGGCACGCAGGCCGCGGCCACGGCTGTCCGTCCTCAATCGGGCGAGCGAGCTCGGAAAGTGCGGGGTCCACAGCCATGCTTCCAGCGTAAGCGGGACGCTATGCGGACAGGCGTAGAACGGGAATCGATCGCGGGCGACGGCTCTAGCCTTTAATCTCTAGGAACTCAGGTTCGATCAGGCGTCCATGCGCTCCGATCTGCGTTTGTGCAGGTGGCGTCGGTTCAGCTCTCCAACGGGCCTGAATTGACAAAGCGTCACCTCGAACGACGGTTTGGCTGTAGCATCGATGCATGATCGCTTCCCTTGAAGTCGGTGACTGATGGGTTTGGTGGCGTTGCCGGGCGGCAGCGCTGTTGATCCGGCACTTATAGGTGCGCAGGCGGCCCAGGACTTCGAGCAGGAGCTGGTGGACCAGTACGCGCTGGCGATGTCGGCGGCAGGTCTGACTGACCGCCACATCGGCGGGACGCGGGCAATCGTCATCGAGTTCGCTCGCTCGCTGTCGACTCCGCTGTGGGAGGCCACCTGTGCGGACGCGGACGCGTTCTTGGCCCAGCAGCGGCGGATGGGGCTCAGCGTGTCGACCCGGGCCGGCAAGGCCGGCGCGCTGGCGGGCTTCTACGAGTTCGTGATCGCCCGCTACGAGGGCGCGATCCGCCGCACGACCGGTGTCTTGGTCGAGCAGCCGATCGATGAGTTCAATCGCCAGTCCGGGGCATCGCTGGGCAAGGTCCGGGTTCCGCCGTCGGATGAGGAGATCGACTCGCTGTTCACCGCCTGGCGCGGGTCGGTCACCCAGGCACGCAAGTACCTTCCCGCGGCCCGCGACTACTTCGCCGCCTCGCTGTGGCGCCGACTCGGGCTGCGTATCAACGAGACCGTCATGCTCGACATCCGCGACTGGCGCCCCGATCTGGGTGAGTTCGGCAAGCTCCACGTCCGCCACGGCAAGGGCTCGGGCGGCCGCGGACCGAAGCCGCGGCTGGTGCCCGGAATCAACGGCGCGAACCAGTTGATCGACTGGTGGCTGGCCGAGGTCCGTCCGCAGTACGGCGAGGATTGGGCCGACCCGGACGCGCCACTGCTGCCCTCTGAGCGGTTCGACAGGGACTTGGACCGCTGTGGACGTGTCGGTGCGAACGCGCTGCGCCGCGCCCTGGGGATCCAGGTCGACGAGTGGTTGCCGGCGTGGTCGGGGCGAATGACGCCACACGTGCTGCGGCACTACTGCGCATCGTCGCTGTACGCGGCCGGGATGGACATCAAGGCGCTCCAAGAGCTCCTTGGCCACCAGTGGCTGGCCACGACCTCGGGCTACCTCCACGTCCGCAGCGATCACATCGAGCGCGCGTGGAACAGCGCGAGCGACCGCGTCGAGGCCCGCCTGGGCCTCCGTACCGACTGACCCAACCGAATCGAAGGAGAGGATCCAGATGCAGTGGAGCTTGCGGCTGCGGGCCGCCGAACGAGGGATCTGGAAGTCCGCAGAACTTCGGCGGATGCTGGCAGATGCCGGGCTCGAGATCTCCGCCGGGAAGATGTCGTCGTGGTGGGCCGGGACCCCGCCGACGATGCGCCTCGAAGAGCTCGACGTCCTGTGCGCCGTGCTCGAATGCACCCCGAACGACCTGATGACACCCGAGCCGGACAAGGTCGCTGCGCGCCGTCCCCGCAACACCGACGCCGCCAACGGCGGAAACGGGGATGGCGATCCGAACGGCAACGGCGGCACGCCACCGGCGGTCACCCCGCGGCTCGGCAAGCTCCGCTCGACCCCGCCGCTGTAGCCCGCACCCCCATCGCCCACGGACACGACGAGCACCGCATGCCCGCGCCCGGCCCCAACGCGGCGTTGCGGCTGCCGCCCAAGTGCAACGCCTGCCAGAGCAACCGCGTCGCGTGGACCAGCCCCAGAGTCGACTTCTGCTATCAATGCCTGCCCGGCGGCCCGTTCGCCGCTCCACCGTGCAACCGCTGCCGCGCCCGGACCGACTACTTCAGTCAGGGGCTGTGCAGCCGGTGTCATCCCCGCAGCCCCGAGCACATCGGATCCTGCAAGGGCTGCCTGGCCTGGGGCGTCTACCCCCGCCACAACTGGACCTGCTGGTCCTGCCGCTGGTGGCAGAGCCACTACCCGAAGGGCACCTGCGCCCACTGCGGCCGCGCCAGCCACGTCAGCGACCGACAAGCCTGTCGCCTCTGCCTCGAGAATGCCCGCCTCGAACAGAAACCCGGGCGGGCACCCGATGTCGCCGCGGGGAACAAGGACAGCCAGCAGCTGTTCTTCGCCAACATGGTCTTCAAGCGACGCGTGACACCGGTGCCTGACTACGTCAGCTGGGCTGGCCGTTGGTCGAAGAAGAACAAGAACCAGCTGCCCTACCAGCCAGGCACCAGGTTCAACGATCACGCGCTTGAGCAGCTGGCCCTGTTTGAGATGGACCCCGACCCCGACGTGCTGCGCCAACGCCTCCTGGTGGAGGACAGCGAACTGACCCGGTACTGCGCGGCCATCGTCGCCAACCACGCCCGCCGCTATGGCTGGAGCGTCAGGCAGCGCAATGCCGTGATCCAGTCCCTGCGGCTGCTGCAGATCCTGCGACCTACTCCCACCGCGAAGGTCCGCGCCAGTGACGTCGTGTGCTTGCGCCGCTACGACGGCACCATCACCTCCACCCTCGACGTCCTCGCCGAAGCCGACCTGCTGATCGAGGACGTCCCAACCCGGGTTGAGCGGTACTTCAACGCCAAGTTCATCGAGTCCGGCGCCCTCCCGGACACCATGCGGGAACACCTCCAGCTGTGGCTTCAGGTCATGCTCGGCGGATCCCGGCACGCGCCACGCCAGCTGCCTCGCGAACCCGAGACCGTCGAGCTCCACATCCAGGGCCTCGTGCCCGTCGTGCAGACGTGGGTCGAAGCCGGGCGCCAGTCGTTCGCCGAGATCAGCAAGGACGACATCCTGGCCGCCCTCGCGGCCCTGCCCGCCGGCACCAGCCACCGCCACTTCGCCGAGAACGGGCTGATGTCGCTGTTCAAGATCCTCAAAGGCCGCCGACTCGTCTTCACCAACCCCATGAGGGGCATCGACCTCACCCGTGTCGCCACGAACCTTCCGCTGCCGCTTGACCCCGCAGTGATCCGGGCCGAACTGGACTCGCCGAACCCGGCCGTCGCGCTCGCCGTCGCTCTGGTGGCCTTCCACGGACTGACCGGCAAGCAGGTCCGTGAACTGCAGATGACCGACATCGTCGACGGTCGCCTCCACCTCGACGGCCGCGACATCCCGCTCGCCGCACCCGTCAGGAGCCGGCTCGCCGCCTGGCTCGACCACCGCAACCGAACCTGGCCGGCCACCGCGAACCCACACCTGCTCATCAACCGACGCACCGCGCCGCGCCTCGTCCCCAGCGGCCCGTCCTTTCCCTGGAAGGAAAGCCGCATCCGCCCACGGGCCCTGCGCGAAGACCGCATCCTGCACGAGATCCACGCCACCGGCGGCGACGTACGCCGCATCTACGACCTCTTCGGCCTCAGCGTCGAAGGCGCCACCCGCTACCTGAAGACCGTCGAGCACCCCGACCTGAGGAACGAGGACCAGCCTGGCACCCGACCATGACCGTGTCTTTACGTACCGCGCGGCGCGGGTCGAGAGTTGTCGCAACATCCTCACGCCAACGATAAGCAACCGCAGCGCGCACGATTCGGACATTCTGGCGCTGCTGACTTTGGTCACGGGCCGCAGCGTGGCGGCTCAGCGTCCCCGCATCCGTCCCCCCGAACCGTCGAATGGCGGGGGGACGTGGCGCCCTACACCGCGTTTATGCAGGTCAGGAAGCGTCCCCCCGAAACTCAGGAGATTCCAGAGCCGGTGGCTCGAGCGGTGGAGGAGGAGTCCCGTTAAGCGGATCCACTTCTCGCGGAGCTCGGCGCGACAAGCGTTCGTGGTCGGTCAGCTCACCGGCGTCGCGAGTCCGCGACGCTGCGGCCCTGCGCCGAGCTGGTCGATCCTGGAGGCTCCCACGCCGCAGCCCATTGGGCTATGGACTCGATCACCGGCGCCAGGGAGTGACCCTTGGTCGTCAGCGTGTAGTGCGGCACGGTGGTCGCGGAGGAGGAGGGGCAGGCGCGTTCCACCACGCCCTCGCGCTCGAGCTCGCGGAGCCGCTGCGCGAGGAGCCGATCGGTGAGCCCAGGGATTCTCGAGCGGATCTCGCCGAAGCGGTCGGCTCCGTCGAGGAGTGCGCGGATGATCGGGCCGTTCCAGCGCCGCCCGATCAACTCGACCGCGCGGTGGAAGACCGGACAGTAGCCCTGTGTCTCGTCCATGCAGACAACCTCCGCGGCCGACGAGTCGCCGGACCTTGACTCTTGCCAACGCCGTTCCCGGAATGATACTCCTAGAGTCACTTACAAAGAGTAAGTGACTACTTCGCATACGAGGAGCTCTCATGGACGTTCTGGTCCTCATCGGCCGGATCCTTTTCGCGCTACTGTTCCTGGGCGCCGGGATGGGCCACTTCAGCCAGCGGGAGATGATGACCGGCTACGCGGCGAGCAAGGGTGTGCCGGCCGCAGGGTTGATGGTGCCCTTCTCTGGTGCGGTGAGCATCCTGGGCGGCCTCATGGTGGCCGTCGGGGTCTGGCCCGACCTCGGCGCCCTGCTGCTGGTCGCCTTCCTGGTGCCGACGGCGGTGCTGATGCACGGCTTCTGGCGCGAGACCGACCCGGCGAGCAAGGCCAACGAGCAGACCCAGTTCCTCAAGGACCTGTCCCTCGCGGGTGCCGCGCTCGCCCTGTTCGCGTTCTTCGCCTCCGCGGGCGACGAGCTCGGCCTGCTCGTGCTCGGCCCGGTGTTCACGCTGTGACCGGCTTGCTAGTCGACCTGCCCGCCCGCGGCGGCGCCAGGCCGCGCACTACCCCGAGCAATCCGCACACCCAGCTCGATCAACAACCGGAGGACGATCGGCCGCGCCGCCTCCTGGAGGAGCGGCTCGCCCAGCTACCCGGCGTGGTCTGGCGGCCCAGCATGATCTCGGTCCCGGGAGCGCGCGCCCTGACCCTGCCGGAAGACGCCGCGCAGGGCCCGCCCGAGGCCTTCATGATCGGCACCGAGTTCGCTCACCTGCACCCCGCACCGGACCACTCACTGCACCTGGTGCTGCCGCCCGACCTCGCCTCCCGCGTGATCGAGACAGGCTGGGCAGAGCATCACCCGGTCGCCCGCCGCGGCCTGATCACCTCGGGCGCGGTGATGATCTACGCACCCCGCGACGAGGAGGAGGCAGAACTGGTCGCCCAGATCGTGACCGCCGCCTTCGAGTACGCCACCAACGCCCCGGCCTGACCAGCCGTACTGACAGAGCGCCGACGTGACCGGCATCCGGGCCACTCGGGTCCGGACCAGTCGAACAAAGATCGGAGTCAGCCATCATGCGCATCCACGAGCTCGGCCACCTGGTGCTCTACGTCCGCGACCTGGAGCGCTCACGGCGGTTCTACCGAGACGTGCTCGGCTGGAACGAGATCCGCGGGGAGGTCCCCCTGCCGGTCCCCGCGGCGGCGTTCTCCTCCGGACGCACCCACCACGAGCTGCTGCTCATCGAGGTGGGCCCGGCCGCGGCGCCGATGCCCCCGGGGCACCGTGTGGGCCTGTACCACTTCGGCCTCAAGGTCGGCGACAACGACGACGACCTCCGCGAGGTCGTGCGTCACCTGACCGAGCACGGGGTGCAGATCCAGGGGGCCAGCGACCACACGATCACCCACTCGCTCTACATCGCCGACCCCGACGGGCACGAGATCGAGCTCTACGTCGACGTGATGGCCACGGAGGAGTGGCTCGCCGACCCCTCGGTGGTCTTCGCCCCGATCCGTCCCCTACGTCTGTGACCCTCCGTGCCTGGAGCGGCGCAGGCCGCAGCGTCTGGCCATCGGCATCCAGTCCGCTGCCCAGATCACCGGCCGTGCTGAGGTGACAAGGCCGGCACCGTGTTGCTGCGCTACTCACTTACGACAATCATGCCGTCTCTCAGATGAGTATGACGGCGGCCGATTGCGCGATGGGTCACGAGGGTGAAGGGAGCGAGCGAGCCCCGCACGCGCGGGGGGTCCGGATCGCCGCGGTGTCCGTGCTCCTCGCAGTCCAGCATGCCCCGGTGCTCGGACGGCTGACGGTTCACCTGCATCGAGCGCGTCACTGCGAAACGCCTGGGCGTGCCCGGAGACTACGGATCGTGGTGTTGAGGTCCCATTCGGTCAGCGGATGTTGGGGCCGGTCTTCTCGTCGAGGTTGCGCACGTGCCGCTCCACTCTTCGCAGGGTCCGTTGGAGGTTCTCGAAGTAGCCGGGGAGTTCTTCGAGGACGGCGGTGCTTCGGTTGAGCCCTGATCCACCGGCGACTATGCGTGGGCCTCGATTGTGATCTTTGAGGGCTGTCGCGGGTGGTGGGGCGTGT
>OFIS01000222.1_pt1 | contig 53368 bp, 45 predicted proteins | sample 1775071 | NCBI WGS metagenome assembly OFIS01 (sample SAMN08195774, study PRJEB24354) | sludge metagenome | isolation source: sludge from phenol fed wastewater aerobic bioreactor C | place: India: Nagpur | collected 2016-09-17
TCGCGGCTGGCCGCGCTGATCTCGCCCATGATGTCGGTGACGCGGTTGATGCTGTCGACGATGTCCTGCATCGTGGCGCCCGCGCGCGAGGCCTGCTCGTTGCCCTTGGCGGTCGATTCCACCGAGGTGTCGATCAGGCCCTTGATCTCCTTGGCCGCGCCGGCCGAGCGCTGGGCCAGCGCGCGCACCTCGGAGGCCACCACGGCGAAGCCGCGGCCCTGTTCGCCGGCGCGCGCGGCCTCGACCGCGGCGTTGAGCGCCAGGATGTTGGTCTGGAAGGCGATGGAGTCGATCACGCCGATGATGTCGGCGACCTGCTGGGACTTGGTGTTGATCTCGCTCATGGTGGAGACCAGCTCGGCGACGATGGCCCCGCCGTCGGTGGCGGTCTTGGCGGCCGAGGCGGCCAGGGTGTTGGCCTGCTGGGCGTTGTCGGCGTTCTGGCGCACGGTGGCGGTGATTTCCTCCATCGTGGCGGCGGTCTCGGCCAGGGAGCTGGCCTGCTGCTCGGTGCGCGAGGACAGATCCAGGTTGCCGGCGCTGATCTGCGCCGAGGCCGAGGCGATGGAATCGGCGCCCGCGCGCACGTCCTGCACGGTCTGCTGCAGGCTGATCATCATGTCGTGCAGAGTGTGTTCCAGCACGGTGATTTCGTCCTTGCCCTGGGGCGTGACGTCGTGGTCCAGGTCGCGCTGGGCGACGAGGCCGGCCAGTGTCACGGCCTGCTTCAGCGGACGGGCGATGGAGCGGTTGATGCGCCAGGCGAGGAGAATGCCGCAGGCCAGCGCCAGGACGGCCGCCAGCGCCACGAGGACCAGCGTCCGCTGGCCGGCCCGCTGGCTCTCGGCGAACAGCTGTTGTTCGCGTTCCCGCTGGAAGGTGTAGAGCGCGTCGATCGACTCCTGGTAGGCGGCGATCAGGCCGGGCATGTCCTGCAGGAAGAATGTGTTGGCTTTTTCGACGTCGCCCTTCTTCTGGTCCTCGATGGCGGTCTTGCGCTGGCCGGTATAGTTCTTGCGGGCCTGCAGCACTTTCTCGTACAGGGCCCGCCCCTCGGCGGTCTGGAGCAGCGTGCCGATCTGGTCCTGCAGGGAGGTGATGTTCTTCGAGGTGGCCGCCATCTTCGCCTGGATGGCCTCGCGCGCCGCGGGGTCCGGGATGTGCGTCAGGGCGAGCGTGCGTTCGCCGTTGACTTCGACGGAGCGGGCCCATTGCAGGATCTTGGCATTGATTTCGTTGCGGACCTGGACGGTCTCGCCGTTTTCCAGGTTTTTCTGCGTTTCCAGGACCCCCAGGCTGGCGAGCAGTACGGTGATCAGGATCAGGATGCCGAATCCGAGCGAAAGTCTGGTGCTGATTTTGATGTTGCGCATGCTCATGGCGGCTCCTTGGCGGCTGACGCGGAACGGCGCAGGGCATGCCGGCGCCGTTTTATGCTGAAACAGAATGAAATAACGTTATCTTTAACATGGATAAAAATCCGGGAGTGTGCCGAAATGAGCCCGGGAAGCGGGACAATTAGGCGTTAAGAGGTTTCCGGGGGCCCGCGGCGCCGGACGCGCGGCCTTTCCCGGTGCCCTATACTTTGAGCATGAATCTCCCCGCGTCGAGACGGCCGTTGCGCGCCCTGTGCCCGCCCTGGATCTGGACCTTGTGTCTGGCCCTGGCGCTGCGCGCGCTGGTGCCGGCGGGCACCATGCTCGACGTCGAGGCCCGGGACGGCATGTTTCCGGGCCTGGTGCTGTGCCCGGTGCAGAATCCGGGCCTGTCGATGGCCGGCCACCATCCAATGGACGGCCATCCTCATCCCGACGACCGTCCGCAATCCCAGGCCTGCCCCTTGTGCCTGCTGGCTCAGCATGCCGGCGGTCCACCCCTGCCGACGGCCGTATCCATGCCGGTCCTGGCGGCGCTGGCCGCGGTCCTCCCGGCCGCGCCCGCCGCCGTGCCGCCCGTCTCGCGCGTGCGCGGCGCGCCGCTCGGCTCGCGCGCGCCGCCCCCGCCTTTCGCTTTCGTTTAAGAAACCTCCGGACCCGTTGCGCGGTTTTCCGATCCCGCTCGTCCGTTTTTTCGTCCACGATTCATCCGAAAGGCATCTTCATGAAATTCACTCTTGCCGCGGGCCTGATGGCCCTGCTCGGCCTGGCCACGGCCGCCCAGGCCCACGTCACCCTCGAAACGACCCAGGCCGCCGCCGGCAGCTACTACAAGGCGGTGCTGCGCGTCGGCCACGGCTGCGATGGCGCCGATACCACCCGGCTGCGCGTGCGCATCCCCGACGGCGTGCTGGCGGCCAAGCCGCAGCCCAAGGCCGGCTGGACCCTGGACCTGACCCAGGGCAAGTACGAGCAGCCCCAGACCCTGCACGGCGCGCCGGTGGAAAGCGGCGTGCGCGAGATCAGCTGGAGCGGCGGCCTGCCCGACGCCTACTACGACGAGTTCGTCTTCCGCGCCTACCTGTCGGACGCCCTCAAGCCCGGCCAGACCGTGTATTTCCCGGTCGTTCAGGAATGCGGCCAGAGCGTGTCGCGCTGGATCGACACCTCGGGCGATCCGGATGCGAAAGGCCCCGCGCCGGGCGTGAAGATCGTGGCGCCCGCCCATGAGGGAGAGGGCGGCGGCCACGGTCATCACCATTGAAGGCCGCTCACCTCCTGACCGCCTGCCTGCTGATGTGGGGCCAGGCGGTCTGGGGGCATGCCGCGCTGGTGTCGGCCGATCCGGCGCCCGGCGCCGTGCTCGACCGGGCGCCGGGCGCCGCCGTGCTGATGTTCAACGAACCCGTCAGCGTCACCGCGCTGCGCCTGCTCGGCCCCGAAGGCCCGCCCGTGGACGTGAAGCCGGAGCAGGCCGGAGGCAGCCGGATCCGCGTGCCGCTGCCCGGCGGCGCGGGGCGCGGCGCCTACCTGCTCAGCTGGCGCGTCGTGTCGGCGGACGGGCATCCCGTGGGCGGCGCGCTGGATTACACGGTCGGCCCGGCGGCCGGCCCGGCCGCCGCTTCGGCCAGGGCGGGCGCGGCCGAGTCGCCGCCCGCCGCGCGCCAGGCGGCCATCTGGCTGGGCCGCTGGCTGGGCTACGCCTGCCTGTTCGCCTGCGTGGGCGCGGCCTTGTTCCGTACGCGGAATCCCTCGGACCGCCAGGCCTGGGCCCGTCCCCTGGTCTGGCTCGGTCTGGGCCTGCTGCCCGTGAACCTGGGGCTCCAGGGGCTGGACCTGCTGGACCTGCCCCGGTCAGCCCTCGCAGGCTGGCCGGCCTGGGCGGCCGCTCTGGACAGCCGCTATGCCTGGACGCTGGGCCTGACCGCCCTGGCCCTGCTGGCCTCGGCGGCGGCCTTGCGCGCCCGCCGGTCCGGCATGGTGCGCGGGTGCGCGGGCGCGGGCCTGGCGCTGGCGGGCGTGGCACTCGCCGCCAGCGGCCATGCCGGCACGGCGCCGCCCCAGTGGCTGTCGCGCCCCCTGGTGGTGCTGCACGTGGCGACGGCGGCGGCCTGGCTGGGCGCGCTCGTGCCGCTGCTCAGGCTGCTCGGCGCCGGGGGAGGCGGGCGGGCCGGTCTGGCGCCCCTGGCCTGGTTCTCCCGCTGGATCACGTCCGTCGTGCTCGTCCTGCTGGCGAGCGGGGCGGGGCTGGCGCTGCTGCAGCTGGACCGGCCCGGAGACTTGTGGCGTACGTCTTACGGCATCGTCCTGAGCGCGAAGCTGGTTCTGGTGTGCGGACTGCTCGGCCTGGCGGCGTTCAACCGCTGGCGCTGCACCGGCCCGGCCCTGGCGGGCGAGGCGGCAGCCCGCGCGCGCCTGCGGCGCAGCATCCAGGTGGAAACGGCCGTCGCCGTGGTCTTGCTGGGAGTGGTGTCGCTCTGGCGCTTCACGCCGCCGCCGCGCAGCCTGGACGCCGCCGTGGCCGAGTCCGCTCCCCGGCCCGATGAGGGCACGGCCTCCTTCATGCTGTCCAATGATCGGGCGCATGCCCTGCTGACGCGCTCCGGCGGCGCGTGGCTCATCGCCTTGAGCGATCCGTCGGGCCAGCCGCTCGCGGCCGAGGGGCTGACGCTGGCGCTGAGCAATCCGCAGGCCGGCATCGAGCCGCTGCGCCGCGAGGCCCGTCGCCTGCCCGACGGGCGCTGGCGCGTCGAGGCGGGCTCCCTGCCCGCGTCCGGCGCCGGACACTGGCGGCTGAGCATGGAGATCCTGGTGAACGATTTCGAGCAGGTGACGCTGGAGGGGGTGCTGCCGCCCTGAGCAGCCTTGGGTTAAGGTATGCGGGTGCGGATCGGCGGGATGGGCATCGGGGGACGGGAATATTTCCATGCCGGTGCTGCAATAGATGCCCGAGCCCTTTAGAATCTCCGGTTCGGAGACCCCCCGCATTCATAAAAGGCCTGACATGAGCTCACTCCAGAAAGAAATCGATGAACGCACCAACCTGGCCGGCACCAACCGGTTTGAACTGCTGCTGTTTCGCCTGGGGACGGATGCCGTCCTGGGCCAGTCCGAGCTCTTCGGCATCAACGTCCTGAAGGTCCGCGAAATCGTGACCATGCCGGCCATCACGCCGATCGCGGGGGCGCCGAAGTTCTCGCTCGGCGTGGTGCACCTGCGCGACCAGGTGATCCCGGTGTACGACCTGCCCGGCATCATCGGCTGCAAGCTGGCGGCCGCGCCGACCCTGATGCTGGTCACGGAATACGCCCGCACGACCCAGGCGTTCACGGTCGAGTCGGTCGAGGACATCGTGCGGCTGGACTGGAACCAGGTCATCTCCGCCGAAAACACCGGCACGGGCCCCAGCCTGATCACCAGCATCGCCCGCCTGACCGAGGGCAGCGGCGACGAGGCGCGCCTGGCCCAGGTGCTGGACGTCGAGGCCATCCTGCAGGCCATCACGCCCGAGGAAAACCGCCACCAGGTCGATCCCAAGGAAGTCGGCGACAAGTTCGCCCTGAAGCCGGGCACCGTGGTGCTGGTGGCCGACGATTCCTTCGTGGCCCGCGCCCTCATGGAGCAGACCCTCAAGGCCATGGGCGTCCCCTACGAGATGACCAAGTCCGGCCAGGAGGCCTGGAACCGCCTGAACACCCTGGCCGCCAACGCCGAGGCCGAGGGCAAGACCATCCACGACAAGGTCTGCCTGATGCTGACCGACCTGGAAATGCCCGAAATGGACGGCTTCACGCTGACGCGCAACATCAAGCAGGACGCCCGCTTCAGCGCCATGCCGGTGGTGATCCACTCGTCCCTGTCGGGCTCGGCCAACGAGAACCACGTGCGCAGCGTCGGCGCCAACGGCTACGTGCCCAAGTTCTCCGCCGAGGAACTGTCCAGCGCCATCCGCAAGGCGCTGGGACGTTGATTTTTACCGCCGGGCCGCCCCAAGGTAAAAACGCCCCCCTGGGGGGCAGCAAGCCGAAGGCGCAGCGTGGGAGCATTCTCATTATAGGAATCGATATGCAAGACATCGTCATCGTGGAAGCCTGCCGCACCGCCATCGGAGATTTCGGCGGAGGGCTGAAGGACGTCGCCCCCTGCGAACTGGGCGAACTCGTGGTGCGCAACGTGCTGGAACGCGCGGGCGTGGCGGCGGCCGAGGTCGGCCACGTCGTCTTCGGCCACGTGATCAACACCGAGCCGCGCGACATGTACCTGTCGCGCGTGGCGGCGCTGAACGCGGGCATCCCGCAGGCCGTGCCGGCCTTCAACGTCAACCGCCTGTGCGGTTCGGGCCTGCAGGCGATCGTGTCCGCCGCCCAGGTGCTGATGCTGGGCGACGCCGAAGTCGCCATCGGCGCGGGCGCCGAAAGCATGAGCCGCGCGCCCTACGTGGCGGTGGGCCAGCGCTGGGGCTCGCGCATGGGCGATTCGCGCCTGGTGGACATGATGACGGGAGCGCTGTCCTGCCCGTTCGAGAAATACCACATGGGCGTCACGGCCGAGAACGTGGCGCAGAAATACGGCATCAGCCGCGAGGACCAGGACGCCCTGGCGCTGGAATCGCACCGGCGCGCGGCCCATGCCATCGAGCAGGGCCATTTCAAGCAGCAGATCGTGCCGGTGACGCAGAAGACCCGCAAGGGCGAAGTCGTGTTCGACCAGGACGAGCACGTGCGCTTCGACGCCACCCCCGAGAGCTTCAGCAAACTGAAACCCGTCTTCGCCAAGGAGAACGGCACTGTCACGGCGGGCAATGCGTCCGGCCTGAACGACGGCGCCGCCGCCGTGCTGCTGATGACCGAGCAGGCCGCCCGGGCCCGCGGGCTGACGCCCATGGCGCGCCTGGTGTCCTACGGCCACGCCGGCGTGGACCCGCAATACATGGGCATCGGCCCGGTGCCGGCCACGCGCAACGCGCTGGCGCGCGCCGGCCTGACGCTGGACCAGATCGACGTGATCGAGGCCAACGAAGCCTTCGCCGCGCAGGCCTGCGCGGTGTCCCGCGAACTGGGCTTCGATCCGGCCAAGGTCAATCCCAACGGCAGCGGCATCAGCCTGGGGCACCCGATCGGCGCCACGGGCGCCCTGATCACGGTCAAGGCGCTGCACGAGCTGCGGCGCGTCCAGGGCCGCCATGCCCTGGTCACCATGTGCATCGGCGGCGGCCAGGGCATCGCCGCCATCTTCGAGCGCCTGTAGTGGCACGGCCGCGCGCCGTCCGGGACGCCCGGCGGCCGGCCGTCGAGGCCATCGAGGCCGACCTGCCGACCCTGTCGGAAGAGGGCGGCATCCGTTACCTGCATTTCAATTCGGAATGGATCCAGGGGGCGATGCGCATCGCCCGCCCGTCCGAACTGGTGCTGGCCTACACCCAGCAGATGATGGCCTGGCTGCTGTTCGCGCCGTCCGGCCCGCGCGATCGCGTCGGCATCCTGGGGCTGGGGGCGGGGTCGCTGCTGCGCTTCACCCTGCGGCATACGCGCTCCCCGGTGGATACGGTCGAGCGCAATCCCGCCGTCACCGCCCTGTGCCGGGCGTTCTTCCGCCTGCCGGGCAGCGCGCGCTCGGTCATCGATCATGCCGATGCGCGCGACTGGGTGGCCGAGCCGGGGCGGGCGGGGCGTTATCGCGCGCTGATGGTGGACCTGTACGACAGCCGGGCCGAAGGCCCGGTGTGCGGCGATCCGGAGTTCTACCGCGACTGCCACCGGATCCTGGACGAGCCGGGCGTGATGAGCGTGAACCTCTTCGGCCGCCACGAGAGCTTCGAGGAAAACCTGCGCGGCATCCGCGCGGCCTTCGGCGGGCGCGTGCTGTGCCTGCCGGAGATCGACGAGGGCAACACGGTGGCCCTGGCTTTCAAGGGCGACGCCCTGGACCTGTCGCGCCAGGACCTGCTGGACCGGGCCGACCGCCTGGAATCGCGCACCGGCCTGCCGGCGCGCCGCTGGGCGCGGTCGCTGCTGATCGGCGCCTGAGCCCCGTTTTGGGGTATGGCCCTCGCTGATTTGGGGTATGCATACCCCACACTGTGCTGGCTGGGCTCGGCACCCTGGGTTTGGTACTGCTGGGCGCCTCCTGGCAACAAACCGCTTGGCAACAAACCGCTTGGCAACAAAAAAGCCGTATCTCATTGAGAATACGGCTTTTCTTGGCGGGGTTTGGCACCCCTTGCATGAATTCTGGTAGGCAGTACTGGATTCGAACCAGCGACCTCTACGATGTCAACGTAGCGCTCTAACCAACTGAGCTAACCGCCTTCAGGAAAGAAAAGCATTATAGAGTGGGCGCTGGGCACTGTCAAACGAGCCAGGCCGCGAATGGGCCGCCATGGGGTCGCCCGGAGGCCGACTTGGGCATATGGCGGGAAACCCACACCTGTTGGCATACCCATGAACATTTCGCGGTTGAAACAAGTTTCTACGATAAAATTCGCCGCAGTCTCCGTCGGGCGAACCACGAATCATCGTGAAACGATTTTACGTGGCATCCATCGAGCGGCGTCGCGGCAAGCGCGCCGAATTTTCCCTGAATCGCCTGGCAGCCGCGCTGCACGGCGGCATCGGCCTTGCGGCGCTGCTCGCGTCCCTGGGCTCGATGGCGGCCGGGCCGGCGCGGGCCGACGAAGGCATTTCCCAGGTCAGCCGCGGCGCCGATGGCCGCGATGGCGAAACGGCGTTCACCTGGTCCTCCGCGACCGAGGGCAAGGACGCGGATCCCTCGGCCTGGACCCAGTCCCAGCCGATCCGCAACGTGGCCTCGCCGGCGCTGGAGATCGGTTCCGTCGGCGGCGCCGGCGGCTCGGTCCACACCAAGGGCGTCTTCCATAACCTGCCGGGCAAGCCGGGCGGCAAGGGCGGCGCGGCCTCGCTTTCCGTGGCGCAGTCCGCCGAGATCTCCGGCGTGCTGGGCGTCTCCGCGCAGGCCAGGCCGCTGATCCGCGTCTTTTCGGTGGGCGGCACGGGCGGCCTGGGCTATACTTCGTGGACCGAGAGCGAAAGCGGCATCGGGCGCGGCGGCGACGGCGGTCCGGTTTCCCTGAACATCGCGTCGCGCGTCACCGCGACCAGCGATCCGGCGGCCCGGACCCGCGCGCTGCCCGCCATCCAGGTGCTCTCGCAGGGCGGGGCGGCCGGCGTCAGCAAGGACGGGCGCCGGTCCGCCGACGGCACGTACAAGGATCGGGTCGATACCGACCGCGGCGGCTCCGGCGGAGACGTCTCCGCCACCTTCGACAAAAGCGCCAGCGTCGGCGTGACCGGGGCGCTGGCGCCCGCGGTGTCCGTCAGCTCCCTGGGCGGCGACGGCGGGCACGCCAGCAACAGCGGCGGCTATCCCTCCAACGGCGGCGCCGTCGATTTCGCCAACTGGGGCACCATCGCCGCCAATGGCAGCAATTCGACCGCGGTCATCCTGCAAAGCGCCGGCGGCGCGGGCGGCGGCGGCGCCAATGGCGCCTTCGCCGCGGGCACCCCGGGCGGCCGGGGCGGTGCCGGCGGCGTGGTCAAGGCGCTCAATGGCGGCACCATCGCCACGCGCGGCGACTACAGCTTCGGCATCATGGCCCAGTCGGTGGGCGGCGTGGGGGGCAGCGGCGGCGGCGCCGCCTTCGTGGACGGCGGCGACGGCGGCGGCGCGGGCCTGGGGAAACTGGTTTCCATCACCAATTACGGCACCATCACGACCACGGGCGCCGGTTCGAGCGGGATCGTGGCCCAGAGCGTCGGCGGCGGCAGCGCCCTGGACGCGTTCTACGCCACCCGGCCGACGGTGAGCCAGGGCGGCGGATCGGGCGGCAACAGCGGCATCCTGCTTTTCGCCAGCGGCGGCACGGGCGGCCAGGGCGGCGTCGGCGGCGACGTCAAGGCCGAGCATCGCGGCGTGATCCGCACGGCGGGCGATGCCGCCCATGGCGTCCTGCTGCAGAGCATCGGCGGCGGGGGCGGCACGGGCGGCGCGGCTTCGGGCTCCACCGCGTTCCTGTCCGTGGCGCTGGGCGGCGCCGGGGGGGTGGCGGCAACGGCGGCGAAGTGACCTTCAACAGCACCCTGGGCCGGATCGAGACCGGAGGCAGGAACGCGACGGCGGTGCTGGCGCAATCCGTCGGCGGCGGCGGCGGCACGGGCGGCTACGCGACTTCCAGGTCCGTCAGCCCGGCCGTGTCGGCCGCCTCCTCGCTGGGCGGCTCCGGCGGCAAGGGCGGCCAGGGCGGCGCGGTCAGGATCAGCAACAATTCCGCCATCCGGACCTCGGGCGAAGCCGCCATCGGGTTGCAGGCCTCCAGCATTGGCGGGGGCGGCGGCACGGGCGGCGGCGCCGCGGCGTTCGCCGTGGCGCTGCCCGCGGTCACCCCCTCGGGCCAGCCCCTGCCTTCCATCGCCCTGACCAATGCGATCGGCGGCTCCGGCGGCGATGGCGGCAAAGGCGCGGCCGCCGCCGTCGACAACCGCAACGCCGGCATCGAGACCTTCGGGGTGGGCGCCACCGGCATCCTGCTGCAGAGCATCGGCGGCGGCGGCGGGTACGGCGGCGCGGTCAACGCGTCCGCTTCCTCCGGGCTGTCCTTCGACAAGACGCTGAACGGCCTCGTCGAGAAGCTGCCGCTGGCCGATTCGGTCACCGTCGTCAACGCCATCGGCGGCAATGGCGGCAATGGCGGCGACGGCGGCAGCGTGAGCGCGTCCCTGACCGCGTCGAGCCTGATCCGCACCCTCGGCCCGCAGGCCGACGGCGTGCTGGCGCAAAGCGTCGGCGGGGGCGGCGGCATGGGCGGCGGCGGCTCGGCCGTGTCCGGCGGCACGCTGGCGCTCAAGCTGGCGATGGGCGGCAAGGGCGGCGCCGGCGGATCCGGCGGCATGGTCTCGGTATCCGGCGCCGGCACGATCGAAACCCATGGCGATGCCTCCCATGGCATCTTCGTCCAGTCGATCGGCGGGGGCGGCGGCGACGGCGGGGCGGGTAACCGCGGCGGCATCATCGACGTGGCGAACACGGGCTCCATCCTGACCACCGGACAGCTGTCGCACGGGATCATGGCGCAGTCGATCGGCGGCGGCGGCGGCCAGGGCGGCGTCGCCTACGCCTCGGGCACCAACAAGACCAATCTCAGCGCCACGCTGGGTGGCGCGGGCGGCACCGGCAACATCGGCGGGGACGTCAGCGTCCGGAACACGGGCACGATCCAGACCCGGGGCCAGGAATCGTTCGGCCTGTTCGCCCAGTCGGTCGGCGGCGGCGGGGGCACCGGCGTCGGCGCGCTCAGCAGCGACAACAAGAACCTCGTGCTCAACTTCACGGCCGGCGGCGCCGGGGGTTCGGGCGCCAACGGCGGCGGCGTCTCCGTGCGCAACGAAGGCACCATCCGCACGCAGGGCGAGGAAGCGCACGCGATCGTGGCGCAGAGCATCGGCGGCGGCGGGGGCGCCTTCATGATGAGCGTGCCGGAAGACAAGACCGCGTCCGCCGGCACGGACGAGAAGGCGGTGCCGGCGGGCACGATGAAGGAACTGCTGAAGGCCGTCGGGATCGAGAAGGTGCCGGCCGCCTCGACGGCAGGGTCCGGCAAGAAGCCCTCGGCCAAGTCGGGCAGCCTCACGCTGGGCGGTTCGGGCGGAGTCTCCGGCTCGGGCGGGGCGGTCAACGTCGTCCATGGCGGCTCCATCACGACATCGGGCCTGGCCGCGTTCGGCATCCTGGCCCAGTCCGTCGGCGGCGGCGGCGGCTTCGCCAGCGCCGCGGGCAGCCCCGGCGGGGTCAAGTACGCCGCGTCCTACGGCGGCAAGGGCGGCGCCAGCGGCGACGGCGGCACCGTCAACATCGGTTTCAATGGCAACGCCTCGATCCAGACCTCCGGCGACTATGCCGCGGCGGTGTTCGCCCAGTCCATCGGCGGCGGCGGCGGCTACGGCGGCGCCTCGGTGCTGCAGGGCTGGACGCTGCCGGTATTGGGCGGCGCCGGCGGCTCCAGCGGCCAGGGCGGCTACATCGAGGTGCGCACGCTGACGGGCAGCACCACCATCCGGACGACGGGGGCCAAGGCGCACGGCGTCTTCGCGCAGTCGCTGGGCGGAGGCGGCGGCACGGTCAGCGATGCGCTCAAGACCGACGACACGGCGCGCGCCGCGCTGGAGAAGACGGCCACGGTCCTGGCCGGCCTCATCGGCAAGGCCGGCGGCTCGGGCACGGTGCTGGACAACATCGACAAGGTGCCCGAGGACCTCCAGGGCATCGTCAGGCTGTTCGGCAACGACAAGGACACGGTCGAGAGCGCCCTGGCCGCGCTCAGGAAGAGCCTGAACGAGCGCAGCGCCTCGCAGGGCGCGGGCGGCGACATCTCGATCAAGCTCGCCGGCGACATCCGCACGAGCGGCGCCGGCTCGTACGGGATCTTCGCCCAGAGCGGCTTCCAGCAAAGCAGCGGCGCGCTGGACGCCAGCCGCGCCGGCGGCAGCATCGCCGTCGATTATTCGGGCACGCTGCAGGGCGGCTCGGGCGAGGGCGCGGGCATCGTGATCGACGGCGGGCGCAACAACACCATCGTCATCGGCGCCGGTTCGCGCGTCGGCGCGCTTTCCGACCGGGCCATCGTCTCCACCTTCGGCCAGGAGTCCGTGCGCAACTTCGGCACCGTGGTGGGCGACATCGACCTGGCGCGCGGCAACACCACGGAATGGAACGAGTTCCGCAACGAAGTCGGCGGCACCTACGTCAGCGGCGGCAGCGGAACGATCAAGGTCGGCAACGGCAACGGCTGGTTCTACAACGCCGGCACCTTCGACGTCGGCGGGGTGGGCAGGATCGCCACCGCCACGGTCCAGAAGGTGGACCTCCAACTGTGCGGCACGCTGCTCGTGGACGTCAACAGCGTCGCCGCCGGGGGGCCCAAGGCCGACCTGGTGCAGGCATCCCAGGTGCTCGTCGAGGGCGTCAAGATCAAGCCGCATGCCGTCGAGGGCCTGCTGCCCGGCAGCTTCACGGTGGTGTCGGCCTCGTCCCTGCAGACCGGACGGGCGGCCACGGCGGCCGGCGGCCCCGGCAGCCCCATCGCCTGGTCGGCGTCGCAAAGCGGCAGCGACATCTCGATCTCCCCCTCGGCGGATTTCGTCGGCAAGGCGCAAGGCAATCTGACCGACACGGACCGCTCGCTGCTCGACAGCCTGCAGCGCGCCTGGGACGGCAACGAAGCCGGCATGGCGGGCATATTCGCCAGCATGGCCAACATCGAATCGGCCCAGCAGTACGAAACCGCGATCGGCAGCATGACGCCCACCGAGGACCTGGGCCAGCTGGCCTCGGACCAGACGCTGGCCGGGCGCAAGTCGCTCAATGCCGCGCTGAGCTGCCCGGTGTTCGACGGCGCGGGCGTCACCCTGCGCGAGACCCAATGCGTCTGGTCGCGCATCACCGGCTCGCGCACCACCCAGGACCGCGGGTCGGCGAGCGACGGCTATTCGCAGGACGGCCTGAGCTACCGCATCGGCGGGCAATGGGAGATCCGCCCCGACTGGTTCTTCGGCGCCACGGCGGCCTATAACGTCAGTTCCATGCACACCCGGGACAGCCTCACCTCGGTCCACGGGCGCAGCGGCGACGTCTCCGTCTCGCTCAAGCACCAGACCGGCCCGTGGCTGCTGGCGGGCGCCCTGCACGCCGGCTACGGCGACTACGACTCCAGTTCCCTGTTCTGGGTCGGCGACGACCTGTGGAGCGCCGAGAACAAGAACGATGTCTGGACCGCCGGCCTGCGGCTGCGGGTGGCCTACGAGCTGGCCTCAGACGACTGGTATCTGCGGCCCTATGCCGACCTGGACGTGCTGCACACCTACATGCCGGGCTACACCCTGGCCGGGGACGGCGCGACCCTCCAGGCCGGCGCCATGAAGGAATGGAGCGTGGCCGTTTCGCCGACCCTCGAAGCGGGCACCCGCGTCGACCTGGGCCGGTACGGGTGGCTGCGCCCCTACGTGTCGGTCGGAGCCACGTTCATCAACAACCGGAGCCTGGACAGCGACGTGTCCTTCTCCGACGGCACCGGCAAGGGCATCACGTTCACTTCGAGTTCGTCCCTGCCCGAGCGGCTGTTCAACGTGGGCGCCGGCGTCCAGCTCTACGCGCAGGACAAGTACGAACTGCGCGCGGAATACCGGGCCCAGCTGGCCTCGGAATTCCGCAACCAGGAGCTCAGCCTGCGCGTGGCCATGCGGTTCTGACGCGCCGCATCCCCCTTGGGGGATGCGCCAGGACAAAGGCCAGTCCCCGCGGACTGGCCTTTTTGCAACGATCCCCGCCGCCGGGGATCGCCGGAGCGCCCGGAATCCCGCGCATTTCCTCGTATCAAATTGATTGTTGTCCGCCTGATTGCTACACTGGACGGATTCCTCCTGCATGGCAAATTCAGGCTTTTTACCTACGCGGCGCAGGCCGCGTTTCGCATTTTCAGGACACGCTTACATGGTTTGCATCACCCTTCCCGACGGTTCGCGGCGCGAATTCGACCATCCCGTTTCCGTGCACGAGGTCGCGCGCTCCATCGGGACCGGGCTGGGCAAGGCGGCGCTGGCGGGCCGGCTGGCTGTCGACGGCGAGCCGGCGCGGCTGGTGGACGCCAGCCACGTGATCGACCGGGATGCCTCCCTGAGCATCGTCACCGACAAGGATCCCGAAGGTCTGGACCTGATCCGCCATTCCACGGCGCACCTGCTGGCCTATGCGGTCAAGAGCCTGTTTCCCGATGCCCAGGTCACCATCGGTCCGGTGATCGAGAACGGCTTCTACTACGATTTCTCGTACAAGCGTCCCTTCACGCCCGAAGACCTGGAAGCCATCGAAAAGAAGATGGCCGAACTGGCGCGCCGCGACGAAGCCGTGACGCGCGAGGAATGGGACCGCGACGAGGCCGTGAAGTTCTTCCGCGGCATCGGCGAGGCCTACAAGGCCGAGATCATCGCCTCGATCCCCACCAACGAAAAGATCAGCCTGTACCGCGAGGGCGACTTCATCGACCTGTGCCGCGGCCCGCACGTGCCGTCCACCGGCCGTCTGCGGGTGTTCAAGCTGATGAAGGTGGCCGGCGCCTACTGGCGCGGCGACAGCAACAACGAAATGCTGCAGCGCATTTACGGCACCGCCTGGGCGCGCAAGGAAGACCAGGACGCCTACCTGCACATGCTCGAACAGGCCGAACTGCGCGACCACCGCCGCATCGGCCGCGAGCTGGACCTGTTCCACTTCCAGGACGAGGCGCCCGGCCTGATCTTCTGGCACCCCAAGGGCTGGACGATCTGGCAGCAGGTCGAGCAGTACATGCGCCAGGTGTACCAGGACAACGGCTATCAGGAAGTCAAGGCGCCGCAGATCCTGGACCTGTCCCTGTGGAAGAAGACCGGCCACTGGGACAACTACCAGGAAAACATGTTCACGACGGAATCCGAGAACCGCGTGTACGGCCTCAAGCCCATGAACTGTCCGGGCCACGTGCAGATCTTCAACGCCGGCCTGCATTCCTACCGCGAACTGCCGCTGCGCTACGGCGAATTCGGCCAGTGCCACCGCAACGAGCCCTCCGGCTCGCTGCACGGCATGATGCGCGTGCGCGGCTTCACCCAGGACGACGGGCACATCTTCTGTACCGAGGACCAGCTCCAGGAAGAATGCGCCGCCTTCACGCGCCTGCTGCAGAAGGTCTACGCCGATTTCGGCTTCACCGAGATCCTCTACAAGGTCGCCACCCGCCCCGAAAAGCGCATCGGCGCCGACGAGGTCTGGGACAAGGCCGAGCAGGCCCTGAAGGACAGCCTGGACCTCTCCCATTGCGACTACGAGGTCTCCGAGGGCGAGGGCGCCTTCTACGGCCCCAAGATCGAATACACCCTGAAGGACGCCATCGGCCGCCACTGGCAGTGCGGCACCATCCAGGTGGACTTCTCCATGCCCGCGCGCCTGGGGGCCGAATACGTCGACGCCCAGGACCAGCGCCGCACGCCCGTGATGCTGCACCGGGCCATCCTGGGGTCCCTGGAACGCTTCATCGGCATGCTGATCGAAAACCACGCCGGCGCGCTGCCCGCCTGGCTGGCGCCGCACCATGCCGTGGTCTGCTGCATCTCCGACGCCTCCGCCGCCTACGCCGAACAGCTCGCCCGCGACCTGAAGGCGCAGGGCCTGCGCGTGTTCGCCGACGTGCGGGGCGAAAAGATCACCCGTAAAATCCGCGAACATAGCCTGCAGAAAATTCCGTATATTCTGGTCGTCGGTGACAAGGAGCGCGAGTCCGGCGCCGTGTCCGTGCGCGGGCGCGGCAATCTGGACCTGGGCACGATGCCGGTGGCGGATTTCACCGCCCGGCTCAAGCACGAAATCTCGACCCGACAGCAGGGGACCGAACCGGCGCAGGCCTGATTCGACCCCTTTTTCATCAACTCACAGGAGTTCTCGACATCGCAACCGAAAAGAAACACCGCGTCAACGGTGAGATCCGCATTCATGAAGTCCGCCTGATCGGCGTGGATGGCGAACAGCTGGGCATCGTCCGCACATCCGAGGCCTTGTCCATGGCCGAACAGAACGACGTCGACCTGGTCGAAATCGCCCCCACGGCCAGTCCGCCGGTCTGCCGCCTGATGGACTACGGCAAGTTCAAGTACCAGGAACAGAAGCGCCAGCAGGAAGCCCGCGCCCGCCAGAAGATCATCCAGGTCAAGGAAGTCAAGTTCCGCCCGGGGACCGACGAAGGCGACTACCAGGTGAAACTGCGCAATCTGCGCCGCTTCATCGAGGATGGCGACAAGGCCAAGGTCACGCTGCGCTTCCGCGGCCGCGAGATGGCCCACCAGGAACTCGGCATGCGCGTCCTCGAACGGGTGCGCGACGACCTGGGCGAACTGGTCCTGGTCGAGGCCATGCCCAAGCTCGAAGGCCGCCAGATGGTGATGGTGCTGGCACCGCGCAAGAAAGCGAGTTAGCCAGGCATCACAGAGGCATTCATGCATTTTCTGTTCGTCATCGATCCGCTGCCCGCCCTGAAGGCCTGGAAGGATTCCTCCGTCGCCATCATGCGCGGCCTGGCGGCGCAGGGGCACGACTTCAGCTTCGCCACGATGGGCGATCTCTACGTCCTGGAAGGCCGCGTGCGGGTGTCGGCCACGGCGATGCGCCTGCGCGCCGATGCCGACTGGCACGGCCACGACTGGTGGACGCAGGATGCCGCGCCGCGCGACTGCACGCTTGCCGACTTCGATGCGGTGCTGATGCGCAAGGACCCGCCCTTCGACATGGAATACGTCTACGCGACGCACCTGTTCGACCATGCGGCGGCGCAGGGCGCGCGCGTGTTCAACGCCGGGGCGGCGATCCGCAACCATCCGGAAAAGCTCGCCATCACCGAATTCGCGCAGTACACGGCGCCCACGCTGGTCAGCCGCGACATGGCGCGGCTGCGCGCCTTCCACGCGCAGCACGGCGACGTCATCGTCAAGCCCCTGGACGGCATGGGCGGCAGCGGCATCTTCCGCCTGCGGCCGGGCGAGCCGAACCTGGGCTCCATCCTGGAAACCCTGACGGAACTGGGCACGCGGACCATCATGGCGCAGCGCTACATCCCCGAGATCCTCGACGGCGACAAGCGCATCCTGATCATCGGCGGCGAGCCGGTGCCGTTCGCCCTGGCGCGCGTCCCGCTCGTGGGCGAGACCCGCGGCAACCTGGCCGCCGGCGGCAGCGGCCGGGCGCAGCCGCTGTCGGACCGCGATCTCGAACTGGCCCAGGCCGTGGGCCGCAAGCTGGCGGAGCGCGGCCTGCTGCTGATCGGACTGGACGTGATCGGCGACTACATCACGGAAATCAACGTCACCAGCCCCACCTGCTTCGTGGAAATCACCGAGCAGACCGGCTACGACGTGGCCGGGCGCTTCGTGCAGGCCCTGGTCCGGGCCGTGGGCGCGGCATGACCCCGCGCGCACCGGGCCGCCCCTCGCGCGCATGCCGGAGTACGCGGCGCGCAGCCGCCGCGGCGGAGGCCCCATGAACACCCGCATCGCCCTGGTCATGCACGAGCCCCTGGGCGCGGCCTTCGAGGCCTGCGCCCGCCACGTGCTGGGCCGCGTGCCCGACCTGACGGTCTTCGACATCGCGCCCGACGCCGATCCGCCCGCCCAGACCGCCCGCATCCTGGACTGGATGCGGGCGCGCGGGCCGGCCGAGCCCGTGCTGATCCTCTGCGACCTGTACGGCGCGACGCCGTTCAACATCGCCGCCCAGGCCCTGCGCCGCGCGCTGGAGGAAGGCTACGTGGCGCACCTGCTGACCGGCACCAACGCCTGCATGGTGCTGAAAGCCTTGACAGACCAGCAGGAAAACCCCGAATCTCTCGGTGAACGCGTGCGACAGGGGGCGCTGCGCGGTATCGTGAATGCGGAACCCCCATGTGATTGCTAGAGCCCAGGAGCCCGTGCCCATGCCTTCCATCGATCTGGTGATTTCCAACAAGCTGGGGCTGCATGCGCGCGCGGCCGCCAAGCTGACCCAGCTGGCCGGGCGCTATCGCAGCGACATCTTCATCTCGCGGGGGGCTCAGCGCGTCAACGCCAAGAGCATCATGGGCGTGATGATGCTGGCCGCGGGCCTGGGCGTCACCGTCCGGATCGATGCCCAGGGCGAGGACGAGGCCCAGGCCCTGGCCGATATCCGCGCCCTGTTCGAGGGCCGCTTCGGAGAAGCGGAATAGACCAGGCCGATCCTCGCATGAGCCCGCCGGAATCCGTGCCGTCCGCGATGTGTTCCACCCTGTGCCTGTACGGCCAGGGCGTGGTGCGCGGCTATGCCATCGGCCGGGCCGTCGTCATGAGCGCGGCCTCGCTCGAAGTCGCCCACTACCGCATCGCCGAGAAGGACATCGAATCCGAGCAGCGGCGCTTCACCCTGGCGGTGGACGAGACCGTGCGCGAACTGGGGCAGATGGCCGAGGACCTGCCGGCCGACGCGCCGCGCGAACTGGGCGTGCTGCTGTCGGTGCATGCCATGCTGCTGCAGGATCCCATGCTGGTGCAGTCGGTCTGCCAGCTGATCGCGGAACGCCAGTACAACGCCGAATGGGCGCTGACGGCCCAGGGCCAGCTCCTGGTGGAGCAGTTCTCCCTGATGGACGACGCCTACCTGCGCGAGCGCGGGGCGGACGTGCGCCAGGTGATCGAGCGCGTCCTGCGGGTGCTGTCGGGGTCCGTGCACTGGCTGCCGAACCTGGACGCCGTGGACGTGGACGGCAGCCTCATCGTGGTGGCGCGCGACATCTCCCCGGCCGACATGATGCGCCTGCGCGGCGGGCGCTTCGGCGCCTTCCTGACCGACCTGGGCGGGGCCACCTCGCACACGGCCATCGTGGCGCGCAGCATGAACGTGCCGGCGGTGGTCGGCATGGGGCTGGTGCGCACGCTGGTGCGCGACGGCGACCGGCTGATCGTCGACGGCCTGAACGGGCTGGTCCTGGTCAATCCCTCGGACGCCGTGCTGCGGGAATACCAGGAACGGCAGGCCGCCTTCCTGCGCGAGCGCGACGAGCTCAAGGCGCTGCGCTTCGCGCCGGCCGTCACGCTCGACGGCATCCAGATCCGCATGGAAGCCAACATCGAACTGCCCGAGGAAGCCGCCGACGCCCTGGCGGCCGGCGCCGAGGGCATCGGGCTGTTCCGCAGCGAATTCATGTTCATGGGGCGCTCCAGCCTGCCGAGCGAGGAAGAGCAGTACGAGGCCTACGCCTCGGTGGTGCGCACCATGGCGGGCCGGCCGGTCACCATCCGCACGCTGGACATCGGCGCCGACAAGACGCTCGACGGCGAGGTGACCGTGGCCACCAATCCGGCGCTGGGCCTGCGCGCGATCCGCTACTGCCTGGCCAATCCCGAGATGTTCAACACGCAGCTGCGCGCGCTGCTGCGGGCCGCCGCGCACGGGCCGATCCGGGTGCTGTTTCCCATGGTGTCGCACATGCACGAGATCCACGCCGCGCGCCGCGCCCTGGCGCGGGCCGCCGAGGAACTGCGCGCCGCCGGCCTGCCCCACGACGCCGCCGTGCAGGTGGGCGCCATGGTCGAGATTCCGGCCATCGCCATCGCCATCGAGCCCTTCGCCGAGGCGCTGGACTTCCTCTCCATCGGCACCAACGACCTGATCCAGTACGTGCTGGCGATCGACCGGGGGGACACCGACGTCGCCTCCCTGTACGATCCCATGCATCCAGCGGTGCTGCGCCTGATCGCGCACACCATCAACGTCGGCGAGCGGCTGGGCAAGCCCGTGTCGATCTGCGGCGAGATGGCGGGCGACGTGCGCGTCACCCGCATGCTGCTGGGGCTGGGCCTGACCGGCTTCTCCATGCATCCGCAGCAGCTGCTCGACGTCAAGAAGGAAATCCGCCGGGCCCATTCCAACGCCCTGCGGGTCAAGGTCGCGTCGGCCCTGAACCGGGCCGAACGCATCGACCTGTCCACCCTGGACGCCTGAAGCCGCCGGTTTCCGGGCCATGCCCGGGTTCCTGGCCCTCCGGTTCGTTGGTAGAATCGTCCGATGGCCATAACCTGGTTCCCGACCCCGATATATCCAGACTCCTCTTGCGACTCGATCCCCTTCCCCGCACTGTGCGGCAGAAGGCCTCGCTGGCCTTCATCCTGGTGGTGTTGCTGGCCATCGGCAATGTCTCCATCGTCCAGTTCCTGCTGCGGGAGAGCGATGGCATGGCCGCCACGCTGAACGTCGCGGGCAAGATGCGCATGCTCAGCCAGCGCATCGGCCTGGAAGCGCTGGCCGGGCACCAGCAGCCGGGCGCGCCGGCCCCGGCGGCCGACCTGCCGGCCGCGTTCGAGGCGGCGCACGACGCGCTGCGCCACGGCGGCCATGCGTTCGATCTGGACGTTCCCCCCGTGCCGGCGGCGCTCGCGCCGCAGCTGCTGGCCGTGCGCGAGGCCTGGACGCGCTACCGGGACGCCGTCGATGCCCTGGCCGAGGCCCGGGCTGAGGCCGGAAATGGAACCGGGGCTGGGACCCGGGCGGAAAACGGAGCCGAGGCTGTGAATGGGGCCGTGGCCGGAGCGGGGACCGCGACCGGAGCCGCCGTGGCGGACCTGATGCGGGCCGGCTCGGCGCTGCTGGCGCGCACCGAGGCGCTCATGGACGGACTGGTCGCCCAGGTCCGGGTGGTGCAGCAGCGGGCGCTGTACGGCGCCTATGCGCTGTTCGCACTGGATCTCCTGCTGCTGGGGCTGGCCGGCTGGGTGGTGTCCCGCCAGATCCTGCGGCCCATCCATGCCCTGGTGCGCCAGTGCCGGGCCCTGGCCGTGGGCGACTACGCCGCCCGTTCGGCGCTGCCGCCGGGCGACGAGCTGGGCGAGCTGGGCCGCGCGCTCAACGATTCCGCGGCGCACATCGGGCAGCTCCTGCGGGACATCGAAAAAGAGCATGCGGCGCTGGCCGAGGCCCAGGCCATGTTCCGCGGCCTGTCGGACAACACGCTGGCCGGCATCTACATGATGGACGCCGACCTGCGCTTCATCTACGCCAATGCGCGGATGGCGGACATCCTGGGCTATCCGCAGGCCGAGCTGGCCGACGGCTTCCCCCTCGACCGGGTGTTCATCGGCCCGTCCTACGAGGCCACCCTGCGCCGGGTGCGCGACCGGTTCGCGGGAAGCGAGGCCCGGACGCGGCTCGAATGCACGGCGCGGCGCCGCGACGGCTCCATGGTTGAACTGGAAACCTTCGGCTCGCTGATGTCCCTGCACGGCCGGCCGGCCCTGATCGGCATCATGTTCGACATCACCGAGCGCAAGCGCGCCGAGGCGTCGGCGCGGCGGGCCGCCCTGGTCTACGCCCACACCAGCGAGGCCATGGTGGTCACCGACGCCGACGGCGCCATCCAGGACGTCAATCCGGCCTTCACGGCGGTCACCGGCTACACCCTGCAGGACGTGGTCGGGCGCACCATGAACGTGCTCAGTTCGGGGCGCCACGGCGACGAATTCTACCGGGCGATGTGGGCCCGGCTGCACGAGACCGGCCGCTGGAGCGGCGACATCCACAACCGGCGCAAGTCGGGGGAGGAATACGTCGAACGCCTGTCGATCAATACGTCCTACAACGAGGACGGCAGCGTCAACTGCCGCATCGGCCTGTTTTCCGACGTCACCGAAAAACGCCGCCGGGAGGCGTCGATCTGGCACCAGGCGCACTACGATCTCCTCACCCAGCTGCCCAACCGCCAGATGTTCCAGGAAAACCTGCGCCGCAGCATCGAGCATTCCCGCGAGAGCGGCGTGCCCTTCGCCCTGGTGTTCCTCGACCTGGACTTCTTCAAGGACGTCAACGACAGCATGGGCCACGAAGCGGGCGACCAGCTGCTGCGCCTGGTGGCGCGGCGGCTGAACGAATGCGTGCGCAGTTCGGACCTCGTGGCGCGCCTGGGCGGCGACGAATTCACGCTCATCATCCGCGACATCCACGATCCGGACGACATCTTCGCGCTGGCCGACAAGATCCTCGGCGCGCTGTCCCAGCCGTTCACCCTGGGCGACCACGTGGTGCAGATCTCCGCCAGCATGGGGGCGGCCTTCCATCCGCGCGACGGCGACGGCGACGCGGAACTGCTGCGGGCCGCCGATCTGGCGATGTACGCCGCCAAGGAAGAGGGCCGCAACCATTTCCGCGTCTACGCGCCCGAGATGCGCGCGCCCGCCCTCGCGCGCGACGGCCTTCAGTCGGGAGGCCTTCAGTCGGGATAGGCCGTTTCGCCGTGCTCCGCGGCGTCCAGGCCCTGGCGTTCCTCGTCGGGCGCGGCCCGCAGCCCCATCAGGCGGTCCACCAGCAGGGCGCAGACCGCGGCGCTGGCGCCCGCCCATGCCAGGCTGACCAGCACGGCTTCGATCTGCAGCCAGGTCTGGCGCAGCAGCGCCCCCAGGCCCGCCGGGCCGGGGCCGCCGAGATCGGCGCAATAGAAGACGCCCGTCAGGACCGCCCCGACGATCCCGCCCACGGCGTGGATGCCGAAGACGTCGAAGGCATCGTCCACGCCCAGGCGCCGCTTCAGGCCGCTCACGCCCCAGAGCGCGGCCCAGGAGGCGAGCGCGCCGATGACCAGGGCCGCGCCCGGCGCGACCAGGCCGGCCGCCGGCGTGATGCCCACCAGCCCGGCAATGGCGCCGGAGGCTGCGCCCAGCAGCGAGGCATGGCCCTTCAGGACGCGTTCCGCCAGCGCCCAGGCCAGCACCCCGCAGGCGGCGGCCAGCAAGGTGTTGGCCGCCGCCAGGACGGCCTGCCCGTTGGCGGCCAGCGCCGATCCGCCGTTGAAGCCGAACCAGCCGACCCACAGCAGCGCGGCGCCGGTCAGGTTCAGCGGCAGGCTGTGGGGCAGCATCGCCTCGCGCCCGTATCCCAGGCGGGGGCCCACCCAGCGCGCGCCCACCAGGCCGGCCACGCCCGCGCTGATGTGGACCACGGTGCCGCCGGCGAAGTCCAGCGCGCCGCGCAGGTGCAGCCAGCCGTCGCCGGCCCAGACCATGTGCGCGATCGGCAGGTAGCCCAGCGTGAACCACAGGCCGGCGAAGGCCAGCGCCGCGCCGAAGCGGGTGCGTTCGGCCATGCTGCCGGTGATCAGGCCGCAGGTGATCGCGGCGAAGGTCGCCTGGAACAGGGCGAACAGCAGCTCCGGGATCGTGCCGAGCAGGGGCAGGGGGGCGGCGGCGTCCCCGGGCCGGTAGAGGCCGGCCAGTCCCAGGCGCGTCCATCCGCCCAGGCCGCCGAAGCCCTCGGTGAACACCAGGGAATAGCCGTAGGCGAACCACAGCACCGTGATGAGCGCGCAGACGGCCAGCACCTGCGTCATGACGGACAGGGCGTGGCGCTTGCGCGCCAGTCCGCCGTAGAACAGCGCCAAGCCCGGCACGCACATCAGCCAGACCAGCAGGGTCGAGATCAGGGTCCAGACCAGATCGCTCTTGTCCATGAGGAAAGCTCCTGTTTTCGTGGGGTCAGAGGGCGGCTTCGCCGGTTTCGCCGGTGCGGATGCGCACCACCTGCTCCAGCGGCGTGACGAAGAGCTTGCCGTCGCCGATCTTGCCGGTGCGGGCCGCCTGGCACAGGCATTCCACCGTCATCTCGACCAGGGCGTCGGGAACCGCGACCTGGATCTGCAGCTTGGGCAGGAAATCGACCTGGTATTCCGCGCCCCGGTAGAGCTCGGTGTGCCCCTTCTGGCGGCCGAATCCCTTGGCCTCCGTGACCGTCATGCCCTGGATGCCGGCGGCCTCCAGCGCGGCATGGACTTCCTCCAGCTTGAAGGGCTTGATGAGTGCCGTGACGAGTTTCATGAATGCTCCTTTGCGGTGTGCTTGCACGGAGGATTCAAGCAAAAGGCGTGCCAGTTTTCACGTGGTAGCGGGTTCACGACGCCTGGCGGGGGACGGGGGACGGGAGGGCACCGAAGCCGGCCGCGAGGGGGCGGAGTCGCGGCGGGCGTGGCAGGGGCGGAGTGGCAGGGGGATGGCGGGTGCGGAGTGGCAGGTGCGGAGTGGCAGGGGGATGGCAGGGGGATGGCAGGGGGCGGGACGGCGCCGGGCCCGGCCGCTGCGGCGCACCAGAGAGGTGCGGGCCCGCCCCGCAACGGTGCGCGGGGCGCCCGCGCGGTGATTCCGTCTGCGAAAGGCCCTGGTTTTGTGTCCAGTTGTGGAGTGCGCGGCGGGCGGGGCGGCGCCGGTTCCGGCCGCTTTCCCCTTGTGGGGAAAAGGGTTTGGCCGTCCGGCGCCGCCGCCGGGCCGGACATCAGTCATTACATGTCAGGGTTTACCCGCGCCCGCAGGCCGCTAGAATTGTAACCAAGCCGGTTGTAACAGACCGGTCCTCGAAAATGATCCGCCTCTTCACGCAGCGGAATTCTACATATAGGGAAGATCATGAACATGACGCGAAAAACGCTGACTCTGGCCGCCCTGGCGGCATCGCTGAGCCTGCTGGCCGCTTGCTCCAAGAGCGATGACGCTTCGGCCCCGCCTCCGGCGGCCCCCGCGCCTTCGACGGCGCCGACTCCGGCTCCCGTGCCTCCCGTCACCCCCGCTCCGCAGGAGCAGCAGAACAGCGCCCCGGCCGACCAGCAGTCCATGCAGGACAAGATCAAGGAATCGACCGACGCCGCCAAGGAAAAGGTGGCCCAGGTGAGCCAGGCCGTCTCCGACAAGGCCAGCGAACTGGCCCATCAGGCGGGCGAAGCCGCCAACGACGCCCGCGAATCCGTGAAGGAAGGCGCGGCCAAGGCCGACGCCTCCATCCAGAACGCCGTCGGCAACTCGAACGGCGGTTCCAAGTAAACGACCCGTCCGCGCGGGACGACGCGGTCAAGCAGGACTGCGCATCAGGGCGGGACGGCACGCCCACGCAGAACCCCCCGCCCGGGGCGGCCGGCGCGTCCCGAGGGGCGCGCCGTGCGCGCCTTCATGTCGCCGCGCGGCTCAAGGCCTCGGGCCTTCTTTCGGGCCTTCCTTCGGCCCCTCCACCAGGGCCTTCAGCCGCTCGGCGGTCAGCGTGCCGCTCGCCGAGCGCCGCGTGCCGTCGGCGTGCAGCACCACCGTGTGGGGCATCTCTCCGCCCCAGCGCGGATCGATCAGGTAGTTGAGACGCTGCACGGATGCGCCGGCATAGGCGCGCGCGGGCACGCCGGTGGCCTGCGCCGAGCGCAGGCGCTGGAGGACGGCCGCGGCGGAGGCGTTGCGGTCGGTATTGACCGTCACGGCCTGGACCCCGGCGTCGGCCGCGCTCAGTTCGGCCACGGCCCGCAGATTGGTTTCGCAATAGGCGCAGTACAGCGCCCACAGTTCGATGATGCGCACGCCGTGCGCCGGCGGTTCGAGCAGGGCCGGCACGTCCTCGGCCGTGAGGGGTTCCAGGGTTTCCGGGGGCGCCGCGGCGGCGGCCGCGGGGATCAGCATCGACAGGATCAGAAGCCGCATTTGAAGCCGCATGTTCATGGTTGTCCAGTTCCTTCGGTTCCGGTGAGAGGGACGAGGCGCAGGCCGTCGGCCGTGCCCCAGGCGGCGTAGGCGCGGCCGCCGCGATCGAGCAACACCTGCGGCGAGCCGGCGTCCGCGTCGGTGCGGGCGAGTTCCCGGGCGGCGCCGAAATGCGCGCCCGCGTCGGCCGAAACCCGCGCCATCAGCTTCAGGCCGTCGGCATCGGCCTGGTTCCAGACGATCCAGACGCGCCCGTCCGCCGCCGCCACGTCGGCGTGCGCCGCGCCTTCCCGGGCGACGGCCAGCAGGCGGCCGGGCGGCTGCCCCGGCCGCAGCTGTCCGTACCAGATGACCGGCTCGCCGTCCTTGGCGGAAAACCAGACCGCGTGACGGGTGCCGTCGGCGGCGAGGGCCAGGCCGGGGCCCTGGTGGGGGCAGGCGTCCACCCGCCAGCCGGTGTAGGTGGCGCGGGCGGCTTCGCGCGCGACGGTTCCGTCGCGCACCTCCGCGTAGGCGTGGTCCCGCAGCTCGTCCGCATCGGTGAAGCGCCAGAGCAGTCCGATGCCGCCTGCCGGGGCGGGCGCGGCGGCGATGCGGCAGCAATCGCAGCTGTGGTCGGCCAGCCGCCGTTCCGGTCCGAAGCGGGCGCCGGCATCGTCCGACCAGGCGTAGTAGACGGCCGTGCCCGCGTAGGGCTCCCCCCGCGCCTTGGCCGCCTGGAAGTCGCGCCGGTCGATCCAGGCGATCAGCACGCGTCCTTCGGCATCGACCGACATCGCCGCGAGGCGGTGGGTGATTTCGGCGTCGTCCCGGTGCACCCGGACGGGCGTCGAGAAATGCCGGCCTCCGTCCACCGAGCGGGAAAACAGGATGTGCCCCGTGTACGGCCGGGGCAGCGAACGGGTCCAGGCGACGTAGATTTCGCCCCGCGGACCCGTGGCGATCATGGGCCTGTCCTCGCCCATGGTCAGCACCGATCCGGCCGGCACGTCGATCAGGACGGGGGCGCTGAACGTGCGGCCCAGGTCGTCGGAATGGCGCACCGACAGGCGGCCGTCGTCGGCGGACGCCGTCCAGAGCCGTCCGTCCGGCCCGAACGCTGCGCTGGTGGCCATGACCGGCGCCCCGTTCGCGCCATGGTGGGAATGGGAGGCCGCCGCCGGGACGGCCGTCCGGGCGGAAAGGCTCCAGGGGGCCGCCGCGAGCACGGCGGACAGCAGCAGAGACAGCCAGGTGTTCATTTTTCGCATCTCCCGATGAAATGGGACCGCCTCACATCCGGAAGGCCGCCTGCACGTAGAGCGTGCGGCCGGGATAGGGGTGGTAGACGAAATACCGTTCGTCGAACAGGTTGTCCACGCCCACGCTCAATTCGCTGCGCCGGTCGGGCCGGTAGGTGAATTTCAGGTCGGCGACGGTGTAGGTGCTGGTGCCGCCGTAGACGTTGGGGTTGGTGTCGGCGTTGTTCAGCGTGTTGTATTGCCGCCCGGAATACCGCACGCCCGCGCTCGCCGAGGCCCGTTCGCCGAACCGGTACGTGGCCAGCAGCTTGGCGCGCCACAGCGGGATCCGGTAGAAGTACTTGCCGACGGATTCCGGGTTGGACACGTTGGCGAGGATCTTCGACTGGGTGTAGGCCACGCTGGCGGTGAGGTCCAGGCCCTCCATCCCCACGTCGCGCCCCTGGTAGCCCAGTTCGGCGCCGCGCGAGCGCACCTTGTCGATGTTCTGGAAATTGGTGACGTTCGGGATGACCGTGGTGTCCGTCTGGCGGAAGATGGCGTCGCGCACGTCGTCCTGGAACAGGGAAAAGCGGAACACGCCGTTCCAGTGCCACCACTCGGCCGACAGTTCCTTGCCCAGGTCGTCTTCCGGCTGCAGGCCGGGGTTGTTGTTGACGATGGACGAGCCGCTGATCTGGCCCTGGAACAACTCGCCGACGGTCGGGAAGCGGTAGGCCCGGCCGATCGAGGCGCGCAGCGTCAGGTCGTCGGACACGTCGAAGGACAGCGACGCCTTGGGCGAGGCGTGGCGCTGCGCGGCCGCGGGATACGCCAGCCGCGCGGCCGCGGAGGCCTGGCCGCCGGCATAGGCCCGCCAATCCTCGTAGCGCAGGCCGTAGACGAGCTTCCAGCGCGGCAGGAATTGCCAGCCGTCCTGGACGTACAGCGCCTGCGTGCTGGTCTTGCCCTCGAACGCGTTCTTCAGCGCGCCGGAGTCGCCGCCGCGCCAGTTCGCCGTGTCGAAGGTGCCGCTGTTCGTGAAGTAGTGGTCGAAGTGGTAGCCCAGCGCCAGCCGGTGGGCCCGCAGGCCGGACTGCGCCTGCGGCGTGTAGCTGGCCTTCAGGTCGAACGTCTTCCAGCCCGTGCCGTCGCCGTAGGTGATGGTGCCGGGACCGTCGCTGGAGCCGCCGGCATTGGCCTGCCGCCCCACGCTGTGCGTCACCTCGAAGGCCGAGGCGTTCACCTCCGCGTTCCAGCCGCCCGCGCGCGTGGTCTTGAGCGACAGGCCGTAGAGCCAGTTGTCGCTTTCGCCCTGGCTTGCCGCCAGCGCCGCCGCGGGGATGTCGTACTCGCGTCCGTCGATGGCCACCTTGCCGGAGTAGACGGGATTGCCGTTCTCGTCCTCCAGGAATGTCGAGGTGTCGCTGGTGGAGCGCTCGCGCCAGTACGCCACGGACGCACCCGCCTGCAGTTCCGATGCCAGCTCGTATTGCAGCCTGAGCTTGAACTGGTCCTGGGTCGTGTGCTCGATGCCTTCGCCGCTCACCCCCAGGACCGCCGTGCGCTGCTCCGTCTGGTTGTCGTAGAAATACGCGCCCGACACCGGCGTGGCGGCCGCCGTCGCGGCCTTGTTCGATTGCGCCAGGGTGGCGAACTGCATCGGCTGGCTGGTGCTCTTCAGGCGGTTGACGCCCAGCAGGTACGACAGGCGCCCGATCCTGTCGCCGATCGTGGCGGAGGCCTCGTGGCCCTCGAAGTCCCGATCGACGCCGAACAGGTCGAAGTGCTGCGTGAATGCCTTCACGTTGGCGCGCGCCTCGAACCGGGCGGGCATGCGGGTGGTGATCAGCACCGTCGAGCCCATGGCGTTGCCCGGGTACAGCGCGGAGAAGGGGCCGTACGCGACGTCCACGCGTTCGATGTCGTCGGGGAACACCATCGACCAGCGCGGCGGGAAGGAGTAGCTGTTGCCCAGCAGGTTGCTCAGCAGCAGCCCGTCGGCGTAGACCAGGCCGCGGGCGCTTTGCGTGTTGCTGGTGCCGCGCACTGCGATGATCGAGTTCTGGTCGCCGATGAAGCGCTTGCGCACGTCCAGGTTGGGCAGGTATTTCAGGGTGTCTTCGCTGTTGACGACGTTCCAGTTGCCGAACTGCTCGCGCGTGACGGATTCGACCGAGGCGGGCATGTCGGCGTCGGTGGCGGGGCGTTCGGCCGTGCCGGTGACCGTGATGGCGGGCAGGGCGGCGGCGGACGATTCTTCGGCCCGCGCCGGGCCGCGGGGGAGGGCGAGGGTGGCGAGGACGGCGAGGACGAGCGGGGCGAAGCCGCACAGGGCTCCGGCGCGCGGCCGCAGGCCGTGCGCGGTCTTCCTGGTGGAAGCGGGGTGCATGGTGTTCTTCCTGACGAGAAGGGGATGGCCTTGCCGGCGCCTTTTGCGAGGCGCGCGGCGCGGGCACGAAAACCGGCGCGGCGGCCGGAAGGAGTCAGGAAGACGGCGGCGGGTCGCGCGGCCGGCCCGCGGGGAACGTGCCGAGCGGCACGTGGCGGATCCAGCGGGGCGCCGCCAGTAGGACGAGCGCCAGCAGCAGCACGGCCGGGGCGGCCGGCGCCTGGGCGGGCAGGAGGGAGCTTCCGGCGAGCAGACCGCAATAGCCGCACGCGTCCAGCGCGTCGGCCGGGCCGTCGTGGTGGCTTCCGACCTGGATGCGGTAGTCCGCCGCGGGCGAGCCCTCCAGGTCGGCGGGCGAGCACACGGCCACGGCCACGTCCCGCGGCGCGGCTTGCAGCAGCCAGCTGATCGTCGGTGCGGCGGCGAGCAGGCAGATCGCCACCAGGCCGAGCCAGGCGGCCAGACGGGCGGGGCGTTTGCGGGGTCCGGAAACCATGGCTGCGGGGGCCTGAAAGATCCTGGAGTGGGGAAAGTGCCTGCGGAAACCTGCTGCGGAAAACCGGTACTGAAAACCTGTACCGGGGAAACCCGATGCGGAAAACCGATGCGAAAAATACGATCGAGAAGCATTCTAAGTCATGGCGCGGGGCCGGGACAAATCCGTCCCGCGCGCCGCCCGCGGCCCCGCGTCCGCCTCTATAGTGGGGGCGGGGATGATGCGGGAGGAGTTCCGATGTCGCTTGCCGTTCTGTCCAGCCGAGCCCTGTTCGGGCCGCGCGTCTGGCCCGTGCAGGTCGAGGTCCACGTGGGCGGCGGCCTGCCGTCGTTTTCCATCGTCGGCCTGCCGGGCGCGGGCGTGCGCGAAAGCCGCGAGCGGGTGCGCTCGGCGCTGCTGAGCAGCGGTTTCGAGTTCCCGGCAGGCCGCATCACGGCCAATCTGGCGCCCGCCGACCTGCCCAAGGATTCCGGCCGCTTCGACCTGCCGATCGCGCTGGGCGTGCTGCTGGCCTCGGGGCAGATCGCCGACGCCCGGGGGCAGGCGCCGGACGTGCGGCATTACGTGCTGGCCGGCGAGCTTTCGCTGACCGGCAGCATCGTGCCGGCGGACGCCGTGCTGGCGATCGCGCTGTCGGTCGCGCGCGACGATCCCCGCGCCGTGCTCATCATGGCGCCGGAGGCCGCCGGGGTGGCCGCCCGCGTGCCGGGCCTGCGGGTGCTGGCCGCCGCCGGCCTGGACGAGGTCGTGGCGCATTTCACCGGCCGCGCGGAGCTGCCCGCCGCCGCGCCCGCGCGCGGCGAGCCGGCCGACGAGGCCCCGCCGCCGTGCCTGTCCGACGTGCGGGGGCAGGCGGCGGCCCGGCGGGCCCTGGAGCTGGCGGCGGCCGGCGGGCACGGTCTGCTGCTCAGCGGCTGTCCCGGCGTGGGCAAGAGCATGCTGGCGCGGCGCCTGCCCGGCCTGCTGCCGCCCCTGACGCCCGAGCAGGCCCTGGAAGTCGCCGCCGTGCACGGGCTGGCCCGCTCGCGGCCCTTGCTGTCCCGGGTGCCGCCGTTTCGCGCGCCGCACCACGGCGCTTCCATGCCGGCGCTGGTGGGCGGCGGCGCCCGTCCCCGGCCCGGGGAAATCAGCCTGGCCCATCACGGCGTGCTGTTCCTGGACGAATTGCCGGAATTCGGCCGCCAGGCCCTGGAAGCCCTGCGCGAACCCCTGGAAACCGGCTGCGTCACGGTCGCCCGGGCCGCCGGCAGCTGCACCTTTCCCGCCCGCTTCCAGCTCGTGGCCGCGATGAATCCCTGTCCGTGCGGCTGGCACGGGCATCCCCATCCGCAGCGGGAATGCCGCTGCTCGCGGGAGGCCATCGCGCGCTACCGGGGGCGGATCTCCGGACCGCTGCTCGACCGGATCGATCTGCACGTCGGCCTGGGGGTGGAGTCCGCGTGGCTGGATGCGCCGCCGGGAGAGCCTTCGGCGCCGGTGCGGGAGCGGGCGCTGGCCGCCCGGCACCGGCAGCTGGCGCGCCAGGGCTGCCTGAACGCCGAGCTGGACGGCGCGGCCCTGGAGCGCCACGCCGGCCCGGACGCCGAGGGCCGCGCGCTGCTGATGCGTGCGGCGGCGGCCTGGGGCTGGTCGGCGCGCGCCGCGCGCCGGGCCCAGCGCGTGGCCCGGACCCTGGCCGACCTGGACGGCAGCGACCGGATCGAGGCCGGGCACATGGCCCAGGCGGTGCAGTACCGCCCCGACAGCGGCGCGTGAGCCGCGGCGTGGACAGCAATCTGCGGCAGGGCGGTAAAATGCCGGTTTTCCCTTCCCCATTCCAGGAGGCCGCGATGATCGCCCCCAATCAATGGTTCGACGACTTCCAGAAGAACATGTCCGAACTGCTCGCCAAGACCCCGGCCGCCGACATCGAGCGCAACATGAAGGCCTTCATGGCGCAGACCTTCGCCCGCATGGACCTGGTCACCCGGGAAGAATTCGACATCCAGGCCGACCTGCTGGCCCGTGCGCTGGAGCGCATCGAGGCCCTGGAGGCGCGCGTCCAGGCTCTGGAGCAGGACGAGGAATAGACAGATCCAGGCAAATCACCCTATAATCAAGGGCTTTTCCCAATTTCCTCTGGGTCTGCTTCATCCCAGGGGATTCGTCTTTTGGCCCGGCTGCTTCCGGTTCTTTCGTGAACGGGGGACGTCCTGGGCGGGGAAAGGCGGGAAGCAGGGTTCGTGCATGCAGGTTGCGCATGCCGGGTCCGAAACACATGCGAATGCCAGGTCTGACAAGCGCCCGGATCCCGGGCCACCTGGGTTTGCCAAGCCAACAGAGTATCGTCATGCCCAAGATGAAGAGCAAAAAAGGCGCTTCCAAGCGCTTCAAGGTGCGCGGCAGTGGTTCCATCAAGCGCGGCCAGGCTTTCAAGCGTCACATCCTGACCAAGAAAACCACGAAAAACAAACGCCAGCTGCGCGGTTCGGCTGCCGTCCATGAAACGAACGTCGCCTCCGTGAAGGCGATGCTGCCTTTCGCCTGATCGGAGATTACACATGCCTCGCGTCAAACGCGGCGTCACCGCTCGTGCACGCCATAAAAAAGTCATCAAGGCCGCCAAGGGTTACCGCGGCCGCCGCGGCAACGTCTTCCGGATCGCCAAGCAGGCGGTCATGCGCGCCGGCCAGTACGCCTACCGCGACCGCCGCAACAAGAAGCGCACCTTCCGCGCCCTGTGGATCACCCGCATCAACGCGGGCTGCCGCGAACTGGGCGTGACCTACAGCGTCTTCATCGCCGGCCTGAAGAAGGCCTCGATCGAACTCGACCGCAAGGTCCTCGCCGACATGGCCGTGCACGACAAGGCGGGCTTCGCCGCCGTCGTGGCCCAGGCGAAATCCGCGCTGGCCGCCTGACCGACACAGTTTCGTTTTCGATTCTGTATCATCGCAAACGGAGCTCCATCGGGCTCCGTTTGCGTTTTGGAATGCACATGGACTCATCGCTCGACGAACTGATCGCCCAGGCCCGCGCCCGTTTCGCCCAGGCCGGGGACGCCGCCACGCTGGAAAACGAAAAAGCCGCCTTCCTCGGCAAGCAGGGCTCGCTGACCGCGCTGCTCAAGGGCCTCGCCGCCCTGCAGGGCGAGGAAAAGCGCACGCGCGGCGCGCAGATCAACCAGGCCAAGCAGCAGGTCGAATCCCTGCTGAACGCGCGGCGCGCCGAACTGGCCCAGGCCGTGCTGGACCAGCGCCTGGCGGCCGAGACCATCGACGTCACCCTGCCGGGCCGCGGGCGCGGCACGGGCGGCATCCATCCGGTGATCCGCACCTGGCAGCGCGTCGAGCAGATCTTCCGCTCCATCGGCTTCGACGTGGCCGACGGCCCCGAGATCGAGAACGACTGGACCAACTTCACCGCCCTGAACAACCCGGAAAACCATCCGGCGCGCTCCATGCAGGACACGTTCTACGTGGACATGAAGGACGCGGACGGGCTGCCGCTGGTGCTGCGCACGCACACCAGCCCCATGCAGGTGCGCTACGCGCGCATGCACAAGCCGCCCATCAAGGTCATCGCCCCGGGGCGCACCTACCGCGTCGACAGCGACGCCACCCATTCGCCCATGTTCCACCAGGTCGAGGGCCTGTGGATCGCCGAGGACATCTCCTTCGCCGACCTCAAGGGCGTCTACACGAATTTCCTGCGGGCCTTCTTCGAGACCGACGACCTGACGCTGCGCTTCCGGCCTTCGTTCTTCCCGTTCACCGAGCCCTCGGCCGAGATCGACATGATGTTCACCTCCGGTCCCAACCAGGGCCGCTGGCTGGAGATCTCCGGCTCCGGCCAGGTTCATCCCCAGGTCGTCCGCAATTTCGGGCTGGACCCGGAACGCTACATCGGCTTCGCCTTCGGCTCCGGGCTGGAGCGCCTGACCATGCTGCGCTACGGCGTGGACGACCTGCGCCAGTTCTTCGAGGGCGACCTGCGCTTCCTGCGCCAGTTCAACGACTAGGCCCGCCAGGCCTTCCGCGACACGGAATCCGAATCATGCAATTTCCCGAATCATGGCTGCGCGCCTGGGCCGATCCCGACATCGACGGCCAGGAACTCGCCCATCGGCTGACCATGGCCGGCCTCGAAGTCGAGGACGCCGACCCCTACGCTCCGCCGTTCTCCGGCGTGGTGGTGGCGCGCATCGAATCGGCCGAGCCGCATCCGAATGCCGACAAGCTGCGCGTCTGCCGGGTCGATGACGGCTCGGGCGAGCCGCTGCAGATCGTCTGCGGCGCGCCCAACGCGGCGGCCGGGCTGCTGGTGCCCCTGGCGCGGCTGGGCGCCGAACTGCCGGGCGGCCTGCGCATCGGCCCGGTCAAGATGCGGGGCATCGAATCGCGCGGCATGCTGTGCTCGGCCCGCGAACTGGGCCTGTCCCAGGACCACGCCGGCCTGCTCGAACTGCCCGCCGGTCTGGAGCCGGGCCAGGACCTGCGCCAGGCGCTGGACCTGGACGACACGATCTACACCCTGAAGCTGACTCCCAACCGGGCCGACTGCCTGTCCATCCTGGGGGTGGCGCGCGAAGTCGCGGCGCTCACCGGCTGCGCGCTGCGCGCGCCGGACGTTCCCCGGGTGCCGGTCACCATCGACGACCGCCTGCCCGTGACCGTGCAGGCGCCGGACCTGTGCGGCCGCTTCGCCGGGCGCATCGTGCGCGGCGTGAACGCCCGCGCCGCCACGCCCGCGTGGATCAGGTCGCGCCTGGAGCGCGCCGGCCAGCGGCCGGTGTCGGCGCTGGTGGACATCTCCAACTACATCATGCTGGAGCTGGGCCGCCCCACCCACGTCTTCGACCTCAAGCGGATCGAGGGCGGCCTGACGGTGCGCTGGGCGCGCGACGGCGAGCGGCTGGCGCTGCTCAACGACCAGACCGTCGAACTGGCGTCCGACGTGGGTGTCATCGAGGCCGGCGGCGCGCTGGAAAGCCTGGCCGGCATCATGGGCGGGCAGGATTCGGCCGTGACGCTGGAGACCACCGACGTCTACCTGGAAGCCGCCTTCTGGTGGCCGGAGGCCATCATGGGCCGGCCGCGCCGCTACAAGCTCAATTCCGAGGCCGGCCACCGCTTCGAGCGCGGCGTGGACTTCTCCACCATTCCCGAGCACCTGGAGCTCATGACGGCCCTGGTCCTGGACGTCTGCGGCGGCCAGGCCGGTCCGCTGGACGACCAGGTCGTCAACCTGCCCGCGCGCGAGCCGGTGCGCATGCGCCTGGCGCGCTGCGCCCGCGTGCTGGGCATCCCGCTGGACGCCGAGGCCGTCGGCGCCGTCTTCACGCGCCTGGGCTTCGCCTACGAGCGCCAGGGCGACGATTTCGTCGTCACGCCGCCGGCGGCGCGCTTCGACCTGACGATCGAGGAGGACCTGATCGAGGAAGTCGCCCGCATCCACGGCTTCGACCGCATCCCCGACCGGCCCCCGGTGGCGCCGGCCGTCATGCGGGCGATGCCCGAGACCCGCTGCGGCCCGCACGCGCTGCGCGCCGCCCTGGCCGCGCGGGACTACCAGGAAGTCATCAACTTCTCCTTCGTCGAGGAAGCCTGGGAACGCGACTACTGCGGCAACGCCGACCCCATCCGGCTGCTCAATCCCATCGCCAGCCAGCTCGCGGTGATGCGCTCCAGCCTCATCGGCGGCCTGCTGGCAAACATCGCCTACAACGCCAAGCATCGCCAGACGCGCGTGCGGGTGTTCGAGCTGGGCCGTGTGTTCGCCCGCGATGCCTCGGTGGCCGACGGCGGCCTGGCCGTCGCGGGCGTGGCCCAGCCGACCCGCCTGGCCGCCGCGGCCTGGGGGCCGGCCCTGGCGGAACAATGGGGCGAGCCGGCGCGGCCGGTGGACTTCTTCGACGTCAAGCGCGATCTCGAAGCCCTGCTGGGCGCGCGCGCGGCCGAACTGCGCTGCGAGGCCGCCGGCCATCCCGCGCTGCATCCGGGCCGCAGCGCCCGCCTGCTGCTGGGCGGCCGCGCGATCGGCTGGCTGGGCGAGGTCCATCCGCGCTGGGCCCAGGCGCTCGATCTGCCGCACGCCCCCGTGGTCTTCGAGATCGACGCCGAAGCCGTATCCGAACGTATCTTCCCCCATCCGCGGGAGCTGTCCCGCCAGCCCGTGGCGGTGCGGGATCTGGCGATCTGGGTGGATGCGGACGTGCCGTGGCAGTCGCTGCTTGATACACTGCGGCAGCGGATCGCGGCCGACGGCGCCCTCTCCGTGGTCAAAGACATTAAACTGTTCGACATCTGGCGCGAGGCCGCGACCGCCCGGCAGCGCAGCCTGGCGCTGCGCCTCTGGTTCCAGGGACGCGATGCGACGCTGGAGGACCGCCAGGTCGAACACTGCGTGCAAAGCCTGCTCGCCGCCCTGGCCGAGACGCATGGCGCGCGCCTGCGCTCATAGGAGGAATCCCTGGTGAATACGGATCGGACGCTGACCAAAGCCCATCTGGCCGAACTGCTCTTCGAGCGCGTGGGCCTGAACAAGCGCGAGGCCAAGGACATCGTGGACACGTTCTTCTCCGAAGTCCGCGACGCCCTGGTCCAGGGCACGGAGGTCAAGCTGTCGGGCTTCGGCAGCTTCCAGGTGCGCAACAAGCCGCCGCGCCCGGGACGCAATCCCAAGACCGGCGAGGTCATTCCCATCGCCGCGCGCCGGGTGGTCACGTTCCACCCCAGCCAGAAGCTCAAGGACGGCGTGGGCACCGACGGAGGCGCCGCATGACCGCCGCCACGCCGGCGGCCGCGCTGCCGCCCATCCCCGCCAAGCGCTATTTCACCATCGGCGAAGTCTCCGAGCTGTGCGGCGTCAAGCCGCACATCCTGCGCTACTGGGAACAGGAATTCGCCCAGCTCAAGCCGGTCAAGCGGCGCGGCAACCGGCGCTACTACCAGCACCACGAAGTCCTGCTGGTGCGCCGCATCCGCGACCTGCTCTACGAGCAGGGCTTCACCATCGCCGGGGCGCGCAACCGCCTGGGCGACAGCGGCGACGCGCCGCACGACCAGGACGCCGCCGTGCGCCTGAGCGGCGCCGAACTGCAGGCGCTGCGCGCCGAACTGCAGGCTGTGCACGAGCGCCTGGCCCAGGCCCTGGACGGCAATCGTCGGGCCCACCAGGCGGCGGGGCTGCTGGATCTCTGAGGCCGGATCTCTGAGGCCGGATCTCTGATTCAGCGGCCTTCCAGATGCACCGGCTGCTGGACGACCGTGCCGGCGGGCGGCGGCCGCAGGCCGGCCCACAGCGCCAGGGCCGCCAGGCACAGCGCCACGCCGATGCCGATCGCCAGGGCCAGCCGGCCGCGCCGCAGCCGCGGAACGCGCCGGGTGCGGCGCGGCGGTTCGTCGCCGGCGGCGGCGCGCGGCGCGGCGCCGGACGCCCGGGCCTCGCCCAGGACGGGCGGCTCGTCCCGTTCCATTCCCAGGCTCTGGCGGATGCGTTCCAGTACGGCGTCGGGCGGCGGCTGGACGGGCAGGGCATCGACGATCCCGAGGAAATAGGCTTCCCATTTCAGGGCGCGCGCGGCCGCCGCGTCGTCGTGGGCCAGCCGCGACTGGATGTCCGCCACGCGGTCGGGCATGTCCAGGCCCAGCACGTAGCGGGCGATCTCGTCGTCGGAGTAGGAAGGGTAGGTGGGTCTCATGCGCGCACGGCTTCGTCGATGTGCGCCAGGGCGGCGCCCAGGGAGGCCTCGATGTCGGGTTCGGTGCGGTCCAGGCGGGCCGCGATGCGGGCGGGATCGCCGCCGTGCAGATAGGCCTGCAGCAGCGCGTCGAGCTGCGGCGCGGGCAGGGCGGCGAGGGCGCCGGCCACCGTGCCGGCCGGCGCGTCCGCGGGCAGGCGGAGCTTGGGCAGGGGCGTGTTTTCCGCCGGATGGCGGCCTTCGGCGCGCATCTGCCGCGCCTGGGCCGAGGCGCGGTAGCGCAGGATGCTGTAGATCCAGGCGCGCGCGGTGCCGATGGCCGGGCTGTAGCCGGCCGCGTTGCGCCAGATCAGGACGAAGGTCTCGTGCAGCACGGCGTCGGCCGCGTCGGGATCGTCCAGCATGGCCAGGGCCAGGGCGCGCATCGCGGGGGCCTCGTGGCGGTACAGCGCGAGAAAGGCGGCGCGGTCGCCCGCCGCGCAGGCGCTCAGCTCCGCCTCGAAATCGAAAACCGAAACAGTCATACAATCTTTCCCGTTCACCGGGTCGCGGGACGCGCCGCCAAAGGCGCGTCCTCCAGGGATGCGTTATTGTATGCGGTCCCGCCGGCGTGCTCCCAGCCGCTCGCCGCCCGCCTGTTTTCCGGATGTTTCCATGCGCTTTTCCCACACCGGCGCCGCGCCCGCGCGGCGCGACGACTGGCTGACCCTGAAGACCCTGTGGCCGTACGTCTGGGCCTTCCGCGGCCGGGTGACGCTCGCCTTCGTCTGTCTGGTGGCGGCCAAGGTCGCCAACGTCGCCACGCCGGTCTGGCTCAAGGACATCGTCGATGCGCTGGGCGTGGCGCCCACGCTGCTGGCCGTGCCGCTGGCGGCCCTGCTGGGCTACGGGCTGTCGCGCCTGGCGACCTCGGTGTTCGGCGAACTGCGCGACGCCCTGTTCGCCCGCGTCACCCAGGGTGCCATCCAGCGCGTCGCCGGCCAGGTCTTCCGCCACCTGCTGGCGCTGTCGCTGCGCTTCCACATGGGCCGGCGCACCGGCGGGCTCACGCGCGACATCGAGCGCGGCACCAAGGGCATCGGCTTCCTGCTCAATTTCATGGTCTTCAACATCGTGCCCACGCTGCTGGAGATCGCCATGGTCACGGGCGTGCTGCTGTGGCGCTACGACTGGACCTTCGCCGCGCTGACACTGGGCACCATCGCCGCCTACGTGCTCTTCACGCTGAGGGTCACGGAACGCCGCATGACGTACCGCCGCACCATGAACACCCTGGACAGCCAGGCCAACGGCCGGGCGGTCGACGCGCTGCTGAACTACGAGACCGTCAAGTACTTCGGCAACGAGGACTACGAGAGCCGCCGCTACGACGCCGACCTGAGCCGCTGGGTGGACTCGGCCGTGCGCAACCAGGTGTCGCTGAACCTCCTGAACATGGGCCAGGGCGCCATCATCACCGTGGGGATGACCGCGCTGCTGTGGCAGTCGGCGCGCGGCGTGGTGCAGGGCCACATGACCGTGGGCGACGTGGTGCTGGTGTCGGCCTACCTGACCCAGCTCTACGCGCCGCTGAATTTCCTCGGTTTCGTCTACCGTGAGATCAAACACGCCCTGGCCGACATGGAGCGCATGTTCGACCTGCTGGGCAACCGCCAGGAGGTGGCCGACCGCCCCGATGCCGTCGAGCTGTGGGCGGACCGGGCCAGCCTGGCATTCGAGGCCGTGGATTTCGCCTACCAGCCCGACCGCCCGATCCTGCATGGCGTCAGCTTCAGCGTGCCGGCGGGCGGCTCGCTGGCCGTGGTGGGGGCTTCCGGCGCCGGGAAATCGACCCTGTCGCGTCTGCTGTTCCGCTTCTACGATCCCACCGGGGGCTGTGTGCGGGTGAACGGCCGCGACATCCGCGACTACACCCAGGCCAGCCTGCGCGCCCACATCGGCATCGTGCCGCAGGACACGGTGCTGTTCAACGACACCATCGGCTACAACATCGCCTACGGCCGTCCGGACGCCACGCAGGACGACGTCGAGCAGGCGGCCCGGGCCGCCCACATCCACGACTTCATCGCCTCGCTGCCGCAGGGCTACGACACCCCGGTGGGCGAGCGCGGGCTGAAGCTGTCCGGCGGCGAGAAGCAGCGCGTCGCCATCGCCCGCGCGCTGCTCAAGTCCCCCCCGATCCTGGTCTTCGACGAGGCGACCAGCGCCCTGGACACGCGCACCGAGCGCGCCATCCAGTCGCAGCTCGAACGCATCGCCCAGGGGCGCACCACGCTCATCATCGCGCACCGCCTCTCGACCATCGTCCACGCCGACCACATCCTCGTCATGGAGGCCGGCCGGGTGGTGGAGCAGGGCACCCACGCGGCCCTTCTCGCGCTCGACGGCCGCTACGCCCGCATGTGGCATCTGCAACAGTCCAGGCCCGTGGAAGACATTAGGGTTTGACCTATATCGTACCAAAGAGGTACTATTTGGTTTTCAACGCCCGTCCCTGGAACCCCCGATGCTGCGGATCAGCAAGATCGTCGATTACGGAATCCTCGTGCTCACGCACATGGCCTCCCGTCCGACGCACGTCTGCAGCGCGGCTGAGCTGGCCGGCGACCTGGGCCTGGGCCAGCCCGTCGTCAGCAAGGTCCTGAAACTGCTCGCCCAGCGCGGCCTGGTCGCCAGCACCCGCGGCGCCCACGGCGGCTACCGCCTGGGCCGCGAGGCCGAGCGGATCAACGTGGCCGAAATCATCGACGCGCTCGAAGACCAGCCCTTCGGCCTGACCGAATGCACCGCGCTGCCGGGCGCCTGCAGCGTCGAGGGCGCCTGCCACATCCGCTCCCACTGGCAGCGCATCAACCGCATCGTGCGCCGCACGCTGGAATCCGTCACCGTGGCCGACATGCTCGACGGCGAGGGTCCCGGCGCCGTGTCCGCGCCCGTGCACGCATCCGCCGTTCCGGTTCCCGCGCCCGAAGCCGGCGCGCGCCGCGCCATCCCGAACATCACGAACTGGAGTCTGTCCAAATGAGTACCGTCAACGACAAGCTCGATTCCTTTCTCGACCGCGACTACGAGGCCGGCTTCGTCACGCAGATCGAATCCGAGACCTTCCCCAAGGGGCTCGACGAGGATGTGATTCGCCGCCTGTCCGCCATCAAGCGCGAGCCCGAGTTCATGCTCGAATGGCGCCTGAAAGCCTACCGCGAATGGCTCAAGATGGACCTGCCCCGCTGGGCCAAGGTCCACTATCCGGATCCCGACTTCCAGGACATCAGCTATTACTCGGCACCCAAGTCCAAGAAGGACGGTCCCAAGAGCCTGGACGAGGTCGATCCCGAACTGCTGCGCACCTATGAAAAACTGGGCGTGCCGCTGCACGAGCGCGCCAAGCTGGCCGGCGTGGCGGTGGACGCGGTGTTCGACTCCGTGTCCGTGGCCACCACCTTCCGCAAGCAGCTGGCCGACGTCGGCATCATCTTCTGTTCGTTCTCCGAGGCCGTGCGCTCGCACCCGGAACTGGTGCAGAAGTACATGGGCACGGTCGTGCCGCCCGGCGACAACTTCTACGCGGCGCTGAATTCGGCGGTGTTCTCCGACGGCTCCTTCGTCTACATCCCCAAGGGCGTGAAATGCCCGATGGAGCTGTCCACCTATTTCCGCATCAACAACGCCGACACCGGCCAGTTCGAGCGCACCCTGATCATCGCCGACGAAGGCGCCAGCGTCAGCTACCTGGAAGGCTGTACGGCGCCCATGCGCGACGAGAACCAGCTGCACGCCGCCGTGGTGGAGCTCGTCGCGCTGGACGACGCCAAGATCAAGTATTCCACGGTGCAGAACTGGTACCCCGGCGACGAGAACGGCGTGGGCGGCATCTACAACTTCGTCACCAAGCGCGGCGACTGCCGCGGGCCGCGCTCGCGGATTTCCTGGACCCAGGTCGAGACCGGTTCGGCCATCACCTGGAAATACCCCAGCGTGATCCTGCGCGGCGACGACTCCACCGGCGAATTCTATTCCGTGGCGCTGTCCAACCACCACCAGCAGGCCGACACCGGCACCAAGATGATCCACATGGGGCGCAACACGCGCAGCACCATCATCTCCAAGGGCATCTCCGCGGGCCACGGCAGCAACACCTTCCGCAGCCTGGTGCGCATGACGCCCAAGGCCGAGAACGCGCGCAACTACACGCAGTGCGACTCGCTGCTGATCGGCAGCAAGTGCGCCGCGCATACCTTCCCCACCATGGAAGTCCAGCATCCCAGCGCCAACGTCGAGCACGAGGCCACCGCCTCGCGCATCGCCGAGGACCAGCTGTTCTATGCCATGCAGCGCGGCCTGTCGGCCGAGGACGCGGTATCGATGATCGTCAACGGCTTCTGCAAGGAAGTCTTCAAGGAATTGCCCATGGAGTTCGCCGTCGAAGCACAGAACCTGCTCGGCGTGAGCCTGGAAGGCAGCGTAGGTTAAGGAGCCCTCTCATGCTGAAAATCGACAATCTGCACGCCTCGATCGAGGACAAGGAAATCCTCAAGGGCCTGAGCCTGGAGGTCAAGCCGGGCGAGGTCCACGCCATCATGGGTCCCAACGGGGCCGGCAAGAGCACGCTGTCCCAGGTGCTGACCGGCCGCGAAGCCTACAAGGTCACCGCCGGCACCGTCGAGTTCGAGGGCCGCGACCTGCTGGAGCTGAGCGTCGAGGAACGCGCCCGCGCCGGCATCTTCCTCGCCTTCCAGTATCCGATCGAGATCCCGGGCGTCTCCAACGCCTACTTCATGCGCGCTGCCGTCAACGCCATGCGCCGCGAGCGCGGCCTGCCCGAGCTGGACGCCATGGACTTCGTCAAGAAGGCCAAGGCCGAGATGAAGCTCGTGGGCATGCGCGACGAATTCCTCTACCGCTCGGTCAACGAAGGCTTTTCCGGCGGCGAGAAGAAGCGCAACGAAGTCCTGCAGATGGCGCTGCTGGAGCCCAAGCTGGCCATCCTGGACGAGACCGATTCGGGCCTGGACATCGACGCCCTGAAGACGGTGGCCGACGGCGTCAACCGCCTGCGTTCGCCCGAGCGCGCCATGATCGTCATCACGCACTACCAGCGCCTGCTGGACTACATCGTGCCCGACTACGTGCACGTGCTGGCCCAGGGCCGCATCGTGCGCTCGGGCGGCCGCGAACTCGCCCTGGAGCTGGAAGAAAAGGGCTACGGCTGGATCCAGGGCGCGGCGCCCGCCGCCAGGCCCGCCGCCCGGGGGGCCGCGGCATGAGCGGACAGCATCAAGCCAGTCCGGCGAGCGCCGGCCTGCAGGCCTGGGCCGATGCGTTCGGCCGGCGCGCCGGGAGTCTGCCCGGCGCCGGGGTGCCCTGGCTGGCCGACGTGCGCCGCCGCGCCCTCGACCGCTTCATGAGCGAAGGCTGGCCCACGCCCCGCATCGAGGCCTGGCGCCACACCTCGCTCGCGCCCCTGGCCGCCGCCGCATTCGACGACGGCGACGCCCAGCCGGTCGCCGAGCAGGTCGCCGCGCTGAAGGCCGCCGACCCCGGCCACTGGCTGGTGTTCGTCGACGGCGCCTACGACGCCGCCCTGTCCGAAGTCGGCGCGCTGCCGGCCGGCGCCACGGTCCTGCCCCTGTCGCAGGCCTGGGCCGAGCACGCCGAGGCCATCCGCGCCGCCTACGGCGACGCGGCCGACGGCCACAGCACCAGCGCCCTGAACCTGGCCCTGGCCAGCGACGGCGCCTGGGTCCGGCTGGGCCGCGGCGTCGCGCTCGATCGGCCCATCCACCTGGTCTGCGCGGCGGCCTCGCCGCGCGCGGCGCACTTCCTGCGCCACCTGGTGCAGGCCGAAGCCGGCGCCCAGGCCACCGTGGTCGAGCACTACGTGGGCGCCCCGGGGGCGGCCAATTTCCGCCACGCGGCCACGCGCCTGCGGCTGGACCAGGACGCGCGCATCACGCACCTGAAGCTGCAGCAGGAATCCGAGCAGGCCTGGCATCTGGGCGAGATCGACGCCACCCAGGGGCGCGGCTCGTATTTCGCCTCGCATTCGGTGTCCCTGGGCGCGCGGCTGGCGCGCCACGACATCGCCACGCATTTCGCCGACGAACGCTGCGAGACCCTGCTGAACGGCCTGTACTACGTCGACCAGCGCCGCCACGTCGATCACCACACCCTGATCGGCCACGAAAAGCCGCGCTGCGTCAGCCACGAGTCCTATCGCGGCATCATGGCCGACGCCTCGCACGGCGTCTTCAGCGGCCGCATCCTGGTGGCGCCCGGCGCCGACGGCACCGACGCCATCCAGCGCAACGACAGCCTGCTGCTGTCGCGCCTGGCCAAGTCCGACGCCCGGCCCGAGCTGGAGATCTACGCCGACGACGTGAAATGCGCCCACGGCGCCACCGTCGGCCGGATCGACGAGGACAGCCTGTTCTACCTGCGCTCGCGCGGCCTGGACGAGGCCCACGCGCGCGACATCCTGATCTACGCTTTCGCCGCCGCCAGCGTCGCGCGCATCGAATCCGATCCGCTGCGCCGGCGGGTGGAGCGCGCCGTGCGCGCCCTGCTGCCGGGCGGCGCCGCCCTGGAGGAAGCCGCATGAACGCGCCGCTCACCCCGCAGCAAAGCGCCCGGCTGGCCGCCGACCCCGCCGGGGAAGGCCCGCTGGTTTCGCCCTGGGCGGCCGATTTTCCGATCCTGGCGCGCCCGGTGCGCAAGCGGCGCCTGGCCTACCTGGACAACGGCGCCACCACGCAGAAGCCGCGCGCCGTCATCCAGGCGATGGAGGCGTTCTACGAGCAGTCCAACGCCAACATCCACCGCGGCGTGCACTGGCTGTCCCAGCACGCCACCGACCTGTACGAGCAGGCGCGGGACCGGGTGCGCGTGTTGCTGAACGCGCCGGACAGCCAGGACATCGTCTTTACGGCCGGCACCACCGCCTCCATCAACCTGGTGGCCCAGACCTGGGGCCAGTCCCTGCGCCCCGGCGACGAAATCCTGGTCACGGGCATGGAGCACCACTCCAACATCGTGCCCTGGCAGCTGCTGTGCGCGCGCACCGGCGCCGTGCTGCGCCATGCGCGCATCACCGATTCCGGCGAACTAGACCTGGACGACTTCCGTGCCCAGCTGAACCCGCGCACGCGCCTGGTGGGCGTGGCGCACGTATCCAACGCCCTGGGCACGGTCAACCCGGTGGCCGAACTGGTGCGCCTGGCGCATGAGGCCGGCGCCCTGGCGCTGGTCGACGGCGCCCAGGCCGTGGCCCACGCCCCGGTGGACGTGCAGGCCCTGGATTGCGACTTCTACGCCTTCTCCGGCCACAAGCTCTACGGCCCCACCGGCATCGGCGCGCTGTACGTGCGCGGTTCCATCATGGCCGGCCTGCCGCCCTGGCAGGGCGGCGGCGACATGATCCGCACGGTCAGCTTCGAGGGCAGCACCTGGGCCTCCGGCCCGCAGCGCTTCGAGGCGGGCACGCCGAACATCGGCGGCTCGATCGTGATGGGCGCCGCCATCGACTACGTCCTGGCCATCGGGCTGGAGCGCATCGCCGCGCACGAGGCCGCGCTGCTGGCCGAGGCCACCGGGCGCATGCTGGAGCTGCCGGGCGTGCGCCTGGTCGGCACGGCCGCCCACAAGGCCGGCATCCTGTCGTTCCTGGTGGACGGCATCCATCCGCACGACCTGGGCACGATCCTGGACACCGAAGGCGTGGCCATCCGCGCCGGCCACCACTGCGCTATGCCGCTGATGTCGCGCTTCGGCATCCCCGGCACGGCGCGCGCGTCCTTCGCCCTGTACAACGACGGGCGCGACATCGACGCCCTGGTGGCGGGGGTGCGCAAGGCGCAGAAACTGTTCGGGGTGGCATAGGCTATGAGGGACAACGACGACGGCCTGCGCGACCTCTACCAGGAGGTCATCTTCGACCACAACCGCAAGCCGCGCAATTTCCATGCGATGGACGACGCCTCGCACCGCGCCGACGGCCACAACCCGCTGTGCGGCGACCAGCTGACGGTCTACGCCAAGGTCAGCGACGGCATCGTCCAGGACGTCAGCTTCGTCGGCCACGGCTGTGCCATCTCCACGGCGTCCGCCTCGCTCATGACCGAGGCCGTGCGCGGCCAGTCGGTCGAGCAGGTCGAGGCGCTGTTTCGCAACATCCACGCCATGCTGACCGAGGCCCATCCGGATTGCGACCTGGGCAAGCTCGAGGTCCTGTCCGGGGTGCGCGAATTCCCCTCGCGGGTGAAGTGCGCCACGCTGGCCTGGCACACCCTGCACAACGCCATCACCCGGGCGGGCGACACGGCCGTCACTGAATAACGCGATGAACCAAAGGTAACATCATGAGCTTCAATCGTCAGGAAGTGATCGTCAACCGGGACTGCCCGGCGGTCACCGTCCCCTACGGCTCGCCCGTCACCATCGAGGCCGGCTGCGAGGCCGTCATCACCCAGCAGCTGGGCGGCACCTACACCGTCATGGTCGAGGGCAACCTCTACCGCATCGAAGGCAAGGACGGCGACGCCCTGGGCTTCGAGCCTGTCGAGGAGGTCAAGCACGTCCACCAGGGACCCGCCACCGCCGAATCGGTGGAGGAAGCCGCCTGGGCCATGCTGTCCACCTGCTACGACCCTGAAATCCCCGTGGACATCGTCAACCTGGGCCTGGTGTACGAATGCAAGGTCGTGCCCGCCAGCGTCCCGGACCGCTTCCGCATCGAGATCAAGATGACCCTGACGGCGGCCGGCTGCGGCATGGGCACCATGATCGCCGACGAGGCCCGCAACAAGCTGCTCAACATCGAGGGCGTGGACGAGGCCACCGTGGATCTGGTGTGGGATCCCCCCTGGAGCCGCGAGATGATCAGCGAGCCCGCGCGCCTGCAGCTCGGCCTGCTGTAGCGCCCGCGCCGCGGCGCCCGCCGCCGCGAGCGGTGCCCGAACCGGAGTGCCGCGACGGGGGCGTTCTTGATTTTTCGCAGCGTGGCGGCCCCCGGATCCTTATTCGTGTCATGAATCGCGGGTAAAGTATGCGGCATTTCATCCTGCCGCACACGTCATGTCTTCGCTTCCGGATCTCCAGGTGTGTGAACCGCCAATCTGCGACGCCGCCCGCCGCGAGCGGCTGGACGACGTCGCCGCGCTGCTGCTGCGGGGCGAGCTGAACGCCGTCTTCCAGCCCATCCTGTGGATGCGGGAAGGCGCGCTCCTGGGATACGAGGGGCTCGTGCGCGGACCGCAGGGCAGCCCGCTGCGCGCGCCCGATCGCCTGTTCGAGGCGGCGCGCGCCCGCGGCCTGGGCGTCCGCGTCGAACACCGCTGCTGCCGCGTCGTGGTGCGGCGCTTCGCGGCGCTGGGCCTGCCGGGCCGCCTGTTCCTGAACATCAGTCCCCTGGCCCTGCTGCACGCGGCCGACGGCGCGCTGGACCTGCCCGCGCTGCTGGCCGAATCCGGCCTGGACCCCGCTCGGGTGGTGATCGAGATCACCGAGCAGGACCAGGGCGCGTTCTGGACCGACCTGCCTCCGGTCATCGCCCGGCTGCGCGCCAAGGGCCTGCAGTTCGCCATCGACGACCTGGGGTCGGGGTTTTCCAACCTGGGGCGCTGGCTGGACCTGCGGCCCGAATTCATCAAGACCGACAAGGTCTTCACGGCGGGCATCCAGGACGACCTGCTGCGCCAGCAGATCCTGCGCTCGGTCTGCGACATCGCCACCGTCGCCGGCGCCGTGGTCGTCGCCGAAGGCGTCGAGACCCTGGACGAACTGGCCTGCACCGCCGACCTGGGCGTGGCCTGCGCCCAGGGCTACTACATCCAGCGCCCGGCGGACGAACCCGCCCCGACGCGCTGGTCCGAACTGACCGCGGGCCTGGCGGAACGCCGGCTGCGCGACATGCGCGACATGCACGAGGCGAGCGATGGCCGGGAGTCCGACCCGGCGCACGACGGAGCCGAAGGCCGGGCGCTGCGGCTGCTGCGGCGCGTGCCGTGCGTGTCCTCGGCCGTGTCCAACGAAGCCGTGTTCGACCTGTTCCGCCGCCAGCCGGATCTGCATACCGTCCCCGTGGTGGATGACGAGGTGCCGGTGGGCATGCTGACCCGGGCCTGCCTGATCGAGCGCTTCTCGCTGCCGTACCAGCGCGAGCTGTACGGCCCCAAGCCCTGCCGCCTCTTCATGGACGTCGCGCCGCTGATCGTGGACATGCATACGCCGCTGATGACGCTCAGCCGCTGGCTGGCCGAATCCGAAGGCCACGGCCTGGCGAACGACTTCATCATCACGGGGCGGGGGCGCTACCTGGGCATCGGCTCCAGCCAGGACCTGCTGCAGGCGCTCAACCGCCTGCAGCTGCGCGCCGCGCAGCATGCCAACCCGCTGACCCAGCTGCCGGGCAACGTGCCCATCGACCGGCAGATCCAGCGCTTCCTCACCGCCGGCCAGGCGTTCGTGGCCTGCCATGCCGACCTGGACCATTTCAAGCCCTTCAACGACGTGTTCGGCTACCGCTGCGGCGACGACGTGATCCAGCTGCTGGGCCGGGTCCTGTCGGCGCACGCCGACGCAGGCCAGGACTTCCTGGGCCACATCGGCGGCGACGATTTCATCCTGCTGTTCCGCAGCCCCGACTGGCAGGCGAAGTGCGAAGCCATGCTGGCCGACTTTTCCCGCGGCATGGCCCGGCTGCTGGAGGGCATGGGGCGGGTGGCGGCGGCCGGCTACGAGGCCGAGGACCGCCAGGGCCAGCGCCGGCACTACGATCCCCCGACCCTGTCGCTGGGCGCGGTGCTGGTCGAGCCCGGCGCCTACCAGTCGCGCCACCAGATCGCCCAGGCCGCCAGCGAGGCCAAGACCCAGGCCAAGAAACGCGTCGGGCCGTGCCTGTACGTCGAGCGCCGCCGGCCGCGGGCGTCGTCGGCGGCTCCGTCGGCTACGTCCTTGTCCACCGCATCGTTAGGGGTCGCCGGAAAAGAACAAGGGCCTACAGACCGAAATCTGTAAGCCCTTGATAATGCTGGTCGGGACGGCGGGATTCGAACTCGCTACCCCTTGCACCCCATGCGCTTAAACACTGGATTCCAGCGGACGGTAGAAAACTACTGCGGAACAATTAAAACCTAGTATTCATGCGGCTTTACGGCTATCATAGCGTCCATATTCATCCTTTACTGTCCACCAACAGCCAGCAAATCCGGTGGGGTAAAAGTGGGGTAAAAATGGACATGAGGGCGCCATGAGCAAGATTACCGTCAAGGAACTGGAAGCACTGAGCGCTGACGACGATGGCAAGATTCTGCGTGAAGAAGGCGGTATCGTGGGCCGTGTGCGCGTGGGAGCCAGGGGCATAACGGTATGGTTCCGCTATGACGCCAAGCTGAACGGGAAAAAGCGGGATTATTCCCTAGGCACATGGCCCAAAAAGCCCCTTGCTGACATCCGTGCCGAGCGTGACCGTATCCGCGTGGTGGTGGCCGATGGGATCGATCCGAACGCCGCCAAAAAGGCCGAACGCATCCAGAAGCAACAAGCCATCGAGGAAACCATCCGGCAGGCCGAGCAGGAGCGCATCGAGAACCAGACCGTCAAGGATCTGTTCGATACTTGGCTGGCGGATGGCGTAGCCCGCATGGACGGCAACGCTGAACTGAAACGCCTTTTCGGCAAGGATGTTCTACCCGTCATCGGAAAAAAGCCTCTGCGCGAACTGACGGACAAGGATGTGCTGACGATGCTACGTCGGGTGCTCAAGCGTGGCGTGACGCGCCAGGCTGTCATCGTCTACAAGGACGTTAGCCAAATGCTCGCCTGGGGCGAGAAACGCCAGCCCTGGCGTGGTCTGATGGCAGACGGCAACCCGTGCGATCTGGTGGATATGGACAAACTTCTACCCGCCGATTATGAGACCGAGCGTGACCGTGTGCTGTCGCCTGCCGAAATACGCGAACTGCACAATATCTTTGCCAGAATGGACGAAGCGTATGCGAATGCCGACGATAGGCGTAGTGCTCCGCGCCCGGTAGACCAGAAAACCCGCATTGCCCTATGGCTGTGCCTGTCTACTATGTGTCGCATCGGTGAACTGCTGCTGACCCGCTGGGAGCATGTGGACTTCGATTCTGGCGTGTGGTTCATCCCTGCCGCCAACACCAAAGGGCACCGAGGGAAAAAGCAGGATCAACATGTTTTTCTGTCGGACTTCGCACGTCGTCAGTTTCAGGCGCTGCATGATCTGACGGGTAATAGTCCCTGGTGCTTCCCTGCGAAAAACCGCACAGGTGAGGAAACCCACGTCTGTCTGAAAAGTATCAGCAAGCAAGTGGGCGACCGGCAGGTACGCTTCAAGAACCGTAGCAAACCCTTGAAGGGCCGTGCCTTCGATAATTCCCTGGTGCTGGCCGATGGGGCGAATGGTGAATGGACGCCCCACGACCTGAGGCGCACGGGGGCCAGCATGATGCAGGGACTTGGCGTGTCGCTGGATGTGATTGACCGCTGCCAGAATCACCTGCTGGCGGGCCGTGTCCGGCGCGTGTATCTGCGCTATGACTACGAGGCCGAAAAGACCGAAGCATGGCGCAAGCTGGGGGAACGGCTGGACGCGATCTTGGCCGGGGGCGCTGAGATAATCGAGATTCGAGCGACGGCGCAATAAAAGAAAATGGAAACTAAGTGTAACTTTTCTCTAGCCAAGCGACTAAATTATTAAGTCAGCAATCCCACCTAAACGGTATCAGACCCACCGAAAGCGGTAGTTCCTATTGGACTATATGAGACGCCCTTGGACCGTAATGGACTGATCTGGAAGGCAATTACCCCATTAGGATGACGGACTGAAAATCCGTTGCATGGGCGAAAATTACGGTTCAGGACTGTATGTTGCGGGGGGTCGCATTTGTGTTGATAATTGCATCAACCGCCAAGCACTGTATGAATCCATAGTTGTTTTTGTGTGTGGCGGTAGGTGCTGGGAAAAGGGCGGCAACCCTTCCCCCAGCGATTTTGTAGCAGGGCAGCTACACCCCGAAGGGTACGTACGTTATCAGGATAACGTACGTTACCGCCAATGGTAGGCGTTAGGCACCTAACGAGTCAACAAATAGTTTAGCTAATAGCTACCTAAACCCTACCATGGCCCCTGACGGGTGTTGCATCCTTCCCAAAGGAACAACAATGCAACATCAAAACCAACCCGTCACCCTCCTCCGCCTGCCCGCCGTCATGGCCCGTATCGGCTATGGCCGATCCAAGGTCTACGACATGATCGGCAAGGGTGAGTTCCCGGCACCCATCAAGATGGGGGCGCGTACCGTCGCCTGGCCGTCTGACCAGATCGACGCATGGATTGCCCAGCGTATCCAGTCCGCCCAGAGCATCTAATGGGGGCGGCGCATGACGGACTACGCTGAACTCATTGAGCCGGTGGCCCGCACTCTGCGCGGCGATCCGAACCCTAACTACACCAAGCCCGACGATCTGCGCTTCGGCACCCGTGGCAGTCTGTCCGTGAAGCCGTCCGAGGGCACATGGTACGACCACGAGCGCAATACCGGCGGCGGCACTCTGGCACTGATTCAACACCTGGAAGCGGCGACGGACAATGTCGGGGCCTTCGCGTGGCTGGTCGAGCAGGGTCTGGCCAAACCGGAACCGGCCAAGCGCCAGGCGCAACAGGCGACCCATTACCAATACCGTGACGCAGCGGGCCACCTGGTCTTCGAGGTGGTGCGCAAGGTGCCCAAGGACTTCCGGCAACGCCGCCCCGACGGGAACGGCGGATGGATCTGGAATCTGAAAGGCATCGAGCGCATCCCTTACCGCCTGCCCGAACTGCTGGCCGCGCCTGCCGATGCCCTGGTGTTCATTGTCGAGGGTGAGAAGGACGCCGATCGGCTGGCCAGCCTCGGGCTGGTGGCGACATGCAATGCCGGCGGGGCCGGGAAATGGCACAGATCGTACAACCAACACCTGCAAGGCCGCGCTGTCGTGATCCTGCCTGACAACGATCAGGCGGGCCGCGATCATGCCGCCGATGTGGCCAAGAAACTGGCAGGAATTGCAGCATCGGTTCGCATCGTCGAGCTTCCGGGCCTGCTGGAAAAAGGCGACGTGTCCGACTGGTTGGACACTGGGAATACGCTCGCTGATCTGGATGCGCTGGTGAAAGCGTCGGCTGCTGATGCGCCCGAGCCAGCCCCGCTGAATGACAGCGAGGAAAAGGAGCCGCGCAAGAGCCAGGCTGATCTGCTGGTCGAGTTCGTCCGGCAAAAATACGATCTGGCGCACGACGAAAACCGCGACGGTATCGCAATCAGCAAGGCCACGAAAGAGGCTTTCCGGCTGAACAGCCGTGCCTTTCGGGATGGCCTGCTGGCTGGGTTCTACCGTGAATTCGAGTTTGCGGCCCGCGATGGTTCGCTGCGTGAAGCGATGATGACCATTCAGGCATTGGCCCGCGCCACCGACACGCCGCGCAAGGCGAATCTCCGCGCTGCGGCACACGGCCAGGAATATCTGATCGACTTGGCCAAACCCGGCGATTCCCGCGCTATCCGTCTGGCTGCTGGCCGCTGGGAGATCGTGGATAAACCCGGCGTCCTTTTCATCCGGGGCGATTCCATGCTACCGCTGGTCGAGCCGGTCAAAAGCGGCAGCGTTGATCTGCTGTGGAGAATCGTGAACGTCCCCGAGAATCAGCGCCTATTGGTGCTGGCTTGGCTGGTCGATTGCCTGCGCCCCGATACCCCGTACCCGCTGCTTGAACTGATGGGTGAACAAGGCTCCGGCAAGAGCGTTTCCAGTGAGGCGCTGCGCCGCCTGATTGACCCGAATGCAGCAAACTTGCGGGCCGAACCCAAAAGCGCCGAAGACCTGTTCGTGATTGCGCACCACAATCATATCGTGGCACTGGAGAACGTCTCGCGCCTGACACCCCAGCAACAGGATTCCGCCTGCATTCTCGCCACGGGCGGTGGGTTCGCCAAGCGCAAGCTTTACAGCGACTCCGACGAAACGGTAATCACCTTGCGCCGTCCGGTACTGATTAACGGGATCGTGGCTGCTGTGACTCAGCAAGACCTGGTGGACCGCTGCATTTCCATTGACTGCCCGGTGATCGAGGCCAGGTTGACCAGCGTCGAAATGTGGCGGGAATTTGACCGGAACCTGCCGCGCATTCTGGGTGGGCTTCTGGACTTGGCCGCCAAAGCCCTGGGCCTACTGCCGCAAGTGAAGCTGCCTGCACGGGAGCGCCCGCGTCTGGCTGAATACGCCATTCTCGGATGTGCAGTGGCGATGGCTCAGGGCCACAAGCCCGAAGCCTTCATGGATGCCTTCAACGCCATGCGGGCCGAAACAGTCGGCAGGACGCTGGAAGCCAGCCCCGTGGCCATTGCGGTACAGGAATTGGTCGAGACGGTTCCCGGCGGCATTACGGCCCCGTTGAAGGATATTTTGCACGAACTGGAACGGTTCAAACCGGCGGGTACAGACGCATGGCCACGCTCCCCCAAGGGTCTGGGCGATGCGCTGCGCCGTGCAGCCCCGGCCCTGCGAACCCTGGGCGTGGAGTGCAAGGCCCAACCGAAAACCGGCGGGGTCATTCGCTGGAAGATCGGGCAACGAGATCAGGACGCAAACGGAAAAATGGATGAAAGCGAAGTCCTGAATGTCCTAAAGTCCTGCCCGGATGATGATGGTGAGCAGGACATTAGGACTTGCAGGACATCGGTTCAGAACCTTTCTACGGCACAGGAGGTCTTCTAATGGTCTCTGCCGCCCGCATCCTGGATGATCTGCGCCAGGCTGGTATCGAGCCGGAAGTGCTGGACGGAAACCGTCTGGCCTTTCCTACTGGCGTCCTGACGGATGACATGCGCCACGCGATCCGCGCCAACAAGGCCGAACTGATCGAACTGCTGCTGGCCGATCAAGCTGCACTGGCTGCCCGGTACTACGCGCATCACTTCGGCTGTCGCCAGTGCATTGCAGCCGGACGCAATCCTGACCTGCAACGCTGCCCCGTCGGCGCTCCGCTGTGGCGGGTATTTCAGGCCCGCGTCCGTGCTGGTAAACAACAGATTCAATCCGCCTAACCCGAAGATTTCTTCAGCAAACCTGCTGAAGCGATTTTTGGGTGCGCAGGCTGCCCCGGCGATGAAGCAGTAGGGAT
>OFIS01000227.1_pt1 | contig 52011 bp, 45 predicted proteins | sample 1775071 | NCBI WGS metagenome assembly OFIS01 (sample SAMN08195774, study PRJEB24354) | sludge metagenome | isolation source: sludge from phenol fed wastewater aerobic bioreactor C | place: India: Nagpur | collected 2016-09-17
GCCGGCATGCAGTTCGCCAGCGACGGCTATGTCATCCAGGGCGGCACGCTGACCCTGGTCGGCGCGCCGTCATCGATCGTCAAGGTCGGCGACGGCACCGCGGCGGGCGCCGGTGCCGCGGCGGGGGCTGGTGCGCGGGCGGGTGCCTGGGCGGGGGTGGAGGCCTGGGCGGGCTTGGGAGCGGGCGCAGGCGCGGCCGGCGCCGCGCGCCCGGCGGGCCTGGACAGGATGGCGGCGAGCGGGCGGGCTTTCGACCCCCGTCCGCGGGACGCGGAGCGGGAGGTGTCCAGGGCGGGGCCGGGCACGGCCGGGGCCGGGGCCGTCTCGCGCGGGGCGGCGCGGACGGCGGTTTCGATGATGTCGCCCGGGCGGGCCGGCGGTTTCGGAAGGGGCATGTAGGCTCCTGTGACAGGCCCTAGGCGGCCAGGTTTTGCGCGGCCTGCAGGACTTCGTCCGCATGGCCGGGAACGCGCACGCCGCGCCATTCCTGGACCAGGACGCCCTGGCGGTCGACCAGGAAGGTGCTGCGCTCGATGCCGCGCACCTGCTTGCCGTACATGTTCTTCTGCTTCATCACGCCGAACAGGGCGCACAGGGCCTCGTCGGAATCGGCGATCAGGGGGAAGGGCAGGCACTGCTTGTCGGCGAAGCCCTGATGGGATTTCAGGGTGTCGCGGGAAATGCCGAAGATCTGGCAGTCCAGCGCCAGGAACTGCGCGTGGCGGTCGCGGAAATCCTGCGCCTCGGTGGTGCAGCCGGGGGTGTTGTCCTTGGGATAGAAGTACAGCACGAAGGGCTTGCCGTGCAGGGCGGCGGAGTCGAAGGATCCCTGGGTGGTTTCGGCGGTGAGCGGCGGCAGCGGGCGGCCGATGGCGATGGGGGTCATGAGGGGTCTCCGGGTAGCAGCAGGGCCAGCACGCGCCGTTCCTCGGACATGAGGATGTTGTAGGTCCGGGCGGCGGCCTGGGTGGTCATGGTTTCGATGCCGATTCCCAGCGCCAGCAGCGGCCGCAGCACTTCGGGACGCAGGAAGATCTGGCGCGGGCCGGTGCCGATCAGCAGGACCTCGGGCGCGCCCGGGGGCAGCTCGGCGGCGGGCGCCGCGTCGTCGAGGAAGGCGAGCGGATCGCGCGCGGCCGGCTTCAGGCCGACCAGGTCCTGCAGGAAGGCGGCATCGATGTCGGCGACGCCGCGCAGGGCGAGGCCGCGCACCGGCCCTTCGGGGGCGAAGCAGATGGCGCCGTCGTAGCGGACCCGATTGATTTCCAGGAAGCCGTCGCCGTAGGCGGTGACGGTGTTGAGCGCGGGATTCAGGTCTTTTTGCAATAGCACGGGCAAGCTCCGGTGTTCCTCGTGATGATAGCGCAATCGATCGGGCGATCGTGCCGGGGGCCGGAGCGCTTTCCCCGCGGGACCGGAGCCCGCGGGCGGGGAGCGCCGGCGTGCAGCGGCCGGCTTCCTCCCAGGCGTTGAAAAATCGGCTGCATGGGTGTTGCGCCGTGCGCATCCTGCGCCGCTCAGCGGGCCCCTGCCACGGCGGCCATCCACTCGGCAATCCGGTCGATCGACGCCGAGGGCGCGCCGGTGTGGCTGGCCTCCGGCTGGTACAGCTCGGTTCGCGGATTCGGCGGCAGGGCGGCGAATCGCTGTTGCCTGACCTTGAGCAGACCCGGATAGTCCCGGGTCGGCACGATGAACAGGACCGGCACGGCGGGGTTCAGCGCGTGCTCCGGCTTCACCCGGTTCAACGGGCTGTCGGGGGCGAACCAGTCGAGATAGACCGCCGGTGCCACGGCGACGGGATAGGCGCCGCGCGCACCCTCGTAGTCCACGAGCCGCGTCCTGCTCTCGCCCCGGCCTTCGCCGACCCGCTTGCGAGCCAGGGCCACGGCCTCGCCCACCTGTTCGCGGGCTTGCGGACTGTTGGAATTGCCTCCCGGCGCGATGGCGATCACGCCATCGACCGGCAGCCGGCCGCCGAGGTAGAGGGCAAAATGCCCGCCCTGGCTGTGTCCGCCGACGAACAGCTTCTGCGCGCCGCGCGCACGCAGGGCGTCCAGTGCGGCGGCGACTTCCCGCTCGGCGGCGGCGACGCCGACATCATAGTTGCGCCGTCCCGACCACGGCATTTCGAGGTTGGCGACGAGGCAACCCTTGGCCTCCAGCGCGGCCGCCAGTTCCGCCACGTGCCGGCTCGGCGAGCCGGCCTTGCCGTGCATCACCACCACGCCGATCTTCGGCGCCGGCGCCTGCGCCCGCGCGCCGCCGGACACGGCGAGGGCGATGCCGGCCGCAAGCAGGGCAAGAACCAGGCGGAGCGATTGCGTCATGGGCGGTTCCTCGTTCAACGGCCGCCCGGAGGGCGGATGGCCGCGCCGATGCAGGCCGACCATTGTATTCCGGGGAACCGCCGAATTTCCTGCCGGCCCGGCGAGATCGTCGTCCCCGTCCGCCCATTGCCGCCGACCCATTTGCGAGTCGCGGACGCATGCGATAGATTATCGAGTTTGCTGCACCGCATCCATCCGCACGACTCCAGCCCACCTGCCGAGGACCATCATGACGAGCTTTCCGCGCATCGAGCGCCTGCCCCCCTACGTGTTCAACATCACAGGGGAACTCAAGATGGCCGCACGCCGGCGCGGCGAGGACATCATCGACATGTCCATGGGCAATCCGGACGGCCCCACGCCGCAGCACATCGTCGACAAGCTGGTGGAAGTCGCCCGCCGCCCCGACACCCACGGTTATTCGGTGTCCAAGGGCATCCCGCGCCTGCGCCGCGCGATCTCGACCTGGTACGAGCGCCGCTACGGGGTGGACATCGATCCGGATTCCGAGGCCATCGTCTCCATCGGCTCCAAGGAAGGCCTGGCCCACCTGATGCTGGCCACGCTGGACCGGGGCGACACGGTGCTGGTGCCCAATCCCAGCTACCCGATCCACATCTACGGCGCGGTGATCGCCGGCGCCAACATCCGCTCGGTGCCGATGACGCCCGGACTGGACTTCTTCGAGGAGATCGAGCGCGCGGTGCGCGAGACCATCCCCAAGCCCAAGATGATGATCCTGGGCTTCCCCAGCAACCCCACGGCCCAGTGCGTGGAGCTGTCCTTCTTCGAGCGCATCGTGGCGCTGGCGCGCGAGCACGGCATCCTGGTGGTGCACGACCTGGCCTACGCCGACATCACCTTCGACGGCTACGTGGCGCCGTCCATCATGCAGGTGCCCGGCGCGCGCGACGTGGCGGTGGAATTCTTCACCATGAGCAAGAGCTACAACATGGCCGGCTGGCGCATCGGCTTCATGGTGGGCAACCGCGAGCTGGTCAACGCGCTGGCGCGCATCAAGAGCTACCACGACTACGGCACCTTCACGCCCATCCAGGTGGCGGCCATCGCCGCCCTGGAAGGGCCCCAGGACTGTGTGGCGGAAGTCGTCGAGCAGTACCGCAGCCGCCGCGACGTGCTGGCGCGCGGCCTGCACGAGGCCGGCTGGCCGGTGGACGTGCCCAAGGCGTCCATGTACATCTGGGCGCGCATCCCCGAGCCCTACCGCGCCCAGGGCTCGCTGGAATTCTCCAAGCGCCTGCTGGCCGACGCCAAGGTCGCCGTGTCCCCGGGCATCGGCTTCGGCGAATACGGCGACGAATACGTGCGCTTCGCCCTGATCGAAAACGAACAGCGCACCCGCCAGGCGGTGCGCGGCATCAAGGACATGTTCCGCAAGGACGGGCTGCTCAAATGAAACCGATCCGCGTAGGTTTGCTCGGCCTGGGCGTCGTCGGCGGCGGCGTCTGGACGGTCCTGGCCCAGAACGGCGGCGAGATCGCCCGGCGCGCCGGACGGCGCATCGAGGTCGCCGCGGTGGCAGTGCGCGACGTGGCCAAGGCGCGCGCGCTGGTGGGGCCGGACGTCACCGTCACCACCGACGGCATGGCCCTGGCGCGCGACCCGGACATCGACATCATCGTCGAGCTGATGGGCGGCGACACGGTGGCCCGCGACTGCATCCTGGAAGCCATCGCCCAGGGCAAGCACGTGGTCACGGCCAACAAGGCCCTGCTGGCCGTGCACGGCAACGAGATCTTCGCCGCCGCCCAGGCGCGCGGCGTGATGGTCGCCTTCGAGGCGGCCGTGGCCGGCGGCATCCCCATCATCAAGGCGATCCGCGAGGGCCTGACGGCCAACCGCATCCAGTGGCTGGCCGGCATCATCAACGGCACCACCAATTTCATCCTGTCGGAAATGCGCCAGCGCGGCCTGCCCTTCGACGCCGTGCTCGCCGAGGCCCAGCGCCTGGGCTACGCCGAGGCCGACCCCACTTTCGACATCGAGGGCGTGGACGCGGCCCACAAGCTCACGTTGCTGGCCTCGCTGGCCTTCGGCATTCCGGTACAGTTCGACAAGGCCTACATCGAAGGCATTTCCCGCCTGGCCTCCGAGGACATCGTCCACGCCGAGCGCCTGGGCTACCGCATCAAGCTGCTGGGCATCACCCGCCGCCGCCCGGAAGGCATCGAGCTGCGGGTCCATCCCGCCCTGGTGCCCGACCACTGCCTGCTGGCCAATGTGGAAGGCGCCATGAACGCCGTGCTGGTGCGCGGCGACGCGGTCGGCCCTTCGCTGTACTACGGCCAGGGCGCGGGCGCGCTGCCCACGGCCTCGGCCGTGGTGGCCGATCTGGTCGACGTGACCCGGCTGCAGATGGCCGACCCCGAGCACCGGGTGCCGCACCTGGCCTTCCAGCCCGACGCCATGGCCGACATTCCCGTGCTGCCCATGGCGGACGTGCGCACCTGCTTCTACCTGCGCCTGCGGGTGGACGACCGCCCCGGCGTGCTGGCCGACCTGGCGCGCGTGCTGTCGGACGCCGGCATTTCCGTGGGCTCGATGTTCCAGCAGCCCCACGGCGAGCACCAGGCCGACATCATCTTCCTCACCCACGAAGCGCGCGAGGGCGACGTGGACCAGGCCCTGCGCGCGATCCATGGCCTGCCTTTCGTGCGTTCGGACGTGACCCGCCTGCGCGTGGAGAACATCACGTGAAATACCTGTCCACCCGGGGCGGCATGGCCCCGCAGCCTTTCTGCGACATCCTGCTCGAAGGCCTGGCGCCCGACGGCGGCCTGACGCTGCCCGAAACCCTGCCGAAGCTGGACGCGGCCACCCTGGAATCCTGGCGCGGGCTGGACTACGCCGACCTGGCGGCCCGCGTGCTGGGCCTGTTCATCGACGACATCGCGCCCGGCGACCTGTCGCGCATGACGCACGCGGCCTACGCGCCCGACGTGTTCCCGCGCATCGCGCCGGTCAAGCCGCTGCGCCCGGGCCTGTCGCTGCTGGGCCTGTCCGAAGGGCCGACGCTGGCCTTCAAGGACATGGCCATGCAGTTCCTCGGCCAGGTCTTTGAATACGTGCTGGCGCGGCGCGGCCAGACGCTCAACATCCTGGGCGCCACCTCCGGCGACACCGGCTCGGCGGCGGAATACGCGCTGCGCGGCAAGCGCGGCGTGGCCGTGTTCATGCTGTCGCCCCACGGCCGCATGAGCGCCTTCCAGCGCGCCCAGATGTACTCGCTGCAGGACGCCAACATCCACAACATCGCCGTGCGCGGCGTGTTCGACGAATGCCAGGACATCGTCAAGGCGCTGGCCGGCGACCTGGATTTCAAGAGCGCCCACCGTCTGGGCGCCGTCAATTCCATCAACTGGGCGCGCATCGCCGCCCAGGTGGTGTACTACGTCTGGGGCTGGCTGCGGGCCACGCAGGGGCCCGGCGAGCCGGTGTCCTTCGCCGTGCCCTCGGGCAATTTCGGCAACATCCTGGCCGGCCACATCGCGCGCGAGATGGGCGTGCCGATCCGCCGCCTGGTGCTGGCCACCAACGAAAACAACGTGCTGGAAGAATTCTTCCGCACCGGCGTCTACCGGCCGCGCGCGGCCAGCCAGACGCACGCCACCTCCAGCCCGTCGATGGACATCTCGCGCGCCTCGAACTTCGAGCGCTTCGTCTTCGACCTGGTGGGCCGCGATCCGGCCCGCGTGCAGGCGCTGATGGAGGAACTGCGCACCACCGGGCAGTTCGATCTGTCCGGCCTGCGGCCGGCGTTCACGGAGCGCTACGGCTTCGTGGCGGGCGCCAGCACCCACGCCGACCGCCTGCGCACCATCCGCGACATCCGCCGCGAGACCGGCGTGCTGATCGATCCGCACACGGCCGACGGCGTGAAGGTCGCCCTGGAGCACCTGGAGGACGGCGTGCCCATGCTGGTGCTGGAAACGGCCCTGCCGGCCAAGTTCGCCGAGACCATCGTCGAGGCCACCGGCGAATCGCCGGAAGTCCCGGCCGCGCTGCGCGACCTGGACCGGCTGCCCCAGCGCGTCGAGGTCATGGACTGCGACGCCCGCCTGGTGGCCGACTACGTGCATCGCCACGCGCTGTAGCGCGGCCGCCCGTCCCGGAGCCGGAGCGGTCCGGCGGCGCGTGCGCGCCGCCGGATGCGGCGCATCGGCACGGGCGGAAGAACGGGCGGAAAAATGAACGGCGGAACGGGCGGAAGCGGACCGCACTGATCACTCTGTCCAATTCCTTGTGCCGTTCTGCCAGTTTCATGGCGGAATAGCGGCAGGATTGGCGATATACATTGTCTTACCCTTGGGCCACACTGCATGCAGAACATCACATCCCAAGGAGACACGCCATGCACGCCCCCGCTCCGGTGCGGCCCCGCACCCTGTTCCTGGACACCCACGACGTCGCCCGGCTGATCGGCGTGCTGGGCCTGCCCGCCTGCCTGCGGGGCCTGGCCGGCACGCTGCGGGCCGATTACCTGCGCTGGCCCGAGTTCGACAAGGAAGCCCGCATCGCCGCCTATTCCGAGCAGGGCACCATCGAATTGATGCCCATCACCGACGGCACGCATTACAGCTTCAAGTGCGTCAACGGCCACCCGGGCAACGGGCGCCACGGCCTGCCCACCGTCATGGCGATGGGCGCGCTGCTGGACTGCGACACCGGCATGACCCGCCTGCTGAGCGAGCTGACCCTGACCACGGCGCTGCGCACGGCCGCGATGTCGGCCCTGGCCGCGCAGGTCCTGGCGCGGCGCGACAGCCATTCGATGGCGCTGATCGGCAACGGGGCGCAGAGCGACTTCCAGGCGCTGGCCTTCGCCACCCTGCTGGGCGTGCGCGAACTGCGTCTCCACGACCTGGACCGCCGCGCCTCCGAGCGCCTGGCGCGCAATCTGGCGGCGGCCGAACTGCCCGGGCGGCCGCTGTCCGTGCGGCTCTGCGATTCGGTGGCCGAAGCCGTGCGGGGCGCGGACATCGTCACCACCGTGACGGCCTTCCAGGGCCGGGCGCAGGTGCTGGACGACGCCCTGATCGAGCCGGGCATGCACCTGAATGCCGTGGGCGGCGACTGCCCCGGCAAGACCGAGCTGGATCCGGCGATCCTGCGCCGGGCCGAGGTCTTCGTCGAATTCCCGCCCCAGACGCGCAAGGAAGGCGAGATCCAGCAGATGCCGGCCGATTTCCCCGTGACCGAACTGTGGCGCGTCCTGGCGGGCGACGCGCCGGGGCGGACGCGGGCGGACCAGGTGACGCTGTTCGACTCGGTCGGGTTCGCGCTGGAGGACTATTCCGCGCTGCGCTTCCTGCAGGCCCAGGCGGAGGCCCACCAGGTGGGTACCTGGGTGGAGGTCACGCCGGGGCAGGCGGATCCGCGCGACCTGTACGGCTGGCTGCAGGGCGAACTTCGGGGCGAGCAAAGGGGCGAGCAGAGGGGCGAACCGCAGAGCCGGCCCGCGCTGGTCTCGTGACGGCGCGTCGGTGAGGCCGCGGGCGCCGCGCGCCGGCCGGTCTCAGGCGGCGAGGATGCCGTCGGCCGCCGCCAGCCCGCTGCGCACCGCGCCTTCCAGCACGGCCGGATAGCCGGTGTCGGTCCAGTCGCCGGCCAGCAGCAGGCCGGGCCAGGGGGTGGCCATGCCGGGGCGCCGCAGGCCCGGGACGGCGTCGAAGGTCGCGCGCCGCTCGGTGACCAGGGCGTGGGCCTCGATCTGCGGCAGCGGCGGGAGCGATCCCGCGGCCGCCTGGGCGCGGATCTGGGCGATGACGCCGGCCGCGAGGCGCGCCGGATCCCGGCCCGCGTAGCGGTCCGCCGTGCCGATGACCACGTGGACCAGCCGGCGTTCGGCGTGCGCGCGGGCGCTGGCGCTGCGGTCGAACAGCCACTGGCCCCAGGCGTCGCACGCCGGCTCGTCGCGCAGCAGCAGCATGGGCCGGCCCGAATCCCAGGGCCGGGCAAGCCGCAGGGTGAGGGTGCCGATGGCGGAGTGCGCCGGCTCCGTCCAGCCGTCCAGGAAGTCCGCCGCCCCGGGCAGCGGCGCCAGCAGGCGCCGGGCTTCGGCGGCCGGCACGGCCAGGATGACGCCTGCGTGCGGTTCGCCGTCCACCCGCCAGCCGCCCGCCGGGCCGGGTGCGATCGCGCGCACCCGCTGGCGCCGCAGGCCCTCGCCCAGCAGGGCGCAGGCGCGGGCGGGCCAGAGCGCATGCAGGCCGTCGCGCGGGATCAGGATGCGGCTGGCGGCCGGCCCCGCGCCCAGGCTGTCGGCCAGCACGCGGACGAACAGGCGCGCCTGCGCCGCCCGCGCCGGCGTGTTCAGGGCGGCCACGCACAGGGGCTCCCACAGGCGCGTCATCAGGTCCGGCGGGCAGCCGAGGCCGGCCAGCCAGTCCGCGACGGTCGCGCACGGATCGACGCGCTGCGGCTCCAGCGCGCCGAACACGCGGGCCAGGTGGCGCCGGCCCCGCCCGCCGTCCAGCCCGCGGCTGCCCAGCAGCACGCCCAGGCGGTGCAGGGGCGCGGGCAGCGGCCAGAACCGCAGCCTCAGGCCGCCGTCGGCCGATCGCAGGTCCAGGTCCCCGGCCAGCAGGGCCCGCGCCGGGTCCACGTCCAGGGACCGCATCAGCGCCAGGGTGGCGCTGTAGGCGCCCAGCAGGATGTGCTGGCCGTTGTCGATCCGCAGGCCCAGTCCGGGATGGTCGATCCACCGCGCCCGGCCGCCCGGCGCGGTGGCGGCCTCGTAGACCCGGACCGCCCGGCCCGCCCGGCGCAGGCGCACGGCGGCGGCCAGGCCCGCCCAGCCGGCGCCGACGACGGCGATGCTCATCGCGGCGCGCTCATGCCGGCCCCCTGGCGCTGCGCGCCTTCTTCCGGAGAGGGAATTCGCGCGGGGGCGCCGCCCGGCGCGCTCATTGCGCCAGACGGCGTACCAGCCCCCGGCCGCCGCCGACCCAGGTCTTCCAGGCGAGCCAGAACTTGCGGATCGGCGTCAGCGCGATGCGCTGGTTCAGCACGTGCCAGCCGTCGCGCTCGATCTCGTCGAGCAGGGCGACGTAGATGGCGGCCATCATCAGGCCGGGCCGCTGCGCGCGGCGGTCGGCCTCGGGCAGGGCGCGCATGGCGTCGCGGTACAGCGCGCGCGCGCGTTCGGTCTGCTGGCGCATCAGGGCCTGGAAGCCTTCGGTGTAGTGGCCGTCGAGGATGTCGTCCACCGTCACGCCGTGGCGCGCCATGTCGTCGGCCGGCAGGTAGATGCGCCCGCGCCGGGCGTCGTCGCCCACGTCGCGGATGATGTTCGTCATCTGGAAGGCCAGGCCCAGGGTCTCGGCGTATTCCAGGGTGCGCGGGTCGGTGTGGCCGAAGATGGCGGCCGACAGGTCGCCGACCACGCCGGCGGCCCGCCAGCAGTATTCCCGCAGGGCGTTCCAGTCGGCGTAGCGGAACTGGTCCAGGTCCATTTCCATGCCTTCGATCACGGCGTAGAAGGGCTCGGGGCGCAGCCCGAAGGCGGGAACGTGCCGCGCCAGGGCGATGGCCACCGGATGGTCGGGCTTGCCGTCGAACATCAGGCCGACCTGGTCGCGCCACCAGGCGAGCTTCATCCGCGCGACCGAGGGCTCGCCGACCTCGTCCACGATGTCGTCCACCTCGCGGCAGAAGGCGTACAGCGCCGTGATGGCGCGGCGCCGCTCCGGCGGCAGGAACAGGAAGGCGTAGTAGAAGCTCGAGCCGCTGCGCGCGGCCTTCTGCTGGCAGTATTCGTCAGGCGTCATGGTATGGATTCTCTCCGATCCGCAGCGCCTGCTTAACGCTCGACTGATTCAGAGGAGCCATGGGGCGATGCGGCGCGGGGGCGCGGCGTACAGAATGCGCGCCAGCATAGCAGGAAGGCGTCGGCGCGGCCCAGGATGGGCCGGTTGCGCCAAGGGTCGTAGCCGCCCGCGGCGAGCTTTTCCAGGACCCGCAGGCCGCCGTGCACCACCAGGCGCAGTTCCAGGCCGATGCGGCCGGGCAGGCGCCAGGCGAGCGGGCTGCCGGCCAGCAGGGCGCGGCGGGCCTGCGCGGCCTGCTCGCGCACCGCGTCCCGCCAGGCGTCGGACGGCGGCGCGGCCGCATCGGCGCACGGCGCGTCCAGGGCGGCGGGGTCGAGGCCGTGGCGTTCCAGGCAGTCCAGGGGGATGTAGCAGCGGCCCTTGGCCTGGTCCAGGGCCACGTCCTGGCAGAAATTGACCCGCTGCAGTCCGGTGCAGAGGGCGTCGGACTGGGCCAGGTCCGCAGGATCGGTGCGGCCGAACAGGTGCAGCATCAGGCGCCCGACCGGGTTGGCGGAGCGGCGGCAGTAGTCGAGCAGGGCCGGCTCGTCGGCGTAGCGCGTGACGCTCAGGTCCTGGATGAAGGCCGACAGCAGGTCCAGCAGCGGCTGGACGGGCAGCCGGTGGCGCACGGCGGTGTCGCCCAGCCGGGCGAAGATCGCGCGGTCGCCGTCGGACAGTGGCGCCCGGATCGGCCGCCCGGCACCCAGGTCCCGGACCGCGGCGCGCCAGGCTTCCAGCCGTTCCAGGCGCGCCGGCGCGGGGGCGTCGCCCTCGTCGGCGATGTCGTCCGCGCCGCGCGCGAAGGCGTACAGATCGCGCACCGCCGGGCGCAGCCGGGCGGGCAGCAGCAGGGACGCGACGGGGAAGTTTTCGTAGTGATCGACGGCCATGATGAGGCAGTATACTTAGCCGGACAGCCTGTCCGGCCGTGGTTTTTCATCTCGATGCAACCGCGGCCCGACGGGCTGATTCTCAAAGTGCCCGCGCGGCCCGGTTCCGGGGCCGTCGCCTCCTTTTCCGCTTTCCGGGGGATTACATGCCGCGCCCGATCCTGGCGACGATCGACACCGAAGCCTTGTCCCACAATCTGAGCACGGTGGCCGGCCGCCTGCGGCGGGACGCCTCCGGCGCCGCACCCTTCATCTGGGCGGTGATCAAGGCGCGCGGCTACGGCCACGGCATCGAGGCCGCCCTGGCCGGTTTCGCCGAGGCCGACGGCCTGGCCATGCTGGACCTGGAAGAAGCCGTGCGCTGCCGCGAGCTGGGCTGGACCGGTCCGCTGCTGCTGCTCGAAGGCTTCTTCGAGCCCGCCGACCTCGACACGCTGGTCCATTACCGCATCGGCGCCGCGCTGCATTGCGCCGAGCAGTTCGACATGCTGGAATCCAGCCCCGTCGCCCGGCAGATCGACGCCTTCGTCAAGCTCAACACCGGCATGCACCGGCTGGGCTTCCAGCCGGACGAATTCCGCGCGGCCCACGCGCGCGCCCTGGCCCTGCAGGCCGACGGCGTGCTGGGCCAGGTCGGCGCGATGACCCACTTCGCCCGCGCGGACGACGATCCCGCCGTCACGCGGGCCCAGATCGACTGTTTCCTGCGGGCCACCGAAGGCCTGTCCGGCCCGGTCAGCCTGTGCAATTCCGCCGCCACCCTGACGCCGGGCCTGGCGGCGGGCATCGCCGGCGACCCGCAATGGGTGCGTCCCGGCATCTGCCTGTACGGCTCCTCGCCCTTCGCCGACCAGCCGGCCGATGCCTTCGGCCTGCGTCCGGCCATGACCCTGTCCGCCCGCCTGATCGGCGCGCACCGGGTGCCGGCGGGCGAATCGGTGGGCTATGGCCACACCTTCCGCGCGCCCCGCGACATGCGGGTCGGCATCGTCGCCTGCGGCTATGCCGACGGCTATCCGCGCCACGCGCCCACTGGCACGCCGATCGCGGTGGACGGGGTGCGCACCCGCCTGGTCGGCCGGGTGTCCATGGACATGCTGGCCGTGGACCTGGACCCCGTGCCCGAGGCGGCGGTGGGCGCTCCGGTCGTGCTGTGGGGGCAGGGCGGCCCGTCGGTGGACGAGGTCGCCGCCGCCTGCGGCACCATCGGCTACGAACTGCTCACCGCCGTGACGCCCCGGGTGCCGCGCCGCGTCCTGTGAATCCCCGCCTGCGGAGGAATGCTTCATGAAAAACAGTTGTGTGCTCGTCACCGGCGCCACCAAGGGCATCGGCTGGGCCGTCAGCCAGCGCCTGGCCGACCAGGGCTGTCACGTCGTCGGCCTGGCGCGGCACGTGGCCGACATCGATTTTCCCGGCTACCTGTACGCCTGCGACCTGGCCAACGCCGGCGAGACCGAGGAACTGCTGCGCGTCATCCGCGAAAAGTACCCGGTCGACGCGGTGGTGAACTGCGTCGGGCCCGCGATGCCCGAACCCCTGGGCGAGGTCGATCTGGCCTCGCTCTACCAGGCCTTCGATCTGAACGTGCGCGTGGCCGTCCAGGCGGTGCAGACCTTCGTGCCGGGCATGAAGGCGCGCAAGTCCGGCCGCATCGTCAATCTGTGCGGGCGCGTGGTGCACGGCCAGGCCGGGCACACCAGCTATGCGGCGGCCAAGAGCGCGCTGCTGGGCTGTACCCGCACCTGGGCGCTGGAACTCGCGCCCTACGGCGTCACGGTCAACGCGGTCTCGCCCGGGCCGGTGGAAACCGGCCTGTTCCGCGCCGAATGCCCGGTCGGCAGCGATGCCGAAAAAGCCGTGCTGGCCACCATCCCCATGGGGCGCCTGGCCCAGGCCGACGAGGTCGCGGCCGCCGTGGTGTTCCTGCTGGGCGACGGGGCGGCCTTCATCACCGGCCAGGAGATCGGCGTGGACGGCGGCGGCAGCCTGGCGGGCCGCTGATGGCCAAGGCGCGCACCCTGTTCCTCTGCTCGGACTGCGGCGGCACCTCCGCCAAGTGGGAAGGCCGCTGCCCGCACTGCGGCGCCTGGAACACGCTGCAGGAAACCCGCGAATCGCCGGCGGGATCCTCCGGCCATCGCTACGCGCCGCTGGCCGCCTCCACCCCGGTGCGCCGGCTGTCCGACATCGAGGCGCGCGAGCAGGCCCGCAACCCCACCGGCATCGAGGAATTCGACCGCGTGCTGGGCGGCGGCCTGGTGGCCGGCGCGGTGGTGCTGATCGGCGGCGACCCGGGGATCGGCAAATCGACCCTGCTGCTGCAGGCGCTGGCCAGCCTGTCCGAACGCGGCCCGGTGCTCTACGTCACGGGCGAGGAATCCGCCGAGCAGGTCGCCCTGCGCGCCCAGCGCCTGGGCGTGTCGGGCGACGGCGTGGACCTGCTGGCCGAGATCCGCCTGGAGCAGATCACCCAGGCCCTGGTCGAGCGCCGGCCCGGCGTGGCAGTCATCGATTCCATCCAGACCCTCTATTCCGGCGAGCTGACCGCCGCGCCCGGCTCGGTGTCGCAGGTGCGCGAATGCGCCGCCCAGCTCACCCGCATCGCCAAGCAGACCGGCGTCACCCTGATCCTGATCGGCCACGTCACCAAGGACGGCGCGCTGGCCGGCCCGCGCGTGCTGGAGCACATCGTCGACACCGTCCTGTACTTCGAGGGCGACACCCATTCCTCGTTCCGCCTGGTGCGGGCCATCAAGAACCGCTTCGGCGCCGTCAACGAACTGGGCGTGTTCGCCATGACCGACCGCGGCCTGCGCGGGGTGAGCAATCCGTCCGCGCTGTTCCTGGCGGGACACTCGCGCGAGGTCGCCGGCTCCTGCGTCATGGCCACCCAGGAAGGCACCCGTCCGCTGCTGGTCGAAGTCCAGGCCCTGGTGGACACGGCCCACGTGCCCAATCCGCGCCGCCTGTCCGTGGGCCTGGAAAGCAGCCGCCTGGCCATGCTGCTGGCCGTGCTGCACCGCCACGCGGGGATCGCCACCTACGATCAGGACGTCTTCGTCAACGCCGTGGGCGGCGTGCGCATCATGGAGCCGGCCGCCGACCTGGCCGTGGCCCTGGCGATCCTGTCGTCCATGCGCGACCGGCCGCTGCCGGCCGGCCTGCTGGCCTTCGGCGAGATCGGCCTGGCGGGCGAGATCCGCCCGGCCCCGCGCGGCCAGGAACGCCTGCGCGAGGCCGCCAAGCTGGGCTTCGGCCTGGCCGTCGTGCCGCGCGCCAATCTGCCGCGCCAGCCCATCGAGGGCCTGCGCATCCAGGCCGTCGACCGCGTCGAGGACGTGCTCGGCGTGCTGTCCTGAAAGGCGCGCGATGGACGGGCTCTGGCTGATTCCCGCCTGCCTCGCGGCGGGCGGCCTGATCGGGTTCTCCGGCGGGGTGCTGGGCATCGGCGGCGGCCTGTTCGCAATCCCGCTGCTGGGGCTGGTCCTGGGCTACGAGCAGCAGGCCGCCCAGGGGACGGCGCTGATCATGGTGCTGCCGGCCATTCTGCTCACCCTGCGCAAATACCATCAGCACGCGCCCATCGACTGGCGCTCGGCGGCGGCGGGGGCGTGCAGCTCGATCCTGTGCACCTGGATCGGCGCGCGGATCGCCCTGGGCCTGGACCCCTGGCTGCTGCGCCGCATCTACGCCGGCTTCGTGTTCCTGATCGCGCTGTTCTATTTCCGCGAGAGCCTGGGGCGCCGCGCGCGGCCCCGCCCGGCCGCCTTCTACCGCGAGGTCGGCCAGGTGCGCAAGCGCTGGTATTTCTGCGTCGGCGTCTTCGCCGGGCTGACCGGCGGGATCTTCGGCGTGGGCGGCGCGGTGCTGGCGGTGCCGTTCCTGACCGCGTTCTTCCACCTGCGCCAGACCTCGGCCCAGGCGGTGGCGCTGGCGATGATCGTACCGGGCACCTGCGTGGCCCTGGCCACCTACGCCTGGCACGGCCAGGCGCATGGGCTGGTGGGCATTCCCCTGGCGGCCGGCAGCCTGCTGTGCGTGCCTTACGGCGTGCGCCTGGCCTATGCGCTGCCCGAGGCGCGCCTGAAGCTGATCTTCGCCTGCATGCTGCTGGTGATCATGGGACTGCTGCTGATGCGGGGATGAGACCGGGCACGGAACAGTCCCTGCGGACTGTTCCGTGCCGGTCGAATCCGAGCGGCATGCAGGCCGCGAGGTGGAGAGATGCCTCATGCCAAGACACACCCAGCCGATCAAATCCAAGGAGAGATGAACGATGAATTGCACTCCACCGGGCTGGGCAGCGCATCGTTTCCCAGGCGGCGCCTTCTGCGTGCCCGCGCGCTTCGCCGGACAGGCCGATGCGGGCTGGTTCGACGCGCGCCGGCCCGATGCCGCGCCGGTGGGCGAGGGCGGCCGCCAGGCCGCCTGGTTCGTCGACGGCGTCCACGGCCCCGCCGTCCTGCGCCACTACCGGCGCGGCGGCCTGCGCGCCCGGCTGGGCGGCCGCGAATCCTACCTGTGGCTGGGCGCATCCCGCGTGCGGGCCTATGCCGAGGTCCGGGTGCTGGACCATCTGCGCCGGGCCGGACTGCGCGTGCCCGAACCGCTGGGCGCGGCGTACTGGCGCCCGGGCGCTTCCCCGTTCTACCGCAACGCCATCCTGATCGCCCGGATCGCGGGGGCGCAGGCCCTGGCGGGCCGCCTGGACCGGGCCGATCCCGCCGCCGTCGCCCAGGCCATCGCCGCCATGCACGCGGCCGGCGTCTGGCACGCGGACCTGAACGCCTACAACATCCTGTTCGACGCCGACGATCAAGTCTGGCTGATCGACTTCGACCGCGCGCGTCTGGGTGTGGTATCCCCGGGACAGGCGGAAAAAAACCGGTTGCGCCTGCGTCGGTCTTTGGTTAAGGTAGCCGGCGCGCGCGGAGCGCAGTGGTGGGATGCGTTATCCCGTTGTTTTCCTCCATGCTAGGGGCCCATGCCATGAAAATCGGCACCGTACACACCCTGTTGGCCGCCGCCGCGCTGATCGCCGCGGTTCCGGCGTCCGCACAGGATCGCGTCGTCAACGTCTACAACTGGGCCGAATACACCGCGCCCGACACACTCTCCGGTTTCGAGAAGGCCACCGGCATCAAGATCCGCTACGACGTCTACGACACCAACGACACGCTGCAGGCCAAGCTGCTGACGGGCAAGTCGGGCTACGACGTGGTCGTGCCGTCCACGCACTATGCCGCCCGCCAGATCCAGGGCGGCCTGTTCCAGAAGCTGGACCGCTCCAAGATCCCCAACTGGCAGTACCTGGACCCCGACCTGATGGCCCTGGTGGCCACCGTCGATCCCGGCAACCAGTACCTGATCCCCTGGGGCTACGGCACCAACGGCCTGGGCTACAACGTCACCCAGGTGCGCGAGCTCATGGGCCAGGACGCGCCCCTGAATTCCTGGGACATGCTGTTCAAGCCGGAAAACGCGGCCAAGCTGCAGTCCTGCGGCATCTCCATCCTGGACGAGGCCGCGCAGGTCTTCCCGGCCGCGCTGCACTACCTGGGCAAGGATCCCAACAGCAGCGATCCCAAGGACTACGAGGCCGCGCTGGCCCTGCTGAAGACCATCCGGCCCTACGTGCGCCAGTTCAGCTCCTCGGGCTACATCGACGAGCTGGCCTCGGGCGGCCTGTGCATGGTCTACGGCTTCTCGGGCGACGTGATGATCGCCTCGTCGCGCGCGAAGGAAGCCAAGAAGTCCTACGCCATCGACTACGTCATCCCCGACGGCGGGGCGCCGGTCTGGTTCGACACCATGGCCATCCCCAAGAGCGCCGAGCACGTGGACGAGGCGCACGCCTTCATCAACTACATCGAGACGCCGCAGGTGCACGCGGCCATCACCAACACCATGTACTACCCCAACGCCAACAAGGAGGCGCGCAAGTACGTGGTCGAGGAAGTCGCGAGCAACCCCATGATCTACCCCTCGCCCGAGGTCTCGCGCACCCTGTTCGTCATCAAGCCGCAGCCCCTGAACATCCTGCGCCTGCAGACGCAGATGTGGGCGCAGCTCAAGACCGGGCGCTGAAGGCGATGCAGGATCCGCGCGGCATGCCTCGCCAGGGCGAGGCCGACGACTTCGTGCGCATGGACGACGTCGTCAAGATCTTCGGCGACACGGTGGCCGTGAAGTCCGTCTCCCTGTCGGTGCGGCGCCACGAGATCTTCGCCCTGCTGGGCAGCTCGGGCTGCGGAAAGTCCACCCTGCTGCGCATGCTGGCGGGCTTCGAGGAGCCCACCTCCGGGCGCATCATCCTGGACGACGAGGACATCACGGCCCTGCCGCCGCACCGGCGGCCGGTCAACATGATGTTCCAGTCCTATGCGCTCTTTCCGCACATGTCGGTCGAGGCCAACGTGGCCTTCGGCCTGAAGCAGGAAGGCGTGCCGCGCCAGGAGATCCACGAGCGCGTGTTCGAGGCCCTGGATCTGGTGCAGATGGCCGGCTACGCGCGCCGCCGCCCGCACCAGCTCTCCGGCGGCCAGCAGCAGCGCGTGGCGCTGGCGCGCAGCCTGGTCAAGCGGCCCAAGCTGCTGCTGCTCGACGAGCCCATGTCGGCGCTGGACAAGCAGATCCGCCAGGCCACCCAGATCGAGCTGGTGAAGATCCTGGGCCAGGTCGGCGTCACCTGCATCATGGTCACCCACGACCAGGAAGAGGCCATGACCATGGCCAGCCGCCTGGCCGTCATGACCGAGGGCCAGATCGTCCAGTGCGGCACGCCGCACGACGTCTACACCTTTCCCAATTCCCGCTTCGTCGCCGGCTTCATCGGATCGACCAATCTGTTCACCGGCACCATCGTGGTGGACGAGCCCGACCACGTGCTGATCGAGACCGACGCGCTGTCGCGCCCGCTGTACGTCAGCCACGGCATCAGCGAGCCCCTGGGCATGGAAGTCCACGTCTCCATCCGGCCCGAGCAGATCCGCGTCGGCCGCCAGGTCCCCGAGGCCGAATCCAACTGGGGCCACGGCATGGTGTCGCACGTCGCCTGGATGGGCAGCTATGCCCGCTACCAGATCCGCCTGGATGCCGGCCAGACCATCGAGGCCAGCGTGCCCAGCCTGGACTGGAGCCAGTCCGACGCGCCCGGCGTGGACGAGGAAGTCTACGTCACCTGGTCCCACGACGCCGGCACCGTGCTGGCCTCCTGACGGCTGTCCGTCCTCCGCCTTCATCGACCCCTGCGCCCGGAGCCGCCGATGCATCTGAAACTTCCCGGCCACCGCCCCAGCGCCCGGCAATTCGCCATCGGCGTGCCCTACGCCTGGCTGGCGCTGTTCCTGCTGGTGCCCTTCCTGCTGGTGCTGAAGATCAGCTTTTCCGACCTGCAGTTCGGCATCCCGCCCTACACGCCCATCGCCACCCTGCAGGACCAGACCCTGACGCTGGCGCTGCACCTGCGCGGCTACGTGCTGCTGTTCACCGACAGCCTGTACGCCGCCGTGTACCTGAACTCGGTGAAGATGGCCCTGGTCACCACCGTCTGCTGCGCGCTGATCGGCTATCCCATGGCCTACCACATCGCCCGCGCGCGGCCGGAGATCCGCAACCTGCTGCTGCTGGGCGTGATCCTGCCGTTCTGGACCTCGCTGCTGCTGCGCGTCTATGCCTGGGTCGGCATCCTGCGCAACGACGGGCTGCTGAATCACCTGCTGATGGGCCTGGGGCTGACCGACGCGCCGCTGGAAATCTACCGCACCGACCTGGCCGTCTACATCGGCCTGGTCTACGCCTACCTGCCGTTCTTCATCCTGCCGCTGTACGCCAACCTGGTGAAGCTGGACTACCGCCTGCTGGAAGCCGCCTACGACCTGGGCGCGCGGCCCTGGAGCGCCTTCCTGCGGATCACGCTGCCGCTGTCCATGCCCGGCGTGGTGGCCGGCGCCATGCTGGTGTTCATTCCGTCGGTGGGCGAGTACGTCATCCCTGAAATGCTGGGCGGGGCCAACACCCTGATGATGGGGCGCGTGATGTGGAACGAATTCTTCAACAACGCCGACTGGCCGATGGCGGCGGCCGTCACCTGCGTGATGGTCCTGCTGCTGCTCGTGCCCCTGTCCATCTTCCAGTACAACCAGGCGCGCCAGCTGGGAGACCGGACATGAAGCGCGGCGGCGGCTGGTTCCGTTTCCTCACGCTGGTGGTCGGCTACGGCTTCCTCTACGTGCCCATCGCCTGCCTGATGGTGTTCTCCTTCAACGACTCCACGCTGATGACCTCCTGGTCGGGCTTTTCCCTGCGCTGGTACGCGGAGCTGTTCCAGGACCAGGCGCTGCTGTCGGCGGCGAAGCTCTCGCTCGTCATCGCCACCCTGACCGCCACCGCGGCGGTGGCGGTCGGCACCTGGGCCGGCTACGTGCTGGCGCGCATGGGGCGGTTCCGCGGCTTCGGCCTGTACATCGGCATGCTCAGCGCCCCGCTGGTCATGCCCGAGGTCGTGCTGGGCATTTCGCTGCTGCTGATGTTCGTGGAAATGTCCAAGGTGTTCGGCTGGCCCGACGGCAACGGCATGTTCACCATCTGGGTGGGCCACGTGACCCTGTGCACGGCCTACGTCGCCGTCATCATCCAGTCGCGCGTGCGCGACCTGGACCGCTCGCTGGAAGAGGCCGCCCTGGACCTGGGCGCCTCGCCGCTGCGGGTGTTCTTCCAGATCACGCTGCCCCTGATCGCCCCGGCCCTGCTGGCCGCGTGGCTGCTGTCCTTCACCCTGTCGCTGGACGACGTGGTGGTGGCATCCTTCCTGTCCGGCCCGGGCTACACGACCCTGCCGCTGGAAGTCTTTTCCCGCGTGCGCCTGGGCCTGAAACCCGAGATCAACGCCCTGGCGACCCTGTTCATGGTCGCCGTGGGGATCGTCGTGGTGGCGGTCAACCGCATGCAGATCCAGGCGGCGAAGCGGGCGGGGTAGGGGGCTGACGGCCCTCTGATGGCGACATATTCTGTCGCCCGCATGCGGACAATGAAAGCTCATCACAGGAGCTTTTCATGTCGCGTATCGCCAGCCCCAAAAAAAGCCGGATCAAGATCGGGAGCGCCCGTCCGGAGCGTTCCCTGGATCGTCAGACGCACCTCTGGATGCTGCGCATCCTGGTGCCCTTGCAGGGCCATCGCAAATTCATCGACAAGGACCGCCTTTATGACGATGACATCGCGCGTGCTCTGGGCCTGGATGACTGGGTCGATATGGACGAAGAGGACTTCGACCCCAAGACCGTCTTGCGGTTGCTGCGCGAACAGCATGAGGCGGCTGAGCAAGAACAGGCCGAGCAGGACGAGGACGACAGTCCTCTGCGTCGCAACCTGGATCGCCTGGCGCCCTTGATGGGGCTGACCGCGGCCGAGCGGACCATCCTGGAATTCACGGCATTGCTGGCCAATAACTCGCTGCTGGGCGAAACCATGGAATTGCTGGGCAATGCCCTGAGTCCGAGCCGCATGTATCGTGTCCTGGGCTCCTTGCTGGAGCACGCGCCGGCCGATATCCAGGCCGTGCTGTCGTCCAAAGGACGCCTGGTCCGCAGCGGCCTCTTGTCCGTCTCCTGGTCGCTGGGCTCCAAATACGATAAAAGTTCTTTCTCGTTCGTCTCGGATCAGTTTGCCGCCACGCTGATCTCGCGCGATGCGGAACCTGTCGAGTTGCTGGAAGGTGTCGTATCCATGCCGCCCGCACCGGAACTGTCGTTGAACGACTATGTTCACGTGCAGCCCTGGCTGGACACCCTGATTCCCTATCTGCGCCAGGCCCTGGCGCACCGACGTCCCGGCGTGAATGTCTTGCTGCATGGCCGCCCGGGCACCGGCAAGACCCAGTTGTCCCGCCTGCTGGCCCAGATGCTGGACGCATCGCCCTTCGAGGTCTGCATCGAGGACGAGGACGGTGACGCCATCGGCGGCGACAAGCGTCTGCGCGCCTACCGGACCGCACAGTGCGTATTCGCACGCAGCCCCCGGCCCGTGCTGGTGTTCGACGAAGCCGAAGACGTGTTTGCGGGGGCGGGCCGATTCCTGGTGTCCCGTGGCAGTGCCTATATGCAGATCAGCAAGGCCTGGGTCAATCGCCTGCTGGAGGAAAACCCCGTCCCGACCCTTTGGATCAGCAATTCGGTGTCCTGTATCGATCCGGCCTACCTGCGCCGCTTCGATCTGGTCATCGAAATCCCCGTGCCCGCACGCCGTCAGCGGGCGGAACTGATCGAATCCGCCGTCGGGGACCTGCTGACGCCGCGCGCCAAGGCGCGCCTGTCCGCCATCGAACAGTTGCCGCCGGCCTTGTTGACTCGGGCTGTTGATGTCGTGCATCTGGCGCAATCCGATCCGGCGGGCGCTGCCGCGCACGCCGACACCGGCGCGGTCATCGAGCGTCTGATCGGCGGCACATTGAAAGCCTGTGGCCAGGATGCGCTGCTGCGGGCGTCAGCCGCCGATCTGCCCGACACCTACGACCCCGCATTGTCCTGCGCGGATGCCGACCTGCCGTCCCTGGTCCAGGGGCTGGCGCGTGTGGAATCCGCGCGCCTGTGCCTGTACGGCCCGCCCGGCACCGGCAAGACCGCCTGGGCGCAGTGGCTGGCGCGCGAATTGGACAAGCCGCTGCTGGTACGCCGCGCGTCCGATCTGCTGTCCATGTGGGTGGGTCAAAGCGAAAAACAGATCGCCGAGGCCTTCGAGTCCGCCCAGCGGGACGGTGCGATCCTGCTGATCGACGAGGTCGACAGTTTCCTGCAGGACCGCCGGGGGGCCAGCCGGTCCTGGGAAATCACCCAGGTCAATGAAATGCTGACGCAAATGGAATCCTTCACCGGGGTTTTCATCGCCTCCACCAATCTGATGGACAACCTGGATGAGGCGGCATTGCGCCGGTTCGACCTGAAGGTCCGGTTTCATTATCTGAGGCCGGAGCAGGCACGGGCCTTGTATCAGCGGCACAGCAAGGCGATGGGTTTGCTGGAACCGAGCGAGTCCGTCTGGCGGGTGCTGGATGGAATGCGCATGCTGGCTCCGGGGGATTTCGCCGTCATCGCGCGTCAGCACCGGTTCAAGCCCTTTGCGGATCATGTGGGGGTGTTGGGGGCTTTGCGGATGGAGATGGATTTGAAGCCGGATGCCGGGAAGAGGGGGATTGGGTTTGTTTGAAGAACTTGTCGTTTGTGTTTGATATCGATAATTATCAGGGGGCGATTCCTGATGTCGCTTGACAAGCCTCGTCCCTCATTCTTCAAACAATTCCGAATGCGTGCCGGTCCGCACGAAGATGACGGCATGGCCATCCGCCCGGTAGATCAGCAGGAAATCGCCGCCAATATGGCATTCCCTGTGGTCGGCCCACTCGCCCTTGAGCGGGTGGTCCCGCCATTCGGGGCCCAGCGGCGCATCGTCCGCGATGAGCAGCAGCATTGCGTCCTTCAGGCGTGTCAGATCGTAGCGGCCCGAGTGGGAAAGACGTTCCCAATCCTTGAGAAAAGCCCGGGTGTGGTCGCACGTCCTCGGAGGCCTGGCCCGCTTGCTGTCAGCTGGCTTTTTCGAGGTCATCGATCAGCGTGTCCGCGGAACTGAACCGTGCTGCACGGGACTGTGCGATGGCGCGGGCTTCTTCCATGGCCGCGCGTGTGGCCGCGTTGGGCACCTTCAGTTCGAGCGGGAAAGCCTGATCGTTGACCACGCGCTTGAGCAGGATGCGTACCGCGTCGGAGACGGACAGCCCCATCGCCGCCAGTGCTTCGCTGGCCTGCGTCTTGATTTCCTCGTCCACCCGGACGTGCAGCATCGTGGAATGGGCCATGAGCCGATCCTCCCTTTCCATGGATTCTGTATCTCCATTGAGATACTGTCAAGCCGCCAGAGAGCGGATGCCATGATGTGCGATACCGGGGGTACCAGCGATGCCGAGGATACCGGCGATGCCCCCCTCACACCCCCAACCCCCACACCGCCAGGCTGAACAGCCCCGCCGACAGCAGCATGCTGGCCGGGAAGGTCAGCAGCCAGGCCAGCAGGATGATGCGCACGGTGCCGTTGTGCAGGCCGCTGCGGTTGGCGACCATGGTGCCGGCCACGCCCGAGGACAGCACCTGGGTGGTCGAGACGGGCAGGCTGAACACGTTGGCCACGCCGATGGCGGCGACGGCGGTGATCTGGGCCGACATGCCCTGGGCATAGGTCATCCCCTGCCGGCCGATCTTTTCGCCCACGGTCAGCACCACGCGGCGCCAGCCCAGCATGGTGCCGGCGCCCAGGGCCAGCGCGACGGCGACGATCACCCACAGCGGCGCGTATTCCGTCGTGGCGGTCAGGTCGGCGCGCAGGCGCCGCAGATCGGCTTTTTCGCTGAGGGACAGCGCGTCCAGGCCGGCCACCTTGCGGGCGGTGTCGTCCAGGCAGAGCAGGTAGCGGCGCAGGCGCACGCGCGCGTCGGGCGGCAGGTCGTCATAGACGCGCACGCCGTCCAGGCTGCGGCGCACCGCCCGGATGACGCTCATCGTATCCTGGGGATCGCAGTGGGCCGTCTGAGGCGGATCGGTGCGCAGCGGCCGCTTGAGCGCCAGGTAGTCGCCCAGCGTATCCGCGTTGCGCTGGTAGAAGTCGCCCAGGTGGGCGGCGGCGTCGACGGTGCGCTGGACCTGGTAGGGCGTGCTGGCCGGATCCAGCACGAACTTGGCCGGGACGATGCCGATGAGCACCAGCATGATCAGGCCGATGCCTTTCTGCCCGTCGTTGGAGCCGTGCACGAAGCTCACGCACATCGCCGACAGCACCAGCACCAGCCGGTTCCAGAAGGGCGGGTGCTTCTTGTTGTCGATGGCGCGGCGCTGCTCGGGCGTCTTGTGCATCTTCGAGCCGGCGAACAGCCTCTTCAGGCCGAGCAGCAGCAGCCCCGCGACGATGAAGCCGGCCACGGGCGAGATGATCAGCGACAGGCCGATGTCGATGGCCTTGCCCCAGTTCACGCCGATGCCCACGGGCAGGCCGGTCAGCAGGGCGTTGGCCAGGCCCACGCCCAGGATCGCGCCGATCAGCGTATGCGAGCTGGATGCGGGGATGCCGAAATACCAGGTGCCGAGGTTCCAGACGATGGCGGCGGCCAGCATGGAGAACGCCATGGCCAGGCTGCGCCCGCTGTCCAGGTTGAGCAGCAGTTCCACGGGCAGCAGGTGGACGATGGCGTAGGCCACGCCCACGCCGCCCAGCAGCACGCCCAGGAAGTTGCAGATGCCCGAGAAGAGCACCGCCAGGTGCGGCGGCATGGCCTTGGTGTAGATGACCGTGGCGACGGCATTGGCGGTGTCGTGGAAGCCGTTGATGAATTCAAAGACCAGGACGAGGGCCAGCGCCAGGACCAGGCTGAGCCCGACCGAAAGGGGCAAGCCGGAGAATAGGTCGAGCATGATGGAGGAACGTTCGGGAGACGCGGAATTATTGCAAATTTGCGAAAAAAAGTTTGAATACCCCTTTTTCTGCATTCCCTTCGGCGGCCGTGCGGCCGTTTCCGCCCGCGCCGGCGGACCGTTCCCCGCCGGAGGGTCAGTCCGCGCGCCGCCCGTGCAGGTCTTCGTACGCCAGCCGCACCACCTCCGTGCCGTAGCGCCGGTCGAGCCGCCGGATGATGAAGTGCCCCCGCGCCATGTCCTGGAAGTGGTCGATGAACAGGGTGTTGATTAGGGCGCCGCCCGCCGCGCCCAGGGCGGGGATGGCCTGGGCGGCGGCCTTTTCGGTGATCTGGATGCCGAAGCGCTCGGCCACCATCGTGATCAGGCGCATCAGGGCGGGCGGGGCGGCTTTCTCGACGGCGACGCTGCCGGCGGCGTATTCCGCGGCCTGGCTGATGGCGCGCGCCAGCGCCGCGCGCACCACGTAGTAGCCGCTTTCCGCGCCGTCGTCGGCCGCGCTCTTGCCGCCCAGGGCGAAGACTTCCAGGCAGGCGAGCCGGGTGCCGGGATCGGCCAGCGATTCGCCTTCGCTGCGGGCAATGTCGGCGATCGAGCGCATCATGATCGTGGTGGAGATCGGCAGTTCCACCGCCAGGCCGGGCAGGCCGAAGAAGCCGCCCACGCCGCCGGTGGCGGCCGCGCCCACCTTGTGCCACCAGTTCGAGCTGCGGTCGCGGGGCTTGTCGTCCATCGTGAAGAGGGCGGCGTCGGCGGCCTTGCTCAGCGCCAGCCGGGTGACCTGGCCGATCTGGGCGCTCCAGCCTTCGGGCAGCCGGTCCAGGACTTTCTCGATGGGCGTGCCGACCAGGTTCGTCATGCGCGCGGCCAGGCCCGGGTTTTCAAGCAGGGCGTGGGCCTGGCGCAGGGCGTCGAGGTCGGCGGGGGAGAAGGGCGTGACGTTCATCGGAAAACTCCTGGAGACAATGGGAACGGAGCCATGATCGGACCGGTACGCGACAGAATATGACGCCAGGGCTTTGTCGTCACACTGATTCTATGAATCGCGCCGTGCATGTCGCATCGCGCATGCCCGCGCCCCCGGATAGGGGAGGCGACGCGCGCCTGCAGCCACAGCGACGCGCGCTGCCCGGCCACGCCGGCGCAGCGGCTCAGGCCACCGCCTCCTTTTGCACCCCGTCCACCGCGTCGCCGAAGCCCTTCAGCCACTGGTCCAGCATGGCGCTGTCGACCACGGTGGCGGCGATTTCCAGCCGGTCGCCGTCGCACTCGGTGACCGTCTGGTCCTTGGAGAGCGGCGTTTCCCGCAGATGATGGCCGGTACGCCGGTCGATCCGGAAGCGCAGGCGGACGAGCGCGCCCTCGCCGAAGCGGAAGCGGCCGTCGGCGTCGTATTGTGCCAGGTCGAAATCCCGGGGCCGGTCGAACGGGATGGTGGAGGCCTGCCCGGCGCTCAGGATGCGGTGCAGGGCCAGGCTGCGCTCGTTGTCGAACCCCCGGTAGCGGCACACCAGATACAGGCGGGGGCCTTGCTGGGCCAGGCCCAGGGGCATGACTTCGACCGTCGTGCGCCGGCCGGCGGCATTCTTGTAGTCCAGCCGCAGCCAATGGTTATGGTACAGGGCTTCGCTGACCGTCTCCAGCACGCCGGGCACGATTTTCGGCGGCAGCAGCGGCTGGCTGGTGGCGACGGTGCGGATCTTGGACGGCCATTCGCGTTCCAGCCGGGCATTGCCATCGGGTTCCAGGTTGTGCCGCGCCTGGACGAAGAAACCTTCCATGGATTTCATCAGGTGGGCAGGCAGCAGGGGGCGCAAGTGTTCCTCGGCCAGCTTCAGCAGCAGGGATTCCTGCGGGCTCAGGTGGGGGATGGCCAGCGGCCTGGCGTGCGGCAGCCACCGGTAGCGGTAGGGGGCGCTCCCGTCGTCGCGTTCGATGCCCAGGTGCGTGCTGAGCATGTCCAGCTGCCGCTGGATGGTGCGCAGGTCGCGTTCAAAGCCGCTGGCGACCAGTTGCGCGTGCAGTTCGCCGGCGGTGATCGAGCGGGGGGCGCGTGGAATCCGGCGCAGCATTTCCAGTGCCAGCAGGGTGGTTTCCAGGGTCGAGGATCGTTTGGCCATGTCGGGGGCGGGGCGCGTAAAACCGCCAGTATGGATCAGATGCGGGCGTCCAGCCATCGCAGCGTCTGCAGCGCCGTGCCTTCCAGGCCCACGCCCCAGCGCGGAGAAATGGCGCTGTCGCGGACGTTGATGCGCAGGATGGGGTGGCCGGTGCGCAGGCTGAAGTGGCGCACCGACGGGATCGCCTGGCCCGCGCCCAGTTCGATGACGGCCAGGCGGTCGCCGCCGACGGATTCCAGCCAGGCGTTCAGACGGTCGCGTTGGGCCACCATGCGTGCCATTTCCCAGTCCAGGTCGTTGAACATCAGGACGTTGGGGCGGGCCAGGGCGCCGCAGTCGGGACAAAGCGGGAGCGGGGAGCGCAGGCGGCAGGTATGCGGATCGACATCCGGCTCGAAGCCGTCGGCCGGCCAGATCCGCGACCGGCAATGGGCGTGGCATTGCATCCAGTGCAGCGAACCGTGGCATTCCAGGATGCGGTCCGGGTCGAAGCCCGCCCGCTGGAACTGGCCGTCGACGTTGCTGGTGAAGACGAAGGCGCCATGGGGCAGGCGTTCGGCCCAGCGCAGCAGGATGCCGAAGCCTGCGTGCGGCACGGCGCGGCGGTACATGGACAGGCGATGGCCATAGAAGCCCCAGGCCAGCGCGGGCCAGCGGTCGAAGGCCTCGGGCTGCGCGATGCGCTTGAAATCCAGGCGGGCCTGGCGCAGGGCGGGATAGGCCTTCCACAGGCCCTCCTTGCCGCGGAAGTCCGGCAGGCCCGAATCCACGCCCATGCCGGCGCCGGCGGTGATCAGCAGCCCCTGGGCTGCGCGCAGGTAGTCCAGGGCGCGGTTCCATTGTGCTTCGGTGGGCGGCATTGCTGCGATTCCTTTGCGAGTGGGGACACAAAGCCAGTCTAGCGGCGGCCCACGACAGAATGCGTCGCCGGAAGGATGCGTCGCCGGAAAGATGCGTCGCCGGAACGGCGCCGTTACGGGACGGGGTGCCATGACGGAACGGGGGCCATTGCGAGGAACGGGACCATTGCAAATTACAATACGGGCCTCCCAGACCCTCTCCGGACATCCCCATGCTTACTCAGGACGAACTCAAGCAACAGGCGGCGCAGGCCGCCCTCGACCACGTGCTGCCGCAACTGCAGCCCGACAGCATCCTGGGGGTGGGAACGGGATCGACGGTGGACCGCTTCATCGACCTGCTGGCGCCCCACCGGCAGGAATTCCGCGCGGCGGTGTCCAGCTCGGAGCGCAGCACGCGCCGCCTGCGGGCGGCGGGCATCGAGGTGCTGGACCTGAACGACGTGGCCGCGCTGGCGCTGTACGTGGACGGCGCCGACGAGATCGACCCCCAGCTGAACATGGTGAAGGGCGGCGGCGGGGCGCTGACGCGCGAGAAGATCGTCGCCTCGGTGGCGGACCGCTTCGTCTGCATCGTCGACGAGTCCAAGCTGGTCGAGCGCCTGGGCGCTTTTCCGCTGCCCATCGAGGTCATCCCCCTGGCGCGCGAGGCCGTCGCCCGGCAGGTGCGCCAGCTGGGCGGGCAGCCGCGCCTGCGCGAAGGCTTCGTCACGGACAACGGCAACCAGATCCTGGACGTTTCCGGCCTGAACTACGGCGATCCCGCCGAATTCGAGGCGCTGCTGAACAACATCCCGGGCGTGGTCTGCTGCGGCCTGTTCGCGATCTCCGGCGCCCAGGTGGCGCTGGTGGCGGGGCAGGACGGCGTGTCGCGGCTGGAACTGCTCGACTGAAGCCGGCCCGGCGGCGCCCCCGCTCTCCCCCTCCCTTGCCCTGCGGGAGGGCGGGACCGGGCCGGGACGGGACGTGGGCCCGCCGTCATGTTTCCGTCACATGGCGCTGCTATGCTGGGGGTTCCTTCCCAGGCGGCGGGTGCGATGGTACGCTTTGCGCTCGTTGAACGCGCCTGGACGGCCCCCAGACACAGGCAGACAGAGGTCCCGGATTGGAACACACCAACAAGCAATTTCACAGCGAGCTCGAAACGACGCGGTCCATGTTCCTGCAGATGGGCGGGCTGGTCGAATCCATGGTGCTGGACGGCATGCAGGCCCTGTCCCGCGGCGAGCTGCATCTGGTGGACCGGGTCCGCGAGCACGAGCGGCAGGTCAACCAGTTCGAGGTCGACATCGACGAGCGCATCAGCCAGCTGATCGCGCGCAACCAGCCCACCGCGGGCGACCTGCGCCTGCTGCTGTCGATCTCGAAGATGCTGACCGACATGGAACGCTGCGGCGACGAGGCCGAGAAAATCGCCAAGGTGGCCCGCCGCCTGCACGAGTCCGATTCATCCTACGAGCCGGTGGTGGAACTGCGCCACATGGCCGACGCGGTGGCCAGCATGATCCGGGCGGCGCTGGACGCCTTCGCCCGCGAGGATCCCGTCGCCGCCGCCCAGGTGGTGCGCAACGACAAGGACGTGGACAAGGAATGGAAGGCCTCCCTGCGCCACATCATCACCTACATGATCGAGGATCCGCGCACGATCTCGCGCTCCATCGACCTGATCTTCATCGCCCGCGCGCTGGAGCGCATCGGCGACCACGCCAAGAACATGGCCGAGCGCGTGATCTACATGGTGCGCGGCGACGATGTGCGCCACACGGGCGTCACCAACACCGAACGGCTGGCGCGCGGCGAGCCGCCCGAGCCGCGCGACGCCTCGAAGGACACGCGCGGCTGATCCCCGCCGCGGGACACGCCCGAAGGCCGTGCGCAGACGGCCCCGCGCCGCAGGGCGGGCCTGAAGGGCGCAGGCGGCCCCGCGCCGCGGTGCCCGCCTGGCGTTCACGCAGCGGCGGGGCGAGTCGGGGCCGCGCTCAGGCCCCAGGCGGCACTCAGCCCCCGGGCGGCACTCAGGCCCCGGGCGGCACGTAACCCTGGGCCTCGACGTCCTGGTCGTCGAACAGGAACGCCTGCATCCGTCCGGCGAGGAACTTGCGCGCCTCGGGGTCGGCCAGGCTCAGGTGGTTCTCGTTGACCAGCCGCGTCTGGATGTCCAGCCACTTGGCCCAGGCGTCCCTGGAAATCTCGCGCCAGATGCGCACGCCCAGTTCGCCGGGGTACGGGGGATAGTCCAGGCCCTGGGCCTCGCGCTTGAGTTTGCGGCATTGGATCATGCGTGCCATGTCGGGCGCCTCGTCATCGCTGTGGGGAAAGCCGGCATTGTAGCCCCGCGGGGCCGCGGGCCGGGGCCGCGCCGGGCCGTGATCGCGCCGCCGCCCGGACGTGGCATCCCGCCAGGCGCTCGTCCCGCCGTCCGGTTTCTTACAGCCGCTTGATGAACACCAGGCTGTTGCGCGAATGGTTGTAGTGGGCGCGCTTCTCGTGGGGCAGGTCGGAGACGCCGCCCTGCACGAAGCCGCGCTTGAGGAACCAGTGCGAGGTGCGCGTGGTGAGCACGAACAGGCGCCGGGCGCCCAGGGCGCGGGCGCTGGTCTCGGCGTGGCGCAGCAGCTTCTCGCCGTCGCCCGTGCCCTGCCATTCGGGGTGCACGATCAGGCAGGCCATCTCGGCCATGCCGTCCTCCAGGTAGGGGATCACGGCCACGCAGCCGTAGATCACGCCGTCGTGCTCCAGCACCGTGAATTTTTCCACGTCGCGCTCGATCACGGCGCGGCCGCGCGGCACCAGGGTGCCGTCGGCCTCCAGGGGCTCGATCAGCTGGACGATGGCGCCCACGTCGTCGGCCATGGCCGGGCGCAGGTCTTCCAGGGTGTCCTCGACCACCATGGTGCCCACCCCGTCGTGGGTGAAGATTTCCAGCAGGATGCTGCCGTCCATGGTGTAGGGCACCAGATGCGCGCGCGCCACCCCGCGCTTGACCGCCAGGGAGGCGTGGCGCAGGAAGGTGGACGTGTCCTCGTCCAGGATGCCCTGGGCGAGCAGGTCGTCGGCGTCCTTGCGGGCCAGTTCGGTGTCCACCGAGCCGTCGGTCTCGGTGACGGTGCGGTTCTGCGTCAGGAAGATCAGCTTTTCGGCGCGCAGCGCCACGGCGGCGTTGGTGGCCAGATCTTCCATGGCCAGATTGAAGGCCTCGCCGGTGGGCGAGAAGCCCAGCGGCGAGAGCAGCACGATGGCGCCCTGGCTGATGACGTTGCGCATCGCCTCGATGTCGAGCTTGCGCACCGTGCCGGCGCGCCGGTAGTCCACGCCGTCGATCACGCCCACCGGCCGCGCGGTGACGAAATTGCCCGAGATCACGCGGATCTTGGCGTGCGACATGGGCGTGTTGGGCAGCCCCTGGCTGAAGGCGGCCTCGATGTCCAGGCGGATTTCCCCGGCGGCCTCCTTGGCGCATTCCAGGGCTTCCGGGCTGGTGGGCTCCGTGCCGCGGCCGAACTGGGTGGTCTGGCCCTTCAGGCGCAGCTGCTCGTTGACCTGGGGACGCGAGCCGTGCACCAGGACCAGCTTGATCCCCAGCGCCGACAGCAGGGACAGGTCGGCCACCAGGTCCTCCAGTCCGCCGTCCTCGATCAGTTCGCCGCCGAAGGCCACCACGAAGGTCTTGCCGCGGAAGTCGTGCACGTAGGGCGCGACCTCGCGGAACCAGCGCACGAACTGCGCGGGGGCGAATTCGGGGGCGTCCTGGGCGGAATAGGTGTCGGTTTCGGTGGAACTCATGGCGGGCGGCGGATTCGGCGGCGGGGAATGAAGGGGGAAGGGCGTCTCGGGCGATAGCGAAATTATAATGAGCGATTGTCCTTTCCCGGCCGCATTCTGTGGCGCCGGGCGGACAGCACGCTTCATCCCTTCGTGGAACCCGACGTCTTGCCAGAAAATCCATCGCAGCCGACCCGCCGGACGCCCGCCCGGGCCGCGCAGCCGCGCCCGCCCGCCGGCGCCGGCGACCGCCCCCTGCCGCCCATCCAGTATCCGGAAGACCTGCCCGTCAGCGCCTGCCGCGAGGAGATCGCGCGCGCCATCGCCGCGCATCCGGTGGTCATCGTCTGCGGCGAGACCGGTTCGGGCAAGACCACCCAGCTGCCCAAGATCTGCCTGGAGCTGGGGCGCGGCCGCGCCGGCATGATCGGCCACACCCAGCCGCGCCGCCTGGCCGCGACGTCCGTCGCGCAGCGCGTGGCCGAGGAACTGAAGACCGAACTGGGCGACTGGGTGGGCTACCAGATCCGCTTTTCCGAGCGCGCCGGCCCGGCGACGGCCATCAAGCTGATGACCGACGGCATCCTGCTGGCCGAGACCCAGCGCGATCCGCTGCTGCGCCGCTACGACACCCTCATCATCGACGAGGCGCACGAGCGCAGCCTGAACATCGATTTCCTGCTCGGTTTCCTCAAGCGCCTGCTGGCGCGCCGCAAGGACCTGAAGCTGATCATCACCTCGGCCACCATCGACGCGGACCGCTTCGCCCGGCATTTCGGCACGCCGGAGCGGCCGGCGCCGGTGATCCAGGTCTCGGGCCGCCTGTTCCCGGTGGAACTGCGCTACCGTCCCGTGCGGCGCGACGGGGACGAGGATTCCGCCGGCCGCAAGCCGGCGCAGGGCGACGAGGAGCGCGACCTGGTCGATGCCGTGGTGGACGGCGTGGACGAATGCGCGCGCCACGGCACCGGCGACGTGCTGGTCTTCCTGCCCGGCGAGCGCGAAATCCGCGAATGCGCCGAGGCGCTGCGCAAGCGCCATCCGGCCGGCGCCCTGGTGCTGCCGCTGTACGCGCGGCTGTCGCGCGCGGAGCAGGAGCAGATCTTCCATCCGCGCGGCAACGTCCGGCGCATCGTGCTGGCCACCAACGTGGCCGAGACCTCGCTCACCGTGCCGGGCATCCGCTACGTCGTGGACAGCGGCCTGGCGCGCATCAAGCGCTATTCCTGGCGCAGCAAGGTCGAGCAGCTGCGCATCGAGCCCGTCAGCCAGGCCTCGGCCAACCAGCGCGCCGGCCGCTGCGGCCGCCTGGGGCCGGGCGTGTGCATCCGCCTGTACGCCGAGGACGACTTCAAGCAGCGGCCGGCCTTCACGGACCCGGAAATCCTGCGCTCGTCCCTGGCGTCCGTCATCCTGCGCATGAAATCCCTGCGCCTGGACGACATCGAGGCCTTTCCCTTCGTCGAGCCGCCCACCGGCCGGGCCATCGCCGACGGCTACCAGCTGCTGCAGGAACTGGGCGCGCTCGACGAGCGCAACCGCCTGACGGACGTGGGCCGCGTCCTGGCCAAGCTGCCCGTCGATCCGCGCATCGCGCGCATGGTCTTCGCCGCGCACGAACACCAGTGCCTGGCGGAAATCCTCGTCATCGCCGCGGCGCTGTCCGTGCAGGACCCGCGCGACCGTCCCATGCAGGCGCGCGAGGCCGCCGACAACGCCCACGCCCAGTTCAACGACAAGCAGTCGGAATTCCTCGCCTGGCTCAAGCTCTGGCAGTGGTATGGCGAGCAGGTCGCGCACAAGGCCTCGCAGCGCAAGCTGGTGGACCAGATCCGCGCGAAGTTCCTCTCGCCCATCCGGCTGCGCGAATGGCACGATACGCACACGCAGCTGCTGACCCTGGCGCGCGAGCAGGGCTGGCGGCTGAACCAGACCCCGGCCACGCGCGAGCAGATCCACATGGCCCTGCTGGCCGGGCTGCTGGGCAACATCGGCATGAAATCCGAGGACGGCGGCCTGTACCAGGGCGCGCACGACATCCGCTTCGCCATCCATCCGGGCTCGCCCCTGCAGAAGAAGGCCGGCCGCTGGGTGCTGGCGGCCGAGCTGGTGGAGACCACCCGCCTGTATGCCCGCTGCGTGGCGCAGATCGAGCCGGCCTGGGTCGAACGGGCCGGCGCCCACCTGCTCAAGCGCGCCTGGTCCGACCCGCGCTGGGAAAAGAAGGCCGGCCAGGTCGTCGCCAACGAGCGCGGCACCGTGCACGGCCTGCCGGTGTACACCGGGCGCCGCGTGCACTACGGCCGCGTCGATCCCAGGGCCGCGCGGGAAATCTTCATCCGCGACGCCCTGGTGCCGGGGGACATCGACAGCAAGCTGCCCTTCATCGCCCACAACCGGCGGCTGATCGCGTCCATCGAGCGGCTGGAGCACCAGAGCCGCCGCCCGGACATCCTGGTGGACGACGCGCTGATCCACGCCTTCTACGACCGGCAGATCCCCGCCGACGTGTGCCAGACGGCCACGCTGGAGGCCTGGTACAAGGGCCTGGACGCCGAGGCGGCCGCGCGGCTGAACCTGAGCCGCGACGAACTGATGCGCCACGACGCCGCCGGCGTCACGACGGAGGTCTTTCCGCGCCGCCTGGCCTGGGCCGGGACCGAACTCGCGGTGGACTACCATTTCGAGCCCGGCTCGCCGCGCGACGGCATGACGCTGACCGTGCCGCTGTTCGCGCTCAACCAGATCGACGCCGCGCGCTGCGAATGGCTGGTGCCGGGCATGCTCAAGGAAAAAGTCCATCTGCTGCTGAAATCCCTGCCGCAGAAGCTGCGCCGCCATTGCGTGCCGCTGCCCGACTACGCGGCCGGCTTCCACGAGCGCTGGTTCGAGCGCGCCGCCGATCCCGGCATGGGCCTGCTGGACGCCCTGGCGCGGGACATCTGGGAACAGTGCCGGGTGCGCGTCCAGCCTACCGACTTCAAGCTGGAGACCCTGCCGCCGCACCTGTTCATGAACTTCAAGGTGGTGGACGAGCACGGCCGTATGCTCTCCGGCGGCCGCAATCTGGACCAGCTGCGCGCCGAGCACGGCCGCCAGGCCCAGGCCTCGTTCCAGCAGCTGGCCGCGCGCGACCAGCAGGCCTCGCGCGTCCTGGACCACGAGGGCCTGACGGCCTGGACCTTCGGCGAGCTGCCCGAGCTGCTGGAGATCCAGCGCGGCGGCCAGTCCCTGATCGGCTACCCGGCGCTGCGCGACCGCGGCGAATCCTGCGACCTGGACGTCTTCGACGATCCCCAGGAGGCCCGGCGCGTGCACGCGGTCGGCCTGCGCCGGCTGTTCCGCCTGGCGCTGCGGGAACAGGTGCGCTACCTGGAAAAGAACCTGCCGGACCTGACCCGCATGGGCATGCTGTACATGGACCTGGGCACCCAGCAGGAACTGCGCGACCAGCTGATCGACGCGGCGCTGGACCAGGCCTGCCTGATGGAGCCCTGGCCCGCCGACGCGGCGGCCTTCGAGCGGCGCTGCGCGGAAGGCCGCGCGCGCCTGGGCCTGCTGGCCCAGGAGCTGGCCCGCCTGGCCGGCGCCATCCTGGCCGAGCGCGCCGCCTTGCTGAAGAAACTGCCGCAGGCCCGTCCCTGGCCCCAGGCACAGCAGGACATCCGCCAGCAGCTCGACGCCCTGGTGGGGCCGGCCTTCGTGCGCGACACGCCGCCCGAGCAGCTCGGGCACCTGCCGCGCTACCTGAAGGCCGCGCAGATGCGCATCGACAAGCTGCGCGCCGACCCCGCGCGCGACGCCGCCGCCATGGCCGACATCGCCCGGCTGACCACGCCCTGGCAGCGCGCGCGCGCGGCGCTCAAGGGCGCGCCCGACGCCCGGCTCGACGCCTTCCGCTGGCAGCTGGAGGAACTGCGCGTGGCGCTCTATGCCCAGACCCTGCGCACGCCCTTCCCGGTCTCGGTCAAGCGCCTGGAGAAGGCCTGGGCCGCCCTGCCGCGCTAGAGAGAGAAGGAGAGGGTTCCGGCTTTCTGGATTCCGGGATTCACGGATGCGAATTCCCGGATTTACGTCATTGTTTTCCTGAATTCACGTCTTTGAATTCCCCGATTCACGGTAATATGGGCCTGTATTTACGTCAGGGTTCCCCGATGATGAACGCGCCGTCCCTGTATCCCCGCTGGATCGAGCCGCGGATTGCCGAAGCCCTGGGCGATACGCCGGTCGTGCTACTGGCCGGGCCCCGGCAGTCGGGCAAGACGACATTGGTGCGCCGCGTGGCGCAGCAGGGGCGGCGCTACCTGACCCTGGATGACGAACTGACCCTGCTGGCGGCGCGCGAGGATCCCGTGGGCCTGGTCCGGGATCTCGATCGGGCGGTCATCGACGAGGTCCAGCGTGCGCCCCAGCTGCTGCTGGCCATCAAGAAAAGCGTGGACGAGGATCGCCGGCCCGGACGATTCCTTCTCACCGGCTCGGCCAATCTGATGGCCCTGTCGGCCGTGGCCGACTCCCTGGCCGGCCGGATGGAAACCCTGCATCTGCTGCCCCTGTCCCAGAGCGAGCTCGTGTCGCATGACGCCAACTGGATCGATCATGCCTTTGCCGGGCGCATCCTGGAAGCCGAACCCCTCGTGCAGGGCGATGGCCTGATCGGGCGCGTGCTGTCCGGCGGCTACCCGGAAGCGATCGCCAGGCATTCGTCCAGGCGCCGTGCCGCCTGGATGCGGCAGTACACGGACGCGCTCATCCAGCGGGATGTCCGCGAAGTGGCCAGCATCGAAAAACTGGATCAATTGCCCCGCTTCCTGAAGGCCTTGGCGCAGATGGCCGGGCAGATGTGCAATTACACCCAACTGGGCGGCGAGGTGGGGCTGGATGCCAAGACGGCCGCCCGGTATCTGGCGGCTTTCGAGCATATGTACCTGCTCAAGCGGGTCGAGGTCTGGGCGCGCAACCGCCTCAATCGTGTCGTCAAGACCCCGAAGCTGCAATTCATCGATTCGGGCCTCCTGGCCGCGCTGCTCGACTTGAACGAGGAAGGCATCCGTCAGGATCGCACGCGGTTCGGCCACGTGCTGGAGTCCTTCGTGTTCGGAGAGCTGCTCAAGCATGCCGGCGCATCGGAAGGCGATTATCGGCTGCTGTACTACCGGGACGTGGATCGGTTCGAGGTCGATCTGGTCATCGAGAATGCGGCGGGGCGGCTGGTCTGCGTCGAGGTGAAGGCGGCGGCCACGGTCAAGGAGCGCGATTTGCGCGGCCTGAGAAAACTGGCCGGGGCGGCGGGAGAGCGATTCAGGATGGGCGTTCTGCTGTACGACGGCGCGGAAACGATGCCTTTGGGCCCTGGCCTCTGGGCCGCCCCCCTGTCCACCCTGTGGGGGCGGGCAAGTCCTCCAGCCTAAGTACAATCCCTCTTATGACCACGTCCCCCGATACCCCCCTGTTCGTCCACCTGCGCAGCCACTCGGAATTTTCCGTGGTGGACGGGATCGCGCGCATCCCCGACCTGATCGGCCGCGCGCGGGAATTCGGCCAGCCGGCCATGGCGATCAGCGACCTGGCGAACCTGTTCGGCTGGATCAAGTTCTACAAGGCGGCCCGCAAGGCCGGCATCAAGCCCATCGCCGGCTGCGACGCCTGGCTGCACAATCCGGCCGACGAGGACAAGCCCTTCCGCGTCCTGCTGCTGGCCTCCTGCCATGCCGCCTACCTGGACCTGTGCGAACTGCTGTCGCGCGCCTGGACGGAAAACAGCCAGCGGGGCCGGGCGGAACTGCGGCGCGAATGGCTGTCGGGCAGGAACGGCCTGATCGCCCTGTCGGGCGCGCGCGCGGGCGACGTGGGCCAGGCCCTGGAGGCCGGCCGCGACGACGAGGCCCGCCGCCTGGCGCGCCAGTGGGCCGCCGATTTCCCGGACGGCTATTTCATCGAGCTGCAGCGCGCCGGCTTCGACGGCGACGAGGCCTACGTCCAGGCGGCGCTGCGCCTGGCGGCGGACTGCGGCCTGCCGGTGGTGGCCACGCACCCCATCCAGTTCATCGCGCCGTCCGACTTCCGCGCCCACGAGGCCCGCGTCTGCATCGCCGAAGGCGAACTGCTGGGCAATCCGCGCCGCGTGCGGCGCTTCACGGCCGAGCAGTACATGCCCGACAGCGCCGACATGGCGCGCCGCTTCGCCGACGTGCCCTCGGCCCTGGCCAACGCGGTGCAGATCGCGCGCCGCTGCAACCTGACCCTGACCCTGGGCGAGCCGCAGCTGCCGCTGTTCCCCACGCCCGACGGCGTGTCGCTGGACGACTACCTGGTGCAGCTCGCCAACGAGGGCCTGGCGCGCCGCATGGTCCAGCTGTATCCGGACCCCGACGAACGCGCCCGCCAGATGCCCGCCTACCAGGAACGCCTGGACCTGGAATGCCGCACCATCATCGGCATGGGCTTTCCCGGCTACTTCCTGATCGTGCAGGACTTCATCAACTGGGGCAAGAGCCACGGCGTGCCGGTGGGGCCGGGGCGGGGCTCGGGCGCCGGCTCGCTGGTGGCCTTCAGCCTGGGGATCACCGACCTGGATCCGCTGCGCTACGACCTGCTGTTCGAGCGCTTCCTCAATCCCGAGCGCGTGTCCATGCCCGACTTCGACGTGGATTTCTGCCAGGACAACCGCGAACGGGTCATCGAATACGTCAAGGAAAAGTACGGCCGCGACGCCGTCAGCCAGATCGCCACCTTCGGCACCCTGGGCGCCAAGGCCGTGGTGCGCGACGTCGGCCGCGTGCTGGAGATGCCCTACAGCGTCTGCGACCGGCTCTCGAAGATGATCCCCTTCAATCCGGCCGATCCTTGGTCGCTGGACCGCACGCTGGAACACGAGCCCGCCTTCCGCGAACTCTACGACACCGACGAGGAAATCCACGCCCTCATCGACCTGGCCCGCCCCCTGGAGGGCCTGACGCGCAACATCGGCATGCACGCCGGCGGCGTGCTGATCGCGCCAGGCAAGCTGACCGACTTCTGCCCCCTGTACTGCCAGCCGGGCAGCGAGTCCAGCGTCGTGTCCCAGTTCGACAAGGACGACGTCGAGGCCGCCGGCCTGGTCAAGTTCGACTTCCTGGGCCTGCGCAACCTCACCATCCTGGACTGGGCCGTGCGCTACGTGCGCGAGTTCAATCCGGACAAGCGCGACTTCGACCTGATGGCCCTGCCGCTGGACGACCAGGCCACCTACGACCTGCTGTCGGCGGCCAACACCACGGCGGTGTTCCAGCTCGAATCGCGCGGCATGAAGGAACTGCTGAAAAGCATGCGGCCCAACACCTTCGAGGACGTGGTCGCCCTGCTGGCGCTGTTCCGCCCCGGGCCGCTGGAATCCGGCATGGTGGTCGATTTCGTCAACCGCAAGCACGGCCGCGCCGAGGTCGATTACTTCCACCCCGACCTGGAACCCGTGCTCAAGAGCACCTACGGCGTCATCGTCTACCAGGAACAGGTGATGCTGATCTCGCAGATCATCGGCGGCTATTCCCTGGGCGGCGCCGACCTGCTGCGCCGCGCCATGGGCAAGAAGAAGCCCGAGGAAATGGCCAAGCACCGGGTGATCTTCCAGGAAGGCGCGGCCAGGAAGGGCTACGATCCGGAACTCGCCGCCCACCTGTTCGACCTGATGGAGAAGTTCGCGGGCTACGGCTTCAACAAGAGCCACTCGGCCGCCTACGCCCTGATTTCCTACCAGACCGCCTGGCTCAAGGTCTACCATCCGGCGGAATTCCTTGCCGCGACCATGCTGTCGGACATGGACGACACCGACAAGATCCAGGTCTTCTGGCGCGATGCCCTGGAAAACGACGTGGCCGTCCTGCCGCCCGACGTCAACGAATCCGGCTACCGCTTCGCGCCGGTGGCTGACGAGCACACCGCCCGGGGCCGCCCGCCGCGCACCATCCGCTACGGCCTGGGCGGGGTCAAGGGCACCGGCCAGTCCGCCGTGGAAGCCATCATCGCGGCGCGCGAGGCGGGCGGGCGCTTCACCGGGCTGTTCGATTTCTGCGCCCGGGTGGACCGCCATGCCGTCAACCGGCGCACCATCGAGGCTCTGATCCGCGCCGGCGCCTTCGACTCCCTGGAGCCCAACCGCGCGGCCCTGCTGGAGGCCCTGGGCAGCGCCATCGAGGCCGCCGAGCAGGCCGAGCGCAACGCCAACCAGGTCTCGCTGTTCGACGACGACACCGACGCGCTGGTGGCCGACGAACTCGCGCGCGTCCCGCCGTGGGACCTGGAAACCCGCCTGACGGAAGAAAAGACCGCCCTGGGCTTCTATTTCAGCGGCCACCTCTTCGATGCCTGGCGCGACGAGATCCGCCGCATCGCGCCCACGCCGCTGGCGCGGCTGGCGCCCTCGCGCGGGCCGCAGTGGCTGGCGGGCGTGCTGGCGGAAGTGCGCGTGCGCATGACCCGGCGCGGCAAGATGCTCTACGCCCTGCTGGACGACGGCAGCGCCCAGATCGAGGTTGCGATCTTCAACGAACTCTACGAGCAGCACCGCCAGAGCCTGAAGGAAGACCGCCCCCTGGTGATCCAGGGGCGCGTCAGCCACGACGACTATTCCGGCGGCCTGCGCGTGTCGGCCGACGAACTCTACGACCTGCAGCGCGTGCGCGAAAGCCGCGCCCGCAGCCTGCGCCTGTCCGTGTCCGGCGATCTGGACCCCGGCCGCCTGGAGGGCCTGCTGGCGCCCTGGCGCTCGGCCGAAGCCGGCGTGCCGGTGGAACTGCGCCTGAACGGCGCGCGCTTCTCCTGCCTGCTGCGCCTGGGCGAGGACTGGCGCGTGCGCATGGACGAGACCCTGATCGCGGACGCGCGGCAGTGGCTGTCCCATGACAACGTGGAGATCCACTACGGATGAAGCCGCTGCGCATCCTGCATTCCGAGGCGGCGACCGGCTTTGGCGGCCAGGAAAACCGCATCTTCAAGGAAATGTGCGCCATGCGTGCGCATGGGCATCACATGGAAGCCGCCTGCCAGCCGCACGCCCGGCTGGCGCGCCGCCTGGCCGACGAGGGCTTCACGGTGCACACGATGCCGATGGACGGCCCGCGCAACTACTTCCGCGGCGTGCTGCGCCTGCGGCGCATCCTGAAGGACGGCCGCTTCGACGTGCTGAACACGCACAGCCGCCGCGACACGATGCTGGCGGGCGTGGCGGCGCGCCTGGCGGGCACGCCGCTGATCGTGCGCACGCGGCACCTGGCGGTCAGGCCGGGCTCGCTGGTGTCGTACACCGGCGTGCCGCATTGCGTGACGACGGTCAGCGAGCACGTGCGGCGCCTGCTGCTGGAGCACGGCGCCCCGCCCGAGCGCGTGGCCACGGTCTATTCCCCCATTCCGCTGCCCGACCCGGTCGAGCACTCCACCCTGCGCGCCGAGCTGGGCCTGCCGACCGACGCCGTCGTGGTCGGCTGCGTGTCCGTGATGCGCGAGAAAAAAGGCCATCGCGCCCTGATCGACGCCATGGCCGGGCTGCTGGCGCGACCGGACGTCTTCCTGGTGCTGGTGGGCGACGGCTCGCCCACCCTGGAAAACCTGCGGGCCCACGTGCGCGCGCTCGGGCTGGACGGCAAGATCCTCTTCACCGGGCGCCGCGCCGACATTCCCAACGTGCTGGCCGGCTTCGACCTGTTCGCCCTGGCCACCGAGCAGGAGGCCTCCGGCACGGTCTTCGTCGAGGCCGCCGCCGCCGGCCTGCCGGTGATCGGTACGGACGTGGGCGGGGTGTCGGAGATGCTGCGCGACGGCGAGACCGGCCTGCTCGTGCCCCCCCGCGACACGGCGGCGCTGACCGCGGCGCTGACGGCGCTGATCGACGATCCGGCGCGCCGCCGCGCCATGGGCCTGGCGGGCATGCGGGCGGTGCGCGAAGGCGACCGCTTCACCCTGGACGGCCTGGTGCGCCGCACCGAGCAATGCTATGGACGATGGCTGGAGGAGCGCGCCCCATGAGCAGGCACCGCATAGTCCCTGTGCTGATGTACCACCACGTCACCCCCGCCGGGGGCGCCATCAACGTCACGCCGGAACATTTCCGCGACCAGCTGGCCTGGCTGCGGGACCACGGCTACCGCAGCCTGAGCTGCGACGAATTCGCCGCGCACCTGGCGGGCACGCCGGCGCCCGCGCGCTCCGTGCTGATCACCTTCGACGACGGCTACCTGGACAACTACGTCCACGCCTGGCCGCTGCTGCGCGAATACGGCTTCCATGCCGTCATCTTCCTGGTCACGTCCTGGATCGGCGACGGGCCCGCGCGCGCCTGCGCGGGCGAGGGCGGGGCGGCGCTGCCGGAAACGCCCGATCACGCCGAATGCATGCGCCGCGTGGCCGCGGGCGACGCCGCCGGCATCGCCCTGCGCTGGGCGGAGATCGAGCGGATGCGGGCCGGCGGGGTCTGCGAATTCCACAGCCACACGCATACCCATACCCGCTGGGACAAGCAGGCGGGCGACAAGAACGCCCGCATGGCCGACGAACTGGCGCAGTCGCGCGCCTGCCTGGCGCGGCATCTGGGCGAGGTCTCCGACCACCTGTGCTGGCCGCAGGGCTATTTCGATCCCGACTACGTCCGCGTCGCCCAGGCGGCAGGATTCCGCCACCTGTACACGACGCGCGCCTTCGGCCGCAACCGGCCCGGCTCGGATCCGGCCTCGATCTTCCGCTTCGCCGTGCGCGACACTTCCGGCGCCTCGGTCGGCCGGCGCATCCGCGTGGCGGCCCATCCCCTCGTCGCGCCGGCCTTCAACGCCTGGAAGCGGTGGAAGCGCGGCCAGCGCTACGCGGGGTGAAGGCATGACGCTGTCGGTCATCGTCATCACCCGGAACGAGGCCGCGCACATCGGCGACTGCCTCGATTCCGTGGCCTTCGCCGACGAGATCATCGTGCTCGATTCCGGCAGCACCGATGCGACCCGCGAGATCGCCCGGGCGCGCGGCGCGCGGGTCGAGGTCGCGCCGGACTGGCCCGGCTTCGGTCCGCAGAAGAACCGCGCCCTGGCGCTGGCCACCGGCGACTGGGTGCTGTCCATCGACGCCGACGAGCGGGTCACGCCCGAGCTGGCCGGGGCGATCCGCCAGGCCATCGGGGCGCCTGCCGCCGAGGCCTACCGCATCGCCCGGCTGTCGAACTTCTGCGGCCGCTGGATCCGTCACAGCGGCTGGTGGCCGGACTACGTGGTGCGCCTGTTCCGCCGCGAGGCGGGGCGCTTCACCGACGCCGCCGTGCACGAGCGGGTCGAGGTCCGGGGCCGGACCGGCACGCTGTCCGGGCACTTCCTGCATTACCCCTACGCCACCCTGGAAGTATTCATCGATAAAATCAACCGCTATTCCACGGAGGCGGCCCGCGCGGCCTTCGAGCGGGGGCGCCGCACCACGGCGCTGGGGCCGTTCGGCCACGGCCTCTGGACCTTCGTGCGCCATTACGTCCTGCGGCGCGGCTTCCTGGACGGCTGGCAGGGGCTGGTGCTGGCCGGCATGGCGGCCACGGGCAGCTTCTATCGTTACGTGAAACTGTATTGGCTGGGACGCGGGTCCCGGCGTTCCTGAAGAAGGCATGAGGATCCTCTACACCAATTTCCACCCCCGCAACGGCGGTGGCCACGCCACCTACGTCGTCAACCTGGCGCGGTGCTTCCAGGGCGCGCACCAGGTGACCGTGGCCACGCCCGGCACCAGCCGCCTGTATGTCCAGGCCGGCCGGATTCCGGGGGTGCGCTGCGTGGCCGCCTCCTTCAGCACGCGCCCGGCGCCGATGCTGGCCGAGGTCGCGCACCTGCGCCGCCTGCTGCGCGAGGGCGATTTCGACCTGGTCCACGTGAACGGCTCGGCCGATCATCGCCAGGCCATGCTGGCCCGCCTGGGCCTGCGCCGCCCGCCGCGCATCGTCTGGACCAAGCACAACACCATGCCGGTGCAGGGCTTCGGCCACTGGCTGCGGGCGCGCTGCGCCACCGAGGGCGCGATCGGCGTCAGCGAGTTCGTCACCGCCATGCTGCGCCGGTCGGCCTACCGTCACCGGCCGCTGCGCGCCATCCATCACGGTGTCGATGCGGAGCGCTTCCGCCCCTGGGCGCCCGCCGACGCGCGGGAAGCCCGCCGCGCCCTGCTGGGAGAGACGCCCGCGGATGTCCTGGTGCTCGCCAGCGTCGGCGGCACGGACCGGGACAAGGGCTGGCTGGTGCTGGCCCAGGCGCTCGCCCGCCTGCCGCAGCAGCAGCGCCGGCGGGTGCGCGTGCTGGTGGCGGGCGACGTGCCGCGCGGCCGGCTGCAGCAGGATTTTCAGGCCCTGGGCCTGGACGGCCTGGTGGTGTTCCCCGGCCTGGTGAACGATCCGGAGCGCATCCTGGCCGCCGCCGACGCGGGCTTCGTGCTGTCCTTCCACGAGGCCTGTTCCTTCGCCGCCTGCGAATCCCTGGCCATGGGCCTGCCGACGCTGGTGTCGGACGTGGGCGGCCTGCCCGAGGTCGTGCGCCATGGCGTGGACGGCTGGATCGTCCCGGCCGGCGACGTGGACGCGGCCGAGGCCTGGCTGCGGGAGCGGCTGTCGCAGCCGATCCCGGCCGGCATGCCGGCCGCCGCCCGCGCCCGCGCGCAGGAGAGCTTCTCCATGCAGGTCTTCGCGCGGCGCACCCTGGAGTTCTACCGGCAGGTCTGTGCGCAGGACTAGCGGCCCGGCGCGATCCGTCCATCATGCCTGCGGTGGGGATGGACGGGCCCGGGCGGCCCGATATAATCCGCTGATGATTCCTATCCTCATGTATCACCAGATCGGGGAACCCGGACCGCGCGGTACGCCCTACCGGGGCCTCACCGTGCATCCCCGGGATTTCCGGCGCCAGATGCTGTGGCTGCGGCGCCTGGGCTACCGGGGGCTGTCCATGGCCCGCCTGATGCCCTATTTGCGCGGGGAAAAGCAGGGCAGGGTGGTCGGCATCACCTTCGACGACGGCTATGCCAACGTGCTGGAACACGCGGTTCCGGTCCTGGAGGAATGCGGCTTCGAGGCCACCAACTACTTCGTCGTGCGTCAGCTGGGCGGCAGCAACGTCTGGGACGCCGACGAAGGCGTGCCGCCCGCGCCGCTGATGGACGCCGCCGGGGTGCGCGCCTGGGTGGCCGCCGGCCACGAGGCCGGTTCGCATACGCTGAACCATCCCGTCCTGCCGCGCATCTCGCCGGAGCTCGCCGTCAACGAAATCCGCGATTCGCGCGACGCGCTGGAGCAGATCGCGGGCGCTCCGGTGCGGGCCTTCTGCTATCCCTACGGCAAATTCACGCCCGCGCTGGCGGACGTCGCGCGCGCCGCCGGCTACGACAGCGCCACCACCACCGCGCGCGGCCTGGCGCGGCCGGACGACGATCCCTACGCGCTGCCGCGCGTGGCCGTCATGCGCTCGACCCATCTGCTGCGTTTCCTGCAGAAATGCCTGACGCAGCTCGAAGACAGGCGCCGCCGCAAGGCCGAAGCCGCCGCGCATGGCTGAATCCCCCCTGTCCATCGCCTTCGTCGTCGATCGTTTCGGCAACCGCTACGGCGGGGCCGAGGCCTACGGCGTGGCGCTGATGCGCGAACTGGCCGCCGCCGGCCACCGGGTCACGGTCTTCGCCCGGGAATACGACCCCGCCTGCGACCTGAAGCTGCCGTTCCGGCCGATCGCGGTCGGCCGGCGCTGGCCCAGCTGGATCCGGGTCTGGCTGTTCGCCCGGCGCGCGGCGCGCGCCACGCGCCCGGGCTTCGACATCGTCCATTCCCACATGAACGGCTGGTGCGGCGACGTGGAGGTCGTGCACGTCACGCCGGTGCGTTACCGCTGGCGGGTGCAGCCCATGCCCGGCCTGCGGCGCTGGCTGTCGCGCCTCAGCCCCCGGGTGCGGACCTATCTCGGCCTGGAGGCGCGCCGCGTGGCGCCGCGCCCGGGCCATCGGGTGGTGGCGGTGTCGCAGCTGATCGCCCACCAGCTGGCGCAGGCCTACGGCCCGGCCCTGGACGCGCCCGTGATCGCCCCGGGCGTGGCGCAGGCCGAGCCGGTCTCCGCCGAACGGCGCCGCCGGACGCGGGCCGGGCTGGGCCTGCCGGCCGAGGGCACGCTGTGCCTGCTGGTGGCGCGCAATCCGATGCGCAAGGGCCTGCCCACCGTGCTGCGCGCGCTGGCCGAACTGCCTGACGACGTGCTGCTGCTGGTGGTCGGCGCCAATGCGGCCTCGCGCGAGTGCGTGGCCCGCGCGCCGGAGTCCGTGCGCCGCCGCACCCACCTGGTGGCGGAGACCTCGCAGGTCGAGCCCTACTACCAGGCGGCCGACCTGTACGTGCATCCCACCCTGAACGACAGCTTCGGCATGGCGCCGCTGGAGGCCATGTCCTTCGGCCTGCCGGTGATCCTCAGCCCCGCGCCCTGGTGCGGTTTCGCCCAGTACGTCCGGCCGGGTGCGGAAGCCCTGGTCCTCAGCCATCCCGAGCGCGCGGACGAACTGGCGCAGGCCATCGGGCGGCTGCGCGCGGATGCGGACCTGCGCGAGCGGCTGCTGGCCGGCGCGCAGGACGTGCTGGCGCGCCACGCCTGGCCGGAAGTGGCGCGCCGGTACCTGGACCTGTACGCGGACATCCTGCGCGAGCGCGCCGGCGCCCCGTCCTGAATCCTGGCGCTTTCCGCGTCCTCCGGCAAAGGGAGCGGCGGACGCGCGGGCGCTTCGCCGGCGGCCCCCGGCCTCAGGCCCAGCCGCGCGCCCAGTAGACCAGCAGCCCCAGGTATTCCTTGATGATCGACCGGCTGGCGTTCAGCGCGCGCAGGTCCGGCAGCCAGAACGAGAAATCGGGGTCGTCCGGGACCACGATCTGGGGGGGCGAGGGCGCCGCGATCGGGTTCAGGCCCTGCTTCTGGAAGCTCGCCATGGACCGGGGCATGTGCAGGGCCGAGGTCACCAGCAGGAAGCGCTCGATGCCCCGGTCGCGCAGCAGCCGGGCCGTGTAGACCGCGTTCTCGCGCGTGGTGTCACTCTGGTTTTCCTTCACGATGGCCTGGGCGGGCACGCCCTCGCGCTCCAGGGCCGCGGCCATCATGGCCGCCTCGCTCTGGCCGCCGTCCAGGGCGGCTCCCGAGACCACGATCAGGGGCGCGCGGCCCGCTGCGTACAGCCGGGCGGCCGTGTCGGTGCGCGGGATCGCCGTGTTGCGGTCGTAAGGCTCGAACCAGTTGCGCCGGCCGTTGGCGGAATTGCCGCCCAGCACCACGATGGCCTGGGCCGTCGGCATCTGCGCCGCCGCCTGGTAGGGGTAGCGCTGCTCCAGCAGGCCTCCGGCCCACAGCGAGGACGTCGGCAGGGACCAGAACAGCACCCAGGCCAGGGCGCCGGCCGCCAGGATGCCGGCCGTCTTGCGCCAGCGCAGGATGAACAGGAGCAGCGCCAGCACCAGCAGGGTGACCGACAGGTTCAGGGGGATCAGCAGGTTGCCGAGAAAAGCGGTGAGCGTCATGCGGCGGGAGGCGTGTCGATGAGATCCAGCGCGGTGGACAGGACCTCGGGGGCGGCCGGCCAGGCGCCCATGCGGCCCATGCGCACGGCCCGGTTCGACCAGGGGCCGGTGCGGGCGGAGTCCGTGACGCCGAACAGGGTGATCTGCCGCGCCCCGGCGGCGGCGCCGAGGTGCGAGACCCCCGAATCGTTGCAGATCACCAGGGCCGCGCGCCGGGTCAGGGCCGCGAAGGCGCCCAGGCCCAGGGGCGGCAGCAGCAGGGCGGTGGGCGCCGCCTCGCGCGCGGCCTGGCGCTCGGCCTCGGGGGGCGCCATGGCCACCGTCAGACCGCGCGCCTGCAGGGAGCGTGTCAGGCTGTCGAATCCCGGCCAGACCTTGACGCGGCCCTTGTGCAGCCCCGTCGCCGTCGGCGCGATCAGCACGAACCCGCCGCTGGCGAGCCCCGCCCGGGACAGCGCGCGGGCCGCCTCGTCCTCGTGCGGAATGGCGGCGCGCCAGCGCAGTTCCTCGGCGGGCTGGGGGGGCGGCTGCGGCAGGCGCCATTGCGCCAGCGCGTGGCGGGTCAGGTGATACCAGGACTGCACCGCGTGCAGCGGCCCGGCCGGCTTGGCGCAGGGCCAGCGCAGGATCAGGCTGCGGCCGTCGTCGCGGTAGCCGGCGCAGGGGATGCCCGCGAAACGGAACACCAGGGCGCTGGACAGGGAATCGGGCAGCAGCAGGCCCAGGGGCCGTCCGTGGCGCGCCTGCCGGCGCGCATTGCGCACGGCCGCCCGGTCGGTGCGCCAGGCGCCCTGCATCGGGACGAAGCCGGCCAGCGGATAGGCCGCCAGCAGATCACCCGCCCAGGGCCGCGCGCAGGCGACGACGGGCAGGCCGGTGGCCAGCAGCGCTTCCAGGCTGGGCAGGCTCATGCAGACATCGCCGACCCAGTTGGGCAGGCGGACGTACAGGACGGGGCTGGGGGAGGGTGTCAACGCGGCGGCTCCGGCGCCCGCCGCGGTCCGGAGGCGCGAACGGGCTAAAATGCGTGGTTCCCAAAGTATATAAGAGAGCGTGCCGGGTGAAGACCACCACCGATCATCCCGTGGACAGCCGCCCCGTGCGCCTGGAGCTGTGGCGGCAGATCTACGTCCGCCTGGGACGGGACTGGAAGGTCGGCCTGCTGGCCCTGGTGCTGCTCAGCATCGCCTCCGCGACCCAGCCCCTGCTGGCGGTCATCATGAAGCCCCTGCTCGACGAAGGCTTCACCGGCGCCCAGCCCGACTACATCTGGTCCATCCCCCTGGCCGTCGTCGGCCTGATGCTGCTGCGCGGCCTGTGCACCTTCGGCGGCACCTACCTGATGTCCTGGGTCGCCAACAACATGCTGCTGGCGCTGCGCCGCGACATGTTCGACCGCCTGCTGGGCATGTCCGACGAGACCTTCCGCGCCCGCGACCACGGGCGGCTGCTCAACCGCTTCACCATCGACGCCGGCAACGTCAGCGGCCTGTCCACCGAGGTCATCCGCGTGATCGTGCGCGAATCCCTCACGGTCGTGGCCCTGCTTGCGGTGCTGCTGTACATGTCCTGGCAGCTGACGCTGATCGTGCTGGTGATGCTGCCGCTGTCCGTCGTGACGGGGCGCTATTTCATCCGCCGCCTGCGGCGCATCAACCGCGACACGATCAACATGAACGCGGAGCTGACCCACGTCGTCTCCGAAGGCATCGACGGCCAGCGGGTCATCAAGCTGTTCGACGGCTACGCGCGCGAGCGCGAGCGCTTCGCCTACGTCAACGCCCGCCTGCGCCGCTTCGCCATGCGCGCGGCCAGCGCGGATTCGGCCATGTCGCCGATCTCGCAATTCTTCGTCGCCCTGTCGGTGGCCATCGTCGTCGCCGTGGCCCTGTACCAGGCCAACCACCACGGCCTGACGGTGGGCAGCTTCGCCGCCTTCATGGCCGCGCTGGGCCAGATCTTCGACCCCCTGAAACGGCTCACCAACATCGCCGGCGCGGCGCAGCGCATGCTGATCTCCGCCGAAAGCGTCTTCGCCCTGATCGACGAGCCGGTCGAGGCGGACACCGGCACCCGGGAAATCGACGGCCGCCTGCGCGGCGAGGTCGTCTTCCAGGCCGTCACGCACCGCTTTCCCGACGCGGGCCGCGACACCCTGGACCAGGTGACGCTCACGGTCCCGGCCGGCCAGACCGTGGCGCTGGTGGGGCGCTCGGGCAGCGGCAAGACCACGCTGGTGAACATGCTGCCGCGCTTCGTCGAGCCCACCGCGGGCCGGGTGCTGATCGACGGCATCGACGTGCGCGAGCTGCGGCTCGGCGCCCTGCGCTCGCAGCTGTCGCTGGTGAGCCAGGACGTCGTCCTGTTCGACGGCACGGTGGCCGAGAACGTCGCCTACGGCATCCTCGGCGAGGTGCCGGAAGACCGCATCCGCGCGGCGCTGGAGGCGGCCAGCCTGCTGGAATTCGTCGACGGCCTGCCCGAGGGCATCCATACCCGTGTCGGCAGCAACGCCAGCGCGCTGTCCGGCGGCCAGCGCCAGCGCCTGGCCATCGCCCGCGCCCTCATCAAGGATGCGCCGATCCTGATCCTGGACGAGGCCACCTCGGCCCTGGACAACGAATCCGAGCGCCAGGTCCAGGCCTCGCTGGAACGCCTGATGACCGGCCGCACGACGCTGGTGATCGCCCACCGGCTCAGCACCGTGCAGAAGGCCGACCGCATCGTCGTCCTGGACCAGGGGCAGATCGTCGAACAGGGCAGCCATACCGAGCTGCTGGCGGCCGGCGGCCTGTACGCCCGCTTGTACCAGTTGCAGTTCCAGGATGTCCCGCTCGGAGATTGAGGCCCGCCCCCGGAGCCCTTCGGGCGTGCCCGCCGCCGTTCGGCCCTGTCGTTGTTCAGCCATGCCGTTCGTTCAGTCAAGCCGTTCGTTCTTCACGTCGTTCGTTCAGTCAAGCCGTTCATTCAGTCAAGCCGTCCAGTCAGCCATTTCCGGAGTCGCACGATGAGAATCACCCTTACCCTGGCCTCCCTGGCCGTCGTCCTGGCGGGCTGCGCCGCGCAGCCGGCCGGCCTGGGGCTCGATCAGCTGGAGACCGAGCGGTACCTGCTGACGGAACGCCGCCGGCTGCCGATCGATTTCGCCGGCGTCCAGCGCAACCTGTTCCGGCATGCGCGGAGCTGCGGCGAGACCTACACATTCGAGATGGTGCCCGGCGAATCGGCCTTCGGGCGCGTCGTCTACCGCCCCACGCCCGACGCCGGCTGGGACCGCAGCATCGTGCTCAGCCTCACGCTGCTGCACAACCGCAGCATCAACGTCCAGGCCTACAGCTACCATGCAGGGCAGATGGACCGGGTGCACCGCATGATGACCGCCATGATGAAGCCCGACTCCTGCCAAGCCGACACCAGCTGGGAAAACAAGCTGGACGCGATCGGAGACTGACGCGCCCGCGCCGCTACGGCGGTACCCTGCAGCAGTGCGCTACGGCGGCATGCTATGGCAGTACGCTACAGCAGCACGCTACGGCAGTACGCTACAGCAGCACGATGTCGTAGTGCTCCTGGCTGTAGCTGGCCTCGACCTCCAGCGAAATCGGCTTGCCGATGAAATCCCCCAGCATCGCCAGGTGCTGGCTTTCCTCTTCCAGGAACAGGTCGATCACGGCCTGCGCCGCGACGATGCGGAATTCCTTGGGATCGAACTGGCGCGCCTCGCGCAGGATTTCCCGCAGGATCTCGTAGCACAGCGTGCGCGGCGTGCGCACCGTGCCGCGCGATGCGCAGGTGGGGCAGGGCTCGCACAGCTGGTGCGCCAGCGAATCGCGGGTCCGCTTGCGGGTCATCTCCACCAGCCCCAGCTGGCTGAAGCCGCTGACCGTCGTGCGGGTGCGGTCGCGGGCCAGGGCCTTGTTCAGCTCGGCCAGCACGGACGCCTGGTGGCCGGCGTCGTCCATGTCGATGAAATCCAGCACGATGATTCCGCCCAGATTGCGCAGCCGCAGCTGCCGGGCGATGGCGACCGCCGCCTCCAGGTTGGTCTTGAAGATCGTGTCGTCGAAATTGCGCCCGCCCACGAAACCGCCCGTGTTCACGTCCACCGTCGTCAGCGCCTCGGTCTGGTCGATGATCAGGTAGCCGCCGGATTTCAGGTCCACGCGCCGCGACAGCGCGCGGGCGATCTCCTCGTCCACGTTCGCCGTGTCGAACAGCGGCCGGTTGCCGCTGTAATGGTGGATGCGGTCCACCACCGACGGCGTGTAGCGCTGCGCCCATTCCCGCAATTCCTGCGTCACCGTGCGCGAATCCACCGTGATGGACGCCGTGTCGGGCGTCACCATGTCGCGCAGCACGCGCTGCGCCAGCGTCGGCTCGACGTATACGGGCGAGGGCGCCGGCACCTGGCGCACGCGGGTCTGGATGTTGGCCCACAGCGTGCGCAGGTACGCGATGTCGGCCGCCAGCTCCTCGTCGCTGGCGTCCTCCGCCTGGGTGCGCACGATGAACCCGCCGGGCTCGTCGGCGGGCTTCAGCGCCACCAGCCGCTCGCGCAGCGCATTGCGCTCCGCCTCGTTGCCGATGCGCTGGGAAATGCCGATGTGCGGCTCATGCGGCAGGTAGACCAGCATCCGGCCGGCGATGCTGATGTGGGTGGACAGCCGCGCGCCCTTGGTCCCGAGCGGATCCTTGATCACCTGGACCAGCAGGGGCTGTCCCTCGAACAGCAGCTTTTCGATGGGGGTCGGCGGCGTATGGTCGCCGCTGCCGGTGCGGGCATGGCGGTTTTGCCGCAGGTCGGCCACATGGATGAAGGCCGCCCGCTCCTGGCCGATGTCCACGAAGGCGCTCTGCATGCCCGGCAGCACCCGGGCCACGCGCCCCAGGTACAGATTGCCGACGTGGCCGCGCTGGATGCTGCGCTCGATGTGCAGTTCCTGCACCACCCCCTGCGCGGTCAGGGCCACGCGGGTCTCGAAGGGAGTGACGTTGATGAGAATGTCTTCGCTGCTGGGCATGAGAGCCTGTTCTTTGATGGAGGATTGACCATGAATTTATCACCTCGGGCCGCCCGCGAGGGGAAGAGTCTCCGATGAAGGGGGCCCCCGCGGACTGTCCAGCGCCGGCCCAGAAAACCGCCGCCCCTCTTTACAGCCGCCGCCCCTCCTTACAGCCGGTGCTTTTTTCAGCCGCCGCTTTTTTAACCAGCGCCCCTCCTCGCGTAGGGCCGGTGCGCG
>OFIS01000230.1_pt1 | contig 51348 bp, 46 predicted proteins | sample 1775071 | NCBI WGS metagenome assembly OFIS01 (sample SAMN08195774, study PRJEB24354) | sludge metagenome | isolation source: sludge from phenol fed wastewater aerobic bioreactor C | place: India: Nagpur | collected 2016-09-17
GGTCCCGGGGCAGGATTGCCATTCGGCAGATACAAGCAAGCCACCACCAGTGTTCCTGCCTCTGCCTCAAGGTATCTGCTATTCAGGTCTTCATCGTCCCCTGGCAATGATCTGCGAACTTCGGTAAGGTCAGTTCCTTTCGACAATATGGCTACCCCATTCCAGCTTTTTTGTCCCTGCCAGATCGCCCGGTAACCAGCCGCTTCTATGGCCTGTAATGGAAATTTTTCCTGGGGTGCTTTGAGCTCCTGTAAACAAACAATATCAGGCTGTGCCTCCTGTAACCAGCGCAGCAAAACCGGCAATCTGCCATTGATACCATTCACATTATAGGTTGCTATCTTCATAATCTCTTTTATTCGTGTCCGCACACACAATGAATGCTCTGTTGCCCACCCGACATATCCTGCATCCAGAGAAATTCACCCGCATGCTTCATGGTTTGCCAGTAAAATACCGGGCCCGTGGATCGACTGCCGGTGAGCTCTTTCATCGTGGCTGCTTCATACAAATGTCCGTTGATCATCGTGTACAATACAGAGCTGGTATTTCTGATATCCTCAAGCGGATTGTTTTCGAGTATGATCAGATCTGCAAGCTTTCCAATTTCGAGGGAACCGATTGAACTATCGAGGCCCAGGGCCGTGGCAGGATTTATCGTTGCGGTGCGCAGCACATCAAAGTTTGACATGCCGCCTTGTTGTAGCATCCACATTTCCCAGTGCGCGCCTATGCCCTGTATCTGTCCATGCGCTCCCATGTTGATGGTCACACCCGCATCGTTCAGCTTTTTGATGCTGCGCGCTACCTGCATATATCCTTGTACATATTCTTCTTCGGGCAGCATGGTACGGTGGCGGCTGCGGGTATCAATTACATTTCTCGGGGTAAAGCGAAGCAGCTTACTGTTTTCCCAGACGTTAGTATGTTGATACCAGTAGTATTCTCCGCTCACGGCACCGTAAGAAACGATGAGTGTGGGCGTGTATGCTGTCGCGGAGCGCTTCCAGAGCTGCACCACATCGTCGTAAAGGGTGGCTATGGGCAGATTATGCTCTATTGTGGTGTGTCCGTCGAGGATCATGCTTAGATTATGAAAGAAAAAAGAACCGCCTTCGGGCACCACTTCCATATTGAGGCGGCGTGCGGCGTACATGATCTGCTGTCGCTGTTCGCGGCGGGGTTGATTATAACTTTTCACAGAAAATGCTCCGAACGCTCTGGTGCGTCTTAGGGCACTGGCCGCATCATTAGTATCATTGATCACCGCTTTAAAATCGCCATCTGCACCATACAGAATAGTGCCTGTTGAGAATACACGGGGGCCAGTCATCTGACCGGATTTTATCAATTCACTCTGTGCAAAGACCATTTCTGAATTTGCAGAAGGATCGTGTAGCGTGGTCACACCATAAGCCAGTGCGGCAAAGTATGGCCAATGCTTTTGTGGCGTAATGCCTGTGCGAAAATGATTGGCATGGGCGTGAGCATCAATTAACCCGGGCATTATCGTCTTCCCGGTCATATCCATCACCCTTGCTGTTGGCGGAACCGTGATTGTTCCGGTCGGGCTAACGGCTATAATGTGATTACCATCGGTGATCAGGGTGCCGTTCTCTATTACTTCATTTCCCTTCATGGTCAGAATGCGTGCATGGGTGAAAGCAATGATTCCGTTTGGACGATCATTTTTCACCCGTATAGAAATCGGCAAACCCTGATCCGGTATTTTGAAAACACTATCAGGAACGCCGGCTACAAAAGGGAAACTCTGGGTAAGATCGATTGTGAAATATTGATTCCCCAGGGTGTAATGTAGCTTACGCGAATCGCCATTCCAGTGCAGATTTAGCCCGGCATCGCGCGAGACCTTCTTTACCGGAAAATCTTCTGTAGCACTACCAAGATCAATGGTTTTGCCGGTTTGAGGAAAGCTGGCGATGTACACATTGTGGAGATCAATAAAAGCTATCCAGCGCTCGTCGGGCGAAAGTCGAAACTGACTACCGTAGGTGCTTTTTATATGCACCCGCTCATCCAACCCATCAGTCCGGCAACTGGAATAATTCCGGTTCATCCCGTCACCCGACTGAAAGTAGAGCCTATGGCCATCTTTGCTGAACGAAGGCAACTCTCCGGACGCTGTCACAAAGTGTTCGTCGCCGCCCGATACCGGGATAAGGTAGATGCCGGGCCTTGATGTCCCGGAAGGGCCCAAAACATTATTTCCTTCCTCTTTCACAAAGGCAATCTGTCCGCCATCTGGTGAAAAGACCGGAGTACGATAGATCCCTTTTTTTTGTGTGATGCGTATGGGTTTACTTTTTCCCGACAAAGCAAGGGTGTAGAGCGCGCCGGTGGTGTTGTCATTCCATGTGGTGAAAACCAACTGCCGTCCGTCTGTAGAAAATGAAGGTTCAAACTCATAGTCGGTCAATTGCGTCAGTCGTTCCGGCTTGCCCGAGGGCAGGTTCATTTTGTAAAGATGTCCCAACGCGTGAAAAACGAGCATACTGCCGTCTGGTGAGGTTACGGCCTGACGAATGACCCGCACATCAAAGCTATCAGTATCAAAGTGTTGCCGGAAACGCACGGCTTCAGCTATTTCCGTCTGTACTTCTACCGTAAAGGGAATGTCTGACACGGCATTTGCCCTGCTTACATCAATCTTATTCAGCTTACCATTACTCCAGATAATGATATTCCGGTCGTCTGGCGTCCAGGCAAAGCCCGTAAAAACACCGAAAATAGTCCAGGCTTCCTGCTGATCTTTGCTGAGCTGATCGCATACCGGCCATTCTTCTCCGGTTTCGAGATCGCGAAGGAACAAAACCGTTTGAGTACGAACCCGACGAACAAAAGCAAGGATCTTTCCGGAGTGAGAAAGTTGCGGGCGAAAAGCGCTTCCGGGACCTCCGGTTACATTCTCTACAACTCCCTTTTTTCTGTCAAACCGCCGGATCATAAAGATCTGTTGGTTTGGGTCTTTGTTATATTGAAAATAACCGCCGCCATACATGTCTTCACTGAAATAAACATAACGTCCATCCGGCGAGACAACGGGTTCGTTAACATCCTGCTGATCATTTTTTCGTGTGGTAAGTTGTAACCCCTTGCCTCCGCTGATATGATACATCCATATCTCACCGGCTCCGAGCGACCTGCCGGAAGTAAAATGCTTGCGGGCAACAAAATACTGGCCGTCCGGCATCCAGGCAGCATTGTTCAGCAATCTGAAGGATTCCCGGGTCACCTGACGCGCATTTGCACCGTCCGCATCCATGATCCAGATATTGTCGCCGCCGCCGGCATCGGAAGTAAAGAGAATACTTTTACCATCAGGGCTAAAACGAGGCTGCACCTCCATGGCAAGGCCGGTGCGCAGGGGCTGCGCTTTTCCGCCTTCCAGAGGCAACCGGTAAATATCTCCCAAAAGATCGAAGACAATGGTCTTTCCATCAGGAGAGAGATCGAGGTTCATCCAGGTTCCCTCGTTCGCTAAGAAAGAAACATCTTGTAAAGGTCCTCCGGGATGATTTACATCCCATGATTTTTTATCCTCTGCCCGGATATTAAGTCCGGTGGACAATAAACTTATGAGTAAAAATAATCGGCGCATAACGGCTGAAATTGCGAAATATACTTTCTCGCTGAGCATATTTGCCTTCAAGATACAAGTCGCAACCTATTTACTCAAACTAAACTGGCCAACCCAATGGAATTGCTTGCTATTTTTGCAGGCAGCGTATGCAACAGGAACAAGTAGATTGGTTTGAGAGTTGGTTCGGCTCGCCTTATTATCACATATTGTACGAACACCGCGACGAATTCGAAGCACAGGCTTTTGTAGATCAGCTTATTGATTATTTACAGCCGCCGCCCGGCAGTAAAATGGTAGATATAGCCTGTGGCGAGGGTCGCTATGCCGTTCAGCTTGCCAGCCGGGGTTTTGACGTCACAGGCATCGACCTTTCGTATGAAAGCATAGAGAAGGCGAAAAAATCTGAAGGCAAAAATCTGCAGTTTCTGGTGCACGACATGCGATTCCCTTTCTACATCAATTACTTCGACTACGCTTTTAATTTCTTTACCAGTTTTGGATACTTCGCGGCGCAACGCGATCATCTGATGGCTGCAAAAGCATTCGGACTATCGTTAAAAAAGGGCGGCCTTTTGGTCATTGACTACCTGAACCGCGAATACACGCTCGCCAGAATGCAACCTGAATCCACTGTCCGTCGGGGTGACTATGAATTCCAGATAAAAAAACGATTGGAGGATGGTCATATCGTTAAAGACATCAGTTTCAGAGACTCGGAAAATAAACTGCGCAACTATCGGGAGCGTGTGGCTGCCTTTTCACTTTCGGATTTTGTACGGATGTTTCGCGAAGCCGGTTTGTCGCTCATCGGGACCTATGGCGACTATGCGTTGAACCCTTATCATCCATTCGATTCGCCGAGGATGATCATGACCTTCAAAAAATAAGGATGTACGAGAAGCTCCACGAGATTTTTGTTTACATAGACTACACCGCCTGGTATTATCTGAATACCATGTGGCACACCAAATTTCTGGATGCTGTAGTACCCTATCTACGCAATCAGTGGACCTGGGCTCCGCTCTACCTGTTTCTGCTGGTATTTATGCTTAAAAATTTTGGATGGCGCGGAGCCCTTTGGTGTTTGTTCTTTCTTACCACCTTCGCGCTGAGTGATCAGTTGAGTGCACATCTGTTAAAGCCCATGTTCGGACGCCTGCGTCCTTGCAACAATCCGCAGCTTGCCGGTCTGGTGCATATCATCGTACCCTGCGGCAGCGGGCTAAGTTTTCCTTCTTCCCACGCCGCCAATCATTTTGCGCTCGCCACTTTTATGGCCGGCACTCTGGGATTTCTTGCTAAATGGATAAGGCCTGCAGCACTCCTCTGGGCCCTGTCTGTAGCTTATGCACAAGTGTATGTAGGAGTGCACTTTCCGCTTGATGTTACCTGCGGCGGACTGCTCGGCGCCGCTGTAGGCCTTGTAATGGCAAGGCTTTTCGTTGTCCGGTTCCATTTGAATAGACCAGCGCTACACGCCATTGAGCATGATGAAAATGGCTAAGCGGGAAGGAATAGGATTTAAAACCTGTACAACTCAGAATCCCCTCATGGAACGTCAACAGGAGGGTCAATAAACTATTGCATTAGAGCCCACCCATCAGATGCGAACATAGAATACCCGCGGATACCGCCGCATTGAGCGACTCCGCACCGCCCCGTCGCGGAATGGTGATAGGCTCGTCCGCAAGCCGAATCAATTTTTCCGACAACCCTCTCGACTCGTTACCAATGAGCAAAGCAGCCTGTGCAATGGGCGATTGTTCATACACGCTTTTGCCCTTCAGCACGGCAGCCAGCTTTATAATGGAAAGCATTGGAAGAAAAACCTCCAATTCCACAGTGTGCATCTGTACACGCAAATGACCTCCCATAGCGGCTTGGATCACCTTAGGGCTAAAGGCTTCTGCACAATCTGGCGAACACACAACATTGGGTATCCCAAACCAGTCGGCAATACGGATAATGGTGCCCAGATTGCCTGGGTCCTGAATCTGTTCGAGAACGATCATCCACCCTGCTTCCGGCAATGCGGCTGGTGCCGGGGTTTGCTGAACCACCAGAAGTACATGGTTGGGTGTTTTGAAAGAAGAAATCTGCATCAGCGAAGACTCGTCTGCAACCAGCGTTGCGGCTTCGGTGTGGCGCCCGACAAGCGCAGCATTTTCTACCAGCCAGGATTGCGTAGCAACGATATGCGTAATAGCCTGGGAGGACCTCAGCCATTCCTTTGCCAGCTTGTCGCCTTCTACCATAAATACATTGTGCTCTTTACGGTACTTTTGCAGCGATAACGAACGAATGTATTTAATTTGTGCTTTTGACAACATCGTGCACAAAGCTATATTAATTGTCTAATCTTGCACATGGGTTTAAGGAGCGCGGCAACTCAATTTTCACTCTGTATCCTTTTGATCTTGACTATTATCGTTGCCGGCTGCGACGCTACAAAACATCTGTCGAATGACGAGTACCTTCTGCGCAGCAATAACGTAAAGCTTCAAACCAATAAAGGCATTACCCGAAGGGGCGAACTTAAAGACAATATCAACAGACTCATTGCTCAAAAGCCCAACACCTACCTTTTGCTCAATCAGTTTCCGTACAAAGTGTGGGCCTATAACCTGCGTTATGATAAGTACAAAAACGACAGTGAAGCCGTTGAGAAAAACAAGCTGATAGAAGCGCCGGTGGTCTTCGACAGCACTCAGGTACGACGGTCGGTTACCAACATCAAAAGCTATCTCTTTAATCAGGGTTATTTCTACCCCAATGTCACCGACACTGTAACTTACAAAGACAAAAAGGCCTCCGTAACCTACGATATCAACACCGGCACCAACTTTCTGATTGGCAAGGTGACAATAGATGCAGATGATAGTACCATTGCCACCATTGTACGCAGAAACATGGAGGAGTCGAACTTAAAAGATGGGCAACCGTTTGCCATGAGCTTGCTGGAACAGGAAAGAAGCCGCCTGGCCAATGTTTTGCGGGAGCATGGATACTACCGTTTTACACAGGAAAATATTGTTGACTTTTCGCTGGATACCTTTAATAAGGATCTTGTACGGAACGTATATAACCCCTTCGAAACTGCAATTAACTTTCTGACCGCACAAAAAAAGTCCGAAAACCCAACGCTTGATGTAAAGATTGTCATCCGGTCGGATAATAAAGACGTCGTTTATAAGCGGTACGCAATCAACAAAATACTGGTGTTTCCGGACTTCAACGACCGTTCCGATATCAGGGATTCCACACTTTTACAATCCGAGATCAATGATGTTACCTTTCGATACCACCGACGATTTGTGAAAGAGAAAGTATTGTTGAAGCATATTTTCTTTGAGCACGATAAACCCTTCAGTCAAACCGACTATGACGCCACCATAAATAAGCTCAATCAGTTGGGCGTTTTTCAGACCATAAGGATTTTTTTAGTCAACGACAGTACACGCACCGATGACACCAGCCGAAGGTATCTGAACGCCTACATCATTATGAGCCCTTCTAAAAAATTTGACATTACCTGGTCGGTTGAACTATCCACCGGTACCACCTATGTGCTGGGCGGGATGCCCACCGTTTCCTTCAGGGATTTTAACCTGGCCAAAGGCGCAAACCTTCTCACGGTATCGGCAAGCGTTGGACTGGAAAGCACGTATAACACCGACGTGGGAGACAATTTTTTTCAACATTTCAGTTTGCTGACCAAAACCTATGCCCTCAATGCGAGTGTAGACTTCCCCAAGTTTCTGGCACCCTTTGGAGGAAAGTTTACGAAGAGAAATATTCCCAGAACCGTAATTGGCTTTGGCACCAGTCTGCTCGACCGGGTGAACTATTTTACCCTCACGAACACGGTAGCCAATTTTACTTACAACTGGCGGGAAACAAGCACCAACAACTGGGAGCTTTCACCCGCTTTCATGAACATTATCCGTCTGCCCAATGTCTCCGATTCTTTTCAACGAAGACTGGAGGGCAACGACTTTTTGAAAAACAGCTATCGCGAGACCTTTATTGAGGGCGAGAATATTTCCTTCACTTACTCGAACCAACTGGATAAGCACGGCGGAAGCTACAGCTATGCCCGGATAGCCCTGGAAGAAGCCGGTGGCCTTGTAGGCCTGTTGTCGAACACAGGCATCAACAAGTTCAACTTCTCTCAGTACCTCCGTATCGATTTTGATGCTCGGAGGTATATCAACCGCCGTCACGCTCAGATCGCCTTCCGGTTCTATGGAGGTGTGGGTATTCCCTACAACCAATCCAACACCCTGCCTTACATCAAACAATACTTTGTAGGCGGCGCATACAGCATACGAGGCTGGCGCATCCGCACACTCGGGCCCGGAAGCTATTACAATCCGGATGATCAGAACACAAACAGTTTTATTGACCGTACCGGCGATCTCAAGCTGGAGCTTAACGGAGAGTATCGCTTTGATGTCATTCAACTTTTCTCCGGTGGAATAAAAATGCGGGGCGCTCTGTTTGCAGATGCCGGCAATATCTGGCTTATGAAGGAATCGTCGGCCTATCCGGGCGGGGCATTTCACCTGAGCAATCTTTGGAATGATGTAGCCCTAAGCACAGGCGCGGGGGTTCGATTCGATCTCGCTGGCTTTTTCATCATCCGGTTCGATGGCGCCTTCCCTATAAAACGACCCTACAACAGCATTTACGATTACGGCGGGTGGACCGGCCCCTTCAACGGAAGCTGGGGCATTAGCGATGTAGTGCTGAACATAGCCGTGGGCTATCCGTTTTAGGCTTCACGGATTGTGCTTTATCTTTGAAGAGCTATGCGCAACCTGAAAATTATAGAAGTAAAGTCTGAGATCGGTGCCGGCACCCGCGGTGCAAGCCTCGGCATAGATGCCATTCAGATCGCTGCACTCGACTTTATGAGCAGCTTTTTTGTAAACTTTCCTACAGAACAGGTAGAAACAGAAAACAAACTGCTTTACGAACCGGTACAATCGCCTTATGCTAAAAGAATACATGGCGTGCTGACAATGTATGAACGTGTAGCCAAAAGTGTGAGCGACACTTTAAGGTCCGGCCTTTTTCCACTCATACTGGCGGGCGACCATAGCACCGCCGGTGGTACAATAGCCGGTATCAGAATGGCCAAACCCAAAAACAGATTGGGTGTGGTATGGATTGATGCACATGCCGATCTCCACTCGCCCTACACTACCCCCTCGGGCAATATGCACGGCATGCCGCTGGCTACAGCCCTGGCGGAAGACAACAAAGAAAATCAGGTACACCACCCGGATGAGAAAACCATCAACCTTTGGAATCAGCTTAAGAACATCGGTAAGATCTCTCCCAAAATAAGACCTGAAGATATCGTGTTCATTGCCCTACGCGACTACGAAAAAGAAGAAGAGCACATCATCAAAAAGTCGAACATCAAAGTAATTCCGGTACAGGAGGTAAGACGCAAAGGTGTGGAAAATGTGGTTCGACAGACGCTGATGCATCTCAGCAACTGCGACGATATCTATGTTTCCTTCGATGTGGACTGCCTCGACAGTTCTATCTCAAGAGGTACGGGAACACCGGTAAGCAACGGCCTGCGCGAACGGGAAGCCGAAGATATGCTGGCCTCCCTGATGCAAAACCATAAAATTTGTTGCTTTGAAGTAACGGAGGTAAATCCCACACTGGACAAAGAAAACCTGATGGCAGAGATAGCCTTCAATATACTGCAGAGGAGTGTGAACATTCTTTTGATGAACTGATCTTTTCTATGGGTGAAACGGGTTTGGCGGACCTAAAAAAATATCCAGACTTTATGAGTGAGGAGCAGAAAATACCTAATGCGGAAAACCCGGAGATCTTCACCGGACTCAGGCTCACGAAGCCATCAACCGTAGCGGCAGGTATTCCTGCAGTGCTCTCCTCCGCACGTCATGTCTTTGGTGCTATGAATATGGCCAGGGGATTGAAAGCGCTTTTTGCCCTAAATCAAAAAGATGGTTATGACTGCCCCGGTTGTGCCTGGCCTGACCCGGACGACGAACGATCGGGCATTGCAGAATACTGCGAAAACGGAGCAAAAGCCATTGCAGAGGAGGCTACGACGAAAATGCTTACGCCCGAATTTTTTGCAAAAAACTCCGTAGCCAGTCTTGCTGACCTTACAGATTATGAGATCGGCAAGAAAGGCAGAATAGCGCAGCCGATGTATTTACCCAAAGGCGCCACACACTACGAACCCATAAGCTGGGATGATGCATTTCAAAAAATAGGCAAGGCTCTGAATTCTTTACCAGACCCGGACGAGGCGATTTTTTACACTTCCGGTCGCACGAGCAACGAAGCTGCCTATCTCTACCAGTTATTTGTACGGGCTTACGGCACTAACAATCTGCCGGACTGCTCAAACATGTGTCATGAATCCTCCGGTGTAGCGCTCACAGAAAGCCTTGGCATTGGTAAGGGATCCGTAACACTCGAAGACTTCTTCAAAGCGGAAGTGATCATCATCCTTGGTCAAAACCCGGGCACCAACCACCCGAGAATGCTCACCGCACTGCAAAAAGCTAAAGAAAAAGGTGCAGTGATCATTTCTGTCAATCCGTTGCCTGAAACGGGCCTGCTGGGCTTCAGAAATCCGCAGACCGTAAAGGGCGCATTAGGCATCAGCGCGTCGCTCACAGATATTTTTCTGCAAGTACGGCTTAATGGCGATATGGCCCTGCTTCAGGCCCTTGAACTGCTGCTGTTAGCCGAGGAAGACAGGGAACCGGGCAGTGTTTTTGATGGTAGCTTTATTGCAGAACACACAACGGGATATGAGGACTTTATCAGTCACCTCCGGAAACAGGATTTGAAAAGGCTGGTAGGAGCGTCGGGCATCAAGCTGGAACAAATTAGCGAAGTAGCCGCGATCCTGAAAAATAAAAACAAGATCATTGCCTGCTGGGCCATGGGACTTACGCAGCATAAGAATGCTGTGGATACCATAAAGGAGGTCGTAAACCTGCTTTTGCTTAAAGGCAGCATAGGCAAGCCCGGCGCCGGTACTTGTCCGGTTAGGGGGCATAGCAATGTGCAGGGCGACCGTACAATGGGCATTTATGAAAAGCCGTCTGCAGCATTTCTGGATCGGCTTCAGTCTGTATATGGATTTGAGCCGCCCCGAAAATGGGGATATGATACCGTTGAAGCCATACACGCCATGCACGAGGGCAAGGCAAAGATATTTTTCGGTATGGGCGGAAATTTTTTATCGGCTACGCCAGACACACAATACACAGCAGAGGCGCTTCGCCGCTGCAGGCTAACGGTACAGGTTTCCACCAAATTGAACCGAAGTCACTTAATCACCGGCGAGGAAGCTATTATTCTGCCCACGCTGGGCCGAAGCGACAAAGATGTCGTCAACAATCAGGTGCAGTTCATTTCCTGCGAAAATTCAATGGGCGTGGTGCAGATGTCTAAGGGAAACCTAAAGCCGGTTTCTGAACAGTTGTTGAGCGAACCCGTAATCGTATGTCGGTTGGCAAAGGCAACACTGAGGCCTGACGTCCCGATCAACTGGGATTTGTACCAGCAGCACTACGACTACATTCGTAATGATATTGAACTGACGATACCCGGCTTTCAGGACTACAACAATAAAGTCCGGCAGCCCGGCGGCTTTTATCTCCCCAATGGTGCTCGGGAAGGACGGTATCATACTCTCAGCGGAAAAGCACACTTCAATACAGCAGCGGTAACGATCACCGAACTGGCACAGGATGAATATATGATGATGACGATCCGCAGCCACGATCAATTCAACACCACCATATACGGATTGCACGACAGATACCGGGGCGTCTATAATGAGCGCCGTGTGATCTTTATGAACGAAGCGGACATGAAGCGCGAGGCTCTTGCCAGTGGCGACCTGGTAGATCTGTACAACTACTTTGAGGGAGTAGAGCGTGTCGCAAAAAAATTTATTGTCGTGCCTTTTAACATCCCTGAACGATGCACGGCCACGTACTTTCCGGAGACAAATGTGCTGGTGCCTATCAACAGCACTGCCGATAAAAGCAACACACCCACCTCAAAAATGGTGATCCTGAACATACGCAGACATCCGGTGCAGGAACCAGCTATTTAGTTGAGACCGCTTTCTATGGGCTCATCATACCCTTGTACCGGGTAAGATTTTCCGGATCGGGCTCTGCAGCCATAATTTCTTCCAGATATTTTCCCGCGAGTGCGGCAAGTTCTTTATCGTGGACCAGCGCAGCATTATCATCATCCGCTTTCATTTTCCTTTTTGCCTCTGTGTACACGCCCACAACGGTTGAGCCGATCGCAAGCCGGTAAGATTTGATGCTCTCGGTGGCGGCCATCTTTTTGATGAGCAAAAGGGCTTTCTCCGCCGCTTCCAGGTCGTCCGTATGCAGGGCATAAATCCTGAGGTTATCAGCCAGTGCTATCTTCATCCTGCCGTATTTGTGATCGGCGAGTGAAGAAAACAAACTCAGGTCTTCGCTCATACCGCGTTCGGCCACCATGTTCCAGGCCACCGTCTGCAGATCGCTTTTGGGGTCGCCTTGCATGATTGTTTTTGCAGCCCGGTAGGCTTCTTTTCTATCAAATTGGCCAAGTGCCTCAAGCGCGGCACCAGCTATCATGTAAGAGCTGTCCTGCAATGCCTGTTCCAGTTCTGTCTTCATGCCGGTGAGTTTCCAGGCGCCCACCACATCTATAGCAGCAGCACGCACGCGGTGGTCGGGGTCAAGAAGGGCAAGCTCGCTCACCTTCCGGTCATAGACCTTTCGTAGGCCGTTTTTTTCCGGCAGGCGAGCCAATAATTGTAGCGCATGAACCCGAATTGCATAAAGCGAATCACTCAGGGCATGCGTAATGATTTGCTGCGCGTTACTGTCCGCAAGAGCCAGCATAGCGCTCGACACCGCCCGCCGTTTGTTCACATAGTCCCGGCTAACATTCATCTGTATCAGCCAGTCGGCGGTCGATTTCTTTTCTTTAATCACCCCCACCAGCCAATGCCGGTAGTCCGGCAGGAACACTGGCCGCTGCCCATTCTGATAACTGTAGGTAAAGCTTTTCCGCTTTTTATCAACCGTCCAGTCTATCTCCCGCACCTGATTGCCATAAACAAGAGCAGCTTTCAACGGAAGCACATAGGATGTGCCACTGTCGGAAGTCTGTTGCACTACATTCACCGTCATGAGTGCCTTTGCATCGTCATAGAGATATTGCAGATCGAGTGTGGGATGCCCGCCGCGGAAATACCATTGGTTAAAAAACCAGTTCCAGTCTTTGCCCGATGCTTGCTCTACCGCCATTCGCCAGTGGTGCGCTTCCGCGGGTTGCAGGGCATTTTGGGTGAGGTAGATATTCATGGCTTTAGCAAAGGCCTCATCACCCAACAAACCATTGAGATAGTTGAGCACTGCACCACCTTTTTCATAGGATATGCGGTCGAACATTTCTTCCCTGTTGCCATAATGAAAGCGCACAAGCGGTTCGTCATTATACTCCGACTGATTGAGGTATTTGGAAAGATCGTTGTAGGCCAGCTCATCTTTTGAGGCCCGGCCGTACTTGTATAAACGCCAAAGCTGCTCTCCGTAATTTGCAAAAGACTCATTGACCGTAAGGTTGCTCCATGACTCTGCCGTAACATAGTCGCCAAACCACTGATGGAAAAGCTCGTGCGAGACCACGTCTTCATTGCTTCGATCCGCTATCTCCCTTGCATTCTGGTTCACAAATTCACCAAAAAGGCTGGCGCTTGTATTTTCCATAGCGCCGGAAACATAATCCCGCACAACCACCTGACCGTACTTTTTCCAGGGATAAGGCACACCGGTTAGCTCTGAAAAATGGGCAATCATCTCCGGTGTATTCCGGAACATCAGCTTCGCGTAAGGGGCGTATTCAGGCTCCACATAATAGTTTACTTTCACACCCTTCCACGACTGATCTTCTACCACGGAGAAATTTCCTATCGCAAACATGGCTGCGTAGGGTTGTATCGGTTGATCAATGGCCCATACATCACGACGAAGATCCTTTCCGGCCACTTCTCGGCGTAAAAGTGTACCATTGCTCAGTGTTTTAAAACTGTCGGGAACGGTAAGTTCTACCTGAAAAGTCATTCTTTCATTCGGCTGATCAAGCGTCGGCATCCAATGTGAATTCGATTGTGTTTCGCCCTGAGTCCATATCTGCACGGGCTTGCCCGGCACCTCGTTGCGGGTGTTGATAAAATACAGTCCTCGGTCCTCCGTAATAGCCCTGCTGCCGCCTGCCGGTGTGGCATACGGTTGGGCAAGGTACTTGATGAAAATCTCGGGCTCTTCGGTGCGGGTATAAGTACGTTGAAAGTGCACCGTGAGGCGATCATCCTGATTGTCAAACCTGAGGGGGGTCTTTCTTCCATCTTCGACAAGACAAACACTATCTATCTGCATGCTTTGGGCATCGAGAACCAGACTGTCCGTAGCATAGAAATAGGGATGCAGCTTTATCCAGGCACTGCCTGAGGCTGTTCTTTCCGTCAGATCGAACGTAAGAGCCACTGTAGTATGCGTGATATCCCAATACCGGGGCTCAGCCGCTCGATACAAGTCGTAAGGATTATTTGCCGATACCACCACGGTATTGAGCGTTTTGTGTTCGGCACCAGCGGACTTGCGCGAAGAGCTGCATGAACTACCCGCGATAGCGAGAATGCCTGCGCCGATGAGGAGGAAATTTTTCATGAACAATGCTGAGCTTGCGAAAGTAAATTAATTCGGGAGCGCAGATATCCCCCGTTTTGCAGTATTCCCGCTATTTTTTATCAGGTCCCACGCAAATGACTATTTTTGCAGCCTAAAATTAGATGATTCTTCATGCTACAGGCCACTGTAAATGATCAAAAGACCATGACCGTATCTTCAGAGAAGGGTACATGGCTTATCGACAACAGCCCGGTTTCGCTGGACATACAACAGCAACCGAATGGTTTGATAAGCGTGCTCTTTAACGGAAAAAGCTTTACGGCCTCCGTAGAAAAAATTGATCGCGCAGCCAAAGTATTGCAGATCCGCGTGGACGGACAGCTTCATTCTGTAGCCATCAGCGAAGAAATTGATCTTTTGTTGAGTAAAATGGGTTTGGATCTCAAATCCGCACAAAAGGCTGAGCCTGTGAAAGCCCCCATGCCCGGCATGATACTGAAAGTATTGGTAGAGCCGGGTCAGAGCATTCAAAAAGGCGATGGGCTGCTGATTCTTGAGGCGATGAAGATGGAGAACGTCCTAAAAGCTAATGGTCCGGCTACGGTGAAAAGCATTCGGGTAAATGAACGCACCGCCGTAGAAAAAGGAGCCATCCTTATTGAACTTGAATAAAAATCTTTTCCGCAATTTTCTTTTCGAAATGAAATTCTTCAAAATAGTTACCGTTGCTCTTACCTTATGTGCTTCCCTGCCCCTGCATGCTCAGGACTGGTCTTATGTGTACATACAAGGCGACAAACAGACACCTTTTTATGTAAAGCTGGAAGGCGAGATGCTGCCGCGCTACAGCAAGAATTATTACATTATTCCGGAATTGGGTCCTGGCCCGGTAAACCTTCAGATCCTGTACCAGCAAAACGAATACCCTCCGCAAACCTATCAGATCCTGGTTCCGAAAAACAGTCACCGCGGATTTATGCTGGCGAAAAACAATAATGCCTATGCGCTGTACGATATCCAGCAGAAATTCTTTCTTACGCCGGGCGGCATGGATCATCTACCCGAAAACCTTGCTGCTACCGCTATTTCTGCTACGGAGCAAGGCGCACAAACCAGCGGTAATGACCCGGGCTTTTTGAATGATGTTGTGCTGGACAATGAGCATACCGCACCCACTGCCACAGAGGCTGGTGTAAACATTGCTACGGAACCAGCAGTTGAAGAACAGGTAACGCAAAGCGCCCCGGAGCCGGTGATGCCGGCTACAGAAACCGATGCGAGCATCGAAACCACGAACGCAGCAGAGGAGGAACCGCTAAATAATGTACCCGTGGCGGAGACCGCACCCGAAAACGAACCACCGCAACAAAACCTGAATGAGCCGCCGGCAGAAGCTGAAAACCCTCAGGAAGCAGCGACGTACGAAGAAGAAACATCGGCACCTGAAGTATCCGAACCCGTGAACACCGTATCAGTGCCTACACCAAGAACAGTAGCACCGGCTGCTGCCCCACAATTGGACTTTGGAAGCAGTAGCCCTGCACAAAAGGCGCATATCAATGAAAATTGCCCCGAACCCACCGACGCCGTAGCATTCGACAAAATGTACCAATCTGTTCGTGGAAAGGAAGATGACGATAGTAAGATTGACTACCTGCTGAAGCTGGCAAAGTCTAACTGCTTTACTACCCGTCAGGTTTACTTTCTTACCAAAGAGCTGGGACCTGAATCCATGCGGTATTCCTTTCTGAAAAAAGTGTATGGTCATGTAACCGATCAGGACAATTTCAAAAAGCTCGAAGATTATCTGTTCACAACCCTCGAATGGAAAAGTTATTTCCGCCTGATCTATAAATAGCCTTTTCGTGAAAAAACTACTCTTTTTAGCGCTTCCCCTACTGACTGTTCTTTCCTGTAAAGAATCTAAAAAAGACATACTCACCAAAAAGTGGCAAGCTGTGACGGTGGAAAACGAAGAGCTGAAAAAGCAGATCTCCGAATCACGCATTTTTTTCGATACCGTCGGGAAGAGCACGGATGCTGCTGCAAACGAAATATTGTATGGTGCCCGAAACATGGACAGTCTTAGGGTTTTGCTCAAGATTCAGCTCGATAGTTTTGTAGCCCTGCAGGAACACGCCGTACAGAACACCTGGATGGATTTCTATGCAGACTCTCTGGTAGCGACTTCCTTCGATTCGGACCCCGATACGGTGAACTGGTATTTCGATGATGAGGGAAATCTGATGCTTGATGAGTTAGATAAAAAAGGCGCCGGAGCAAAAATCAAAATGGAAGTCCTGAAACTTACCGATACCCTTCTGCAACTTCGTTTCAACGAAAATGGATTTAGCAGTGTGGCAAGTTTTCGCCCTGCTACCAAATAATTGAAGATGGAGGCTCAGTTCATTTACCTTTCCACCTGCGATACGTGTAGAAAGATATTGCGGGAAGTTTCCGGTTCGGCTATAGCATGGCAGCTACGCGATATAAAATCTAACCCGCTTGCAGAAAAAGAGATAGACGAACTGGCGGCACAGTGCGGCAGTTATGAAGGGCTGGTGAATAAAAGGGCTACCCTCTGGAAGGATCAAAATCTTTCCGAAAAGCAACTTACCGAGCAAGACTACCGGGCGCTACTGCTGCAACACTATACTTTTTTGAAACGGCCTGTGGTTCGACTATCAGGAAACCTGTTCATCGGCAACGACCGCAAGACGGTGGATGCGCTGAAGCTCGCTGTTGGCCTATAGTACCCCTTCGTTTCGTTGTATTGGATTATCTTGCAGCCTCATATCACAAGACGATTCAGAATGGACTTTAAGCGATACCTGATTACAGCCGCACTACCCTATGCGAATGGGCCCGTACATATTGGGCACCTTGCTGGTTGCTATCTGCCAGCGGATATTTATGTTCGTTATCAGCGAGCCCGGAAAAGGGATGTAAAATTCGTTTGTGGCAGCGATGAGCATGGGGTTCCCATTACCATCCGCGCTATGAAGGAGGGTGTCACGCCTCAGGAGATTGTGGACAAGTACCACGCCCTCATCAAAGAAAGTTTCGCGCAGATTGGAATATCCTTCGATATTTATTCACGCACTTCAGCGGCTATACACCACGAAACCTCACAGGCATTTTTTAAAAATCTTTACGACAAAAATCTCTTTGAAGAGCGTACCAGCGAACAATACTTCGACGAGGAAAAAGGAATGTTTCTTGCTGATCGTTATATCCTTGGTACCTGCCCGGTTTGCGGCAACGAAAATGCCTATGGAGATCAATGTGAAAAATGTGGGACTTCCCTTTCGCCCGAACAACTGATCAACCCACGCAGCGCGCTGAGCAATGCCGCACCCGTGAAGAAAAGTACGAAGCACTGGTTCTTTCCACTGAACGAATATGAAACCTGGCTGAAGGAATGGATCGTAGAAGGAAAGAAGGACAGTTGGAAAACCAATGTATATGGTCAGTGTAAAAGCTGGCTCGACAGTGGGCTGCACCCGCGTGCAATGACCCGCGATAGTAGCTGGGGTGTACCCGTACCGCTACCCGAAGCTAAGGGCAAAGTGTTGTATGTATGGTTCGACGCACCGATCGGATATATCAGCGCTACCAAAGAACTTACGCCCCTTTGGAGCGATTACTGGCAAAAAGAAGATACAAGGCTAATACACTTCATCGGTAAGGACAATATTGTTTTTCACTGCATCATTTTTCCGGCCATGCTCAAGGCACATGGTGGCTTCGTTTTGCCGGATAATGTGCCCGCAAATGAGTTTCTGAACATTGAAGGAGAAAAGGTCTCCACGTCCAGAAACTGGGCGGTATGGGTACATGAATATCTCAATGATTTTCCGGACCAGCAGGATCAGCTTCGGTATGTACTCTGCGCGAACGCTCCGGAAACTAAGGACAATGACTTTACGTGGAAGGATTTTCAAACCCGCGTCAACAGCGAACTTTCCGGAAATTTCGGAAACTTCGTCAACCGTGCCTTTGTGATGATGCACAAACTCTGTGGCGGACGTGTCCCTGCTTTGCACGACCAGGCACTCAATGATACAGACCGTGCGCTGATCTCGGATATTCAGTGGACCAAAGAAAGGGTAGAAAAATCTATCGAAGAATACAAGTTTCGCGATGCGCTGAATGAAATCATGGCGCTCTCTGCAAAAGGCAATAAATATCTGCAGGTCAATGAACCCTGGAATCTTGTGAAGTCCGTCGCTGAAAATCCGGAGCAGCAGCAGCGTATCGACAACTGTATCCATTTATCGCTGCAGCTTTGCGCAAATCTGGCCATACTTATCAATCCCTTCCTCCCCTTTACAGCACAGAAAATGTGCGGCATGATGAAGGTAGTAGAGCGCATGCTGGACTGGGAGCATGCAGGAAAAATAGATCTGCTCAAGGTAAATTACCCGCTGCGTGAACCACAGATACTCTTCCGGAAAATTGAGGATACCGAAGTGGCCCAGCAGGTAGAAAAACTACATAGCAATCTTAAAACTGGCGGAATGGCGCCTGCTGCGGCTGTAGAAAGTCCGACAGCAGCGAAAGCTTCTCCTGCGCTGCCCGAAATACAATACGACGATTTTGCAAAAGTAGAATTGCGGGTAGGCACGATCACTGCCGCCGAGAAAGTGGCCAAAGCGGATAAGCTGCTGAAACTCGAAGTGGATATGGGGACGGAGAAACGCTGCATCGTTTCCGGCATCGCCCAGCATTTTTCGCCGGAAGATATTGTGGGAACACAGGTGACGGTTGTGGCTAACCTGGCCCCACGCAAAATGCGCGGCATTGAAAGTCAGGGCATGATACTGATGGCGGAAAATAAAGAGGGAAAGCTCATCTTTGTTGCGCCGTTGCAACATGCCGATGAGGGCAGTATGGTAAAATAGACTGCTGATAAGCGAAAACATTACGAACACAACGCATAAACGCAAATGAAAAAGAAGACCCTTTGGTGGATTATTGGCGGGTCGGTAACCTTGCTGACCATACTGATAATCGTTGGTAAAAGCAGCAGTGATCATGGAACGAAAGTAGCTGTCGAAAAAGCGGATAAGCACACCATCACAGAGACGGTAACAGCAAGCGGGAAAATATACCCAGAGACAGAAGTAAAAATAAGTCCTGAGGTGAGCGGTGAAATTATAGAACTGACGGTGGAAGAAGGCGACAGCGTACGCAAGGGTCAGTTGCTCGTGAGGATCAACCCGGCCATCTACAGCTCGATCGTAAACCAGGCTGAGGCAACAGTGCAGGAGAGCCGCGCACGGGTAGCCAACTCCCGGGAAATGGTTGCGCAGTCGAAGGCCAGTTACGATCAGGCTGCCGCAAACTACAAGCGGAATAAAAAACTCTTTGAAGACAAGGTAATCTCAGCACTCGAATTCGAACAATCGGAAAGTGCCTACCTCAGCGCAAAAGCTGCCTACGAAGCAGCTCAGGCAAATGTTTCCGGCGGAAGTTTTTCGGTGCAGGGAGCATCGGCCGGCCTCAGTCAGGCAAGGGAAAACCTGAGAAAAACCACCATTATTGCACCCACCTCCGGAGTGATCTCTGCACTGAATGTAAAACTGGGCGAGCGTGTGGTAGGTACCGCACAAATGGCTGGTACGGAAATGCTGACCATAGCCGACCTCGGAAGGATAGAAGTGCGTGTGGACGTGAGCGAAACGGATATTGCCAAAGTAAAGCTGGGAGACACCACAGTGATCGAAGCCGATGCTTACCGCAACCGTAAATTTACCGGCGTGGTTTCCAAAATCAGCGTAAGCAGTAAGGCCACCGGACTGGCACAGGTCAGCACCGACCAGGTGACCAACTACACCGTGCATATACTCATATTGCCTCAGAGCTATGAAGACCTGCTCGCACAGCACCCCAACAGATTCCCGTTTAAACCAGGCATGTCTGCCAGTGTGGAAATACAAACCCGGCGTGAAAGAAATACCCTTTCTGTTCCCGTCAATGCGGTGACTACAAGGGATTACCCCGATAGTTTGAAGAAAAAGTCGGCTAATCTGGATGATGTACGCCAGGTTGTTTTCGTATATGATGCGGCCACTAAAAAAGTAAAGGTTCGCGATGTGAAGACCGGTGTACAGGACAATTTGTTCATTCAGATCGTTTCGGGCCTCAACGATGGCGAAGAGGTGGTGACCGCCCCCTACGGAGCCATAGCCCGCACGTTGAAAGACAACAGCAAGGTGCAGGTGGTAAAAAAAGAGCGCCTGTTCGACACGCAAACCGACAAGTAAACAGCCCGGAGCGCACGACGATGTAGCCCGATCACGATACCCGGATCAAAAACAATATTGAATTGACTTTACCGACTACAGGAAAAATTGGAATCATAGGCAACGGAAGCTGGGGCACCGCACTGGCCAAAATCCTTACCGACAACGGTCAATCCATCCACTGGTGGGTACATAACCGTGCGTCTGTTGATTATCTCATTGAGCGAAACCATAATCCCAACTATCTCACTTCGGTGACGTTTGCAGAAGACAAGATAGCACCTACAGATGATCTCGAGGCTGTGCTGCGGGCCTGCGACATCATCGTATTTGCGGTTCCCTCTGCTTATGCGCAGGGGGTCATAGAAAGTGTAGAAAAAACATTCTGGCAGGGCAAAAAAATTGTATCGGCGATCAAGGGCATTCTTCCCGACTGCAATTTGTTACTCAACGACTACCTTACGCAGCATATGGGCTACGACGCCATGCAATACGTTGCCATCACAGGCCCATGCCATGCCGAGGAAGTGGCCGAAGAACGCCTGAGTTACCTGACTTTTTCCGGACTCAACGAGTCACTTGCAGGCTCAGTAGCCGAAATATTTCGTACCCATTACATCCACACTACTTACAACCACGACATCTGGGGCGCACAGTTTGCTGCGGTGCTAAAAAACATCTATGCCATCGGAGCAGGCATGGCCCACACCTTAGGTTATGGCGATAACTTTCTGAGTGTATATATTACTAACTGCTATCGCGAAATGTACCACTATCTCCATGCACACTTTCAGAAGGTACATCCCTCCAACATTCTACCCGATTTTCATACCAGCGCCTATCTCGGCGATCTCCTGGTGACCTGCTACTCCCTGCACAGCCGCAACAGAACCTTCGGTGCCATGCTCGGCAAAGGATACTCCGTAAAATCCGCCATGCTGGAGATGAACATGGTAGCAGAAGGCTATTATGCTTCAAGAGGAATGCAGGCTATGTCGCGCGAATATATCATTGACTTGCCGCTGGCCACTTGTCTGTACGAAGTGCTTTGGGAAGGAATTCAACCCGATGATTGCTTTCGGCAAATAGAGCATATGCTATCTTAGTCCCACACGTTCAGCGTTCATCAGGCTTGTACCACACCAGGCGGTCCGCATAGAGCACATACAGCGTGTTGCGTACCCAAGCCGCGTTAATGATCGGCATCTGTGTAGCCGGGATGGGTAAGACTTGCGATCTGATCGTCTTCAGGTCCCAACTGAAAAGGCTGTCATCGCGATAATAAATAATTTGTGAGCCCAATACCTGCATTTGCTTTACACCGCGAAGCGCCAGTGTATTCAGGTAGTTACCATACCTGTCGAAAGTAAAGATGCCCCTCGCCGTATCTGCCAGAAAGACTTTCCAGTCGCGCTCCACCAGGCAGGAGGGCATGGGCACCGACTGGGCTTCAAGTCGCATGTCATTCGTTTCAGAAACAATTTCCAGTTGCGCATTGATCTTCTTTAGCCGGGCATTGAAAACATCATAGATCCAGATATTGCCGTCGGCGCTTGTTGCCACCACGGGTACATTTGGAATGTTCAGGTTTCTCAGGTCTAGTTCGTTCTTTGCCGCCAGCATACGATCCAGCAACACCAGCTTCGAATAGGCGGGATAATATACTACCAGCCGCAAAGGATTCGTAGCATCAACATAACCGATTGCACCATTTTGCACACTCCTGAAAAATCCTGTGCTGTCTCCGGATTCATTGTACCGGACCAGATCGTTGTCGCCTTTCACCACGTAAACATTCCCCAGTTCATCTACCGTCATAAACGTTGCCTGCATCGGTAAGGATGCCGCGGCCTTCCAACCCGCCAACTGTGCCGAAGAAAAAAACGAGAGGAAAACACAACTGATACCGATGAGCCATTTCATACCGGGCTTAAAGTTAGTCAGATTCTACGTGCCGACCCCGGCTATTGCCCCCTCAGCCAGAGCACGAAAAAGCCTTCCGCTAAGAGAAGGCTTCTACCCTACTTCCATAATGTCGCATCAGGCCATTTGTCCGTTAGCATGCTTACGTGCTTTGCGGGCTACCTGCTCTGCATCGTCCATGAAGTCTTCCGCATAATCTTCAGACTGATCGCGGAGTTTTCTTAGTCTGCGGGCAAGATCTCCGGAACGATCCGCAATGTTTCTGCGCAATTCATTACCTTTTTCAGTTTGGGTAAGCAATAAACCTACGGCAACCGCAGCACCCGCCAGCAGCAATACTCTTGAAAGTTTCATAAGTAGTTTTGTTTTAACAGTGAATATCACGGACAAATACTACAGAATCATGCCATCGACCCCTGCGGTGGCCGTGTGCCTATGGAGCATAACAAAGCCGGGAAGCGAACCTCCCGGCTTAATATTTTTTCCACTTCGTGTTTTACTTCATCGTAGCTGCATCTTTCAGAAACTGCTGCAGACCAAGATCCGTGAGCGGATGCTTCAGCAATCCAAGAATAGAGGGCAATGGGCAGGTACAAACGTCAGCCCCGGCTGCTGCGCAGCGCACAATGTGTAGGGGCGTACGGATAGATGCAGCCAGCACTTCGGTCATATAGCCCTGTGCATTATAGATGCCTACAATCTCTTCAATCAGTTGAACACCGTCCCAGTTGCTATCATCAATACGACCCAAAAACGGCGACACAAATGTTGCTCCTGCCTTGGCGGCCAGAATAGCCTGCCCTGCAGAAAATACCAGCGTACAATTGGTCTTAATATCGTTGTCGGTAAACCATTTGATCGCTTTGATACCCTCTTTGATCATCGGCACCTTTACTACAATATGCTCGTGGATTTTTGCCAGTTCCTTTCCTTCAGACACAATCTCATCGAAGGTAGTACCCAACACCTCTGCACTGACGGGTCCATCCACCATTTCGCAGATGGTCTTATAGTGTTCAAAAATTGCATCCCGGCCTTTGATGCCCTCTTTCGCCATCAGCGAAGGATTGGTAGTAACACCGTCGAGAATACCCAGGTCCTGGGCTTCACGTATCTGATCGAGATTGGCAGTATCAATAAAAAACTTCATTTTGTTGCTTTTTCTTCTTGTGTAAAATTAGTTCCTGATGTGCAGCGACGGAAAATTTTAAGGGGATTTTTGCGGAAGTATGAATCCTTTGTGGAGAAAATAATCAGTGTCGGATCTGCAAAAAATTACCATCTCTGCCACCCTGCGCACATAAAAAAACTGACAGGTTACTCACATCGCACCGCTACAACCGCCTACCCTTGCTACATTCCTGTCCTGGGGGAGTTCAGCAGGAGCTGGTCGTGCAAGACCTGCCAGGGCGGCAAAGATAAAGCGGGAAACCGAACCAAAGCAAGCCGTAGTCAAAATGTTTTCAAAAAAATGTTTTTGTAATAACTAAGGGTAAAAGCCGCTACAGTTGTTTTACGGGAAAGCGATAAATTGTCTGCTACTTTTATCATCGATCTGCAATACCCGCTCATGCACGAATCACAGCCCGGAGACGGACTTTCCATTTCTGCGGCAGAATTGAAGTTTAAGGAGCTTTTTGGCACATACTATGAGCCCCTTGTTCGCTACGCCTATTCTACAGTACAAAGCGTAGCGCTTGCCGAAGAAATTGTGCAGGAAATTTTTTGCAGAGTGTGGGAAAGAAAAGGGCCGGAGGGTTTGTGGAAGATCAATCAGGCCTATCTCTACGCGGCCGTGTTCAATGAATCTGTGAACCTACTGAAGCAAAGGAAAAGAAACAGTCCGTTTGAAGATGACCAAATTGAAAGTGTAGCACCGAGGCATACCGCCGACGAAAAGCAGCTTCAGGAGGCAATAAGAGCCGCACTTAATGATTTACCGGAACAGTGTAGAACCATCTTCCATCTGAGCAGAAACGAAGGAATGAAATATAGGGAAATCGCTGAGAAACTAGGCATTGCACAAAAAACAGTAGAAGCACAAATGAGCAAGGCGCTGAAGATATTGCGCTCGCGGCTCTCGGATTATCTCCCCGCTATCCTTTTGCTATTCATCCAGGTAAAAAAATAAGGCTATGAGCAATACATTTTTCATAGACGACGGAATGCTGTTAAGCTACTTCAACCAGGAGCTTTCTGCCGAGCAAGCCAAGAATGTGGAAACCTGGCTTTCTATCCCCGCTAACCAGCATTATTACGAACAGCTTCAGATGATCTGGCATCTCAGCGCTTCGAATCTGCCCAGGGCCATTCACACCCATGCGGCCTATCAAAAAGTAAAACAAAGGATAGACACCAGAAGCAAACACAGATATAGGTTGAATGTCTATTATAAGATAGCGGCCAGCTTCCTGCTGCTCCTTGCCGGCTACTATAGTTTGCGACAGTTCAATTTCCAAAAAACCGATACCGACATAACCCGCATTGCCCCTGCCGAACGCAGCCAGCCTGCTGCCGCACCAACGCAAGTGGCGGCACCACCGTCTATTCCTACCAGGGAGCCGCAGGCCGAACTTGCCCGAAGCGTCGAAGAACAGCCCGCCGGAACCACCATGTCTGTCGTGTCAAAAAATCCTGAACCTCAGCCGTCCACCGTGCATAGCAAAGAAGAAATTTGTAACAATACCACCTGCCCTTTGGAAATCTGTATCGTACAAACGCTGAACTGCGATGGTAAGGCCAGCACCTTTGCCCACTGCAGTCTGCTGCAGCCCGACCAGTCGGGAGCGGTTCACTACAAACGCTTTAATACCGGCAACTGCGATGCACCGGTGAAACAAATTACCATAAGGCGGACCACCACCGGCGAAACCATAGTATTGAACGATACGAGCAAAGTGACGGCCGGCGACTTTTTTGACTACATTACGGGCAGCAAGACGGGTGATATCGTGGCCGGCATTTTCGAGACCGACTGCGATAACCGCTGCAGCGACCAAAGCATACAATTAGATAACCGGCATGGAATGCCAGTTTTAAGATAAACTGAACGACTTTTTTTAACCACTTAAAAACAAAATGCATGAAAAAACTTTTCATTGCCTTCTTCTGTCTCTCGCTCTACGGCACTGCTCAGGCGCAGGACAAACAAACACCGGCAACAGAACAAACCAACAAGAATGCCGGTAAATTTCAATTCGAAGAAGAAACCCACGACTTCGGTGAAGTACCGGAAGGTCCATCTGCAGAAACGGACTTCGTTTTCAAGAACGTAGGAAAAGAACCGATCATTATCAGCAATGCAATTGGTTCCTGCGGCTGTACGGTACCCCAATGGCCCAAGGAGCCCATCATGCCGGGCAAGAAGGCCAAGATCCATGTTACGTACAGCACAGCGGGCCGCCCGGGAACAATCCAAAAAAGCGTGACCATTACTTCCAATGCACAGCAACCCACTATGGTGCTGCACATTAAGGGAACTGTTGCAGCCAAAGCAGCCTCAGATGCGGCAGCACCTGCACATTAGCCGGTAAACTTTTTCAGACATGGGGCCGCTCTTCAGAACGGTCCCATTTTTTTATTGGCAAAAAGAGTCGAACGAAAATAGAGTCGTTCGCGCTGCGCCTTCACGTTCATTTGCCATCATAGGCCGCCTGCAATGCAGAGATGTCGAGTTTTTGCATCTGCATCATGGCATCAAATGTTCGCTTAGCCGCTTCAGGGTCGCCGAGGTACACCTGCGGAATAATATCCGGAGTGATCTGCCACGAAATGCCAAACCGGTCAGTAAGCCAACCACACATCGAATACCGTCCTCCTTCGCCCAGCTTTTCCCAATAGTAATCTACTTCCTGTTGATCCTTACAGCTTACAACAAAAGAAATCGATTCATTGAAACGCACATGCGGGCCGCCATTCATAGCCGTAAAGTTTGTCCCCCTTATGGAAAAAGCCTGTGTTATTACTTTCCCGTCAGGGCCGGTCATTCGTTCGAGTTTTTTTCCCTCAGGAAAAGCAGAGAGGTAGAAATCAACCGCCTGCTCGGCGTTGCTGTCGAACCATAGGAAGGGAGTGATCTGCTGCATAGTATATCGCTTTTGTGAGTAACAAATATAGCAGTGCGCAGCGGCAGATGGCGGTGAGGTATGCGACAATTGCAGGGGCGAAATACGCCCTCGGCGTAGTTCATTAGTTTTGCATTTGTGAAAGACAAAAAGCCCGCAGTAGATGTTCTGAATGAGGTGTTGGAAGACAGCCTTCTGGCCTACCCCTTGTCTTCTTTGCTCATCAGTCTCTATCAGCAATACAACAGACGCGGGTTTCTTACCAAAAAACAGATTTTGGCCTTGCATAAAAAAGCATCCGGAATACCAGGATTTTCGGTAGCGCGGCTGGCCACTCTGGAAGCTATAGCACGGAAAATGCCCAACCGTTTCAAATCTGAGCTTCCGGTTGAGGTAGAAAAGCCAAAGGATACTTCTGCAAAAGACCTTCTGGTAAAAATACTTTCTCAATACCCTCAGCACAAACGAGTGCTGTATTTGCAAACCCGGCTGGAATCGGAAGGAGCGCTACATCCAAAAGAAGTTGAGGAGCTTAAGAAATTTGAAAAGTTATTGCTGCAATCCAAAAAATAAAGCGCGGCTCTCACCGCACTCTATTATCTCACAATTTTATGCACTATAGAAATAGTACATCCTTGCCCTATGAAAACCCATATATGCTTGCGCTGTAAAAGTGGTCTTCGCCTGCCATACTTCGAAATCAATGAGACAAAACGATTCAAAACTGCGGTGAACTAAGATGCGGACTTCCTGATGATCAGCGCAATGTCGCTTTTGCCGGTGCTAAACACCTGGTCGTCGGCACGCACATCACGCAGAATGATTCTTTTGGTTTCTCCCTCCACAAAGTCTCTTTCATAAACCGATACACCGTCGCTCATGCGCATGATCCTCACAGAAATACGATCAGGAGATTTGCTGATAAAAATTTGTTCCGGCTCGGCTGCGGCATCTATGGTTACTTCTTTGGCGAGATAGTCGTAGTACTTGAGTCCACCCTTAAGCATTTCATCGCGCCTACTCTTCAGTTTATCAATAATTTCACGGCCGCTAATGGCAAATATTTCAGGCGGCAAACGATGAATGGCTTTTTCAATCACACCGTCCGTAAGCCCTGCCTGAAAAGTCCGGATTCCGGATGCCCATTCCTGTCTGTCGAGTTCGTTGAGAAAAAAGCGGTCGAAGTCGTGCACCTTATGATTGAGCTTTTTAAGATGGTCGGGATGCTTCCTAAAGCCTACCAAATGTTTCATGGCGAAGAGCCGCACAATGCGGGTAAGCAAACCCGTAGAAAGGAAGTAGGCCTGATCGCGGTCTTGCGGAACCGGGTAAATATATTTTGTAGCGCCAGAGTCTGCAAAAACCCAGTCCCACTGTCCTTTGTGTCGATCCCAGTCGGCCACCAGCATATCGAAAAGACGCGCAGTAAGCAAACGTTTTTGCATGAGTTTAAAATGACAGGAAGAATCGATGCAATACCGTACGGAGTCGGTTGATTCGGTATGCAGGTCCTTGCCATTAATATTTTCAGACATCAGCATACACACACTATGGGCCATCACCGGTCTGTACTTTCCGAGCGCCGGATCGTCAGGAACATAGTAAAGTTGCGCGACCGGAGCGGGTATGGACACCGCTGCACAGAGATCATGTACGGTGAGGATGGCATAGGGATACGCAGCAGAAATCTGATCCTGCACGATAGCTTCCACAAAGGTTCCCTGTACGGAACCGGGCAAAGCACCGGTCACAATCTTATCTACGGTTCGAAGTACCCATTCAGAGCCGTCGCGATTAGTGATATGGAGACTTCGGGTCTGCTGACCACCCCCAAGTTTTTCAATGGTAAAGCCGCCCATGGTACTGTTGAGGTGGAAGACCGGCATTCGCACAGGTTCCGACCACTCACGCCGGTAATTTTTTCCAAGAAAAAGCCATTTGAGTGGCGTAAGGTGGGCATAGCGGTGACTCGCCGGCACGATTACCGAGTCCTGATGCGGAGTATGATTTTCGTTTGACCTGTTGTATGTCCAGCCCAGTAAATGATTGCATACCAGAGCGATCGTCACTATTGCAAGTTTCATCAGCAATCTCATTAATCACCTGTATTCGTCCAGTTGTTTTCCTATAGCCCAACAACTTTGTGCCAGCCTTTGAGCAGGCTTTGTTGAGCGGCGCATGCAAAGGGTCAAAAAATAAGTTCATCAGGGATATTTTATTTAGTTTAACGGACGAAAAACCGCACAACAATCTTTTTTTTCAATAACGACCGTAATGAGCATACCCCGGCAGTCATGGCCCGCTATTAAGACTATTTTGTTTGCGCTATTGGTGCTTACCACCCATCTGTGCCTGGCGGCAGACAGTACCAAGGTTCGACCCAGGGTGGCGGTACAAACGGTACAGACGAGCACCAGTTCGACGTTTAATTTATTGCGAAACCTCAACTGGCAGGTGCATATGGCCGACCGGCACGGCAAAACGCTCAACGCCTATTCGCGCCAGCCGGATACCTTGTTCGAAAGCTTTTTGCCGGATACAGTTGTGCTTTCGGCAGATTTTCGTACAGACACTCTCGGCCTGGGAGACAGACTGGCGCTGCGTTACGAGCTTAGCGGGTCGATGGCTGTAATGGCCGATGGACAACCGGTGATCGCTACGGGGAAATTATACAAGGGAAAGGCCCGAAAGTTTTTTACGCACACCAAGAGCGGATATATAGCATTGCCGGATGCTGACAGTTCCCTGCATCTCCAGGTCACCTATGTGCCTTCAAAACAGGCAAGGGCTTTTGAACTGACACTAATCGTAGAATCGCTGGAACGAGCGATAGCGCGGCACGAAGAAACAGAGGCGGACAACCGGCAAACCTTCGGCACCGGATTTTATTTTCTGGCACTCGGTATTGTCTATGGACTATTATTTATGTACTTCCGGGAGAAAAAAGAAAACTTGTACTTTTCCCTGTTTTGCTTTTTAGTGGCCCTTTCCTGTGTATGGGAAAGTTTTCAGACCGACACATTTACTGACCTCGATAGTTTCTTTAACATCATCGCTTTCGAGATGTTGTCCATTTTCCTGTATAAAGTGCTCAAGGATAAGGAAAAATCAAAAATACCGCTCCTCGTTATCCTGCTCACCTTTTTAGTGTGCCTCATTCCAGCCGTTCGGTATCGCTATTGGTATGTTTCCGGCGAGCCCATTCCCATTGTCCTGGCTATAGTATTTGTTGCGTTGTATGGGTACACCTGCATTTATGTACTGTATCTGCTGCTGGCCGGCATAGGTCAAAAAAGGTGGGAGGCCCGCGTGATTCTTTGGGTATGCCTCACCCCGATTGTACTGCTGGTTATTGATTTTATTGCCATCATTGTGGCCGCAGTTATTGAACGGGGTGTGAAGTCCGCCAGCATTTTTGCAAGCAGTGTAGAATACTTCATCACTTTCATTTCTTTCTCCTACCCTTTGGCTGCAGTTATCATTTTGGGTCGCCGCAATGGTCTTACACAGCAGCAACTTACCCGGCAAATAACATCCATCCAACAACTCTCCGAAGAAAAACTTGCCGTAGAACAGGAGAAGAAGCAAATATTGGAAAAGCAAAATGAACGGCTTGAAGCTGAAGTGGCGGAACGTACAGGCGAGGTAGTGCGCCAGAAAGAAGAAATAAGACGGCAGCACGATGAGCTTAAAATCGAAAAAGAAAAGTCTGACGAACTGCTCCGGAACATCCTGCCGGAGAATGTGGCCAATGAGCTCAGGGAAAAAGGCTTTTCAGAAGCACGGCTGTTCGACAACGTGACGGTACTATTTGCCGATTTCGTAAACTTTACGGATGCCGGTGAAAGTATGAGCCCTAAGGAACTGGTCAACGAGCTTGATGCCTGCTTCAAAGCCTTCGATGGTATCATCAGTCACTACAACATAGAAAAAATCAAAACCATCGGCGATGCGTATCTTGCGGTTTGCGGCCTGCCCCAGCCCGATGAAGACCATGCGGCAAAATGCGTTTCGGCGGCAATAGAAATTGTAAAGTTTATGGAAGATCGCTTTGCCGTCTATGGCGAGAACACTTTCAGGATTCGGGTGGGTATCCATTCCGGATCGGTGGTAGCAGGCATCGTAGGCGTAAAGAAATTTGCCTACGATATTTGGGGCGACACGGTGAATACCGCAGCCCGCATGGAGCAAAACAGCGATCCCAGCAAGATCAATATTTCTGAAACTACCTATCAGATGATCAAAGACCGTTTTACCTGCCTTTACCGCGGGGAAATAGAAGCAAAAAATAAAGGGGCCCTTAAAATGTATTTTGTCGGATAGTATGCCTCAGCATGTACCGGTTGCTGGATTTTAAAACTATTTTCGCTTTAACATAGGCTTATGCAGTTTCGAGAAGCAAAAACCTTCATTCTTAAAAAACTCCGGAAAGAGTTACCCAGGCATCTCTCCTACCACAGTGTGGAGCATATCAAAGATGTGTATCAGTCATCAAGATTGCTAGCGGCCGAGGAAAAGGTTAAGGGAGAAGACCTTAAGCTGCTGCTTACAGCGGCTTTATTTCATGATTCGGGATTTCTGATCCAGCAAAAGGAACACGAAAAGATTTCCTGCGATATAGCCCGGCAGTATCTTCCGGATTTTGACTATACTCCTGAGCAAATAGAACGCATTTGCGGCATGATTATGGCCACACGCATCCCGCAAACGCCAACAAACAAACTGGAACAGATTATTGCGGATGCCGATCTTGACTATTTGGGTCGTGACGACTTTTTTACCATTGGCGATAAGCTCTTTGCCGAACTTTCGGTTTATGGCATGCTCAATACCGAAGATGAATGGAATAGCCTGCAGGTGAGATTTTTGGAGAACCACCACTATTTTACCGACACGGCCATAGCCCTGCGTAAACATAAAAAAGACCAGCACCTGGCCACCATAAAATCGAAGCTGAAGCAATCCAAATCATAATGTTGAAAAGACTATCCCTTCCGCACAACGTAGAAGACCTGATTTATACTTTGCTGGGTGTGCTCTCCGCGGGCTTTGCCCTTCGCAGTTTGTTTATCCCCAATCATTTTCTCGATGGCGGCGTCACCGGCCTCAGCCTTTTGCTCCATGAGTTTTACCACTGGCCGCTGAGCATTACTATTGTGGTCGCCAACATACCCTTCATTTTGATGGGTAGCTTTCTGGTCAATAAAAAATTTGCCTGGAAAACTTTTCTGAGCATCGTTCTGCTGGGCATCTGCCTACAGTATTTTCCCTACCCTAATGTTACGCAGGGTTGGAGCAGCCTGATACTGGTATCCATTTTCGGCGGGTTCTTTCTGGGTCTCGGCATCGGTTTGGGTATGCGTGGCGGATGTTCTATAGACGGTATAGAAGTGCTCGCTCTGTACACCTGGCGCAAAGTAGGCTTTACGATGAGTGAGATCATTATGGCATTGAATGCGGCCATCTTTCTCATTGCTGCACTGGCCTTTGGTCTTGAAAAAGCATTCTATGCCATGCTTACCTACTATGTGGCCACACGCACCATCGACTACATTGTAGAAGGCATTGAAGAATACACCGGCGTCACCATCATCTCAGGAAAAAGCGAAGACATCAAACAAAAGCTGGCGCTGGAAATGGGGCGCGGCATTACGATTTACAAAGGAGAACGCGGGTTCATGAAGGAAAGCTTTGAAGTAAGCCACGACTGCGATATCGTTTTTACCGTCATTACCCGGCTGGAAGTACGAAAACTCAAACGCGTGATCGAACATATTGATCCAAGGGCCTTTGTCTTTACCCATACCATCAAGGAAGCGGCCGGCGGTGTGCTCAAAAGGCATCACGGCCATTAGATCTATTGCCGGCGGTGCAAGCTTTCGGGTCGGTTATTCCAGCGTACTTTAGCATTCCATTTTTTTCAAAATACAAAAAGAGAATGTGTCATTGCTTATTTTGCAGAATCTAAGGACTTGACATGTACGTTTCGGAAACAAAGATCAGAGTGCGCTATGGAGAGACAGATCAGATGGGTTTTTTATATTACGGTTATTATGCCCTTTATTATGAATCCGGGAGAGCTGAAGCCTTTCGGACGCTTGGGGTAACCTACAGACAGCTCGAAGAATCAGGCATCATGATGCCGGTGACAGAACTCAATATACAATACCTCCGGCCTGCGCTCTATGACGACCTCATTACCGTTAAAACCATAGTCAAAGAATTACCCACCGGACCCAAGATCCATTTTCATTCCGAACTCTACAATGAGCAGGGCCAACTGCTCAATAAGGGCGTAACCACTCTTGTTTTTTATGACAGCAAAGAGAAAAAGAAGGTTCCCCTGCCCGATTCGCTGAAGCAGATATTGCTACCCTATTTTTAAACAAAACAGAAACAGATGGCCAATACTAAAGCCTCTATCATCACAATCGGAGACGAATTGCTGATAGGGCAAACCATAGATACCAATTCCGCCTGGATAGCGCAACAGCTTAACCCCTTAGGCATAGACATCGTAAGGCGTGTGGCTGTGGGCGACAACAAAGCCGATATTGTAGCGGCGCTCGATGCAGAACTGAGCCGCAGCGAAATTGTTATCATCACCGGTGGGCTTGGCCCCACTGCCGACGATATTACCAAACCCTTGTTAGCACAATACTTTGGCGGCAAAATGGTGGTTGACGAACGCGTGCAGTTGCATGTCCGCTCAATTTTTGAAAGGAGAAATCTGCCGCTGCTGGAGGTAAACCTCAGGCAGGCGGAGGTGCCGGAATCCTGTACGGTATTGTTTAACAAAAGCGGAACATCCCCGGGAATGCTTTTTGAAAAGGAAGGAAAAATGATTATTTCCCTGCCGGGTGTGCCCCATGAGATGATGGGTATTGTAGAAGACGAGGTGATACCACGACTACGTCAGCGCTTTACCAGCGACGCAATGGTGCATCGTTCCGTAATTACAGCAGGACTTGGCGAAAGCTTTCTGGCAGAAAAGATAAAAGATATAGAAAGCGCCCTACCTGAGCATATCCGGCTGGCCTATTTGCCCGGGTTTTGGATGGTAAAACTCAGACTCACCGGTAGAGGGAAAGACGAGATGCAGCTTATCCGTGAAGTGGACATGCGGCAGGAAGAGATTGCTAACAGGCTGGAAGAATATGTAGTGGCGCTGGAAGACCTGCCCATGGAAGAAATAGTGGGCAGAAAGCTGACTAGTCTGGGGCAAACTGTTGCGCTTGCCGAAAGCTGTACCGGTGGATATCTGGGTCACCGCCTGACACAGGTGATTGGCTCATCTAAATATTTTCAGGGCGGAATTATTTGTTATCAATATGAGGTAAAGGAGCAACTGCTCGGCGTAGAGCATGCATTGCTGGAGCAAGAGGGAGCGGTAAATGAAGCGGTTGCGCTGCAGATGGCCCTGGGTGCCCAACGAAGCATGAAGTCGGATATTGGATTTGGCATAACCGGACTGCTCAGCCCGGGCGGAGAGGAAGGAGTGCCCGTGGGTACGGTATGGATGGCCATTACGAATGGCGACACCCACAAAACCAAAGCATTTCATTTTCCGTATGATAGAGTAAGGAATAAAGAAGTAGCGGTAAATATGGCCCTGCTGATGATCTGGAAATTTGTAAACCATCAATAAATGAGCAGAATTCTCTTTCTGGTAGGAATGTCGGGAGCGGGCAAAACCGCGTGGGGAAGAAAAATGAGCACGGCGTACAAGATGAATTTTCTGGACGTAGATGAATACGTAGAGCGACAGCAAAACAAAACAGTATCCCAAATATTTTCCGAACAGGGGGAACAGGGTTTCCGGACCCTGGAAGCCAAGGCGCTGAAAGAAATTGTGGAACGAAACAAAGAACCCCTGATCGTAAGCTGCGGGGGCGGCACACCCCTGAATCCCGGCAACTACGACCTGATGCGGCAAAACGGCTATCTGGTTTATCTGGAAGCCTCGGTAGAAACCATTCTGGAAAATCTCAAAGATCATCTTTCGGACCGGCCACTCCTGAAAAATGGTGTAATCAGTCCTGCAGCGCGCATCAGAGAATTGTACGGTAAGAGGCGGGAGATCTATGAACGTGCTGATTATAAATTCTGTGTCGAGACTCTCAAGGTTGAGGATCTTTCCGGAGTAGTGGCCTTATGCCGCTAGTACGATGCGTAACCTTCCCGAACCCTCACTCCACCCCGCAAAGTCTGCCGAATCGGTCGCCATACAGGAGGTTTTATCCCCCTGTCAAGGTTAAATTTTTAGATTTTTTATACACAACTCGCTTTAATCGGAATATGCTATCTATATTGCGTTAAAGTACAACTGTATATGCTGCCTAAGTTCATTCACACCATCGTCATCGGAGAGCGTCAGCTTATTTGTCATTATCACCCGATACCTAATGAACAGAGCTATGTGGTACAGATACTAAACGACCATCGATACAATTCAAATTTCAAAATGCAGTTGGATAATGGCCGCTGGACCATTTGAGGAGATGCACCGGTTCAATATATCGATGCCTCGGCCTCCTTTGAAGCACCCATTCTCGACCGCATCAGAGACCGTGAGGAAATTGCCCGCATGGCCTGACGTTCTACGACGCAGCTACATTTTTTGGAAGCAAAAATGAGAGCAACAGCATCACGGCAGCGGCTATGGCCACCGTGGGTTGCAGCCAGGAGGCAAATCCTATATAAGCCACCTGTACACCGATCCAGCCAAGGAGGATGAGCGCCGCAAGGATAGAAAACCTTTGTGCTTTGGGATGCATGAGAAAGACCAGCACAGCCGCCACAAAACAAGACCCGCCTACCACGGTAAACAACAATAAAGAAGGAACAAAATAACTCTTAAATGGGCTGCCTTCGAGCCATTCGAGGGGCACGTCTTTAGCGCCGTCCATGCCATAATACCCGCCGCCAAAGGCATTCATGGCCATGAGCAACAGCAACGCCGCCAAAAGATTTTTTATGAAACGCTGAAGGAAGGTATAGCCATTCATAGGAGTCTTTTATCGTGCGAAAATGCATCGACGGGTTTACAAAATTGGTGTCTGTCGTCACAAATTAGCCTGATGCTGGTTGTAGCACCCAAAGCAGTGACAAATGCCAGGACCCGGAAACTGACTCGTGACAACCTTCTCGGCATCGCGCCATCAGAGCTTCCTCATACAAATTTTTTCATTTTGCAGAACGCCGCAGTTTTCCTTATTTCAGGTAAAATTCTTCCAGCATGGCTTTGTTTTCCGCACTTTCGAAATACAGCAATTTTGGGCTATTAGTCATGAGGCTGGGTCTGGGTGTAATGATGATTACCCACGGCTATCCAAAACTAACCGGCGGCCCGGCGCTATGGGAAAGAGTGGGCGGTGCTATGGGAAATATCGGCGTGCATGCCTACCCAACGTTCTGGGGATTTATGGCTGCAGCTACCGAGGCTGTAGGCGGTTTGCTGCTCCTGCTGGGGCTCGCTTTCCGTCCTGCCTGCTTGTTGCTCTGTTTTACAATGGTCATGGCTGCACTAAGTCATTTTCACCGGGGTCAGGAACTGTCGGAGGCTTCTCATGCCATCGAACTTGCCTTTGTATTCTTCGGCCTGTTGTTTGTCGGCCCGGGCAAATATTCCGTGGACAAAAGCTAATACTTCGGCGCTTTTTCTATCTTGTTGAAAAATTGGCAATGAAACGGATATTTAGTTTGTTGTGCTGCACAGCTTTTAACGTAGTGGTCTCTGCTCAAATGAGCAGCAATATTCCGGTAATACAGGGAAAAATGGAAAGCTATGTAGCCAACGAAAAGATTGTGGAGAAAGAGCCTAAGGTACACTTCACCTCGCCCGAGGAAAAGGTGTATTCGGTTTGCAACGGCATCATTCGCATGGTTTCCAACTTCAATGTAGTGGTGGAAGCCAACGGTGTTTATTATCTCTATCAGGATGTAAAGGGAAATCCGGAGCAGGTAAACAAGGAAGTGAAGCGCGGCGAGCAGATCGGAACCATGTACTTCAACGAAGAAAAGAAAACTTACAGCCTGTATATCGGAATTTTAAAAGGTCCGAAACAGTTTATGACCCACGAAGAAGTAGTAAAAATGTTACGGAGCTGAGCCCGGGTCAGAACAAGGGTAGCTGATTATTTCGGATTCTTCTGAAGTCCTTCGTGTTCCATTGCATTTCCGACTGATTGAGTCCGAATTTGCGGCAATAGAGGTCGAACTGAGCTTTTATCAATTCACCCAGCTTTCCATCGCCCACCATTCTGTTTCCAAATCTGCTGTCATTCACCTTACCGCCATGCAGCGCACTGATCTGATTCCAAACCTTGTCCGCCCGGTCGGGAAATGCCTTGTACAGCCAATCCTTAAAAATATCTCCAATGGCACCATTCAGCCGCACTACGGTATAGCCAGCCCACTGGGCGCCCGCCGCGGCGGCTGCTTTGAGCACATCGTGCATATGCATATCGTTTAGCCCAGGTATCAGCGGTGCGTTCATTACGCCTGTAGGAATACCCTGCTTCGAAAATGTCTCCAGAACCTTAAACCGCGACTGATAGGAAGCTGTACGCGGCTCCAGCACCCGGCGGATATCCTCATCCGTAGAAGTAATGGAACTAAAGACCCTGACAAGATTCATTTTGTTGAGCTCCTGAATTACATCCATATCGCGCAGTACCAGGGCATTCTTGGTAATGATACCCACAGGATTCCGGTATTCCAGGCATATTTCCAGCAGCTTTCGCGTTATTTTCATCCTGCGCTCTATGGGTTGATAACAGTCTGTATTGCCCGAGAGCGACAGGACTGCAGGTTCCCAGCTTTTTGATTCAAACATTTTTTTTAGCAGAGATGGGGCATTCTTCTTGACCACGATCTTGCTTTCAAAATCAATTCCAGCGCTATATCCCCAGTATTCATGCGTGTTTCTTGCATAGCAGTACACGCAGCCGTGCTCGCAACCCTGATAGGGATTGGCAGAATACAACATACCAACATCCGGACTGGTGACTTTATTAACCAGCGTTTTACTGTCATCGAAAATGTACTCGGTCTTGCGCACTTCCTTCTCCCAGTCGTCAATAGACTCGGTGTGCTCCTGAACATAAGTGCTCTGCAAAAACCGACTCGGCGGATTATACTGCGCTCCCCTGCCCTTGTCAAAACGATTGTCTGCCGACTGATTGACCATAAACTATTCCTCCAACAAATATTTATTAATCACCTCTTTGTATGTATTGCCCTCTTTATCCACCAGACTGCCATACATATCCTTTACTGACCCAAAACCAATGGCATCTGTCATCTCTTTGGGCGCTATCACCTCCGATGCCTTTCTGACGACATCTCTGCCAAAACGATCTTTGATATCGTACATCACCCAGCGCAATTTGTCGCGCCGCATAGTGTTGTCAAACAAAGTATAAGCAACATCCGACGACCGGATAAACTTTGAAATAAACAATCCGATATGTAGTGTTTTATCATTAAATATCAAAGTGTTGTGCTGCTGTTCAAAACTATTGATCCTGGAAACAATAGCCTTGCGGAGGTCTGAGGCATCCTGTACGGGAATGCCAAATTTTATGACCGTATCCCAGCGGGTGAAGTCGTTGTATTTCACATAAAAGCTAACCTCGCGGCAAAAAACCTTCTGCTTCACCATGCGTTGTTCCAGACGGGTGCACAAGGAAACGAACAAGCCTTCCAAGGCCTTTGGATTTGACCGCTGATCGCGCGACACGGCACGGGTGGCACTCATAGCCCGGTAACTGTTTTCATAAAGATCCACCTCCATAAAGTTGAGCCGCGAGTACCAGTAGTTACCCACTATTCCACCAAATGCTTTTCTTAAAATAGCAGGAGACGCATATCTCATTTCCAGCGGGTTCCGGATACCAATAAGGTTGAGTTTTCGCTCATTGTTCCGGGCAATCCCCGGAAGGTCTGTAAGCCTCAATTGGCTAAGATGTTCATCAATATTCTCTGAAGTGATGCGCACCAAACCGTCGGGCTTTTGCAGCTCCGTACCCAGTTTGGCGAGAAATGAATTGGGAGCGATGCCGATCGAACATTTTATAAAGTCGCCGCAGGTCTTTCTGATGTCATCCTTTATCTGCCTTGCCAGGGCAAAAAAATCTTTGTACACCAGCTTATAACTCGTGAAGTTCATCACCGCCTCGTCGATACTCCTGGCCATTACATCGTCGCAGTAGCTGTTAAGCACTTTCATAATTTCGATATGGTACCAGCGATAACGATAAGGACGGGCGGAAACGGCTATGATATCGGGACAAAGCGTTTTGCATTCGTTAAGCCGCATACCGGTTTTTACACCAAACTGTTTCGCCTCTATGGAAGGTGCAATGACGCAGGCGGTGGGACTTGCGAAGGGACACACCCCAATCGGCTTGCCACGCAGCTCTTCGCGATCCTGCTGCTCACAGCTCGCAAAAAAGCTATTCATGTCCACATACATGACTACGGCTTCGGGATTAGCGATAAAAGAATTGGCGCGCATACTATTGACACTATTGCAGTCGTTATTCAGACACCAATAATAGCTACTATTTCTGTAACAGCCAATAAAAAATGATAGGGCCGTATGGGCACTATCCGAGGATAAGCTTTTGAAGCGCGCGGTAGCCGCCGTTTGTGACCTGCAAAACATAGAGCCCCTTAGAGAGCTGACGCAGCACTATGGTGTGCTGATAAACCTCTGTTGCTTTGAAGAAAGCCTCATGATACACCGGATCGCCGGCGGAGGAAAACACATCCACTTGTACAATTCCGCTGATGTCCCTGCCGAGCGTCAGCGTAATGGGTTCATGCAGCGCAGCAGGATTGGGGAATACGTTCATGGCCTTCTTAAAAAAGTAACCGAATAATGAGAAGATCAGGGATCCATCAGCATGAAGCAGTCCCGCATCAAGCGACACGGGACCTGCGACATGGTAATCCTAAACATGAGAAAAAGCGGTTTCCAGCGTTACTTAATCTTCCTGAGAAGCTGGTCCAATTTCCGGAAGGTGATCAGGGTAACAACAAGTATTGCAAGCTGCAGCAGTAATTGCAGAAAAGCCATCATGTTATTGTATGATTAATGTTGAAGCCGCCATCTTACCCTCATGGCTTACCTGGATCAGATACGCGCCGGGTGCCATACCATCGGAGGGCAAACTAACAGGTTGCTCGGTCTGTGTTTTCAGAATTTCCCTACGGAGCAGCAGCTTGCCCGATAGGTCACAAACACTGATCTGCACCTTGCCGGATACGGAAGCACCGAGTGAAAAATGTATTGGAGCACCGGTTGTCACAGGATTTGCGCCCATCTTCATGGCGTCTGCCGCTAGTTTTTGAACAGATGTGCTGTTGTTGTTCTTAAAGATCATCATGTTGAAGGACGCGCCGATGGGTATATTGGCAAGGTCTTCGTTTACGATGCGCCAATAGTGATTGTTCGTATCGTATTGCACCCCTACGTTGTGGTTGTTATAGGTTCCCGGATTGATGCCGCCGGGGTTCCACACCTGGGTGAGAAATATGATAGCATTAGGATTGTTGTTGAGATCGGGGTGATTGATGTACGTAAAGTGGTTGGAGGTGTTGTTGGCGTCAGCCGTGTGTACGGCGGTAGCAAATCCGGCTGCAGGTTTTGGTACTATGATATTGAATTCCAGGTTCTGATCCATAGCATCAACATTGTGCTGGTTGTAGATACACCATTTTTGGGAAGCTGTGAGATAAAACACTCCCAGTATTTTGGTGTTGTAGTTGCCCAGCACGTCGCTTACAAAAAAGAGCTCATTCGGCTTTCCATTCAGCCGCGCATCGTCAATGATGGTATAGTTGCCGGAAATGTTTGCGGCGGCTGTAGTGTGTTTCCATGCTTCTACGTCTGTGCCGGGAATGAAAATGTTGTAATGGGTGTTGGGTGTAAAACTGGTGAGGTCCTGATGAAAGAGATACCATTTGTAACTCTGAAAGCGGAAGCCCATTTTCTTATCAACCAGCACGCCGGCGCCGCTGCCTGCGTTTATGTTGTGGGTGGCGAGTAATTGCAGCGTGGAATTACCATTGAGCACTGCGGTATCTAAGATAGTTTTGCTTGAAGTGATGGTACCCGGAAGTGCATGATGCACATAGGCGGAAGATGTCTGGGCTAAGGAGGCACTACCCGTAAGTAGGCTGGCTGCCAGCGCAATAGTTGTAGATTTCAGAGCGTTCATAAAACTGCTTTTGGGTGAACAATAGGTCAAAGATGTACTGAATACACGGGCACCCGGCCGGCTTTTGGGTAAACGGTGTTAGAAAACTGGTAAACGTCGGAAATCGAAGGGTAGGCAGTTTAGAGCAGGTCTATACGCTTCATAAAATCGTCGCGGTAGGTCTTGCCGATAGGAATCTGTAACCCGGGTAAAATGATCGTATCGTCTTCAATACCTTCTATGGACTTGATATTGACCATAAACGAGCGGTGGACACGGATAAACGTATCGGGAGAGAGTTTTTGCTCCAGGGTTTTGAGCGTAGAGCTGATGAGATATTTATGTCTGGAAGTGTGTACAAAACTATAGTTATCCTGGGCTTCCAAGGCCAGAATATCCTCCAGCAACACCTTGCGAAGCTGGTTTTTTACTTTGATAAAAAAGTGCTTGCCACTCACATAGTCGTCGCTGATTTCAGCCGCACGTCTCTGCTGAAGGCGCTGATGCGAATGGTTGTACAAAGCCAGTTCAATACTGGTTTGCAGGTTGTGTTCATTAATAGGTTTCACAAGGTAGGCGCTGGGCTGCGTGGCTTTGATACGGTCTATGGTCGAACGGTCATGATGTGCGGTGAGGAAGATGATCGGCAGGTTGTAAAGTTTATTGATCTGTTCGGCGAGTGCTATACCGTCCTGATCGCCTTCGAGCGTAAGGTCAAGCAGCATAAAATCGGGCACAAGGGTGCGGAGCATCAGCAAGGCATCTGGGGCATTGCGCACAGCCGGCAATGGATGATAACCAAAATCCTGTAGCAGGTACGTCAGGTCGGCCGCTATGATCGGCTCGTCTTCGACTATAAGTACCGTTATTTTTTCGTCCGTCATACTCATACTTCTTTAAACCTGGTAATGACCACACGGATGGCCACGCCCTGCTGCCGGCGAATCTCGAGTCCGCCCCCCAGCTTTTCCGCAAGCGAATGCATAAGGCGGAAACCAAATTTTTCCACTTGTTCGCCGATCATAACATCCGATATTCCTTTGCCAGTGTCGGAAATTTCAAGTAGCAGATGTTGCTCCACCCGGGAGAGTTGAATGGAAATGGTTCCCTCTTCCCCGGGCTCAAAAGCATATTTCAGCGCATTGGTCACTCCTTCATTGACTAACAGGCCAATGGGCATGGCCGTATCAATATCGAGCTGCAGCGGCTCGATGCGGGTTTCCATCTTTAGTTTATCGAGCGGAACCTGATACGAGTGCCTGAGGCTCTCCAGGAGATTGTTCAGATAGTCCTGCATGTTCACACCGGTAAGGTTGTCTTCCTGATACAATTTCTGGTGTACCAGCGCCATGCTGTTGATCCTGAGTTTACTCTCGCGCAGCACATTGAGTGCTTCCTGATCTTTGAGATGTCTTGCCTGCAGGTTGAGCATGCTGCTGATGAACTGGAGATTGTTTTTTACACGGTGATGAATTTCACTCAGCAACACTTCTTTGTCGGCCAGCGAGCGTTGTATCAAATCATTTTTATCCCGGAGCACTGCATTGTTGCGCGATTTGATGCGAAATTGATAGACCAGCAGGAAAATGATGAGCAGGCTACCCGCTGCCAGACCGATGAGAATACGTTGCTGCACGACCTGCCGTCGCAACTTCAGCGCCTGCACCTCTACTTCCGACCTTGTAGCGGCGAGTTGTCTTTCCTTCACTTCGTTCTGATACTTTGCTTCCAGTTCGGCAATCTGCGCATCGCGCTCCTTATTGCTGATACTGTCTTGTAGTTGCTTGTACGATTTGTAATAGAGTAGCGCGTTCTTATAGTCTTTTTTCTGCTCGTAGAGGTCTGAGAGTTGGGTAAGACTGCGCAAGGCCATATTTCCTATCCCCAGTTCCATATTCCGGCGGTAGGCTTCATTGGCGTAGGATATTGCTTTGTCCGTATTGCCTCTTTTCTGAGCCACACTGCTGAGCCTTAGTAAACAGCCCGTGGCGCGCATCTTCTGCCCTATTTCTTCAAAGACACGCATAGAGATCAGATAGCTTTCTTCGCTTTTATCCAACGCACCGGTAAGCAGATAAATGTTCCCCAATACATAGTAGGTACGACCTAGCTCGGTTTTAGGCCCATGTTGTTCAAAGTAAATCCGTGCGCGATTAAGCCTGGCCAGTGCCTCCTGATATTTGCCGCTTTCTACCAACAGTCCGCCCAAATTGAGTAATACGGTATGCACATTTCCCTGTTGGTCGAGCAACTGCCAGAGTTCCAGCGCTTTTTTGAAGTAGTTTTCCGCCTTATCCAGGTCCTGCTTGATGGCATATACCACCGCAATGTTCGTAAAGGCGTTGGCAATACCTGCGCTATCGCGGATCCGCTCGCTGATGCTGAGTGATTTAAAGAGATAATTCATTGACTCGTCCAATAGCGACTGGTCTCTTTTGATGACGCTGAGACTGTTGAGCACCTGCGCAGCATTGCGCTCATCACCCACAGAGTCGTAGTACTGCAGCGATAGTTTCAGACAACTTTCTGCAACACTGTATTTACTTTGGTTGGAGGCTGCCTTTCCCAGCAGTGAATAGGCTTTTGCGGCTCCGCTCTGGTCGCCGATACGCAGTGCGGTTCTTACAGCACTGTCTGCAAAACGTTCACTGAGCGGATAATTCTTATTCTGGTATTTTGCGCCCAGCGATATCCAGGCTTTTACCTACAGGGTATCGGCGGGCAACCGATCAATACTATCGGCTGCAGATATCTCGGTCTGCTGCGCCCAACCGGCAGGAGCGAAACACAGCAACAACGCAGATATCAGAAACAGTTTTTTCCGCATAGATAAAAGAAGGACGACAAAATGATCGGACAACCCACTTACGGGTCGCCTTACTAATATAAAAAATTGCAGGGAATTGTGGTGGCCGGTTGTTCAGTCTTGTCAATGCATACGGTCGCCTCGCGGTGCCAGCAGTTGCAATACTTCCGCTTCTGTTTCGAGCCAGCGCTTCCACGCGGCACGGGTCTTCTCCTCACCAAAATATTTCTCTGCAAGGTCAATGAACATGCGGTAGTGACCGGCCTCCGACACCATAAACTTGTAGTAGAATTTTCTAAGCGCCTCCTCTTCCAGTCCTTCCGACAATAGGCGAAAGCGTTCACAACTGCGGGCTTCAATCAGCGCGCAGATCATGAGCTTATGAAGCAGTTTCTCCTCGGAAGAAATCCCTTTGGGTTCGCGCTGCAATAAAAGATTCACATAGTCGTCCCTGCGCTGATGCCCAAGCTCAAAACCGCGCTTTTTCATCTCCGCCCACACCATGCGGAAGTGCCCCCATTCTTCGGTAACAATGGGTGAAAGCGCATTGACAAGCTCAATCTTTTCCGGGTAACGCTGTATCAGCGAAATGCATTGTGTCGCCGCTTTCTGTTCACAAAACGCATGATCGGTCAGTATCTCCTCCAGCGAGATCGACGCCAGATCCACCCAGCGTGGGTCGGTGGGCATCTTCAATCCAAGTATGGAGTTATCAGTAGTACTCATTTTCTATTTCTTTCTGAGTATGAACGTAAGGTTGGCGGTATAGCGGGCAAAATCCCGAACCTCGACGCTCATTTCGTGCTTTTCGGCAAAGGCTTCGATAAACGCTTTGCTGATAAAATGCAGTTCATTTTGGGTTTTGTTGAACTTCAGGATACGCGTACTCCACAGCTCCGTTCTTTTCGTCCCTTCAATTCTTTTCTGCAACTCGGAAACACCATCGCGAATAATCAGCATCCCGCCGGGGCGTAGCGCTTCAAAACTGCGCTCCAGCACATCGCTTTGCTGCGCGGGGAGCAGATAATGCAACACGTCGCTGATGATGATTCCATCGCATGAAAGCAATGTGTATTGGGTAAGGTCTGCAGCTTCGAAATCAATGCCCTCGTCGCGCAAAAAATTATGTTGTGCGGTTTCGATCTTTTCTTCATCATAATCCACACCCCTAAAGACTCTACCCGGCGCTGCCCAGTGGAGCATATAACTCATAAATCCATAGCCGCAGCCCAGGTCGTAAAAAAAGCCATCGCGGGGCAACAGTTGATGAAAGGGCTCGTAATTGTCCTCAAGACGGGTTTTGATCCGGCAGTACCACTCCAGTCCGGGACCCTTATAAGTATATGACCTGAGTAATTGCTCGCGGAAATACTGCGGAGTCTCTTCCCTTTCTTTGATATGGTCCAGTTCCTGCCGCATGAACCGAGCCATGTTTTTTGCACGTTCGCTGTAGTGATTACCAAAGCGTTTATCGTTCCAGGATAGGCGTGGGTAAATATGCACACTCGATGTGCCATCTTTGAGCAGCCAGTCTCCTTTCTGCATGGTATAATGTATGCCGTGCAACAATAGTGGCACAATATCCAGTTGCAACTTCTCCGAGATATAAAATGCGCCTTTGTGAAATCGGTGAATTTTGTCCGTCAGCGAGCGTGTACCCTCAGGGAAAACGACGATAGAATAGCCGCGATTCACAAGATCCTGCAGCGGCTCCAGGCTATCTTCAGCACCGTCAGCAACAGGATAGTACTCTGCCATGCGCACCACCGCACCAAACACCGGCGACCGCCACACCCATCTATTGGTAAGCAATACCAGCCGCGGATGCAGCATGGTAGTGCAAAGAATGTCGAGAAAGGATGAGTGATTGGCGATATACACTGCAGGACGGCCGAAGTCAGCACGATCTCTTCCTAAAACTCTGGTCTTCACATTGCGCATAATGTGCATCATGCTCCAGGTATAGGCGCTGAGCAATCGGTGAAACAGCAGCTTTCCTTTTTCGCGGGCAAAGGGCAGATGGGTAAGGATCAGGCCTGCGATAGAAAGGACCATGGAGCCGAGGAAGAAATAGGAGAAAGCAAAAACAGATTTTGCAAAACTCCAGATCGTGAACGGAAGAAATTTTTTGTGCGCGCGGTTTTGAATAAACCAGTTGAACAGAAAGGGTTGCAGGGTTTGTGAAATGAACAATACACAAAGCAGACCAGTCACGGAGATAAAGGCGATAGACTTAAGTGCAGGATGTTTTGCCAGCAGCAGAACCCCTAAGCCAATGATGACCGTTGCAACAGACACATACACTGCCGCACGGACTGACAATAATTTATTGCTTCCGGTCTTGTACTTTTCTATCAGTCCGTCCATGGTAAAGATGGCGTAGTCATCGCCTAATCCAAAAATGAGCGAGGAAATAATGATGTTGACGATATTGAACTTCAACCCCATCAATGCCATCAGACCTAATATCCAGATCCAGGAAACGATCATGGGTAAAAACGCCATGATCGCCAGCTCAAAGCGCCCATACCCTACCAATAAAGCAAAAAACACGATAAGCGAAGACCAGAGGGCAATGCTGTTAAAGTCTTTGTTGAGAATCTCTACCAGTTGCAAAGCGCCCTGCTGCCGGTCCGTCACGGTGACTTGTTGAGACGATGACAAATGTTCAAACACCATTTGTCGCGATTCCTGTGGTACCCGCAATGCTGCGATAGCATAATGGCTGCCTGTGTCGGCAGAAAAACCGCCGGGGAAAAATGATTTGAGTATTTCTGTGGATGAGCTGTCCAACGTAGTGTAGTCTCGTTGCAGACGGTCGGTAAATGCTCCGAACGCTTCGGGATTGAAGCCCAGTGCAGGTGCTATTTCGTTGACGGTAGCTACTACGCGCTGCCTTCGCCCGGACGACCAGTATTTTTTCCAGCGGTCTATTCTCCGTCTCTGCTCAGCTTCCGATGGCAGTAGGCTAACAGGGTTGGAGGCCGACTTTACCCAGCCTTTTTCGGTAAGTCCCTGCAGATCGGGTTGCACCGTTTCAAGGCGTTCCATAGCTTCCTCTTCACTGTTACCTTTTGCTACAACAAAGACCGAGCTCAAAGCCATTGCATTAGCCTCACTCACTTCATCCTGCGCCTGCTGTAGTTTTGGCGAAAGGTAGTTGAGATGCATCAGATCACTGTCGAACTGTACATCGCCCGCAAAATACAGCATCACCGGCGTGAGCAGAAAAATGCCCAGCACCAGCCATTTGTTCTTTTCAGGATGCCAGCGTCCTATCCGGTCAAAAACCGTGGCACGCTCGTCACCATGCTGCACACCTACCGGAAAATGAGGAAGGAAAATAAGCGTACACAGCGCCGCACCCAGCAGACTTCCCGCTGCGAACAAGCCGAGGTCCTGCAAAATAGGCGTATGTACAAAGCGCAGCGACAGAAAAGCGGCAATAGTCGTGAAGCTGCCAATGGTAAGCGGATGCGCCAGTTCGGCTATTGTACTGGGTATGTCTTTGGCGTGGCGTGCATGCGATAGAAAATGTATGGAAAAGTCGATGGCTATTCCGAGAATGATGGCGCCTGCACCAAGCGCTATCACCGATACAGAGCCTTGTATCAGGTAAACCATTGCCATCCCCATAGCCCCCCCGTACAACACCGGCACCAGTAACAATAAAGGCGTGCGCTTCCTTCTGAAAAAATAGTACGTAAGTGCCAGCAGCAGGATGACGGTTGCGGACAGTGTAACTATAGTGTCTGTGCGAAGCTGGGCAGCATTGCCCGCAGCGACAGCCGGCCCACCAAAGTACACGATATGAATGCCGGGATGCTGCGTTTTCCAATCTTCAAGATCTTCATCGAGCGCCGCAAAAAAATGGCTGTTCTTTCCGGTTTCCGAGGCTTTGAACCTGGGCTTTACAAAGAAAGTAAGCTGCTTTTGATTGTTCTTAAAGAGATAACCTTCATACAACTCATAGCTGGGATCAAACTGCAGGGCGCTAAGCTTCTTCCATACCAGATTTGACATACCGATCGGGTCCTGCGCAACAAACTGTTTCATCACTACGCTTGCCGGCGAAAGCAACAGCTTCTTGTTTTGCTCCAGCGTGCTGCGCATCACTTCCGGATGAGTAAGGCTGTCGAGCTTCCGGAAGTCTTGTTCGGTAAGAAAAAGCGGCATGTTGTCCTGAAAAATAGAAACCAGCGACTCTTCCTGCCCTCCGCCTACTTGTGTAGTAACCGTGTCAATCCATGCTTTTTCTTTGGCAAATACAACATCATTCAAACTCTGCGCTGCACGGATCAGACTGTCGGGCTGCGCCGCAGTACTATCTTTCAGCGACATGAGAAAAATGATCTGTTCTCCCGCCTGCGTATGACTGATTACATCATTCATTGCCCTGATGGCCTTGCTATCGGGCAACATGCTGCTGATATCTTCCTTGAGCTTTACCTGCAGCGACAGAAAAATCCACAAGGCAAAACTCCCGAAGAACAAACTCCAGCACAGCTTTTTTTTGCGGGCAAGAAATTGATAAAGCGAAACAAAAATCTGTTGCATGAAAATCATTTAGCGCAGCTGTGCTCAAAGCACTTCCCTTGCGCAGAAAATTAGGTAATCGCTGTAAAATATTTTAGCATTCACAAAAAGCCGGTCGCTTATTCAAAGTCTTTGTATAGAAGGTATTTCCTTCTTATTTTTTTGAAAGCATCAATATCTGCTGCCCATGATTTGCGGATATCTTCTTCCGATCTGCCGGAGACAATCATATCGCGTAATAAATCGTTGCCGGAAAGTTTCTCAAAAAAGGCATTAAAAAAATGCTCTTTGTCGGTGCACCAGGCATAGGCTTCCAGCAAGGGCTTCAGTTGCAGCCGATCATTGCACCACTCCAGCGCAGCGTTCGGCTCAGTAGCGATTAGCCTGCCAAAGCACCGTTCGTGTTCATAAAGTGGGTGGGAAGCGCCGGTGGTGGTCTGCGGGATAAAATAGTAATCGGTACGTGAAGCAAACTTGGGATGTCCCCATTGCTGAAAAGGTTTGTCCGTTCCTCTTCCCACACTCACCACAGTACCTTCAAAAAAGCAAAGCGAAGGATAGAGATAAACAGCCGTCATGTTTTTCAGGTTGGGAGAAGGGGCCACCGGCAGACTATAATGAACGCTATGATCATAATTGCTGCATTTGATCAGCTTAAGGTCAAGTCCCCGGGCTTCGGGTACCCACCCCTCCCCCATCAGCATCTTTGCATATTCTCCCACCGTCATCCCGTACACCACGGGTATACGCTGCATGCCTACGAACGAACGGTATTTATTTTCCAGCACCGGGCCATCAACATAATGTCCGTTGGGATTAGGACGATCGAGGATAAGTAATTGTTTCTGCGATGCGGCACAGGCTTCCATCATGTACTCCAGAGTAGAGATATAGGTGTAAAACCGCGTACCCACATCCTGCAGGTCGTAAACCACAATATCTATTTCACTTAGTTGCGCTGCACCGGGCTTTTTGTTATTTCCGTACAGCGATATGATGGGCACACCGGTCTTTTCGTCTTTTGTGTTGCTGATGTGTGCGCCGGCATCGGCGGTGCCTCTGAAGCCATGTTCCGGCACAAAGACTGTCCGCACATCCACATGAAGCTGAAGCAAGGTATCAAGCAGGGACACCGACCCGATCCTTGCGGTCTGATTGATCAACAGGGCCACTTTTTTGCCTTTCAGCATCGGAAGATATTCTCTGAGCGCATAGGCACCGGGCAAAATTTCCTTATGTTCTCTTACCAGAGGCGGATGCGGCTGCCGCGCGTCGGCACAGGAAATGAAAGCATTTAAAAAGCAACAAAACACAAAAGCAGGCAAGAACAATCTCATATCGGGCTTTCCTTAAAATTCACCAAAGATAACCCGCCATGTAGATTATTAGGCTTAACTTGCCCGCCTATTCGAATCAATAAAACGATTAACATGCAACAAGTAAAGAACGGTGATACGGTGCGCGTACACTACCACGGAAAGCTGACAGACGGTTCCACTTTCGACAGTTCCGAAGGTCGCGACCCGCTGGAGTTTACCGTAGGAAGCGGACAGGTGATCAAAGGTTTTGATGATGCAATGACGGGTATGCAACCGGGCGAAATCAAGACGGTGAACATCCCTGTGGACGAGGCGTACGGACACCGCAACGACGATATGATGATGGAATATCCGAAGTCAGAATTTCCGGCAGAAATGACCCCGGAAGTGGGAATGGAGCTGCACATGAGTGATAATATGGGAAATGTGTTTCCGGTAGTGATAGCGGAACTGCGAGACGAAACCGTACTGCTGGATGCTAACCATCCGCTTGCGGGACAAGACCTTATTTTCGACATTGAGCTGGTATCTATCGGTTAAAAGGAAATATTTTTTTGAGCCGGAATACTTTAAACGGTATTCCGGCGTTTTTTTGCCTTGGGGTTAGCATTTTGCTAAAATTGATTGAAAAGTATCTGTGCGCTATAAGCTCTAAAGTAAAAACTGTATTATTACGTCTCAACTGTCTCTACCCACAATGAGTTTACTTCTTAGTCTAATGCTGCAGGCCGACACGGCTTTGAGCCCGGCTGGCGGAACAGAAAAAGCAAGCGAGTCGATCTCACTTTTTTACTTACTGAAAGAAGGCGGCGTGCTGATGATACCCCTGCTGCTTTGTTCGCTGATCCTCGTGTATGTGTTTGTTGAGCGCCTGCTGGTGATACGCAAGGCTTCACAACTGGACAGCACTTTTATGTTGCGCATCCGCGAGCTGATAACCGGCGGTAATCTTAACGGAGCGAGGGCAATGGCAAGGAGCACCCCGAGCCCCGTAGCGCGCATTATCGAGAAAGGCATCAGCCGCATTGGCAAACCCGTAGATCATATTGAAAAGTCTATGGAAAGCGCCGGCAAACTGGAGGTATATCAACTCGAAAAGAATCTTTCCATTTTGTCAACCCTGGCTGGCATCGCACCCATGTTTGGCTTTCTGGGAACTATTGCGGGCATGATTATCCTGTTTTTCAACATACAGCATCAGGGTTTTTCGCTGGAGAATGTTGCAGGTGGGATCTACACTAAGATGGTCACCTCTGCCGTAGGACTGATCATTGGTTTGCTGGCCTATATTGCCTACAATTATTTCAATGCGCAGATCAATAAGCAGGTAAACAGGATGGAAGCCGCCTCTGTGGAGTTTCTGGACATTTTGCAGGAACCCGCAAAATAATCCCGTAGTAAACCATGCATCGACCAACTTTGAAAGGCACACATGAACTTTAGAAAACATTTACGGGAAAAGCCTGAGACGCATACTTCTGCGCTGAATGACATTCTGTTCATTCTGCTGTTGTTCTTTCTGATCATTTCAACCCTCGCCAACCCCAACGTTATAAAGGTGATGACACCCAAAGGACAAAGCGACACGAAGGCAAAACAGACGGTAGTGGTTTCTATAGACTCGCTTCAAAATATGTATGTGGGAACCAAAGCCACGCAGCCCGATTCGCTACAAAATGCCATAAGCGCCATCGTATCGAAGTCGGAAGATGCAGAACCTACTGTGGTCATTAATCCCGATCGTAAAGCCAACGCAGAAAGCATCTACAAAGTGATGTATGCCGCCAAGCGGCTGCACCTGCGCACAGTAATGGCGGTGGATAAAGAATAAACCGCATCGGCATTTGAAACCCATCAATTTAAGCCTCTCGAAGCATAGATAGATTTGCAAAGAAGCACGGGTCTGTAACAGGCAAGAACCTGTAG